>Ga0315284_10001091_pt1 | contig 38170 bp, 37 predicted proteins | sample YL17G09_16_MG_FD_203696 | JGI IMG/M metagenome (GOLD analysis project Ga0315284, IMG submission 203696) | Sediment microbial communities from Yellowstone Lake, YNP, Wyoming, USA - YL17G09_16 | ecosystem: Environmental > Aquatic > Freshwater > Lake > Sediment | place: USA: Wyoming | collected...
GTGATCTCGATGCCGTTCCTGATGCCGACCTTTCGCAACGCTTCCCGGACGAGCCCGTGCTCTATCTTGTCGACGGAGTCCACTATCTCGGTCTTGGCGTAGCTGATGCGGATGTCGTCGTCGAACCTCTTGTTGACGGTGACATAGACGTACTTCCTGATGGCGGAACTTACGACGGCGCCGTACCCGGTCCTGTAGTAGTCGGCTATGTCGGTGCCTCCTCCGGCGAAGCTCACCCTGAGAGGCGTCTTGGAGATTATCATCCGGTTCCGCCCTTAATGCACGATGGTCCAATAATAGATGTCGCTCATGTGCGCGGTGTCGGCTGGCTGCCGGCGAGAAGCCGCTGAATAGGGATGTCGGCTCTTACGAGGGCGGTAGCTCAGGAGGATATTGCAGGGCAGGCGGGTCATTTCTTCTTCTGACTAGATTCTTCTGCAGCCAGCTTGCTCACAGCATGTGGAGACATGGGAAGCGGCGCATCATTTTCTTTTACGGGAAGATGCTTCGCATCTCATCACATGGCCTAGTCCGATCTCTTTCGAAGAGTTGCACCTGAACAGTACGGTTTTTCCAATCATCTTAGCCAACTAGATATGAATGATGTTCTTGTCCACAATTAGCTCGAGTATGCGCCTTCCAACGGCAAGGTCAAGATCGTGATCCGTCTTCTTCTCGCTGACCAGATTGAAGAAGTGCTTCAACTCGTCCACATATCTCTTGTTAGAATCGAACTGATAGTTCGTGGTTCGGATCTCTTTCTTCTCGATCGTCCACGATCGTATCTGATTCTTTATGAAATCCGCCTCGATGTGGCCTTTCTCGCCGATCGCTGTCATTTGATGTCTGGAATCCCGCTGAAGGAAGTCCGACTGGCACTGAACAACGACGCCCTTGTTGGTCCTAATCAGGCAGAAGACGGAATCCTCGACATCCATGTCCAGACTCCCTAGCCTGGTCTTCCAGCCGGAGACCTTCGTTATGTCGCCGAACAGCCATTGTACAGTGTCAAAGCTATGGCTCATACTGGTAAGGAGCACTCCTCCGCCGAGTCTCTTCTGTGCAGCATATTCTTTCCTGTAATCCATCCTTGGATGCCAATCTGGTAGGTATTGTCCGCCGATGTATGCAACATGCAGCACCTTCCCGATTTCACAGGAATCCAGAAGGCACTTCAGGGCAAGAAAGCCTTCATGGAAGCGATAGGACTGTCCGATCATTCCGACAATTCCTTTTCTTCGGACCAATTCGACTAGCTTTGCCGTGCCCTCAAGAATATCCGACAAAGGCTTTTCGATGAGTATGTTGACCTTGTGTTCCGCGAGATACAGGGCGGGCTGTAAGTGGAGACTGGACGGCGTCGCGATTATCGCGGCTTCGATTTTGGGGTGGGATTCAAACGCCCTCTCGTATGATTCGAAAACGAGGTCCGTGCCGATGCTGTCTGCGAACTTGCGCACGCGAGCCGCGTCTATGTCGCACAGAACTATGTCCCTCACGCCCAGCAGTCTCGCGTTCTTGGCGTGACGCTGGCCTATCGACCCGCATCCCACCACCATAAGACTTCTTACCATCGGCACCATCTCTTCACTGTCAGGATGGGGAGCCTCGGCTCCCTTTCAGGGTCCAGGATCCTAGGCCAGCCGGGCGAAGCCCGTAGTCGCGACCGGCCCTTTGAGCATGCGCCTGATGCTGTTCTTCTCCAGTCCCTTCTTCATCATCCCAAAGATCTCGTCGACTTCCTCCATGTATCTGTCCACCATATCGTTCGTGTGTTTGTAGGCTGTGTAGACGTGAGTCCAGCCAAGATATCCGCGGCTGAGCATCTCCTGGGTGAACAGGGTCTGAAGCTCCAGCGGAATCGTGCCCTTGTAGTCGAACATACAAGTGGTCAGTGGAGGGATCCCCACGATCTTGATCTTCAGATCGTTAGAACTTGCACACTCTTTCCAGCCTTTGCTGATTCTCTCTCCTATCTTGATCATATGTTCGGCGCTTTTCACCCTCTTCATCTTCTTGATGGTCGCAAGAGCTGCAGCGAATCCGACCCTCTCGGTCCAGTATGTGCTGCTGATGAAGGTTCCTTGCACTGCCTCCATTATCTCCCTTCTGCCCAGGACAGCCGAGATCGGATGACCGTTCCCCATCGCCTTGGCGAACACGAGCATGTCCGGATCTACCCCGTACAGCTTGTGTGCCCCTCCCCAATTGAGCCGCCAGCCCGAGGTGACCTCGTCGAAGATCAGCGCGGCACCGGTCTTGTCGGCCAGTTTCCGCACTTCTTTGAGGAACTTGTTGTCTGGGCTGTAGCTCCTCACTGGTTCCATCATTATCGCGGCAAGTTCGGAGCCGACGCTGTCGCAGATCTTTCTGATGGCCTCAGAATCGTTGTAGTTGAACGGAATGGCGGAGCCTTTCAGAGCTCTGGGGACGCCCTTCGGGCTCAGCCCAGGAAGGAGGTGGCCGTCGAGGTTCTTGTCGTCCGCAAGGTTCGCGGCAAGGTACCAGTCGCCCCAGCCATGGTATCCGCAGAAGGCGATCTTGTCCCTGCCGGTCGCTGCTCGGGCGATTCTGGAGGCCATTGCGCACGCCTCCCCGCCTGTTCTCGAGAATCTCAGCATGTCTGCCCACGGTTCGATTTTGAGCAGCAACTCGGCTAGTTCCACCTCTTCGTAACAGTTGAGGGTGCACATCGATCCTTTGCGGATTGCGTCGATGACCGCAGTGCTAACATCCTTGTCCGCGTACCCCAGAGTGCAGGACCCTATGCCCATTATTGACATGTCGATGTAGTGATTGTTGTCCAGGTCCCAGACCTCGACCCCCTTCGCCTTCTTGTAGTATGAGGGCCACTGATCGGGCAGGAACCTATCGCTCCGTTTCGAGAGCAGCTGGTTCCCGCCAGGGATGATCTGTTTCGCCCTGTTCCACAACTTGACGCCGGTATTCATCTCAGTCACTTCCGCCTTTGATGATGGAATCCTCTTTCAGAGATTTCGCATAACCCTCGTTTCTCTGTATGCCCTGGTTGATATCCAGCAGTTCGGGCTTTCTCGAGAGGAGCTCGAGGATTTCCTCAGTGGCGAAGAGCTGCCCCTCCCTGTAGAGATGCTTGTAGACTTCTCTTACGAACCTCAGGTCCCTCTCCTCGTCGACAGTCCATCTGAACCGTGAGAGGTCTTTATCGAGCGCCACCGCACCTATCCGGAACAGCTTCTCGTTCTTCCAGATGTACGGCGTCACATGCTCTCTTTCGGATTTCAGCTTTGCCTCTTTCCATGCCTTTTCTAGGGCCTTGAATGAGAAGACCTCTGTGTCCAACCCATCTGGATAGTGGTTTGGCGTTCCCATTCCGACGTAGTCGAACCTGTCCTTGTTGTCCTCGAAGTAGCCGACCATGCGGTCTATCAGATGCGGATCTATCAGTGGACAGTCGGCAGTAATCCTAACCACCACTTCGGCACCTTGGAGCTTGGCAGTTTGATAGAACCTGTCAAGAACATCGTCTTCGCTTCCACAGTAAGCCTTTGCGCCGCTCTTCTCAGCCAACTCTCTCAGAACGCGGTCTTCTTTCCTCGTGGTCGTGGCTACCACGATTGAATTGACGTTGCTACATTTTTCGACACGATCGATTATGTGCCAGAGCATCGGCTTCCCAGATATTTGGCTCACAACCTTACCAGGAAGTCTAGTCGAACCCATCCTCGCCTGGATTATCACCACAACTTTGCTCACAAATCCACTACTCCTTTTCTGAGCAAATCTCCCTCTCTGAGGTCTCTCATCGTCGTTCTCCCAATGACTAGATCAAGATACTTTGGTGGAATGGCACCTTTTGGTGATGGTCTGACTATCATGAGCATTTCTTTCTTCAGTCTTGTACCCTTTGGAATGTTACTCGCTGCGTATATGGCTCTTCGTCCATCCCTTGCCCGGAGTTCGCTTTTGGATGGATTCAGGTCACCGTGGCCAAACATTGTCTCTACTTCTCTTATCCCGGCGACCATTGCCTTGAACTCATTTGGCTCTAGTGCATAGGAGTGGTCGGGGCCAACGAGGTTCCTGGAGGTGGTGAGGTGCTTCTCAATCACATTTGCCCCCATTGCCACCGCTGCGATTGGTGCACCTATCGTAGTTGTGTGATCGGAGAAACCGACGGGGCATCTGAACTTCCTCTTGAGCGCCAATAGAGCTCTTAGGTTGACGTCACGGGTTTCTGTAGGGTACTGAGAAATGCAGTGCAGCAACACAACATGCCTGTTTCCCGTGGCGTAGACTGCTTCGACTGCATCTCGGATCTCTCTCTCGTTTGCCATCCCAGTGGAGAGTATCACCGGTCTTCTCTTCCTCGCAATATGTCTGATTAATGGGATGTGGACAAGTTCGCAGGAGGCAATCTTGAATGCTGGAATTCCGAGCTTCTCCAAGAAATCAGCCGACTCTTCATCAAATGCGCTTGTGAGGAAGTCGATTCCTCTTCGCTTTGCGTAATCCAAAAGGTCTCTATGCCAGTCTTTGTGCAACTCAATCCTTGACAACAAGTCAACTGTCTTCTTGTTCTTGATCTCGTTGTAGAGTTTGTTTGCCGTGAATGTCTGAAACTTGATTGCGTCCGCACCTGCTTTTGACGCAGCGTCTATGAGCTCCTTCGCCCTGCTCAACTTGCCGTCGTGATTGGATCCAGCTTCAGCGATTATGAAGCACGGATGTCCGTCTCCGATCACCTTCGCGCCTATCCTTATGCGGTTCATTCCATTCCTCTCAAGATTTGTTTCCGGGATACGCCTTGATCTTGTCGCAGATATCCTCGATATCTTGGTCTTTGAGCTGTGGATGCAGAGGCAGCGTGACTATCTTCTTGAATACGTCTTCCGTGACCGGGAATTCCTTGGGCTCAATCTTGAACCTTTCCCTGTAGTAAGAAAACCTGTAGATGGGGATGTAGTGAACCTGAACTCCTATGCCGTTGCCCTTCATGTACTTGAAGAACTTGTTCCTCTCAAGACTGTTCAGCAATACGGTGTAGAGATGCCAGGCGTGCTTCACGTCCATGTCGACTATCGGGACATCGACCGACATCACGTCTTTGAGGATCTTGTTGTACAGTTTCGCGAGCCGTGTCCTCATATCGACGAATGAATCGAGCTTGGCGATCTGGGATATGCCGAGAGCGCATTGGAGGTCCGTTATTCGATAGTTCCTGCCGAGGGCCTTCACGTCATAGATGTAGTCAAGGCCTTCTTCAGCTCCCTCTGGTGGTTCTCTGGTTATCCCGTGGTTCCTGAGCATCTTGATCCTGCAATCCAGGTCCTCATTGTTCGTGGTGACCGCTCCGCCCTCGCCTGTGGTGATTTGCTTTACTGGGTGAAAACTGAAAACAGTCATGTCAGCGAATGTGCCGACCCTTCTCCCGCGGTACTCGGCTCCCAGAGCGTGACAGGCATCCTCGATCAGGCGCAAGTCGTGGTCGTCAGCTATCTCCTTAATCTCCCGTATTCGGCAGGGCTGTCCGGCATAGTCGACATAGATGATGGCTTTCGTGTTCTTCGTGATCTTCTTCTTGATGCTCTCAGGGTCAATGTTCCGGGTTCCGGGATTGATGTCCGCGAAGACGGGCTTGAGGTCGTTGTACAAGATGGCGTTTGAAGTAGCCACGAACGTGAACGGGGTCGTGATCACTTCGGAGCCTGGTGGCAGACCAAGAGCCTGGACTGATAGGTCCAGCGCGCTGGTCCCTGCGTTCACAGCGGTCGCGCGCTTCGACCCGACCTTGTCGCACAGAGCCTTCTCGAACTCCGCGACCTTGGGGCCGGTGGTGACCCAATCGCTCTTGAGCACCTTGACGACCGCATCGATGTCCGCCTGATCGATGAACTGGTGGCCGTACGGAATCATCCCCTCACCTCGTATGGGGTCGTGTCGCCAGCCTTCTCGGGTGCTTTGCTGAAGACTACCGCGCTCGACTCGCCGTCTTCGACATTGACCAATATGTGTGCCACGAGAGGAGGGATGTAGATAATCTTGTAGTCTTTGGACTTCGTGTCCAGGTGGATCGTGGCTCCTTCTTTCGTCTTGATGTCCTTCAGGGACAGGTCGATCTTGCCCGATGTTATGGCCATCCATTCTTCCTTTTCAAGATGGTAGTGATTCGCTCTTGTTTTTCCCTTCTTGATGCATACTAGGTATGAGTGCAGGCAGTTGAAGGGCAGGTCGCTGTACTTCATCGACACCAGTTCCGAGAGCCAACCATCCTCTCTCTGGAGTTTCTCGCGATGTATCTCCTTGAACAACATGGGCACTATCAATCCTCATCTGGACAGGGCGCAGTTTAGGGCATATGAATTCGGTGTCTTAACGGTATTCGTTTGCTTTATAACGGTGAGAGTCCGGCCCCTTCTCAGAAACGCCGTCTGCTAGGAGCGGTTCTTGCAGTCAGTGGGGGTTCTTGGGAACTGATCCTCTCTTGGCGATAACGACGAACTCCCTGCCGAACTCCTTGCTTGCCAAGAATCTGAAGAAGTCGGTCAGTTGCTCAGGGGAGTACTTGTACAGGTTCTGTTCGAACTCCTTCCTCAGGAAATGGCACGACCTGCCAACCTTGTTGTCGCCGATGTAGTTCTTTCCACCCAGCAGGAAGAATTCCATTGGGAAGGTTCCCAGGGACTCCACGATCCTGAACCCGAAGCGCGTGATGGCCTTCTCGATGGACTTGAAATCGAAGTAGTTCAGATGCTGCGGAGGCGCCAGCCAGTACGGCTTGAAGTCCAGGTTCCTTCTCAGGATGTCCTGAAGTGGATTGTAGTCGTTCGGCGACATGATGCAGAGGAGGCCTTCCGGCTTCAGCACTTCCGTTGCGCACTTGAGCGTTCCCAGTGGATCGGGAAGATGTTCAAGCACCGTGTTCATGTAGACGACATCGAACTTCCCGTGTTTCCCGACCTGTCCCTTGTCGAAAGGCTCGTTTACGGCGCTGACGCCGAGGCGCTTCGAGTAGTCGCACGCGAGGGTCGACGGCTCGAATCCCAGGACCTTCCAGCCGCGTTCCTGCCCGCATTTGAGGAAGTAGCCGGGTCCGGAGCCGATTTCCAGCAGCGATTTCGCGCCGTCTTTGAGCAATCTCTCGAAGATCTTGTAGTAGTTGACATAGGTGGCCTTCCACCACTCGAGGTCCTCCTCGACCTCTTTGAAGTAGTCCGGCTTCTCGTCCAAGTAGTACTTGTCCCTATAGAGGACGTTGAGCTCCTCCGGGGTCGGGATGGGAGCGACGTGTTTGAACCCGCACTGCTCACACTCGATGATCTCATATCCGTTCGCGGAATCGATCACGGGTCCCTTGTGTGTCACGCCCGTCGGCGGATAGATGAACTTCAGTTTCTCAGACATTCTGATCAGCTCCCAACGAATGTCAAGGCCATTTTAGGCATCCCAAAGTGTCAAAGTCACGTTGCATGGTCATCATCAATTCGTTTCCTTCTCTTCTCGTAATTGACGATTCTATCTATGCCATCCTCTACAGAAATATTCGGCCGCCAATTCGTGAGTTTCTTCAATAGTCCAATGTCCGCATGACTCTTCTCAAATGCTCCGCCACAATCGGTTTCTCTTATGTCAATATCAGGAAAATGCGACGAGATAGTATCGACAACTTTGGAAATGGCGATTGGAATTCCCCTACCAACATTGACGACTGAGTTGCGAGCATTTGAGACAGATAAACGGATTAGCGCTTCGGCTACATCCTCGGCGAAAATATAGTCGAATTGATTTTCCTTATGAAAAACCGTGAGAGGCTTGTCCGTTATTGCGTTCCGTATCCATCTGGAAATGACATCTCTTGATCCTTCACCGTAGACTCTGAAAATCCTAGCAGAGACAGAGGATATTCCTGGGAATTTTCCTGAAATGAATAGAATCTCTCTTTCATTATAATATTTTGCTGCGCCACAAAGGTTCCGTGGATTGACTGGTGAATTTTCTTTCAATCCAAACGCAGGTTCGGTCGGATTGGCACGGAGAAAAAGAGCCGGGTCGTAGATAAGATAGGATGAGCCAAAAACCAATCTAATGTCAATTTCCATTTTTGACAGCGCTGAAAGAAGTCTATGAGTAAGACAGACATTGTCTTGGAAATTCTGACCCCAAAAACCGCTAGATTCCTCGCTCCTCTCAAATGTTGCGGCGAGGTGGAAGATGACATCCGGCTCGAATTTGGATATCACCTTTTCATAGGTCCCCTTCGCCATATTGATTCTAGTGTAGCCCCCACTCGGAGAGAAATCATTCGACTTCCCGATCTTATCAAACACATGAACGACTGATCCTTTCGCCTCCAGAAGATGAGTCAGATATCTGCCAATGACACCCGAACCTCCAGTTACTAGGATTCTCTTTCTACTGATGTCCATCAAACCATCTCTCCCTAATGCCTTTCCACTCCACGTCCAACATAGAATGAAGAACGGAGTCCAAGAACTTCCCACTTTTGTATTGATGGCTTCTAAGAACTCCCTCCTTCACAAACCCAAAATCCTCCAGAATGGATATGTGGTTCTTCCTGAATTCGAAGGTCTCAGTGTAGATCTTGTGGAGTTGAATTTCATCGAATCCATATCTGCAAAGCAATGCAAGGGCTGAAATCATATCATTCTTGTATAAGTCCTTGTCTTCCGCTCTCGTGGGATTGACTAGAAAAGATAGTTCGGCTCTCTTACTAATGTTATCCATTCTCACCAAAGCACAATATCCAACTAGATGGTCGCTTTCACCTTCGTTGAACCGAAGGCCAAAGACAATCTGTGAATCGTCTCTGCTTAGATTTCGATACCACTCCTCCTGATCTGTATCAGTCAGCGGTTTCGATTGCCTCAGGATCATCATCTGGCGATTCCGCCAATCTTTTATCATTGCGATATCTTTCCTCTCAAGCGCGGCAATGAATCTGCAATTGAATTCTGCGCTCTTTGAGACTTCCATGCTCGACCCCGCTTTATCGACATTCAATTGTCGCTATTCTGTTTGTCGATTCGTTGCACTTCATAGGACATTTACCCCATTGTATTAATATTCATCAGACAGATTGGAGTTTTAGTCTTTTTGGATGGAAGAACCGATGAAGGTTTTAATAACAAGTGCGGCGCGCAAAGTCTGGCTAATTCAAGCATTCAAGAATGCTCTTGGTGAATGCAAAGAAAGTGGGGTGATTGCCGGAGATGTCAATCCATATTCCGCAGCTTTGTATTTTGCAGATGAGTATGTAATTCTTCGAAGAGATGATGACCCCTCATATGAAGAATGGTTGTTTGACTATTGCAGGAAGAACAGTATTGATCTAATCATTCCGACACGCGATGAGGAATTACCTCTATTCGCCAGATTCGCTGGAAGATTCCTCAACAATGGGATTAGAATCATGGTCAATGACGAGGAGGCAATCAATATTTGTCAAGACAAGAAGAGATTCATTGATTATTGTGCAAACCATGGTTTTCACACTCCACATACCTATGAGAAATCAGACCAAATTGGGGCAGAGGAATTCCCGCTATTTCTAAGAGAAAGGTTTGGCAAGGGAAGCAAAGGTACTTGCTTGGTCGCGAATCAATCAGAATTGAATATTGCTTTGAATAGGATGAAAGATCCAATAGTCCAGACTGCTGTCGATGCAACCGAGTATTCAATTGATATGCTGTCGGATTTCGATGGAAATGTCTTGAGTGCCATTCCGCGTGAGAGAAGGGTTGTCGTTTCCGGTGAATCTTATGTATCAATTACGAGAAGAGATTGGACAATAATCGATGATGCGGCAAGATTGTCAAAAGACCTTGGATTGATTGGGCACAATACCATCCAGTGCTTTTCGAAAAACGGACGAAACGAGTTTATTGAGATCAATCCCCGGTTCGGTGGAGCTGCGAATCTGGGCTTTGCCGCTGGCTGTAATAGTCCCCGACTCATTGTCGACATGATTAATGGCAGAAAGATCAAACCCTTCTTGGGTGAATTCAAGGAGAACTATGTTATGTTAAGGTACGTGCAAGATTTCTTCATCCCACAGGACACAATGGAGTGCAGTCTCAATGATAAAAGCAGTCATTTTTGATCTAGATGATACATTATATCGCGAGATGGACTATGTTGAAAGTGGGTTCCTAGCGGTGGCAGAACATCTAGAGGGGAGATTTGGAATAGATAGGAAGGTCACAAAGGCTCGGTTTCTTGATTCCCTGATAAGGAATGGTCGAGGTAGAATCTTCGATGACTGGATACACGAAGAACGATTGAACGAATTCATTTCGGCATCCGAGCTTGTAGATGTGTATCGTAGTCACCTTCCGAATATTGCCCTGTATCCTGATGTAGAACCCATCTTGAACAAATTGAAATCTTTGAGAATTTCGTCAGGAATAATCACAGATGGATGTCTGAAGGTTCAAATGATGAAGATCAAGACTCTTGGTTTGTCAGAAATCATGGATAATATCGTGTGCACTGATGCGAAAGGAGGGGATTATTCGAAACCCAATCCGAGAGTCTTTCTGGATATGCTGGAGCGTCTGCGTATTCCTCCAAATGAATCAATATACATTGGAAACGATCCTGCAAAAGATTTCAAGGCACCAAGAGTAATCGGTATGTATTCAGCACACATATCACGTTCTCCAATCGGTACGCATACCTGTGAAGCAGATTATCACATAATGGGTCTCGGAGAATTGGCAGATATCTTGAATAGGAGAATATACTGAAGCGCTCCGCCCAGTGTTGACTGGCCCTGGACGAGCGCAACCGCAGGCCACACGGCATCCACAACATCGGTCTGAAGAAGGTGAGGGCGGAGTGACCCCTCCCACTCGAATGAGATGACAATAGTTCTTTCCGAACATCTCCATGCGTCGCTCGGCCATTCTCTACAGCAACAATCAAGATTATATGCCAATTCATTCATGAAGGTAAGTCATCCACCTTTCGAACTTGGTGAAGCTTGATGGAATGGAACAAGAAAGTAGTCTTGGTCACTGGGGGAACGGGCTCCTTTGGCAAGAAATTCGCAGAAGTGATGATCAAGGAATATCATCCCAAGAAGCTCATCATCTTCAGCCGAGACGAACTGAAGCAGCATGAGATGCAGCAAGGAGGCTTCGATCACGAAAGCATCCGCTATTTCATCGGTGACGTGAGGGACGTCGACCGGCTTCGCAGGGCTCTCAGGGGCGTGGATGTCGTCGTGCACGCCGCAGCTCTGAAGCAAGTGCCTGCATGCGAGTACAATCCGATCGAGGCGGTCCTGACGAATGTCATGGGCGCGAGGAACGTCATCGACGCGACGCTCGACTGCGGTGTGGAGCATGTCATGGCGATCAGCACCGACAAGGCCGTCAACCCGATTAATCTGTACGGGGCGACGAAGCTCGTGGCTGAGAAGCTGTTCGTTCAGGCGAACGCGTATCGCGGGGACAAGAACACGAAGTTCAGCTGCGTCAGGTATGGGAATGTCGTCGGAAGCCGCGGCAGCGTCATACCGGTGTTCCTGAACCAGAAGAAGACCGGTCGGATCACGGTGACGGATCCCCGCATGACACGGTTCTGGATAACGTTGGATCAGGGTGTCCGGTTCGTCATATCCTGCATCGAGAAAATGCACGGCGGGGAGATATTCGTCCCCAAGATCCCCAGTATGAAGATCGTGGATCTCGCAAAGGCTGTCGCCCCGGATTGCGAGATCGAGAACAGCGGCATTAGACTGGGAGAGAAAATCCACGAGATACTCATCTCCGAGGATGAAGTTCGCACGACTGTCGAGACCGACAACATGTACATCGTCGAGCCGATTCATCCGTGGTGGAGCGACTGGAAGTGGGATGGGGGCAAACCGATGCAGGAAGGGTTCAGGTACTCCAGTGACTCCAATACTAGATGGGTCAGCGCAGCGCAGCTGAAAGAAATGATACGGGAGTGCAGGCCCAGCTGAGCTTTCCAGATTCCTTCAGAACCGGTCATGATCTACAATGCCAATCACGGCTGATCTTTGTCTTCTGCGGACAACTCTCCCCTTACATAGTGCCCTAGCTTCTTGATGTTCAGGGTGTTCAAGAAGAATCGAACATCCCGAGCGGTGAATTCCCCGAGGGAATAGAGAATCGACAAGAACCCTGCCAGAGAGATGAGCAAATATGCCAAGGCATCATACCAGTAGTTCACCGGGAAGACTGTGCTCGTATAGTACATGACAATGGTAGTGATGCCAGCCGCAATCAAGTGCTTCAGAATTGATGGGTTAAGTCTTGCTTTTGTGAGATGGAACGTTGACCACCTGGCGATGGCGAAGGGGACGAGATCCTCGAGAAGAAGTCCCCTAATCGCTCGTGGAGCGCGGACTAGATCCATTCAAATCCTGATGGGCCAGGTACGAGTTGATTGTGTTGGCGATTCGTTCGCTGTACACCGCAACCTCCTTGGTGCAGAGGAGGTCGTTGAGGTCCTTGTTCTCGCAGTTGAAGGACTTGACGTGCAGACTGTCAGAAGCGAGCGGCTCGGACTGCACCCTCGCGAAGTCTATCTCGGGCGGATGCGTGAGAAGAAGGGAAATGTCGACACTCCCAGAGATCAGTCATTTTCCTCGTCTCTCTCTAGCTTCCTTATGGAACTGCTGCGGATAGGAAAGGGACCAAAGACATTGAGCGCGAACGTGCTCCTGCCAAATGGCGAGAAGCTGGTGAATGGTGGGCGTCAGGCAAAGTGTCCGGAAAGACCCTGGGATTGAGACCGCTCCTAGAGGATATATTCTTTGACGAGTCTCGCCTGATGAGACGAATTGGAGACGACCTGTCGACGCAGAGGGTTCCGATTCTCGATTCGTTCATCGATTCGTGAACGTAGTTGCGATTAGACAGGCAGTTGCGAATACATGTGACCCACGTGTCGTTTACATTTGAAGAGGCAAACACGGGCATTCGATTTGTGCTACACATGGCGGTGTCAATTGATCGGCTGGAAACATGCGTCTCGAATCTATCTCGTTGGACCACCGATGGACTTCTGTTCTCTTCGAAGGATTGATTTTCTCAAGATACATTGTGAAGGGTGCGAGTATGAGATACTGGTGTCTTGCAGCAACGAGCCCCCGTCATGACTCCGCCGAATCAGTCAAGGATTCCACAACATTCACAACCCTTCAATGAGCATAGCTTCACTTTAGGATGGGCTTTCCAGGAATGGACTCCACGTCGAAACTGGCAATGCTAGCCCTCATAAGAGTGTGCTATGCTCAGAGCTGGTCGGTTGGATTGGTTCCTCGTGGGAGGAAGGAGGAAAGTGACGGGGGGGGAAGAACTAGTAATTCATGACCCATTCTTCGCATGGTAGCCGCTAAGCTTCTCGGGGATGATTACTTCGTCCTCCTCGATGTTCGTAGCAGCGATGCATCCTACCACAGAATCCACGAAGGCAGGTGATATTCCGGTTCCGGGTCTTTTTGGAATCATGTCTTCTGTTCGAATCCGCGTCCCTTTTGGTATGAGTCTTTGGGCCACGAGACTCCTCCGTGCGTTTATCCTTGCAGGCTCTTCTGACGGGAGACTATGCTTCGTACTTGCTCCGATGATTTCCCGCAAGTACTTCAGCTTCTTGATCAAGCGTGCCAAATCTTCCTTGTCAATGGAGTGATAATGATCATTGCCTGGTAGGGTCTTGTCCCATGTGTAGTGCTTCTCTATGATCCGGGCACCAATCATCCACGCAGCCGGCAGGACATCATCAGTATAGTCAGCCAGAGTATGGTCCGAATAGCCAATCACACAGTCAGGGAAAGCCTGATTCAGATGGCGAATCATTCCCAGGTTTGCATCTACAATTCGGGTCGGGTAGTTTAGAATGCAGTGCAGTACGGCTAGTCCGCACGTGCTGATATTCCGTATCCACCCAATCGCTCTAGATATCTCATCGATTTCTGACGCTCCAGTTGAGAGAAGGATAGGTTTGTCCTTGGCTGCAATGTGTTCGATGAGTGGCTTGTTCGTTATGTCTGCAGAGGCGATCTTGAATGCCGAGACAAGGGGTTCGAGGAAATCCGCACTCTGATTGTCAAAAGGCGTTGCCAGAAACTCGATCCTTCGTCTTCTTGCATGTTCTGATAGGCTCGCGTAGTCCGCTTCTGACAGCCTGTCGTATTTAGTGAACAATTCGTATTGGGTATTCGTGGGTTCCCTGCTTCTGTCCCAATACGCGGGAGAGGCCTTCGTGGCAAGTCTCTTTGCGTTGTATACTTGGAACTTGGCTGCAACGCCTCCGATTTCGGCCAGTTCATCAATCATCTGATATGCCTTCTTGAGCTGACATTCATGGTTCACTCCAATCTCAGCCACAATAAGGGGGGTTTCTAGCGTGTTGTTGTCGATCAGAGTTCTACCTATTTGAACGGTTCCCATTGCTCCAGCTCCTGAAGTTCCTTGTGATTTCATCGACAACACCTGCTCCTCCTTCGCGAATTGAAGACCCCGCATCGATCTGTGCGGTATACATCGCCAGTCTAGAACTGGGCGACTCGGATAGCGATTTCACAGCAGAAAAGATGTCCCGCGCTCTGACTGTGCATGCTATGCCCAGGTATCTAACTCCTTTGTGATACCTCGCAAAGAGGTGCATCGTTTCCCTGTCGTTCTGGGCTATGCTAATGGTAGGGACGGCCATTGCAGATAGCTCATATATTGTGCGGCCGTTCGAGGTCACGGCGATATCGGCCCTTCTCATAGTTGCCGCCATGTCCTCAACACTTTGTGTAATAGATATTCTTGGATCACTCATGATCTTGGCTCTTCTCCGCAACGCTGACATATGTGCATATCCTGCTCCTACAACAATTTCAATTCGTCTAATCGTGGTTTCGGTTAGTATCTCATTACACACCTCCATTACACGGCAAGTCAGATTGTTTTGGTCAACCCCACCGAATGTGACTAGTAATACGCGAGGGGTTTTCCTGAACTTCGCAGGACTATGTGTATTGAATCCGTCACTTAGGCACTCGTAGTGATATCCATATCTGTGAGTGTCTTCTGGTTTTGTCTTCTCGTACAACGCATTGAAGACCAGGTGAGCGGCATTGGCACCATCGCCGAGGTCTTCAAAGTTGACGACAAAGTACCCTTCTCCAACAAGTGATTTGACGTACTCCAATCTTGTGTCGAGAATGTCATTCACCACGATTTGAGGCTTCGTTTCCCTTATCAAATCTACTGGGCAGGCGGAATCCGTTTTTCGAAGGAATTCCTTGTAACCTCTCGAAATAAACACTTCCTCAGCTTCTGGATCTGATCCTGCCAGAATTATCGAGATCTCATTCCCTGTCATTCTATCGGCAATTGCCAGCACCCTGTGCAGATGACCAAACCCATGAGCCTTCGTGCCGCTCGTCACGAAAGTAATTCTAAATCTTCTGAGATAGGCCTCAGCAATCAGCCAATCTGTTGGTGTATCTATGTCATGTCCCTCTATCTGATTGAGGAAAAAGAACGCTTTCTTCTCTCCAATTCGAGAGTGTTTGCCCACCGCACTCCTGGACGAGATCAGGAAGGCACCGCATTCCTTGAGGCGCCTTGGCAGCCACTGCCGATTCATTCTCGAATCATAATCAGATACTATTCTTCCGTCAACTTCTTTGTAGTAGAGGTGCGTTGAGTCCATAACAGGTATGAGGGTGTCGATTTGCCTTGACAGGAAATCTTCAATGCCAGCATCCACCGTCGATGGTAGAAGACACGGTGAAGTTGGCTGCAGTGTTACAATGACCCCGTATCTCTTCTTGAGTCTTTTTTCCATATACTCCAATGCGTCGTATACAACGGGATCAAGAGTTACACTGTCTTCCGAGAGGTTTCTTGGTCTCTTCCTCACTGCAACCCCGCTCGATTTGGCAAATTCAATGATCTTATCGTCTTCGGACGTAACCACGATTTCTTCAATGTATTTGCTCTCCTTTGCAGTTTGTATCTGGTATTCTATCAGAGGCCTGCCCCAAAGAATTCTCATATTCTTCCTCGCAATCCCTCTTGAATTTCCTCTGGCCGGAATTATTGCAAGAATTTCTTCGTTCATGACAGTCCGATGGTGCTATTGCATATCAGGCTTACATCATTTTCCGTCACGTTAGCCTCATGCCAACCCTCCCCGAGATCAGTCCTTTTCCTTGAATTTCTCTCAGGCTTCCTTATTGAACCGCTTCTGCACAGTGCTCAACCTGCAATAGCTCAATCTCTTCTCGAATTCCTTGGTTTCTTGGCCTTCAGAGCCGGAATAGGGCTAGGGTAGGCCGTTTGTGTTCCCCCAGTCCTCCCGTGCATCTGTGGAATCGGGATAGGGCGGGCGTAAATTTGTTTCTGAGCGCTACCTGCAGCATGCTTAATCACTCTGATCATATTTTCTCGCTGACTCCTAGGCGGAGACAGTGCTTCCTCCGAAGCGCCTCGGCGACGAGACACCTGGGACACCCTTGAATAGCCCTGCAGTTGCTTCCGAGGAAGGATTCACAGGACTGCCCTGCTGGGATGGGTTGATGGTTTAGGATGAAAGAGCTCGTTCTCTCCAGCGGGTACGGAACGCGTCTGCATCCGCTGACGCACACGGGTCCGAAGCAGCCGATACCGAGGGCGAACAATCCGAACATACTGCATTGTATTGAGAATCTGTGGGAGACAGGATAACCGATATCGGGATTATCTTGGGGAACCTGATGCCTGGAAGGTCCTGTAGTTTCTGGGGGACGGGTCCAAGTTCAGCGACACCTTGGACATGCGAGCGGGTGGATAAGGTCTTCTTGGAGACCCTAGAATCGGCGTGGGCTGGATTTGTCAATATTCATTTGATTCTAGGGGTTGTGAGAGAATGAACCTCCCACTCGCGCATTCATCTCACCGAATGCGCTTCAAATAACCGTCTGGGTTGTATGTCAGGATGAACTTCTCACGTGTCTTGTCGATCATAAAATCCTCGTTTTCGCGGAGAAATTCATGTACTGCTTCGAACGGGCCTGGCTTCGGGCCGTCTTCAATGAACGGATAGCGACATATTCCGTCTTCGACGATGAAGTACATCCCCTTCTTCACAAATCCGCTGTAGTTACGCAGCACCGACAGAGTGTTCTCGAAAGTATGCGATGAGTCTTCAATTACCATAGCGGTTTCTGTTGGATTTATGAGACGTCTCACCTTGGAAAGCACTGTGCTTGAGTTCGCGTCTCCGGTTATCCAGGCTATTCGTGGATGTTCAAAATCAACAAGAGAATGACTTACGTCGACGGCAACTACTCTCCCTTTGCCCAGAATGTCCAGCATATTTGCCAGGAACAGAGTGCTTCCGCCACACCAATTCCCGACCTCCACTACTACGTCTGGTTTCGTTTCATAGATGATCTCTTGGAGGATCCAAGCATCTGAGGGAAATTTGCTGGCTTTCTTGCCCATCCACCTGATATCTTCTCTGCAGTTGTGATGGAAACAGTCAATATAGCTTTCGAACGCTGTCGAATTCGGAACTAGCGGTCTCTCTGTGACGTCGACCTTGACTAGATTACGGGCATGCAAGTATCCATGGAGGAGCTCAAAAGGCTTGTTGAACACTCTTTTCACATCAGTTGCCTCTCAGTCTGGTATGGCTTGACATCATTTATAGTGTTCTCCATGAGATCGTTGGCCATTAGATTTCGCACGCTCATCTATCTGGAACTTCGGTGGTGAGGAAGCCGGCAATCATTTGAGCTAACTACAGTATCAAGCCAAGTGCATGCTGCTTTTGAGATCTATTGGTCGAATGAGACCGAAAGAATCATCACGTAGCTTCTCATTCTGAAACCGTTGTCAACACTAGAGACCAGGACAGTTCGAAGCATCTCCTACACAGCCGCCTCGCAAATTGTTGTTCTGTTGCTGACCTTGCTTACAGTCACAATTCTTGCGAGGGTACTAACGCCGGAGGATTTCGGGATCGTTGGCGTCGGCATGTTGTTCATGGCCTTGTTCGCAAGCATTCAGGATTTTGGCGTAGCTCCTGCAGTTATTCAAAGGGATACTCGAATCGAGCATTCCATCTCCGTGGGGCTTTCTCTACGTTGGATTATTGCGGGTCTGTTGTTTCTCGCCATCGTCGGGTTCTCGCCCATGATATCGGACTTCTATGACAACCCCGCAATCATGCCCGTGATTGTTGTCATGAGCTCGAATCTGTTCATACAACCAATCGCCTTCTCCTCCTATGTCTTGCTCAACAGGAAGCTCGAATTCTCAAAGCTCGCAATTGTGGGTGTCGTCCAGTGCGTGGCGACAACGGTTGTGTCCATCGGCCTTGCCTTGCTCAATTTCTCCTATTGGAGTATCGTGCTCGGATCACTTTCCGGAAGCGTTTCCTTAGTTTTGGCGATGAGGTACTATGAAAGGACTTCGTTCAGGCCGAGGATTGACAAGAAACTCATGAAAGAACTTCTGGAATTTGGTGCACATCTCCTTGTTGTTGCGCTTATGGCATTTGTCATATTCAGTGTGGACCAACTGGTCGTGGGCAAGGTCTTGGGAATCGTGACTTTGGGGATATACTTCATTTCGATAAGGTTCGGGAGAACCTTGGGCGAACAGATCACAGGGACCGTTAACAGAGTCTTGTTCCCGACGATGGCGCGGATGAAGGATTCAATGGAGCTTCTCAAGGTCGGTTACGTTCAGTCCATAAGGATGATAACGATGATCACGGTCCCTCTGAGCATGGGCTTATCAGCTCTCTCTCCACTCTTCGTTAGCGTGGTTCTCGGTCAGAGCTGGATCGCCGCTTCCGTGCCGTTGGCAATCATATCGTTCCAAGGGCTTCTGAACGCTCTGATTACACCGGCATGGAACGTTCTGGTCTCTATTGGCAAGCCGAAATACATGTCTATCCAGACTTCGATCCAGGCGGCAGTTATGGTCGTTGCCATCTATCCTGTGGCTTTCCTCTTCGGCATCACGGGGGTGTGTGTTCTCACGACGTCTCTTTCCCTGGGGGTTCTGGTCTACTTTGTTGTCGTTTTCTCCCGCGTATTCAAGACGAGATTCATGGAAATAGTCAGTCCAATGGCACCTTCTCTAACAAGCGGTCTTGTGATGTATTTTGTGTTGGTCTTGTTGGTGCTTCTTGTTCAGAGGGATGTGCGCTGGCTGGTCACGCTTTCTGTTTTGGGCGCTGTTCTGTATGTTGTGGTCCTGCATTTCGTGAGCGGGGGACGCGATGTTCGTGATTTTCTCGCTCTTCTCAAGAGGTCGTTCGTGGGCCGCCAAAGTATTTGATGTGCAGGATGGGATCTTGGTCCGTTTTGGTTTGTCTCCGAACGAGAAGAAAGTTATGAGGACGGCGGAGAAGCTGACGCCCTTCTGGAGGAACGGAATGGAGACATCGGATGCAATCTCTTTGCTGATAGATTCAGGGTACAAAGGGGTCCGCGCCACCGGGAGGGTTGGTGGAAGGACACGGGGAAGCCCAAGGACATCCTCGAGGCGAACCACCTGATCCTGGACGGGATCGAGACCCTGAACGAGGGGAAGGTCGAGAAAGGGGCCTCGGTCGTTGGCAAGGTGAAGATAGGCAAGGGGGCTGTCATCTTTGGCAGGTCCGTGGTCAGGGGACCGTCGATAATCGGTGAGAACTGCAGGAAATGACCGAACGCTCTTGTCAATCTATGTACCGCGGTTGGAGACCGATGCCAAGTCTCGAAGGTCGAGTTGGACGATTCGATCGTCACGGACGACAGCCCGTTCGAGGTCGAGAGGAAGGTGGTCCGTAGCGATCGGCAACGGTCCGCAGGTACTCAGCTCCAACGATATAATCCCGAAGTGGCAGAGGCTCATGGTCGGCAAGAACAGGGCGCTGAGTCTGATATTCCGTAACTACAAGCAGGCATCTGATCCTCATGGCAGGAATCAGGTCAATGAGGCCTCCTCCGATTGATTCGACAATCTGAACCCAAACAATGCAAGTTGATCATACACAGTATTCAGGCGTTCTTTTCAAGGTCTTCTAGAATGGACATTGCACGACATTGATAAGTGTGATTCCGTCGGACCCTTTCATAGCCAGAAATTGAAATCAATCTTCTCGCCGCAGGATTCTGGAGGTAGTATGTCACTTTCTCGAAAAGTTCATCATATGATGAGTACAATTCATAATCTCTACCTATTTCGAAATCAGATAGTCCCTCCATTCTTCTGTCAGTCAAAAGGAACCCGCCGCTCCCAAGAATTTCGAATGTCCTAGGATTGACAGCTTTCTTGGCCTGAGCATGATGGATGTTCAAACAAATCCTAGCTCGACTGTAGATCCGGTTGATCTCGTCATGAGGGAGAGACCGCCTTTCGAAACGCAGGTTACTGCGACCGCCGAATCGCAGGCGGTCCTTAATCATGGCTGGTGAATATCTCCAACGGGGTCCAGAACTCACTTCGAGCACAAGGTCTGGGAACTTCCTAGCTAGTCTTAGAATCGTCTCCGTGCGTGTCGGATAATCGTCAAAGGACCCGACGAAACAGATGTCAGCTAGATTCGCTTCATCACCATGTATTGGATAATAGTAGCGGGGATCGTAAGCCATTGGCAGGAACCTGGCGTTGGCTAGACCTGGGAAAAGCGACAAATCATTGGGTTCGTAGAAGTACACATGATTGTAGTCGTTGACAAACTTCTTGATACAAGGCACATGCTGCGCGCTGTCAAAGGCCCACATCGCAAGGGTCACATTGTTTCGCTGACAGAAACGAGACATGGTGGGCGAAATCTTCGCTCCGGACACGACTAGGACATAGTCGGGCTCACCTGATAGAACCGCTTCCTCTAGGAAATGGGAGTTCAATCTTGCCTGTTCTTCCGACCATCGGACACGGTTCTTCTCAGACACTAGTAACCTGACATCGTCGAGCAGGTTCATCTCCGAGCATCTCGGTTCAAGAAATGACGCATTGAGCCCACATGATGTGAATCCATCTGCAATCATCTTGCCATAACCCCGGAAAGAAGAACCAGCGACGAGAATCCTCTTGTTAGGTGTGTGACTATTCCTTATCAACGTTGGAGTCTCCTTGACTGAATAGTGGTAGTTCATGGTTTGGGAGTAGTTGATTCTTTCCATGATGTTGCCTCTTGGAAATCCACGATGATCAACAAAAGTCTGAATTGGAGTTCCTTAAGTTTAATGAAGACATCCAGAAGACTGGGGTGCTGCAATGCTGGTAGGTCCTCCTAGGGAATATCTTCTGTTCCACGATTCCTTTTCTGGTGAAAGGGCGGTTGCGGTATTAGGATGCTAGCGGCAACTCTCTTGTCGAGTCCATTTCTCTGCTCCGTCGACTCTCTTCTTCAGTAGTCCGGTGGAAGGCTCGACCGTTAGCGTAGAGCGGAAGTGCATGCAGCGCATGATAGGGAAGGAGCCCAATACACTTAGCGCGAACAGACCCCGGTTCAAGGGCAAGAGGCTGGTCGTCTGGGAGAACACGTCACCGTCTTTCGCCGGCATGAGCGATATCCGTTGCGGTGACTCCGAGATCTTTCCCAGTGCTTTCGCTGCGGGTTCCACCTTCCCTTTCGCGACGAACAGCTCGTACGAGGTAGTCCTCATGTAGTGAGTTCGAAGCATGTCCCCCTGAACTGCGTAAGGGCGACTCCCTTCATCTTCGCAACCGCCGTGTCAAGCTGAGCATACGGACTTGCTCAGCTTTCTTGAGGGTGTGGCGGTGTTCCCGTAGCTACATCATTGTCACTAGGGGCTGGCATATAGGAGACAATTCGCCCTGAATGTTCCTAGTGTTGTTCCGGGCATCTAGGCGTCGATTCTTGAGCGGTGTCGTCTTGACGCTGTGGGGGCACAGCAACCGCAAACCCATTCGATGCGTCCGTTGCGTCTACCGGACTCTCCTTACCTGGTCACTCTCTAAACGATTGCGGCCCACTCGGCCATTCGAATTTGGAGCTACTCGAATCATCTCGTGAATAAGATTTACAATCCTTCTTGATGCCTTGCCATCGACCAGATGAACCATATCTGAGATGAACCTGCTGCGAGCCAAGCGCAAGTCCTTTGCAGTTACCATGTCATTCATATTCCTGATCAATTTCTCAAGTTGATTTAGATTCACTATCTCTTCTGCAATGCCTGATTCAATATACATATCTCTGACGACGCTCCTGACGTGGTCGAGATTCAGGCACAGCAATCTCTTGCCTAGAAGGACTGCCTCGATTCCTCCCGTAGAACTATATGTTATCACAACATCAGAACGGTTAAGGCAATCTCTCAGCTTCGCCCTTGGTTCGAGGACGACAATTCTGCTGTGTTTAGGAAGACTCAATGAGTAGTGCCTGGCATCTTCGACAGGATGTGGCTTTATTAAGAGTGTCGCGCCAGTCTCATCAAGAAGGCTGGAGATTCTCTTCAAGACTCCTATCCCACTTTCGGATAACTCCCCTGGACCGAGATACAGAATCGTCTTAGCCTTGGCATTTGTACTTCCAGTGCCAGCATTTGCATACTCATCATATTTCGGCCATCCCGTAACAGCAATTGCGTCGAGAGCCGCACCTTTTTCCACATACTTCCCACGCCAATAAGGGCCTCCGCAAGCAATCCTGTCGAACAGCAGTGGTTGTACGAAAGGTTCAAACCAGGGATCGAATATTCCATGTTGTATTTTCAGAACAGGTATGCCTCGAAGTTTGCAGAGGACAGCCATGTTGCCCAATGGGTAGCTCCTGGGCAAGGTGGCAATCACTGATGTATCTGGTTCAACAGTGTCCAGTACGGATTGGCAGAAGGCAACGTGTTTTGGCATCAATGGTAGCAGCCTCTCGAAAACGAAATCGCACTGATCAGCAACCAGTTCCCAGAGATTCATCCCTTTCCACTTGAATATCGATTGGAATCTCTTCGTTGATCGTTTGCTTCGATAGTTCTGCAGGATTCTTCTGACTTCTTCCGTGATATCCGATGCCTCCCCTGAGCGAGTTTTGAGGCCTAGAGGCCTGAGTCCCGTAGGAACATGGCCGTCTGTGAGAACGAAAACCACTACTTCCGATCCCTGCAACAATTGTTCTATGACTGGTTTCACCGTGACAAACCAGTTCCAGTACGGAACGTCGAAGAACACTCTGCGGTTCAGCCTGTTTGTGTCCGTGCCGCCTTTTAGAAGAAGGCGTTCTGAAAGGCAATCACCAAGAGAGCGCAAGGTTCCACTCCGGACAACATGATCGCGCATGATCGAGAGAGTTCTCGGTTCGACGATTCTTGTCTTTATCTTGTGTTCACGGGAGACAATCTCGAATGCATTTCCGACAAACGAAGAGAAGCCCGTCCTCTGAACCCATACACAGTCCGGCTTCATCTCATCGACGACGAATCTCGCTATTTCGATTTCCCTTACGGTGGCGTACAAGACGCCGCCAATCAAATACTGCTTGATGATGCCACCGGCCACCTCCGTGGCGGTGTCTGAGCTCAGTTCGATTTCCGATTCCAATTGAGCCCAGATTCTTTCGCTTGCACCAAAAGCCATTCTCTGTATGGAGTCCATTGTTTGCTTGCCGTTTTGAGTCCTCCACAGTGATGAGGACCTATTCGTTGCGACTGTGTCACTACTCATGTTGTGTTTCTTCAACAATACTCTTAGCCAGAATGCGCTCGGGTGATCGAGTCTGTAGTGTGGTCCGGCACTTGGCGGTTCAAGAGCTAACAAACACGTAGTCAAGGTTCATTACCTCTATGTATAGTGTGAGGACTATGTGACAAATACTCGCAACCTCCAAAATGCATTCTAGGTATCCTCCTATGTATTTACGTCAAACCAACTCTGCTAGGACCATCGCAACTTCATTACCCTGAGGAAATGAATCGTCACCAATTCCTTCATTCACTTCGATTCCATATAAACAGTTGTATTTCCGTGCGGGATGAACTGCTGCGACTGATGGGATCTTCACGTTGTCATGCACGCACTACATCAATTCCACTGCCACGTTCACAAACAACGAGGCAATAGACGACCCTTCAACTCTCACTATAATGGGGCCATCGGATGCAACTAAGGTATTTGGAACAGTAACCGCCCGTACTTTCATCACTGGCTGGAGTTCCATTGGAACCAACAAATCTGTCCCTTCTTGCGCGAATGCTGTTTTCGGATTCCTCGACGATCTTCACCTTGAACAGGAGCCACTGCGACCAGGGGGACGTACTCGGGGATAGCGTCATCGAATCTGCGGTGCTGGACAGGGTCCTCAACCACAGCATCATCGTCAACATCAAGGGAGAGGGTTACAGACTGCAGGCAAGGAAGAGGGCGGGAGTACCCTATCCCCCGCCCGCGAAGGCGGTCGGCAAGGTTAAACAAACCTGGTCAACATCAGACCGCCAGAAGTGGTCAGTTTTCAACGGGTGCTGACATTCCGGTATCAATCCTTGATGCGTCGGTCGCTTGTGCAGGCGAATCTAAGCTGAGACAGCTTCTTATCACTGCATAGCTCCTTGGAGGAAGGAAAGTTGAGAAGTATATATGGATTAGAGCGGCGGTACGGTGTCCGACTTGACAGACAGGAACGTTTCATCGGTGGCGTCAGGCAAAATGATACCTAGAGCAGTCTGCTTCTTGGCCTTCGTCTGCTTAAGCTCTTCTCTTGTCATTCTTATCGTGGTTCCTCCAGCGCAACACTATGAGATATCAATCTACAGGGCGTACCCCTTCTACTTCTGGGTTGCCATCGCCTGTCCGTTCGTAATCTCAGTTGTGTACTTTCTGTTTACTAGGAATGTCGAATTCTCTCGAAGCACAAAGCTTCTTGTCGTCTGCTCTTTTCTTGCCTCGATGACTTTGCTCCTCCTTAGTGCATTCAGAGCCTACGCCTTCTTCAACCCGGGAGATTCACTTACCCACGTTGGTTTTGTGAAGGATATTCTCGCGACTGGTAACACGGGCAAGAATAATCCATATCCAATCACGCACATTCTGACATCGTCATTGTGTATGGTCCTGGGGGTCGAGCCGTGGCGTGTAATTCTGTTCACTCCTCAGATGTTCACTGCATTGTATGCGGTCTTCATGTTCCTCCTTGCTCGTGCCCTCAGACTCAAGGCAAGAACGTGCGTTTTCGTTTTCCTCTTTGCCATTCTTCCTCTGTATGGGGCAGAGCACTTGTACTACGTGCCAAGTGGTGAAGCCATCTTCCTTCTTCCTATCGTTATGTGGCTTATTGCGAAACGGGCAGGTCTGGTATCGAGAAATTCGAATAAATTTTCATTTTGTCTAGTCCTGTTTCTGATTCTGTTCCCTTTCTTCCATGTAGAAGCATCACTTTTTCTCCTGATTGGATTGGTGTCACTGGCGGGAGCGCTGAGATTGATACGTGAGTATCCGAAACGCTCTGATCCGTTTCGCGTAATCAGACGAGGAAGACTCCATATCCCCATTCTCATTCTCTTTGCAGTTTTTCTCACTTGGTTCAGCACTACTCTGCTGTTTGGGACAACAATGCAAACGGTATTTGGTTATCTGTTTATCGAAAAGGGCACCGCTCCGATCGAATACTACGCAGGCCTCATTTCAATGGCTGATGTTCAACCGGGTGAGCTAGCAAGACTGCTGATTGGGATTTATGGTGTCGCTTTGCTGAGCTTCTCTGTGGCCATTATTCCTTGCCTTGCTAGCCTTTGGAGATATTTCTCAAAGAAAGCAATAGACGGTCGGTGCTTCGCTACATCAATCGCATTGCTGGTATTATCTGCGTGCGTGATTCCATTCTTAGTGATGGACTTCATAATTGGCACTAGATCGATGCGATATCTGCTATTGCCAGAAACGATACTCATCTGTGGCTGGCTTCTTAGGGATTCAAGCATCGAATTGCGTCGCCAAAACAGACTTGGCAAGGTATTCGTTCGCCGATTGTTAGTGCTTGTGGTTGCTGTCCTCCTAGCTTCTCTGTCAATTCAGAGCGTCTATCCGTCCCCTTGGACCAAGCTGGCGAACTACCAGGTTACCGAAGCGGACCTGTCTGGAATGACCTTCTTTCTAGAACACCGAAACGAGAGCATGTTAACTATGGAGATGTTTATTGGCCAAAAGCGATTTGCCGACGCTATTCTGGGAGTGGAAGTCAACAAGCCGAATATCCGGAACGGAGCTGGTATATTCCCATTGGACCATTTCGGCTATAATGCTAGTAAATACATGGGAACCATTTTGCCTGGCGACGAGTATCTGCTATTCAATGGCATAACTCGGATTTACTACCCAGAGATATTTCCTGGATACTCAGATATATGGAGGTTTACTCCCAACGACTTTGCAATGATTGAAATGGATCAGACTGTGAACGTCGTATGCACAAATGGCGAATTCCAGCTCATCTATATTCTCGGCATTGAGTAGCTGCGCTTGTTCGTTGTTGCTCTGCGGGAATTAGATGGATGAGCGTAGTCATAACCTGCCCCATCCGCCATAGTGAGGAATCGGACATGTCCAGCGACTCCATTCTCTTGAAGATCGCTCGAGCCTCGCTGATCACAGGGTCTGCCACAATGATCGCCAGCCTACTAGGTCTGGCCAAAAGCAAATCGACAGCTCTTAAGGGTACGGGTGGCATTGGGCCAGTCGCACAGTTCACAATCTTCTTAGGACTCTGCGTCGGTATTGCCGCCCAAGGTTTGTCACTAGGCGCGATGAAGTATGTCAGCCGGTACCTTCGAGCAGGGAATACGCTATCAACGCAGTTATTGCAGAGATTTCAGCCGAATTCTCCTTCATGTTCATGAGTCCGCCAGCATCATAGATCCCTCAATACTTCTTTCCACTTCTTCACCGAATTCTCGCACGTATATGTCCTCCGAACGAATTCATGTGCGTTCTTCGACACTTCTCTGAGGACTCCCGATCCCAATGCTCTCACAATGTTCTGAGCAATTGCTTCAGGCGAATTGTTGGGCATGAGGAATCCAGTTTCTCCGTCTGCTATCACATCTGGAATTGCGCCAACTGGCGTCGCCAGGACTGGGGTTCCACAAGCCATGGCCTCTAGCATTACATTCGGAAGACCTTCGGTGTAGGAAGGCATAACCAACAATCGCAACTCGTTGAGGATTTCAGGTAGTTCATCATGGGGGACCCATCCCATTACGCTCACCCTATCTTCAAGGCCGTTCTTACGTACATAAGCTTCAACGCTCGACCTGAGACTACCGTCGCCGGCTATGACGAACCTAGCATCTTTCACATCCCTCAGCACAAGTGGGATTGCCTCAACAAAGTGCATAGTAGCTTTCTCTTGGCTTAGTCGACCGACGTAGCCAATATTCGTGCTCCTAGCGTCGATTCCGCTTACCACATTGAACATCTGGAAGTCCAAGAAATGCTCGTGGGCTATTCGTATCTTCCAGGCGTACTGTCTCATATCCCACTGTTCTATCAAAACAGCGGAGTAAAGTACTATGATGTCGGCAAGAAGCCGATTGGTTCTGACGAATGGGATCGTTATTCTTTCCAAAACTAACCCTCGAGCATTCATAGTCGACCATTGCACAATGCTCTCCTCATTCCCGCCGATGCTTATGACAACCCGTTTCCCGAGCATTTTTGCCGCTATCAATGGAATTGTGAGGTCACCAGGAGTGTAGAAGACCCAACAATCGACTCTCCGTGCAAAGGACGCCACCAGAAATCCCATTTTGAGTTGGGTCAGTATGTGTCTTAGGATGGTCTCGGTCTTGCTTTTTCCTGTAGCATGAACCAACTTCTTGAATATGCTTGAATCCTCAGCACGAATGCATTCTGGGATAACCCCCAGACAACCCCGACAATACACCTCTATTACAACAGTGCTACTTGCGATTGACTGGAGCACTCTGACGAGATTGCTGAAAGGTCTAATCGATGCCTCACCCATGATCGGGGAGACGACTCCAATTCGTGTCATGATGTTGCTTCCAATGTACAAGGTGTCTCTATGCCGCGCTCTGCAGTCTGCGGAGTCCGTGTCAATTGCTGGACAGACATGGGCTGCATCTCAGCTCATTGTTACGACAAGAATACACGAAGTACGAATCTACCATAATACGCTTTCTGGGATAAGTGTGAGAGACTGAAGGATTGAGAGCGGTGTGTGCCACCTCCAACTTCATTGCGCCATGTCTAATGCCGATTTTGACGAATCCCCTTTGTGGTTGTTTGAGTCCCATGAGGTAGGGTCATGATGCACAGGCATAGTTTCAGCATCTCCTCCTTGGTCTCTTGTATCTAGGATTCATATGTGGTGGTAATGACTATTCATTATTGTGGCCAGAAGAAACGGCTACGGGAGACAATGCAGGATCGGGAATACTCCCACAGAAGATTCATAATATGTCCGATGTCTACTGATGATTAGGGGCATCTCAGTTGGCCGGAATTAGACTGGACCGTTTCATGGGAATCGACAAGTGGTGTCGGTATGAATTCGCCGCAGGCCAGATATCCAAAGATGCGCAAGTCGTCGATGTCGGTGGAGGGTCCGGTGATTTCTTTCGTCATATGAATGTTGAGGGGGTTGTCGCTGATAAGTACGTCGACAGCTCCCGGATCACCCGAAACAGAATTCGATGCCAGTTCATAAGGTTCGATGGAAGACACCTCCCATTCCGGGACAGTTCAGTCCCTGTAGTCATCTCTCTCGATACGCTCGAACACATCCCTCGTTCAGATCGAAGTCGCTTCTTGGCTGAACTGCGACGCGTATCCAGTGACAAGGTCGTAATGAGCTTCCCGTCCGATATCCAACACTTCATCCGACCTCTTCTAGCAATATCCAGATTTCATCGCGTCATGGGGGTAGGGGGCATTGCAGAAGCGAACTTGAAGGAGCATATGGCTTGTGGTCTTCCCAAGTCTGCGGAGGTGCTGTCCGATTTTGAGCAGTGCGGATGGAAGGTCAAGACCAGACAAGGATTTGATATGTTTCTTTCGATTCTCATGATTTGTCAATGGACGATGCCATTCTTGGCTTTTAAATCGGTAAACATCTTGGCTTCTCGCGTGACAAGAAGATGGCGCTGGAGAAAACCATCCTACCTGTATCTGGTCGCGCATAAAGAATTGACTTGAGAGCCAAGGGATGCCAAGCGTGTCAGCCGCTGGAATTCAATCCTCCTATGGTCAAATGCCGAAGAATCGGCAAGGAGACTAGAGGAGTCATGGACTTGGAAGATCCCAATAGGGTGTCTATTGCTGACGTGGAACCGTGGTCATCTTGAGATTAACCTGAAATCGCATCGACCCACTTTTTCCCCCAGCAAATCGTATTATCTCTGTTGCTGCCTACGTATATCGATAGGATGCCTAGGGCGCTCATGATTACGACCCATTTCCTTCCACATGTAAGTGGTATTACTACTCACGTGTTGAATGTAGCATCTGAGCTCGTAATCAGGCATGGCTACGAGGTCGATGTTTTGTCACCTGATTTCGGTGGCAGATTTGCAGAGAGCGGCAAAACCCCTAGCGGCGTAGGATACGGAAACTTCAGGTCATTTGCCATAAGCAAGTTTTTCTGCCTGCCGACGGAGCTGCCATCCCAATTCATACTGGCCGACTACTATGATCTCATACACGTTCACTCATACACGAGTCCCATGCCGCTGTTGATTGCTCTTCATAGCAGATTTGGCCCTCAGGATTCAAGATGCAAGTATGTTTTTACCCCGCATTTTCATCCAATAAGCGCCACATTCCTGACTCAGCTCATGCGTCTTCCTTACGATGCTTTCTTCGAGAGATTCATATTCGAATCATTCGATGGCGTAATCTCTCCGACCGAATTCGAAAAGGCGGCGCTATCTCCTTTTACCAGATCCTGCAAACACTCCATTATTCCACATGGAGTAGACCTGGAAGAGATGCAGTCTGTTGTAGTCGACAGCAATGTCACTAGTATGCTAAAATCAGATGAGAGTTCCCAGCTGAGGGCAGTCTTTTGTGGCAACCTGTTGAAGTACAAGGGCGTGCAACATCTCCTCCGTGCAATTTCGATCCTTAAGAATAGGGGGACATCAGTTCAACTCAATGTGATCGGAGATGGTCCATATCACACCCACTTGGTCAAGCTGGCCCAGAATCTCGGAATCCAATCACAAGTGAGGTTCCTTGGATTTTTGCCTCGCTCGCTCCAGCTTGGCGTCGTGAAAGCCTCCGACGTCCTTGTCCTTCCCAGCGAGTTTGAATCCTTTGGGATTGTTCTGGTCGAGGCAATGGCATTAGGAAAGGCAGTAATTGCGTCCGATTTTGGCGGCACCACGAATCTTGGCATCCCAAAGGAATTCCTAGTCCGATATGGTGATTCTCACGGGTTAACCTCTGCTCTGAACATGCTTGTCTCGGGTCGTGTTGACAGGCAACTATTGGGGGCCAGGTATATCCAGACAGTGAAGGAGAAATACAGTTGGGAACAAATAGGGCGCTCTACAGCTGATTTCTATGCTTCCTTGTGAAGCTATTCAGAAAGAATGGATGATTTGAAAGGTTTCAACACGTTGATGCTGGAGTCAACACTGATGGCGTGTAATCGAAACGCCCCTCTCAACAGTATTTGCACAGAAGCCCTTTGAGTTGCGACATTCTGGAAAGACAAGATTGTTGTCAACGCACGTCCTCTCCCGGGGACCAGCGAGCAGTACTGACGTTACTTTTGGCTCTAGGGACGAGGTGGGCGGTCTCCGCGGAATGGGACGAAGGCAAATCCGCATGAGTAGATAGATTTCGAGATTCTTGAGAATGGCCATATGCCCTCTTCAGGGATCGAGGTACGCCAATTCACTTTATGATGATTGGCAGCATACGACCATTTCAGCGCTCAGTCAGCAGCTGAAGATGTCGTGTCGCAAGTTGTTGAGGGATCATGGAGGCCACGCCCTCATCCTTGAAGAATCTGGAATCAAGAAGGCGCTCACTGGGTAGCGCTCTACAAGTTCCCGAAGGGGGTGGACAAGAGGATGCTGGGAACATATCATTTGCTCTTTCTAGAGGATTTCCACAAAGCCCCACCTCCGAAACGGAAATATACTAAAGATGGGAATTGAGCCTCTAACGGATCATTGCCAGAGGGAGAATGGGTTGGGTAGTCTGAACGTTGGAGTAATTGGTGCTGGGAAGATGGGTCTTCTCCATGCTGGAATATTCAATTCCGCGACCCATTCCAGACTCATAAGTATTGCAGAAAAGGGTCCTCTCGTAAGTCGTGCGCTCCGCAGCCTCCTACCTCATGTGAGAGTCTATAATGACTACAGTGAGATGCTGGACAACGAGGCCCTGGATGTTGTCGTAATCTGCACTCCGGTATTCCTCCACAAATCCATGGTAGAATCTGCGTTGGAGAGGCGCAAGCACGTTCTAGTTGAGAAACCATTGGCAATGGATGCTCTGCAATGCCAGTCTATTCTTGAGAGAATTGAGAACCAGAAGACCATGGTCGCTTATTGCCGCAGATTCATGCCAACTTACCAGCATCTCAAACGGATCATTGACTCAGGAGATCTAGGGCCCCCCTCTTCTTACATGGCGCATCTCTTCGTAAGCCAGGTATTCAGTCAGCTTAGCGGCTGGCAATACGATGTTGGCAGAAGCGGCGGGGGCGTGATGATGGATCTGGGTTGCCATGCAATCGATCTTCTTCACTACTTGTTTGGGGATATAGTCTCGGTCAACTCAAGAGGATTCTCTCAGTATTCTAATGCAATAGAGGATTTCGTGTCTTCGGATTTGGAATCATCTGATAATCTCAGAGGGCATTTGGATCTATCATGGTCTGTGAAAGGATTTAGAGTACCCGAGCTAAAGCTGATTGTGGATTTCGAAAATGGCGTCATAACTGTGACTGAGAAGTACATAGACATCACTTCGAAAGTTGATGGCAGATTGGTCAGCAAAGGACGGAACTTGCGGTTCAGGCAGGAACTGGCTGTCAGTGTTCCGATTAACATTGGGGGACCTGAGTACACCATTGAGGATATGGATTTCTTGGATTGCATTCTGAATGACAGAGAGCCGTTGTGCAACTTCTATGAATCTTCAAAGGTAAATGCAGTGATTGACGCCGGGTATTCTTCGATGTCCAGTGGCCAGAGTAGAATCGTCGAATACCCAAGGAGGAGATGAAGACTCTGCAGATGATACTTGGCCATAATCAATTCATTGGTGTTGATCACAGATCTGAAGAGAGAGCCTGGGATAAGAGTGTCCATTTCTCCAATCCATCCAGAATATTCGAAGTCGCGCAAGCTGCAAGCGAATCCGGCTACAAGGGCATGATGATCGAACCTCACCCCAGAATGCTAGATTTCCTGAAGCTCTACCACCGCCACGGCACTTTCAAGATGAGATTTTACCTGCAGGTTCCGTATATTCAGGGATATGTACAGAGAATGGGCCAGAGTGGAATCAAAGGGCTGATCTGGGACTTGATGATCAAGTCTAGACCCTCGGACCTGTTCAACGCGTGCGTTAGGAGCGGCATAGGTATTCTTAGGAACGAGTACCTGCCGTTGGTACTCTCTGGCTTGGCTCTTGAGGTTTCTCAGTTCAAGGACTATGAGATTGAATCAGTGCTTCTACATAATGTGGCAACAGATCTTTTGCTCTCTCTTGGTCTTCAGGATTCTCTTGATGATTTCATCCATTTTTCTCACGACATATTAGGTATTCGGGCAGGTCTAGTAACAGTCAATTTCCCATTGTTGGCTTCGGCGCTTAGTGGCATGTCCAGCTCTCCTTCGGTCATAGTGACTCCGGTCAATCCTGCAGGTTTTGACATGAATCCTTCAAAAGATGCTGTTGAAAGAGCTCTTCAAGCATATAGAGGAGAAATCATGGCTATGAACGTTCTTGGAGGTGGAGCTTTCTCTGTTTCAGAATCTGCATCATACGTTCGGACTCTCCAGAGAGTCCAATCGGTCCTCATCGGAGCGTCAACGAAGGAACACCTCGCTGAGTGCGCCAAATCCTTTAGGGGTGAAGCTTGATTGTAATGTTTGCGCATTTTTCGCCTCGTGAACCTAGATACTCGAAGAATAGCGCCGGCAATGTCATCGTAAACTTCGCAAGTAAACTGTTCCGAATTGAATAAGAGAGTTGGTAGTGGTGAGTCAAATCAGCATCGCGTTTGTTGGCGCAAGAGGGTTGGGTAACTACGGTGGTTTCGAGACTCTGGCCAAGGAACTTGGCATTCGGTTGGCCGACAAAGGCTTCAAAGTCCTATGCTCAATCGAGCCTGGATCATCTTCGGATGCGGAGTCAATGCGCCAGATTGAGACTGTCGTTTTCCCCCTAAGAATGCCATCTCACTATGCTCTGCGGCATGTGTTCGAAGTACTGTATGACTGGTATTTCGCCTTCTACTTTACGTTTAAGAGAAGATGTGATGTCATATACTTCTTGGGGACAACGATCAGTCTTTTGTCATTTCTGCCTAGGATCATGGGAACAACAAGCGTAGTCAACATGGCAGGTTTGGAATGGCTGAGATCAAAATTCAGCTCTGTCCAACGAAGTTTGATTAGACTGAGTCTGTACTTCTCGCTTCTTGGCTGCAACATCCTGATTATCGACAATAGACGTCTTGCCGACCATGTCAGTCATATATGGGCTTCGAAGATGCGTTATGTCTCATATGGCGTTGAAGAGGTGCAGCGCGAGGTGTGGGATCCCTCGAGACTACCTGAAGTGATAAAGAATGTCCTTCCCCGGACCTATTGGCTGGTTGTCGCGCGTATACAGCCTGACAACAACATACATACAGTAATACAAGGCTTCCTGGAATCGCATTCTGCCAAGCCTCTCGTCATCGTTGGGGACTTTTCATGCCCGATTTTTTATGAGAAGACACTTAGAAACCTAGTTGAGAGCGCTCCCCCTGGCAAGATACTGCTCACTGGGGCGATTTATGATTCAAGAAGGCTGAATATGCTTAGACAGAACGCGTTTGGTTATGTACACCCGCATTCGATGGGGGGGACCAATCCTTCTCTTCTGGAGGCAATGGCTATGACGAACACCATCTTGGCGAACGACAATCCTTTCAACCGTGAGGTGGCGGCAGATACTGTGCTTTACTATTCTAATGTCGGTGCGCTGGCCAATGGAGTTGATTCCGTGGAGGCGAGCTCAGAGCTACGCTCCAAAATGGGACTTGCGGCTCACGACCGAGTTCTTCTTCATTATTCGTGGGCGAGAGTTGCACAGGAGTACATCAGTCTTGTCGAAGACTCGCTCAGTCTTGACGCTCGAAGAAGGCCATAACCGGGAAGAATTGGTTTGTCACGGCCCGCCACCCCGAATCGTGAACTCCTGATTCTCAGAGTCAATCGCCCAAAGGTGAATGTGGATGATCTCTTGTCGTGCAATGTCGGATACACATCGGACAGGGGAACGTGTTCATCCCTGGAGAGAGACAGGTACTTGCGGAGGTCAGACAGATGCTCGAGGCACCCGGGTACGCCACGAGCGAGTTTCTGGAAATCTAGAACCTCTCTCGTCAACCGCGTGACCCATGCGGACAGTCTCATGTCCTTGGGTTTATCAGGTGCTCTCTTCGCAGGACCGGCTCCGGACATTCGGTCGATCATCTTGTTGCCTCGGACAGAACTTGCCCAGCTAAGGGTCTTTCCGATGGAGAAGTGGCTCGGACCATGTCTCGGAAAAGACCACGAAGAGGGTAAGACAGTGCTGCCGACAAGATGGCTAGCCCAATGGTCAGCTTCCTGAGCTGGGACGATTTGGTCAGGGTCATCAGCGGGTCAGGAATTGGCATTCATTCTTTGTGGACTAATCCAAGCCTACCGGGAGGCGCGGACCTTTCGTCGTGAAGATGAGGGATGGCACGCGTCTTATCGCAAGACCTCGCTAGGAGTACAAAGACGTGATCCGCGGGGTTGTGCTGAATCGCGAATACCCTCTGGAAGAATTCGAGATATGGAACCATGATGCTGTCGTCGATATCGGCGCGCATATCAATGCCTTCACTATCACATTGGCCAGATCCGCGAGATGCCTGCATGTTTCGTGAGGCCTGTTGTGTTGCGAGTTGCGGAGATCGACGTGCGAAGTCATCAGCACTCTCGTTGACTTTGCCAGTTCCAGCGCCATCGTCTGAAAACACACTCAGGGTATGTCTCGCTTGTGTTTGGTGCGCTCGCCGCGATTTCTTCGTGGGGACTCATATGACTTACTTAATCTACCGAATATCGATACGGTGAGATGAGACGCGAAACTACATGATGCGGGTGCTCGTGACTTTCGGGAAACATCCAAAGACTTTAGCGGTGGTTCGCTCAATAGGACGCTCTGGTCGCAAGGTAACCGTGGTTGATGACACAAGATTCTCATTGTCGTCATTCTCAAGATACTGCGATGACTTTGTTAAGACGGAATCTCCCACCGACGAACCAAAGGAATTCCTAGAGAAGCTGGAAAGAGTCATAGAGGAACGGGGTATTGGCCTGGTCATCCCTATGGATGACCGAGAATTGGACCTGCTCCAATTGGAGCCCAACCGAGTAGGATCGCTTTGCGCCATCGCCACCCCTGGGAGGGAATCTTATGGCATTGCTCGCGACAAGCTCCTCACCACTAGACTCGCGAAAAGCCTAGACGTCGAGATACCAAAGTCATGCCTGGTGCGAGACGGCGAATCCGTTGAGTCGATTCTCAACGTCACCGGACTACCCGCAATCCTCAAGCCAAGAAAAGGTTCTGGTTCAAGGGGTCTCCTTTTCATAGAGAGTGAGAGAGGTCTTCAGGTGGCTCTGAGTTCAATCGACAAAAGCGGAGAAATGCTTGCGCAAGAATTCATCCCTTCAGCAGAAGGAATCGGAGTGTCACTTCTAATGAAAGAAGGATTAGTGCGAGCGAGCTTCACGCACAAAAGGATAATCGAGTTTCCAGAAGCAGGAGGCCCAAGTCTGGTAAGAGTATCGACACACAACTCGATAGCTGAATCAGCGGCGGAACGTCTGCTAAAGAACCTCAAATGGAACGGGGTGGCGATGGTTGAGTTCAGACTCGATTCAAGGACCGGAAAGCCAGTTCTCATGGAGATCAACCCTCGTTTCTGGGGTTCCTTGCCTCTGGCAATCGCCTGCGGAGTCGACTTTCCAAAGCTCTTGTGCGATATGTACGAATTTGGAGATGTGGCACCTAGTCGAGCGTATCAAGATGGAATTGGCTGCGTCAATATTCTCCCGTTTGGCATTTCTTCTGTCTTGGGCCAGAACGGCGTGAGACGACTCGCAAGGATTCTTAGATATGGGCTCGAATTCAAGCATTTTGACGTAGAGTCGTTTAGTGACCCACTGCCCACATTTGGTGCTCTGCTTCAAATGATGAGCTCGACTCTGGACTCTGCTAGCATAGAGATGTTCTTTCGTCGCTAGAAGCGATTCAGCCGTGTCGGCTAAGGGGCCAAATTCCTTCGTGCCTCAATCACACTTTCCAGTTCTTCTGAATACGCATCTTCAACGGTGCCAAGCCGGAATTCCTTCAGCAGACGCCGAAAGACCAACAGACCCTTCTCCATTCCGAAGCGCTGCACAATCCTGTCGCCGCCCGACAGTCGCATTGTCTCCGTGTTCTTGATTTCGATATCACCAGGGTGTGCGTACAGCATCAGACGATGCCCTGATCTCACAATTCGTCTCAGCAACCGAATGTAGATTGCTTCCGGCCAAAATCTCATGAAAAAGCCACCGCCGATGGGTGCACCTGGAAGGCTCGTCCATGTTGGCCAGACTGTTACGGGAATCTCCACAATAAGAGCCGACTCCGATGAACACGCTATGTCGGAAATGTTCGGAAAGTATGCCGACTTCGGGGCTGAGGCAATCCCATATATGGGAGTCCAAGTTGGCACTACACTGGAATCATAGAGAAACCCCAATCCCGACAATACCTCCAAGAGCCATCCATCCTCCCTATTCACTGCAAAGTAAGGTGCTCTGAAACCTGCTGGACGTTTCCCAATCAGCTCCTCCAGAGCTGCGGAGTCATGGTCGAGCAACCGCTCGAATTCTTTTCTAGGAATGGCGTTGGGTGGATAGTGCAAAGGAGAGTGGCTCGCGATTTCGTGGCCCTTGCGAGATATGTCTTTGATTACGTCTGGTACGGCTGATATCACATCACCTAGCACGAAGAAAGTTGCTCTCACATCCGCCTTGCTGAGTTCTCCTAGGATATTCTTGGTAGACTCCTTCATATATGATTCATTCACTGGAGGGCGATTTCGGAAGTCTGAATTGGACTTCGGGTTGAGAGCGGACCTCCAATCCTCCAAGTCAATAGTAATGGCTCCCTGCAACTTCATCTGTCCTTCTCCCATGCTATTCTAGTCGAAATTGCCTGATCAACCCATCAATGTTTTGAGGCGCATTCATTGGTCAGGCACGGAATTGAGAACTTTTGCCATATCTGGTCAATATGGTTCTCACGAACATGTCCTGGTCTATTCGTATTGTCGTCCTTGTGCCTATGGCCCTCGACCGTTGGTTCGGTGTCCACGGTCATTGTTCACCATGGCACTGATTGCGTTGAGAATCAACCCCACAAGGATGAACAAGATCCCAAGAGCTGTCAGCATTACTGCGAGTAGGCTTGGGCCGAATGGAAGCGCCTTCACGTTGATGTACTGCTCAATGGAGTAGAGCCCGAAAACCACTCCAACGATTGTCATGATGAGCCCGCTGATTCCGAAATACAGCAGCGGGTGTTCCGATCTAACCGCACTTATTACTGACCCCAGAACCGACATTCCATGGGTACTAGGCTTCAGTGTGGAGGTGTCGAGGCCTTCGTATTTCGCGGTAATGGGGACCTCCTCGATCCTCAGTCCACTCTTGACAGCGCTCCTCACCATCTCCGACTCTATTCCCATGCCAGTCTGGACGTAATCGAAGGACGTCAACGCGTCCCTCTTGAATGCCCTGTATCCGCTCTGGGAGTCGGTAATCCTCACTGGGTTACCCAGATTGGTCGCAAACGTCAGCACACCTTGACCCATTCGCCGGTATGCAGGTATCAGATCCTTCGAATGCGCATCCAGGAATCTCGACCCGATCACCATGTCCGCCCTTCCGTCCATGATTGGTCTCACGATCTTCGGGATGTCATCAGGA
>Ga0315284_10001093_pt1 | contig 38165 bp, 37 predicted proteins | sample YL17G09_16_MG_FD_203696 | JGI IMG/M metagenome (GOLD analysis project Ga0315284, IMG submission 203696) | Sediment microbial communities from Yellowstone Lake, YNP, Wyoming, USA - YL17G09_16 | ecosystem: Environmental > Aquatic > Freshwater > Lake > Sediment | place: USA: Wyoming | collected...
GCCTTCATAAAGTGTACTATTAAAAACAAATACAGTTTTTTTATCGGAGTTGACCAGGAGGGGATAATAGCTGCCGGATTATTGGGAAAAATTAAAAAAGTTCCATACATTTATTATTCTCTGGAAATAATAACCAAAGAAGACGTTTTAAAAGAAAAAGGTATTAGAAGATTCGTTCTCAAAGTCAGGAAGTCATTGGAAAATTATTTCAGCAAAAACGCCCAAATTGTAATTACCCAAGATAATTACAGAACAGATGTCTTAGTTGAAGACAATAATATTAAAAAAGAAAGAGTTTTTATTGTTCCCAATTCTTATTATTTTACAATTAAAAATCCCTGCGACCAGAACGCTTTTAATCTTCAAATCCCGGCTGATAAAAAAATTATTATTTATACCGGTTCAATAATACCGGAGATGGCAATCGAGGAAACAATAAATTCAATGGATTTATGGCCGGAAAATACAGTTTTAATATTACACGCGCCCTATAAAACCGCTTATTTGGAAGAAATAAGACAGCTTATTAAGAAAAAAAACATAGAAAAAAGAGTGATTGTTTCTACAGGGCAGGTATCTTTTGAAGAGCTGTGCTGTTTAATAAAAAAAGCAGATATCGGAATTAGTTTTTACCGGCCGGTAAATAAAAGCTTTGTATTGGGCCCTGCGGGAAAAGTAAGCTTTTATCTTTCCCAGGGAATTCCTATTATTACGAATAAAATTCCGTCAGTAATGGATCTTGTCCAAAAGCACAAATGCGGAATATGTGTGGAATCGGCAAAAGATTTGGGATATGCTATAAAAACCATATTGGACAATTATTCCGAATTTTCCGCCAATACAAAGATATGCTACGAAAACGAATTAGAGTTTTCCAAGTATTTTAAAAAAGTCCTTAAACAAATAGAATCATATGAAAAATAAAAACATAGAAATTATCAAGAATAAAGGGAAAATTTCAGCCATAATTATTTATGATGGCTACCATGTTGGCGGAAACACTTTTTTTACCCCGGAGGATTTTCCACAGCAACTTGGCTTTTTGTCGCATAAAACCGGCAAAATCATCGAGCCCCACACCCATAAAGTTATAAGAAGAGAGATTTTTTTAACCCAAGAAGTACTGATTATAAAGAAGGGAAAAATCAAGGTGGATTTTTATGATTATGAAAGAAAACATCTTGGCCACAGGATTTTAAGAAAAGGCGATGTTATTTTGGTAACCGGCGGCGGGCACGGATACGAAGTCTTAGAAGACGTAGAAATAATTGAGGTAAAACAAGGTCCTTATTTGGGGAAAGACGATAAAATAAGATTTCAAGATATAAAAAATCAAAAACATGATTCCGGTAAATGAACCATTATTTATAAGCAAGGAAAAGAAATATTTAGCCAAATGTATTGACAGCGGCTGGGTTTCTTCCGAGGGTCCGTTTGTAAAAGAATTTGAAGAAAAATTCAGTTCTTATATTGGCAAGAAATACGGAGTAGCCGTTTCAAGCGGAACAGCGGCTTTGGAGGTGGCAATTGGAGCTTTGGGAATTAAACCAGGCGACGAGGTTATTATTCCGACTTTCACCATTATTAGCTGCGCTACGGCAGTGCTGGCTTATGGTGGCGTTCCGGTTTTTGTGGATTCGGAGCCAGAAACCTGGAATATTAATGTTAATAAAATTGAAGAAAAGATTACTAAAAAAACAAAAGCAATAATGGTTGTCCATATTTACGGTCATTCCTGCGATATGGACCCTATAATGAAAATTGCCAAGAAGCATAATTTGAAAATAATAGAGGATGCCGCTGAGGTTCACGGCGCCGAATACAAAGGAAAAAAATGTGGCAGTTTCGGAGATATTTCCTGCTTCAGTTTTTACGCAAATAAAATTATAAGCTGCGGTGAGGGAGGAATGGTTTTAACCGATAATAAAAAGTATAGAGATAGAGCAGAGAAATTGAGGAATCTCGGATTTGAAAAAAAGAAGAGGTTTTATCATCACATTTTGGCCAGAAATTACAGAATGACCAATCTTCAGGCAGCAGTAGGGGTTGCCCAGCTTAAAAATATTAAAAAATTAATAAAAATAAAGAGAGAAAATGCCAAAAAATATACAGAAAAATTGAAGGGAATTAAAGGGTTGCAGCTTCCCAAGGAAAAAGAATGGGCAAAAAATGTTTATTGGATGTACGGAATCGTCTTAAATGAATCCACTGGATTTAATGCCGAAAATTTTGCGATGAAATTAATTAAAGAAGGTATAATTGCCAGACCGTTCTTTTACCCTTTACATTTGCAGCCAGTATTAAAAAAATTCATTAAAGCTGGCGGAAAATATCCGGTCGCTGAAAGAATCGCCAGACAAGGGTTATATCTGCCGAGCGGGTTAGGATTAAAAGATTGGCAAATTAATAGAGTTTGTAAGGTGATTAAGAAATTACTGAAATAAATTATGGCCAATCTTTATTTTTTTGATATCGATGGAACCTTGGTAAACTTAACTAGGGTTCATGCCAAGGCATATATGACAGCTTATCAAAAGGTTCTTGGTAAAGAGGCAGAGGGAATTAAAAAAGAAGAAATTATTGCCACATTTGGAATGGCGGAACGCGCTCAGCACAAACAGATATTTGAAAAACATAATCTTTCTGACGAGGGAAGGATAGCGGGGATAATAAAAATTTACGAAAAACTATTCCTTGACGCCCTTAATTTAGTGGAAGTGAAGCCGCTTCCCGGGGCAGTGAATTTCTTGGATTATCTAAAAAAACAAGGAGACCATATCGGCATTATCCACGGAGGACCAAAATATAAGGGAGAAATAATTCTTAAAAAAGCAGGTCTTCATAATTATTTTTCTTTATTTGGTTATGATGAAGGATTTAATGAAAGAAAGGAAATTTTGCGAAATATAGTTAAGAAGGCAAGAGAAAAAGGATATCGATTTAAAAAAATTGTAGTTATTGGAGATACCAGGGAAGACATCAGGGCAGGGAAGGCAGAAAAAGCGATTACGGTTGCTGTCGCTACGGGGACAGAAACAAAAGAAAAGTTGAAAATGGGAAAACCAGACATTATAGTTAGCACTTTGAAACAATATCCGGAAATTTTGAAGAAAGTTTAAAAACAAATAAAAAGAAGGCAAGATTTCTTACCTTCAGAAAATTGGAATATTTTATGATTTACTGTTAAGATTGTTGTTCTCGATAAGCTGCATCAAAGTACCCTTCGAATTCAGCGGGGAAAGGAAGCAGGCCCGTTTCTTCGAGTTGTTCGCCAAGTAATTCAATGGAATCTTTTATCCAGGAAAAGTAACGAGTTGCATATTTTCTGGCTTTAAGGAGACGGAGGCAGAATCGCGGGTCAGTATCCCATTCCAGAGCACATCTTATGTCGTGCAAAACAGTTTTTGGGGTTTGATATGTTGCCGTTGGGTCCGGTTCTAATACATACCGGGGATCAAATGCTAGAAGACCATTATAGAATTGGGCAGCACGGATGAATAGATTCGGCCCCAAATTCGCTAAACGGTCGGCATCTTTTAGCGTTACGGTTAATAAATCATCGCTGGGATCATTTGGTTTTGAATGTCGTTTTACTGCCGTAATAATTTGTGATTTAGATTCAGGCGGTAAAGATGTGCCTTCATTGAGATAGTAGAGTAGTTGTTTTTGTACTTCTTCTTCAGGGAAAAGGCGATCAGTAATGTGGCATATGCCGGCAATCCAGACTAATTCTCCGATATGTTCATCATCAGCAATCATAATTCCATATTGGGCGGTCAGCAGCGCATGCAAAAGATCGTGACCCCTTCCAAATATTTTCTTTTTTTGGTAGTTTTCCCGAACCATCTTTAAGAGTTTTGGAAATTTCTTCCGTAATTGATTCAATTGGTCTTCTGGTAACGAAACAGGTCCATAGATTGTCAAAGGTCATCCTCCATGTTAGTTATGTAAATATCATAAAATTATATTCCATTTTTGTCAATATGCTAACAATTTTTACCATTCCCAAGTCCTTTCGGAGCAATATAAACATTATTCAGAGAAATGCGATTCAGAGTTGGCTTAGGCTTTATCCAAAATGCGAAGTGATTTTATTTGGAGACGATGAGGGTGTGGCGGAGGCAGCCAAAGAATTTAATGTTTTACATATTCCAGAAATTAAAAAAACCGAGCTGGGAACACCCCTTCTAAGTTCGGCCATTGATTCAGCCCAAAAAATAGCGAAGAATGAAATTTTATTTTTTCTTAATGCCGATATTATTTTAACAAGCGATTTAATTCCAGCTGTTCAGCAAGTAAAAATACCACTATTTTTAATTAGCGGTCAGCGATGGGATATTGATATAAGTAAAGAGATTGATTTTAATAATTCTAATTGGGAAAAAAAGATAGTGGAACAAGTTAACAAAGTAGGGAAGTTACATGGGCTGAAAGGCATGGATTATTGTATTTTCCCTCGTAATTTTCCGAGCATAATTAACATGCCAGCGCTTGCCGTCGGCCGTGCCGGTTGGGATAATTGGCTGATTTATCGTGCACGATTTTTAAAAATACCGGTAATAGATGCCAGTCAGACAATTACGGCTATCCATCAGAATCACGACCATTCCCATTCTCCTTGGGGGGAAAAAAATAAAGCAACCGGTCCAGAGCATGATAAAAACATTAAATTAGCGGGAGGATTTGCCAATATGATGACCTTAATGGATGCTGACTGGGTGTTAACCCAAAAAGGATTGAAAAAACCTGCTTTTCCTCGCCGAATCTTTTCCGCATTTTCTTTATTTTATCCCTGGAGATTAATTTTATCATTAAAGAGGCAATTATTACCTTGAAAAAATAAAAATCATCAAAAAACCAAAATTTAATCTAAAAAGACTTAAATGGCAAAAATACTTTTTATTCAGAATTCTAATGAAGAATTATACGGCATAATGAGCATTGCTTCTTATGTTAAAAAAAGACATGATATGAAAGTCATTACTGGCAATCAAAAAGAGATTGTTGAAAATTATAATTCGTTTAAACCCGATATAGTAGGAATGTATGTTTTAACTCAGGATCATACATGGGCCCTTAAAACCGCCAAAATAATAAAATCAATAAATCCCAACGCATTCGTTTTATTAGGTGGCCCCCATCCAACTTTTTATACAGAAATATTAAACGATAAATCAATTGATGCTATTTGTATTGGCGAGGGCGAAAAACCCGTCTTAAATTTATTGGATAATTTTAATAACGCCCATAATATTTTATCTCTTTGGGTAAAAAAGGGCAATAAGATATATAAAAATGAAATTGATTCACTTTTAAAAGCAGAAAAAATACCTATTCCCGACAGAACAATATATAAAGATTTTCCAGCAATATCACAATCCGATGTTATGCAAGTCATTTGTTCGAGAGGATGTCCTTTTAACTGCTTTTTTTGTATTAATTATTCTTTTAAAAAAATGTATGGGCATACTTTCTTTAGAGTGAGAAAAATTGAAGACATAATAAATGAAATTATAATGGCTAAAAATATAAGAAACATTAAAAGAGTTTTATTTCAAGATGATATTTTCGGAGTAAATAAAATATGGCTGAAAAATTTTTTAGAACAGTATAAAAAAAAGGTTAATTTACCCTTTTATTGTTTATTAAGATGCGACTCTATAACAGAAGATTTAATTGATATGCTTTTAGAAGCAGGATGTTATGAGGTCGGCGTTGGCATAGAATCTGGTGATAAAAGAATTCGTGAAGAAATATTAAACAAGCATTTACCAGATGAAACAATAACAAAAGCTGTTAAAATATTACATCAAAAAAAAATAGGATTTCATACCTTTAATATGTTTTCCTTACCAGAAGAGGACCTAAAATCCGCTTGGAAAACATTAAAATTAAATATCAAAATTAAGCCCGATGTCGGCTGGTCTGCGATATTTCAGCCATATCCTGGAACAAAGTTTTGTTCGGACGAGATCATGGACGAAATAACCAAACCCGATTTTGACAGATTTAAAATAAATTATAAATACAGTTCTGATTTTCAATATATACAAAGATTGCAAAAATTTTTTATGATTACTATAAAATTTCCCGTTATACAATATATTCTCCCGATTTTGATAAGATTGCCCTTGGACAACTTGTACGATAAAATATCTAAATTGACCTGGCATCATTTGTATGCTAAAAAATTAAAAAAATAGAAACATCGCCTTCAAAAAATGAAGAAAAATTTTATTCCTGAAAAATTATACAAAAAAATTATTAAAAACATACCCATATGTTGTGTGGATGTGTTGGTGATAAATAAAAATAGGTTTTTATTAATTCAACGAAAAAATAATCCAGCTAAAGATAAATGGTGTTTTCCCGGAGGAAGATTATTATTCAACGAAAGCTTAAAGGCGGGCGTGAAAAGGAAGTTAAAAGAAGAGGTGGGGATTAAAAAAATAAAAATGATTAAATTTTTAGCCGTAGGAGAAACCAAATTTAAGAAAGGATATTTTAACTTTCCTGTCCATTCGGTTAACGTTACTTTCTTAGCAGAGATAGATAATTTTCAGGAAAAAAATATTAATTTGGACAAGAAAAACCACATAGATTATAAATGGTTTCAAAAAATTCCTGCCAAAATTGACTCTTACATAAAAAAATTTCTAAAATTAGCAGGATTTAAATAATCTCATGATAGACCTTACCAAGAAGAAAATTTTAATTACTGGCGCCCACGGATTTTTAGGAAAACATCTGGTAAAGAACTTACTGGGAAAAAGAAAGGTTCCTAAAGAAAATCTTTTCCTGCCAACTTTTGAAGAAGCAGATTTAAGAAATTATGAAAGTTGCAAAAAAGTTGTTGAGGGAAAAAATATTGTCATTCATTTGGCGGCAAAAGTTGGCGGTATTTGTTTTAATCAGGCAATCCCCGGGGAAATGTTTTACGATAACATCGTTATGGGTGCTCAACTGATGGAAACCGCCCGAATTGCTAAGGTTGAAAAATTTGTGGCAGTAGGGACTGTTTGCGCCTATCCAAAATTTACTCCCGTTCCCTTTAAAGAAGAAGACCTTTGGTCGGGCTATCCGGAAGAAACCAATGCTCCTTACGGTCTGGCAAAAAAAATGCTTTTAGTCCAGGCTCAGGCCTATAGACAGCAATACGGATTTAATGCCATTTATCTTTTACCAGTCAATATGTATGGCCCTTTTGACACATTCGACCCTAAAAAATCCCATGTCATAGCCGCTTTAATTAAAAAAGTTTATGACGCAAAGAAAGAAAGCAAGAATTATATTGAGCTTTGGGGCACCGGTAAACCAACCAGAGAATTTCTTTACGTAGAGGATGGGGCAGAAGGAATAATTTTAGCAACTGAAAAATATGGTAAGCCGGAACCGATTAATGTGGGTTCAGGAATGGAAATTTCTATTAAAGATTTGGCAGAATTAATTTGCAAATTGATGAATTTTAAAGGGGAAATCCGTTGGGATGCATCTAGGCCAGACGGTCAGCCAAGGCGCAGCTTGGACACTTCGAAAGCGGAAAAAGAATTTGGCTTTAAGGCAAAAACCAACTTTAAAGGCGGGCTTAAAAAAACCATTAAATGGTACGAAGAAAGTCTGACTAAAAAGCAATGATTAATCTTCACGAAAAGAAAATTTTAGTTACAGGCGGAAAAGGTTTTATCGGAAAACACGTTGTTGATAATCTCATTCAAAAAAGAAACGTACCCAAAGAAAACATTTTTGTTCCTGCTTTTGAAGAATATGATTTGAGGGAAATAGAAAACTGCAAGAAAACGGTTAAAAATCAAAACATTGTTATACATTTGGCTGCTTTAACCGGAGACATTGAATTGCATAAATTATATCCCGGCAGAATTTTTTACGACAATATTATGATGGGTGTTCAGCTTATGGAAGCGGCCAGAGTTGCCGGAGTTGAAAAATTTATAGCAATAGGCAGCGTTACCGCTTATCCGGAAAAAGCCAGTTCTCCGCTTAGAGAAGAGGATTTATGGGATGGTTATCCGGTAAAAATCCACGCGCCCTATGGTTTTGCCAAAAAAATGTTGTTGGTTCAGGGTCAAGCATACAGAGAAGAATATGGTTTTAACGCAATTAATTTATTATTAACCAGCGTTTATGGTCCTGGAACAAATCCTCAAAGCGGCTATGTTATTTCTTCAATCATTGATAGAATTAAAAAAACCCAAAAAGAGGGCAAAAATTTTATAGAAGTCTGGGGAACGGGAAAACCAATCAGAGATTTTCTTTATGTTGAGGATGCGGCCGAAGGAATTGTTTCGGCAGCCGAGAAATATGACAAGCCCGAGCCAGTAAATATAGCATCGGGCAAAGAGATTTCAATTAAGAATTTAGTGGATTTAATTTGCAAATTGATGAATTTTAAAGGTGGAATCCGCTGGGAAACGGACAGATTAGACGGTCAGCTGGAAAGGGCGATAGACGTTTCCTGGGCTAAAAAAGAATTTAATTTTAGCGCTGTCACTCCGTTCGAGGTTGGGCTAAAAGAAACAATCGAATGGCATTTAAAAAATTTAAATTAAAGTTTATTAATTCAGTTTTCTATGAAAAATAAAATTTCTAAAACAGTAAAAACTTGCCGGGTCTGCGGTTTAAAAAAGATTGTTCCGCTTATTTCTTTGGGAGATCTATATATTTCCGATTTTGTGGGGGATAGAGAAAATAGTTCTGAAATTAAAAGAGTGGGGAAACAGCCTCTTGAGCTGGTAATTTGCGATCCTGATTCCGGTGGTTGCGGATTGGTTCAATTAAGGCATACCTTTTCTCCAGAGCTGCTTTATAGAAATTATTGGTATCGTTCCGGCATAAATAGAAGCATGGCAGAAGCCCTTTCGGATATTGTGCAAAAAACGGAAAAAATAGCAAAACCAAAGAGCGGAGATTATGTTATCGATATTGGCTCAAATGATGCAACCCTGTTCCGTTTTTATAAAACCAAAAATCTTAATCTTGTTGGTTTTGAGCCCGCTAGGAATCTCATACCTTATGCAAAAAAGAATTGTCCCTCGGGTTCATATATTAACGACTTCTTCAGTTTTAAAGCCTGGCAGAAAAAATTTGACGGGAAAAAAACAAAAATTATTACTGCTATTGCCATGTTCTATGATTTAGACAATCCCAATGATTTTGTTTCAAACGTAGCCAAGTGTCTGGATAAAAAAGGGGTATTTGTTATTCAGATGAGCTATTTGCCATCAATGCTCCAACAGAACGCTTTTGATAATATATGCCATGAACACCTAGAATATTATTCGCTTGAATCTCTGGGCAATCTTTTAAAAAGGCATAACTTGGAAGTTTTTGATGTGGAGTTAAACGATGTCAACGGCGGCAGTTTCCGTACCTATATCCAATACAAAGGATGCAGGCCAATAAGCAATCGCGTCCGCAAATTGGAAAAATTTGAAAAGAAATTAAAGCTGTCTAGTAAAAAAACCTACAAAGCTTTTGTTTCCAGAACCCTTGCCTTAAGGAAAAAGCTTTACAATTTTATTAAGAATGAAAACAAGAAAGGGAAAAAAACCTATGTTTACGGCGCTTCAACCAAGGGAAATATTTTACTTCAATTTTTTAACTTGGATAATCGATTAATTAAAGCTGCGGCAGACAGGAATCCTGATAAATGGGGGAAAAAAACAATAGGCAGTTCCATACCTATTATTTCCGAAGAGCAGGCCCGAAAGGAATGTCCGGATTATTTCTTAATTCTTCCCTGGCACTTTTTGAAGGAATTTCTTCAACGTGAAAAAGGCTATCTTAGGGCGGGAGGAAAATTTATTGTTCCTTTGCCAGAATTCAAAATTATCAGCAAGAAAGATTTATGAAAGATGTAGTTATTATTCCAACTTATAACGAAAAAGAAAATATTGTCCAGATTATCTCGGAAATTTTTAAATTATTGCCGGGAATTTTTATTTTAGTCGTGGACGATAACTCTCCCGATGGCACAGCTGGCATTGTTAAAAGTTTGCAAAAAAAATTCCCAAATTTATCACTATTGTTAAGAAATAAAAAAGAAGGTTTGGGTAGGGCCTATATAAACGCATTTGAAGAAATATTAAAAGATAAAAATGTCAAAAAAATTGTGATGATGGATGCCGATTTTTCTCACAACCCCAAATATTTAACAGAAATACTAAAAACAGCCGATAATTTTGATGTTGTTATTGGCTCTCGACATATAAAAGGAGGGAAAACAGAAGGTTGGGAACTGTGGCGAAGAATTTTAAGCAAAGGAGCTAATCTTTATTGTCGATTTATAATCCGCCTCCCAATTTTTGATTACACGTCTGGTTTTAACGTAATCAATACTGATTTTTTAAGAAAAATTGATTTTTCAAAAATTGATATTTCAGGATATGCTTTTTTAATAGAGCTCAAGTATTTATTATGGAAGGAAGGCGCATCTTTAAAAGAAATCCCAATAATATTAAAAAGCCGTCAGGGAGGGGAATCGAAGATTTCAGATCACATTATCGGTGAAGGAGTTTTAGCTCCTTGGAAAATGCTTTTTAAAAAAATAAATAAAAACTGTCCTTTGTGCAATAAAAAAACCGCTACTTTTTTTACCCAAAAGAATTCTTATAATTTTTACAAATGTAATAATTGCGGTTTAATTTTTATTTTTCCGGTACCCGAAAATCATTTAAAAATATATTCCCCAGATTATTTTAGCGGCGCCCAGAAAGGTTTTGGATATGTAGACTACGAGATTGATAAAAAAGCAATGTCTTCAGCCCTTAATTCTTATTTAGATAAAATAGAAAAATTTATACCAAGTAGTGGCAAATTATTGGATGTTGGTACTGCCACTGGTTTTTTTATGGAATTGGCAAAAAAAAGAGGATGGAAAGTTCAGGGGATAGAATTTTCTGAATATGCCGTCCAAAAGGCCAGAGAAAAAGGTTTAAATGTTACAAGCGGGACTTTAGAAGGCGCTAATTTTAAGGAAGACTCCTTTAATCTAATTACTTTTTGGGATGTTGTTGAACATTTATCAAATCCTAAATTAACGCTTTCGTCTGCTTATAGAATTTTAGAAAAAGATGGGGTGATAGCCATCAATACTCCGGATTCCGGAAGTTTTATTGCCAAACTTCTTAATAGAAGGTGGCACCTAATTGTTCCGCTAGAACATTTATTTTTATTTAACCAAAAAAACCTCAGTAAATTATTAAAAGAAATCGGTTTTGAAATATTGTTTGTTGGTAAAATTGGGAAAAAATTTACCCTGCAATATGTAGTTAAAATATTAGCCAATAAACAAAAATTCTTTATTTTTGATTGGATAGCAGAATTTTTCGGAAATAATTTTTTAGGTAAATTAATTATTCCATTTAGCCCACGAGATAATTTTTTTCTTTTAGCACGTAAAAAATAATCCTTTAATGAAAAAAATGGCAGAATTTTTTGCTCAAATGGAAAACTTATTCAAGAAAAAAAAGATTTTACTTTTGGTTTTGCTTTTTCTTTTATCTTTTCAATTATTATACAGTTTTCTTTTTCCTACTCACGGCACAAATAGTATAAATAATAAAGCTTGGCTATCGCTGCCCGAACTTATTTCCCACCGAAAATCACCACTTAATGCTTCAGAGGGTTCATTAATTACCAGGGCTTATGGGATTTTGACTAAATATTACGTTAATGCTGACGGGGGACAATATATACTTTTAGCTAATAATTTCCCAAAATATTATCTTGAAAGCCAACCCATCATTTTAGACAGGCCGCTCTATCCTTTTTTAATTGCTGTTGTTGCTTTTTTACCCCGTTTGTTTTTTAACTCTTATGCGACAATCTTTACCTCAGCAATTTTTCTTAATTTCATCTTAGGTTTTTTCTCTGTCGTATTGTTTTACTATCTTTGTGAGAAATTCATCAATTCCCGAACAGCCATTTTATCTTCTTTATTGTTAATTTTTTCTCCAGCTTTTCATCTTTGGCTAGTTCAACCCATGCCAGAGATGTTTACCATTTTTATAATTATTGCCACTTTATTTTTATTAGAGAACTATATTAGAAATCCTTCACGCTTTAAACTTATTATTTTCTCTTTGATTGTTGGAACATTTATGTTGGGGAAAATGCTTTTTGCCTTATCCATTTTTATTCTCATCAGCGCTTTTTATTTCAGGCGTTATAAAGAGGGATTCATGTTTTTAATAATTCATTTAATTCCTTTGGCTGTTTGGTACTTATTGGTCATAAAATTACTTAGAATACCTTATTTTTTTAACGAAGTAGCGAATTATGGTGTGGGCGTCTGGTTATTTAATATTTTCCGCTGGCCCTGGCATAAAACCTTGGAAACCCTTATCGTCGTTTTACCGAATTTTATAAGCATAGTAATTTACGGTTTTTTATTACTGCCGGTGATTTTTGCCGCGCTCGGCTTTAAAAAAATAATCTTTAAAAATGGAAAATTATTTTGTTTTATTTTCGTTATTTCTTTTTTACTGTTAATTTTTATGATGAATGTTTATTCTCCGCGCTACGGTTTTTGGCTTTTTCCGGTAATTTATCCTTTAGCTGTTTTGGGAATAGACCGGACAGCCGAATTTTCGAAAAAATATATAAATCCCAAAGTTTTCAGCTTAGTTATCTACATTCTTTTAATAGTTATTTCCAGCATTGATTTTTACAAATTTGTTTCTTATGCATAAGCCAAATAAATGTTATAATTATTTCTATCATACGTAATCATTGATAAATGTACCAAACTTTTTTAATTTTAATAGCTTCTGTTTTTTCTACCGTGGCTGCCCAGCTTTGTCTTAAAAAGGGCATTTTAGCTTTGGGTAGTTTAAATGTTTCCGTTAGCAGTTTTTTAAGCTTAATTCCTCGCATTTTTCAAAGTATTTGGTTGATGGGAGGGGTATTTTTATACGGAATCAGCTTTTTGCTTTGGCTTTTTGTTATTTCCAAAATCAAACTGAATACGGCCTATCCGATTGCAGCCAGTCTTAATTTTAGCTTGGTTGTTCTTTTTTCCTGGCTGTTTTTCAAAGAACACTTGCTCCCCATTCAGATTTTAGGCCTTGCCGTTATAATTTTCGGTATTTTCTTGCTCTTAAAACTCTAAACGTTATATAAAAAATGACCTTATCAGTTATTATTCCCATTTACAACGAAAAATCTACGATTTTAGAAATTTTAAAAAGAATTGAGGCAGTAGATTTAAACGATATTTCATTTAAAAAAGAAATTATTATTGTAGATGATAGTTCTATTGATGGTACCCGTGAAATTCTGAAAGGATTAGAAAACAAATACAAAATCATTTATCATTCTAAAAACCAAGGTAAGGGAGCTGCCATCCTAACCGGCCTTAATTATGTTTCCGGAGATTATGTCATTATTCAGGATGCCGATTTAGAGTATGATCCAAAAGATTATAAAAAACTTTTAGAAACCGCATTAAAAAACAACGCCGAAGTTGTCTATGGTTCTCGTAGACTCAAATCCCAAAACAAATACTCGCACCTATCTTTTTATTTAGGAGGTCTGTTTCTTACCTGGCTGACTAAAATTTTGTACGGGATAGAAATTACCGACGAATCAACTTGTTATAAATTATTTAAAACAGAAACCATTAAGGCCATTCCTTTGAAATGTAAAAGATTTGAGTTTTGTCCTGAGGTTACGGCAAAAATCGCAAAGAGAAAAATTAAAATTTACGAAACACCAATAAATTATTCTCCTCGGCATAAAAAAGAAGGGAAAAAAATAAAGTGGAAAGACGGAATGGAAGCCATTTGGGTTTTGATCAAAAATAAGTTCGTTGATTAAAATTTACTATGGATTATATGAAATTAATTTTAGCCTTTTTCTCCAGAATTTATAATAATAAAAGAAAATTATTAATCTTTATTTTTATTATTTCTCTTTTATTCTCCTTAATCTTTTTATTTTTCTTTAAAAATATAGGTCCGTCTGAACATAGTGTTCCGGGCACTGACTATCTTTATTTTTATGAGCCAGTTGCCAACGACATTCTTCAGGGAAAGGGTATCCGGGTTCAGGAATTGTTTGCCATCAGGTATCCGCCGGGTTATCCAATTATTTTGGCGTCTGTTTTTTGGCTGTCTCAATTAACGGGGATTGATAGGCTAGAGATGGTTGTTCTATTCAATATTATTATAACAGCCATTGCTTGTTGTGTTTTATTCCTTTTAATTGAATTAATTTTTAATAAAAAAATAGCCTTAATATCAGCATTTTTATGGGCCACTTATCCTTTTAATTTATGGTTTATAAAAAATCCCAACACAGAAGTTCCTTTCATTTTATTGTTTTATTCCGCGCTGTTGGTATACGTATTGGCGTTAAGAAAAATTTCTTTTAAATTACTCTTACTTTCCGGAGTTTTCCTCGGATTCGCCTCTTTAGTACGGCCGATTACTTTATTCCTTTCCATTCCTCTTTTGGTTTTAATATTCTTTATGACAAAATTAATCCCGTTTAGAAAGAAAATTATACTTTCAATAGTTTTCTTAATAGGATATATTGTTGTCATATCTCCCTGGTTAATTTACGTATATTTGAATACTGGGAGATTACTGCCACTTTCTAACGGAGGGTTTTCCAACATACCTGCCGGTCTCACTTTTCTGGTCGATAAAAGCAAAATAAATAACTGGAAAGAAGAAAAAATGGAGCTCCCCAATGATATTGTGGCTTTAATAGAGAGATCAAGAGCCGCAAACGAGAATGATCTTGGGAAAATAACATATTTTTTCTGGCAAGAAGCAAAAAGAAACCCAATCACTCTTTTAAAGCTAATAGGGATAAAGATAGGCAGAGCCTGGTATGCCACATCTGAAATGTGGTGGGAAAAACAAATCCTAATAATTCAGCTAATTTACCTTGTACCCGCAATAGCGGGAATCATGATTTGGTTTAAAAAAAATAAAGAAAAAATATTATATTTATTCTTTTTATTGGTAATCGTATTCTATTTTTGGACAGCGACGGTTCTGGCGCTTTCTATTCTGAGATATATGATTCCGGTAATGGGACTTATTATGATTTTTTCAGCAATTACAATTGATGTAATAATCAGCAGATTAAGCAAGTCTTTTTGTCATGGATCTTAAAGAAATTGTTCCCGAATATCATTCTAAAAATATCTTTGTTAGAGGTTTATTTTTAAAACGTCTCAAAATAACTCTTCAGTTGGCTGGGTCAAAATTGGAATCAGGCGGCGAATTAAAAATAGTTGATTTGGGGTGCGGAGAGGGTAATTTTCTTAAATTGATTGAAGAGAATTTTAAAAATGTCAAAACTTTTGGCATTGATATTGAACCAAAGGTTTTAGAGTTAAAAAATTTCTTAAGAGCGGAAATCAGAATTGCCGATATTAGAAACAGCGAATTTCCTAATGATTTTTTTGACGCGGTATTTTGTTTAGACGTTCTGGAGCATTTTGAAAATTTAGAAAAACCGGTTAGGGAAATAAAAAGAATACTTAAATCCGACGGCCTGTTGATTGTTTCATTGCCGATAGAAAATCTATTTTATAAATTAGGAAGGTTATTTATAAAAGGAACGACGTCTAAAGAAAAAGGACCCTGTTCAAGCCCTCATTTTCACAACGCTAAGACAATAGAAAAGTTTTTGCGCAATAACGGATTTAAGATTGTTAAAAAAATATCATTGCCGACAATACCATTTTTATCATTATTTCATATAGTATCATTAAGAAAGCAAAATAATAATGAAACCTAATTTATCCTTTATTTCAGTAATTATTCCTTGCAGAAACGAAGAAAAACATATTGGAAAATGTTTGGATTCTTTACTTGTACAGGATTATTCAAAAGACAATCTTGAATTTTTAATTGTAGATGGAGCATCTGAAGATAAAACAAAAGAAATTGTCAAAACGTACGTCAATAAATATCCTTTTATTCGACTTCTTGACAACCTTAAAAAGTTTACATCTTTTGGTCTGAATATTGGAATAAAAGAAGCGAAGGGAGAAATTATCATTAGAGCCGATGCTCACACAGAGTATCCTAAAAATTATATTTCAAGATGTGTGGAAGAATTATTAAAATACTCCGAAGAAGAAAAAGTGGGTAATGTTGGAGGAATTGTTAGTTTGCCAGAAATGGAAGGATTCGAAGAGATTAAAAAACGGTTTGAGACAAGTAATCCTGGTAAAAAATATAATATAAACATAGCTAAGGCTATTGCCACTTGTCTTTCTCATCCTTTTGGAGCAGCTTCTCAATTTAGGCTAGGAGCAAAAGAACCTCGTTTTGTAGATACTGTTTTTGGCGGATGTTATAAAAAAGAGGTTTTTAAAGAGATTGGATTTTTCAATGAGAATTTAATAAGATCACAGGACTTGGAATTTAATTTAAGATTAAAAAGGGCTGGATGGAAAATTCGTTTGATTCCAGATATTACCTTTAAGTACTACCCAAAGAGTAGTTTTTGGGATTTTTTTAAACATAATATTGACGATGGAGTATGGGCAATATATCCTATCAAATTTACAAAAAAACCATTTCAATTAAGACATTATATCCCTCTTTTGTTTGTTTTGAGCCTTATTATTTTTTTTATCTTGGCACTTTCCTTTTTATGGGCAAAGATTTTATTTATTTTAACTCTTTTAATTTATTTATTAGTTAATTTATTTTTTTCTTCACTTATTGCACTTAAAAATGGGGCAATATATTTGTTGTGGATGCCCATTGCCTTTATCTGTCGTCATTTTGGCTACGGTTTTGGTTCTATCTGGGGTTTGATTAGGACAATGATTTAAGTTGAAAAAATTAAGAAAATCATATAGAATTAGAACACATTAAATTGGGCGGTTTTAATTGGTAAAAGCAATAATCATCCATTGTAAAATGTTAAAACGGTTGTTTGATATAATTTTTTCTTTTTTTGGACTGATAATCGTTTCTCCTCTACTACTAATAATCGCCGTATTGATAAAACTAAATTCTCGGGGACCGGTTTTTTATCGGGGAGAAAGAATCGGAAGGTTCGGAAAACCGTTCAGGATTTTCAAGTTCAGAACAATGGTTGAAAATGCCGAAAATCTCGGCGGTCCCTCAACGGCCAGCGACGACCCCCGTTTAACGAGAATAGGAAATTTCCTTAAAAAATACCAACTTGACGAACTGCCCCAATTAATTAATGTATTAAAGGGCGAGATGAGTTTAGTCGGGCCCAGACCGGAAGTAAAGATGTATGTTGATATGATGATGGAAGAAGAAAGGAATAAAATTCTTTCTGTAAGGCCCGGCATGACAGATTTAGCGTCTTTGTTTAATTTTCATGAGGGAGAGGTGTTGAGGGGGAGCGCGGATCCGGAAAAAACATATATAGAAAAAATCAGACCGGAAAAAATCAAATTACAAATAGAATATGCTAAGAACCATTCCTTCTGGCTCGATTTAAAAATAATTTTCAAAACCGTTTTAAAAATATTTCAGTAAAGATTATACTGGCAAAGAAAGTTGGCAATTTTTTGGAGAGATTTTTGGTGCAGAAGGCTACACCTTTTCAATTGATTTTTTAGTAAAAAATGCTTAAAATAACCCATATGGGCCATAAGAGAGTTTTTCATAATTCTAAGAGCATTTTAAGTGTTCTCGCTAAAAAAATAAGGCAAAATATACTTAAAGCCAGTTTTGAAGCCAATGCCTGCCATATTGGTTCAGCTTTGTCTTGTGTTGAAATACTCGTAGCCCTGTATTTCAGAATCCTAAAAAAAGGAGATGTTTTTCTTTTTTCCAAGGCCAGCGGAGCTAGCGCCCTTTATACTATTTTGGCGGAAAAGGGGATTATCAGCCGCCAAAAAGTCGCTTATTATCTCAAAAAATATCCTTTGGCCGAGAAAGAAATTCCAGGAGTTATTTGGTCGGCTGGCAGCCTGGGCCATGGTTTGCCGGTGGCCGTAGGCATGGCTTTAGCTGACAGAAAAAGAAAGGTTTATTGCTTGGTTTCTGACGGCGAACTGGAGGAAGGAACAACCTGGGAAAGCGCTCTTTTTGCCAATCATCACCAGCTGGATAATTTAACGGTTATTGTTGATAGGAATTATTTTCAGGCCTGCGGTAAAACAGAAGAAATCTTAAAATTGGAACCGCTTAAAGATAAATGGAAAAGTTTTGGCTGGCAGGTTCAAAAAATCAACGGCCACAGTTTCTCTGAATTAGAAAGCGCTTTGAAAACAAAACATAAAAAGCCGCTGGTAATAATCACAAACACTATAAAAGGAAAGGGGGTATCATTTTGTGAAAATGAATACTCTTGGCAGTATCGCAATCTTAATGATGAATTATTAAAACAGGCTTTAAAAGAATTAGAATAATATGCCATCAAGAAAAATTAAATTACAACCGCAGAGGGGGACAGGGACAAGAAAAGAATTTTTCAAAATATTATGCGAATTAGCAAAAAAAGACAAGGATATAATTTTTCTTACCGGAGATTTGGGCTATTCATTTTTTGAAGAGTTTCAAGATAAATTCCCTAAACAATTTATAAACTGCGGCGTGATAGAACAATCAATGGTAGGAATCGCGGCCGGTTTGGCTTTATCAGGAAAGAAACCTTATTGTTATTCAACGGTGCCTTTTTTGCTTTACCGCGCATTGGAGCAAATCAGGAGTGATGTCTGCTACCAGAATCTGAATGTGAAATTTGTTGGTGTATCGATAAGCGGCTTTGTGGGTTTTAGCCACAATTTGGGAGGGAAAGAAAACGAGGAAGATTTATTAAAAAATCTTCCCAACATAAAAAGGTATTATCCCAAAACAGAAAAAGAGTTAAAAAGTGCCCTATTAAAAATGTATAAATCAAATAATCCGGCCTATATAAGATTATGAATATGGAGAGTGTCCTCATAAAATAAAAATATGAAAATACTAAAAAATAAATTCAAGATAACATTTATCAACCAATCCTATCGCAGATATTACAAGACACATAGGAAAGAAATACTAAAGGCGATCGATAAATGCTTCTCTTTGGGCAATTTTGTTTTAAGGAAAGATGTATTGGAGTTTGAGGAAAAATTAGCAAAATTTGTAGGGACAAAATATGCTGTCGGAGTTAATTCAGGAACAGATGCTTTAAAACTTTCTTATAAGATTTTGGGTTGTGGGCCCGGAGATGAGGTTATAACTGTGAGCCATACTTTTATCTCTCCAATCGAGGAAATAGTTCATTTGGGGGCTAGGCCTATTTTAGTTGATGTCAGAGAGGATGGATTAATGGACGTTTCTCAAATTGAAAAAGCGATTACTAAAAAAACAGTAGGGATTGTTCCAGTTCATTTATCAGGAAAGGTGTGCAATATGGATGAAATTATGAGGATAGCCAAAAAATATAAGTTATGGGTTGTGGAGGATGCTTGCCAGGCCTTGGGAGCATATTGGGGCAACAGAAAGGCGGGGAGCATGGGAGACACGGGCTGTTTTAGCTTTATATCTCCCAAGACTTTAGGCGGCGCCGGAGATGCTGGCGGAATAGTTACCGATGATCGAAAATTATATGAAAAGCTGTTGTTAATGAGGAATCATTGGAACATTACTCAAGGAGCATTGCATGGAGTTCAGCCAAAAGCGCCGAAGATTATGGATTGGGGATATAACAGCAGGCTCGATAATATTCAAGCAGCAATTTTAAATATAAAATTTAAATATTATCCAGCAATGCTTAGGAGAAGAAGGAAAATAGGAATGATGTATAATAAAGGATTGAAAAATTTGCCCTGCGTTTTGCCGGTTCAACAGCCAAAACAGATTTATCAAGAATATATCATCAAGGTAAAAGATATGTGGAAATTTAAAAAGTATATGGATGAGAAAGGAGTAGAACTTCTAATCAGGGATACAATTCCGAACCATAAATTAAATGGCTTGGGAATGGAATGCTTTAATCTGCCAGTTACTGAAAGAATAGCAGGGGAATCTGTAAGACTGCCAACTTACTCCGAATTAACCGACAAGGAAGTAGCATACGTGATAAATTGCATCAAGGAATTTTACCCGCGCGCATAATTTTTATGTTCGGGGTTTATCGCCATGACAAACAAAATTAAAAAAATTTTAATAAACAGAAGACATTCAACCAGGATTTTGTTTTTTCTCTTTTTAGATTTTATTTTTATTTGCCTTTCCGTCTATCTGGCTTTTCTTTTGAGGTTTGAAGGAAAAATACCCGCTCAGCATTTTTTAAACCTTGAAGGAATGATTTTCTTGGCTTTGTTGTTTTCCCTGCCTATTTTTTATTTCTTAAAACTCTATTCTTTTTCTTGGGCTTACGTCAGCACCGAGGAATTGATTTCCCTGATTCAAGCCGTTGTCCTGAGTTTTTTATTTTCATCCGCCTCAATTTTTATTTTAAGAGACCAACCCTTCTTTTTCGGTTTTCCCCGCTCAGCCCTTTTTATTAGTTATTTTTTGATTATTTTATTTTCCGGTGCGACTCGTTTTTCCAAAAGGATTTATCTTCAGCTTTTCCAAAAAGGAGACGAAAAAGAAAAAGAAAAGACCTTGATTGTCGGCGCCGGCGATGCCGGAGAACAGATTTTAAGAAGCATTTTAAATTTTAAATTCGGTCCCTACCTTCCGATTGGTTTTATTGACGATAATCCAACCCAAAAAGGCATTTTAATTCACAGCCTGAAGGTGTTGGGAAAAATTGAGGATATCCCTTTAATAGTAAAAGAGAAAGGAATAGAATGTTTGATTATTGCTCTGCCTTCAGCCGGCAGGGAAACAATTGCAAGAGCGGTGGAGAAAGGCCGAGAGGCCGGCTTAAAGAAGATTAAAATTCTTCCTTCAATTGGTGAAATTATGAGCGGAGTAAAGATCGGCATCGGAGTCCTTAAAGAAGTAGAAATGGAAGACTTGTTGGGACGGGAAGCAGTTTTTTTAGACCAAAGGGCAATCGAAAGTTTTATTCAGAACAAAAAAATCTTGGTTACCGGCGGAGCCGGCTCGATCGGTTCCGAACTTTGCCGCCAAACCGCCAGATTTAAACCTTCTTTATTGTTAATTTTAGACCAGGATGAAACCGCTATTTTTAATATTGCCGGGGAATTAAAGGAGAAATTTCCCAATTTAAAATTTATTTCTTTAATAGCCGACATTCAAGACAAGACAAAAATAAATCAAATCTTTAAAGAATTCCAGCCGAATGTAGTTTTTCACGCCGCCGCCTATAAACACGTTCCTCTGATGGAGGAGCATCCTGATGAGGCGGTGAAAAATAATATTATAGGAACAAAAATAGTGGCTGATTCAGCAATAGAGAACCAGACCGAAAAATTTATTTTTATTTCCTCCGACAAGGCGGTAAATCCCAAATCAATAATGGGGGCAAGTAAAAGAATTGGGGAAATGATTTGTCAGGCATTAAGCAAAAAAGACTCCACTAAGTTTATTTCGGTCAGGTTCGGCAACGTTTTAGACAGCCGAGGGAATATTATCTCTATTTTAAAAGAACAGATAAAAAAAGGAGGAACGATTGAAATTACCCATCCGGAAATGAAGAGATATTTCATGACTACTCCCGAGGCCTGCCTTTTAGTGATGCAGGCGGCGACAATGGGCCAGAGAGGAGAGGTCTTTGTTTTAGATATGGGAAAGCCGATTAAGATAAAAGACTTAGTCAGGAAGTTTGTTTACCTTTCCGGTCTGGAACTTGACAAGGATATCGCTTTTACTTATTCCGAGCCGCGGCCAGGAGAAAAAATTTTTGAAGAGATTTTGACTGCCGAAGAAGGAACTATAGCCACCCAAAACAAAAAAATTTTTATAGCCAAACTTTCCAATATTGATGAAGAGAAATTAAAATTGGGACTGGAAAAATTAAAAGCAGCAGCGTATAATAGAGACAGAGTTAGTATAATAAAAAATTTAAAAGAATTGATTCCCGCTTATGATAAATAAAGAAAGCAGGGAAAAAATCTATTTTTCCATTATAGAATGGGGGACATATTTATCGCTATTTACCCCTTTAGTTTTTTTTAGACAGTTTTTCTTTCCTTTTGTCGTTCCTAAAACGGTTTTTTTCCGGCTGATTGTTGACATTATCTTCATTGCCTATATTTTATTGGTTATTTCCAACCGTAAGTATCTGCCCAGAATTAACGCTTTGACGACGGCCATTGTTGTTTTTTTGGCTATTGCCATTATTACCTCTCTTACCGGCGTTAATCCGGAAAAGAGTTTTTGGAGCGTTTTTGAAAGAATGTCGGGGCTTTTGACTTTTTTTCACCTCTTTGCCTTTTATATTATTCTAAGCAGCGTTTTTAAAGAAAGAAAACAGTGGGAAAGAATTTTAACCGTTGCCATTACGGTCGGGGTTTTACTTTGTTTCTACGTCTGGACATCGGATGAAACCTTTGCCCGAGGTGGCGGCACGGTCGGCAACACCTCTTTTTTAGCCGGTTATTTGCTTTTTGACATATTTTTCGCCATAATTTTCCTTTTTACAAAAAAGGGTGCCTGGAAAATTCTTTACGGGGTATTTTCATTGATTTTAATTTTAGGATTATTCGTATCGGAGGAACCTTGCCGGGGAGCAATAGCAGCTTTTTGCGGAGGAATATTCATTTTGGGTTTTGGCTATTTGTTGTTTCGTCTTTTTTCTTCGGGCAAAAAATCGTTGAAAACCCTGTCTTTTTTAATTCCAATTTTCTTAATCGTAGCAGCATTGGTTCTGCTCCAACTCGATTTTATTAAAGGAAAAATAATTGAATTGTGGCAAGTCCATGGTTCGGGGTCGAGAACATTAGTTTGGAAAATGGGTTTTGAGGGATGGAAAGAAAGATTTTGGCTGGGCTGGGGCCAGGAGAATTTTAACATCCCTTTTGCTAAGCATTTTGACCCGGCGCTTCCCTTGACTATCGATGTTTGGTATGACCGAGCTCATAATATTATTTTGGATACGGCCGTTGCTTCTGGGATTTTGGGTTTAATAAGTTATTTGGCTATTTTCGGAGTGGCTGTTTTTAGTTTGGTCCGACTTTTTCCCAGAGTGGCTGACCGGAAGAACGTCTTTTTCCCTTTAGGAATGATTGCTGTTTTAATGGCTTACTTTGCCCAAAATATCTGGGTTTTTGACATGATTTCCAGCTATATGATGTTCTTTCTGTCTTTGGCTTTTATTAACTTTTTGATGCTGGTTAATAAAGAAGAGCCAATATCAGATTATTCGGAAAAAGAAAAACCAATCTGTCTCTTAATTGGAGGTATTTTAATAATTATTTCTGTCCTTTCCATTTATTTCGGGAACATACAAGTGGCAAGAGCTTCAAATTTGACCGTTCGGGGGATGAGCTTCCCCCTTGAAGAAGCTGTTTCAGATTTTCAAAAGGCCTATGAAATTTCCCCGATATCAAAAATAGAACTTCCGGAACAATTTTTCAGAAGAGTTATTGGTTTGGCCGTCCAGGCAGGACAAAATCCGACCCAGCAGGACAAAGAAATTTTAACCAGCGGATTTAAATCGGTTGAGGAATATTTTCAAAAAGGCATCAAGCAAGACCCTTTGGATTTCCGGTTCTATCTGTTTTTAGGGGAATATTACAGGAACATTTATCAGGTCACCGGGAACAAAGAATTTCTTAATTTAAGCGAGGAAACATTGAAAAAATCTATGGAATTAAGCCCGAAAAACCAACAAGCATATTGGTCTTTAGGAGAAACACTGATGTTTCAAGGAAAAAATGAGGAGGGCTTTGAATTTTTTCAAAAAGCCGTTAATCTGGAACCTAAGCTTTCTTACTCTCATTGGTATTTATTCTTGGTCTCTGAAAGGGTGCAGAAATATGAATTGGCGCTGCAAGAATTTAAAAAGGCCGACGAATTGGGCTATAACTGGAAAAAAGATTTAAGTAATTTAAAGCAGGTCGTTGATTTTTACCGAAAGTTAAAAGATAACGATTCTTTAATATCTATTCTCGAAGAAGGAGTGAAGAATTTTCCCGAAGACGATTACCTTTGGAGTAATTTAGCCGATGTCTACGCTGCCGTTGGCGAAAGAGAAAAGGCCAAAGAAGCGGCACAGAAGCTTTTAGAATTAAAACCCGACCTTAAATCCCAAGTAGATCAGTTTTTAAAAGATTTAGGATATTAACACTTGACTTTTTTTCTTAAATTTGCTATCATTCAAACAGTGGGTGTTCCGAAAGGAACTCTACTAAGTTGACGGCAGGCTTCCCTCGAGCGAAGTCTGTCGTTTTTTTAAAAACAAAAGAGGCGGACGAGTTAACTCCAAAACTAAGTTTTTAGTGAGTGCTACCGTCCACCTCACTTATATTTTAAACCTTGTAATTAAATATTCAAGGATTATGATAGAATGTATTAAGTTCATGATTGGAAAAGAACTGCCTACAATTCAAAAAAATATTTCTTTAGCTAAATACACTACTTTTAAAATTGGCGGAAAAGCCAGGTATTTTTTTATTGCCAAGACAAAAAAGGACTTGATTAAGGCAATTTCTTTTGCCCAAAAATCAAAAATACCCTTTTTTATTCTAGGCGGAGGCAGTAATTTACTAGTTTCCGATAAGGGATACAAAGGGCTGGTAATAAAAATCCAAATGACCCGAATTCTAAAAAAACAAGCAGGAACTATTTATGCTGAGGCTGGGGCGAAATTGACTGATTCGGTAAAAATTTCTTTAAAAGATGGGTTAACCGGATTAGAATGGGCAGCTGGTATTCCAGGAGCAACAATAGGGGGAGCGATTTATAGCAATGCCGGGGCTTTTGGCAAATCAATGAAAAATATTGTTGAAAAAGTTGAGGTTTTAGACCTAAGAAACCTTAAGATTAAAAATTTTAAAAACAAAGATTGCAAATTTAGCTATCGGGAAAGCGTTTTTAAGAAAAATAAAAACTTGATTTTAATCTCGGCAACTTTTAAGCTTAAGAAAAGGGAAAAGGAGAAGATTAAAGGATTGATTGAAAAATATTTAAAACACAGAAAGACGATTCAGCCGTTAAATTATCCTTCGGCCGGCTCTGTTTTTAAAAACCCGACAATAAAAAACAAAAGCTTGAAAGCAGGTGAATTAATTGAAAAATGCGGTTTGAAAGGAAAAAGAATAGGGAAAGTAAAAGTTTCTGAGCAGCACGCCAATTTCATTGTTAATTTGGGGGGCGCTAAGGAAAAAGACGTTAAAAAGCTTATAAACTTAATCAAAAGGAAAGTAAAAAGCAAATTCAAGATAGTTTTAGAGGAAGAAGTGCAGTTTTTGTAATTTTTAACACCTGACAACCCCGCTTTTAGAACTGGACTACTTATTCAATTCTCCAGCTAATTCAAAGGCGGGGTTTTTAATACAAAAACATTAAAATTTGCAAATTAAGATTTTTTGTTATATAATTTTTACCATGTCAATTCTAAATAAAATATTTGGCGATGCCAACGAGAATTATATAAAAAAGCTTAAGCCGGTTATCGAAAAGATAAACTCTTTGGAAGCGAAATTAGAGAAGCTTTCTGATGAAAATCTCAAAGAAGAAAGCTTAAAATTGAAAGAAAGGCTGAAAGCCGGTGAAACCTTCAACGATTTATTGATTGAGGCTTTTGCTTTAGTCCGCGAGGCTTCAAAAAGAACTTTGAATCAAAGGCATTTTGACGTTCAGCTTATGGGAGGAATGGTTTTGCACGAAGGAAATATTGCCGAGATGAAGACCGGGGAAGGAAAGACTTTGGCTGCCACACCTGCTTTATATCTGAACGCTTTGGAAGGAAAAGGCGCTCATTTGGTTACGGTTAACGATTATCTGGCCAAAAGGGATGTGGTCTGGATGGGCCAGATATATGATTTATTGGGGCTTTCGGTCGGCTGCATAGTTCACGATGCTGCTTACATATATGACCCTGCTTTTCGGCAGCAAGAGCTGGATAAAGAAAGAGATGTGGTCGGCGGATTTAAGATTGTTGAAAGTTTTTTAAAGCCGGTTTCCCGGAAAGAGGCTTATTCAGCTGACATAACTTACGGCACTAACAACGAATTCGGTTTTGATTATTTGAAGGACAATATGGCTTACGATTTGTCCCAGCAAGCCCAGAGGGGCTTTAACTACGCCATCGTGGACGAGGTTGACTCAATTTTAATTGACGAAGCCAGGACTCCTCTGATTATTTCCGCTCCGGACATCGAAAGCTCGAAATGGTATCAGGAGTTTGCCAGGATTATTCCCAAATTGGATTCCAAAACCGATTATGAAATAGATGAGAAAATGCGGACGTCAACCCTGACCGAGAACGGGATAAATAAGATTGAGAAGATTTTAGGAATGGGCAATATATACGAAGAAAGAGGCATAAAATATCTTCATCATTTGGAACAATCATTAAAAGCCGAAGTTCTTTTTAAAAGAGACAAGGATTACGTGGTTAAAGACGGTGAGGTTATGATTGTTGATGAATTTACCGGAAGATTGATGCCCGGCAGGCGCTGGTCGGGCGGACTCCATCAGGCGATTGAAGCCAAGGAAGGGGTAAGAGTTCAGCCGGAATCTTTGACTCTGGCTTCAATTACTTTCCAGAATTATTTCAGGATGTATAAAAAACTTTCCGGAATGACCGGAACCGCCCTTACTTCTGCCGAGGAATTCGATAAGGTTTACAGCTTGGAGGTAATGGCTGTTCCCACCAACAAGCCCATGATCCGCCAGGAATTAGCGGACAAGATTTTTAAAAATGAAACTGGTAAATATGCTGCTCTGATAAATGAAATAAAGGAAAGGCACCAGAAGGGGCAGCCGGTTTTAGTGGGCACGACTTCGATTGAAAAAAACGAATATCTGGGAAAGCTGTTAGACAGGGAAGGATTGCCCCATCAAATTTTAAACGCCAAGCATCATGAAAAAGAAGGGGAGATTATTGCTCAAGCCGGGAAAAAAGGACAAATCACTATTGCTACCAATATGGCTGGCCGGGGAGTGGATATTATTCTCGGAGGCAATCCGCCAAACAATGCTGAAGCGGAGGAAGTCAGACAATTAGGCGGGCTTCATATTATTGGCACGGAAAGGCACGAAGCCAGACGTATTGACAATCAACTAAGAGGAAGGTCAGGCAGGCAGGGTGATCCGGGCTCTTCCCAATTTTTCGTTTCTTTAGAAGACGATTTAATGAGGATTTTCGGCGGAGACAGGATAAAATCTTTAATGGAAGCATTGAAGATTCCCGAAGACCAGCCCATTGAAGCCGGTTTGGTTTCTGGTGCCATTGAATCGGCTCAATCAAAAATAGAAGGAATGAATTTTGATTTGAGAAAGCACGTTTTGGAATACGATGACGTGATGAATAAGCATAGGGAGGTGATTTACAGAAAGAGAAGGGAAATTCTGGAAAAAGCCCAGAACTCAACGCTTAAAGAGCAGATACTGGAAATAATCAAGAAAGCCGGGCGCAAAGAAGAGGATTATATTAAGAAAGAAAAGGAAATCGGGGAAGATAAGATGCGTGAAGTGGAAAAGATTGTTTTTTTAAGAGTTCTGGATGCTTTTTGGATGGAGCATTTGGAAAACATGGAACATTTAAGGGATTCGGTGCGGCTAAGGGCTTATGGCCAGAGGGATCCTTTGGTAGAGTATAAGACAGAGGGGCATAAAATGTTTCAGAAACTTTTGGGCATGATTGAATCCAGCATCGCCGACATGATTTTTAAAGTCAGCTTAGTTCCCGAATCTTCTGTTCAACAGCAGGTTATTGCTTCAAAACCAAAAGACAGGGTGGGCAGAAATGATCCTTGCCCTTGCGGAAGCGGTAAGAAATATAAAAAATGCCATGGGGCGTGAGAGAAAAAAAAGCCGCTGGGCGAACCATACGGCGGATATGATGATTGTTTATTCTACGTGGATCACGAACATGGAATCTGGAAAGTCGTCTGAAATATTGCTTTGAATGTTTACTGCTTTTCCATGGGGGATAATATAGGGCAGACCAGATTGCGTTTCGGTGACTCTTTGGTGGGTCTTCATTAAAATGCCATATTTGTCTTTTAGTCCTCCATTATCACCTGGTTCTGGAAGAATGATGAATCTCTGACTCACATCAAGTTCGCCAAAAGTTAGTGGTTCGAAACAATCACCCGGCATTTTCATCCACTTTGCCTTAAGACAAGAATCTGCTTTAGATACCATACTTTACCTCCTTAATGTTAATGTGCAATACTGCACAATAAAATATATTAGCATGACGTTTATTATTTGTCAAGAAAATAATTTCCCGCGGACGGAAAAATAAAAACAAAAAACGCCACAGAAAGTAGGAATTATGAAACAACAATTTATGAAAGTTTTGCATAAACTTTTAAGTCGTTTGAAGGATAGTGGTGTGAATTGGGCAATAACAGGAAGCGTAAGTTTTGCGTTGCAAGGTATGCCAATAGAACCAAATGATATTGATATCCAAACCGATAAAAAAGGGGCTTATGAAATTGAGCGTCTTTCTTCTGAGTTTATGGTCAAAAAAGTAGCTTTTTCTTCCGCTGATAGAATTTGTTCGCACTTCGGTGTATTAAATATCGATGGAATAAGAATAGAAATTATGGGTGATATTCGGAAACGACTTAAGGATGGAACTTGGGAAAAGCCCGTTGATTTAAACCTATATAAACAATTTGTAGAAGCGGGGAGAATGCGATTACCTGTTTTATCTCTTGAGTATGAATACGGCGCTTATCTAAAGCTGGGTCGTCGGGAGAGGACGGAAATGATTAGAAAATTCCTGAGGGAGCGGAAAAAAGTATAAAAAGTGTAATACAGGAATTAGGAACATGGAAAAACAAACATTTAAACCAAAACCCGGTCAGATAGATTATACCAATGTACGCTGGGCGCCAGTGATTAACTGTGTGGTAAAATACAAGAATAAATTTCTGGTTGTTCAACGGAGCAAGGAATTGAATTTCTACCCTGGCTACTGGAACGGAATTTCAGGATTTCTTGACGATCAGAGAAGTTTGACTGAAAAAGCAGCAGCCGAAATTCGAGAAGAACTTAGCATACCCAATAGCAAGATTAAACGTATTCGGCTTGGACAGATATTTGATCAGGAAGAACCGAAATACAAGAAGACATGGATAGTGCATCCCGTCTTGGTAGAAGTGGAAACAGATAAGGTTAAGACTGATTGGGAGGCAAGAAATTATAAATGGGTTACGCTTCAGGAAGTAAAGAAATTGAATTTATTGCCAGGCTTTGATGAAGTTTTAAAGAGATTGTATCCGTGGATTGGGAAATAAAATTTAAAAGTGCCATGGGAAATAAAGAATTATTTCAAAAAGTAAAAGAATTGAATTTACCAATTGGCGAATATGCACTTTTTGGCAGTGCGCCAATGGGGGTAAGAGGATTAAGAGAATGTCATGATATAGATATCATTGTTACTGAAAAGCTATGGAATGATTATAAGAATAAATCGGAATGGAAATTGATTGAAATACGCGAAGACAATAATTATTTTGAGGGTCTGAGAAATGACGATATTGAACTATGGAGAGACTGGTGGCCAGGATGGAATGTAGACAAATTAATTCAAGAAGCGGAAATAATTGACGGTTTGTCATTTGTTAAGCTTGGAGAAGTAATTAAATGGAAAAGATTTAGAGCGCGAGAAAAAGATTTAAAAGATGTAGAAATTATAGAAAAATTTCTACAGACTAAGAAATAAAAATCAAAGGCGTTGCGCTATAATATGGTTAAATACGTTCAAATATTAACTGCTGTTTCAAGCAAAAAAGAAGCTCAAAGAATAGCCAATTTATTGATTGAAAAGAATTTAGCTGCCTGCGTTCAGATTTTAGGTCCGATAGAGAGCGTTTATAAATGGAAAGGAAAGAAGGAAAAAGCCAAAGAATTTTTATGTTTGATTAAAAGCTTAAACAGTAAAAGCAAATTAATTATTAAAGAGATAAAGTCGCTGCACAGTTATGAAATGCCTGAAATAATCGTTATGCCCATTATTGGAGGGAATCCAGATTATTTCAGATGGATGGAAAAAGAGGAATAAAAAACATGGAACAAAACCAATATTTACACGAAGTTGCCATAACAGCCATTATTATTAAGGATGGCAAGTATTTAATTACCAGACGTTCTCCGAATAAAAAAAGATTCCCGGGCATGTGGACGGTTCCAGGCGGCAAGATGGAAACCAGCGATTATTTAAAATTACCCAAAGATACAGAATTCTATTGGTACAATGTTTTAGAGCGAACGCTAAAAAGAGAAGTAAAAGAAGAGGTTGGGATTGATATAGACAATATTGAGTATGTTACCAGCCTAGCAACGGTTCATGCTGATGGTAGTCCTTCTCTGGTAATATCTTGCGCGGCAGATTATGTTTCGGGTGAGATTAAGCTTCAGCCGGAAGAGTCCGACCAATTTGTCTGGGTTGATTTGGAAGAAGCTAAAAAATATCAGCTGATTGACGGAATTTACGATGAATTGGTGATGACGGAACAGAAAAGGAAAGGCAAGAAAATGGAATGGAAGAGATTTCAATGACTTTTCTTTTTTAAAAATTGTGTTAAGATATTATACATGTCAAAAAGGAAAACATATTTAACCATTCTGGGCATTTTTCTTTTAACCTTTCTGGCCGGGAATTTGATTTACCCCCAGTTTTTGAAATTTAAATGGCCCAAAGAAATTCCCTTTAAATTGGGCTTGGATTTGCAGGGAGGGACCCATTTGATTTACCAGGCTGATTTGTCCAAAATTGCCGACAAAGACAAAACAGAATCCATGGAGGGATTAAGAGACGTTATTGAAAAAAGAGTTAATTTTTTTGGCGTAAAAGAGCCGCTGGTCCAGGTTCAGGGGGAAAAATTGATTATAGAATTGGCCGGCGTGGTGGATCCGGCCGAAGCCATAGAACAGATCGGCCAGACGCCTTTTCTGGAATTTAAAGAAGAAAAATCGCAGGACATAGTGGATAAAATTATCGCAAAACAAAACGAAATAAAGGGAAAAACAGAAGAAGAAATTAAAAAAATTGACAATTGGCAGTTAGCTTACGAAGATCCCTTCCAAACGACCCCTTTAACCGGAAAATACTTGGAAAAAGCGGAACTGGGCTTTGACCAGACCACCTATCAGCCCCGCATTTTGCTTCAGTTTAATTCTGAAGGAGCCAAGCTTTTTGAAGAAATTACCGGCAGAAACATCGGCAAACCTTTGGCCGTTTATCTGGACTATCAGTTGACCCAGGCTCCCATGGTTAGGGACAAAATTTCCGGTGGGAAAGCAGAGATTACCGGCAATTTTACCGTTGAAGAGGCGAAAAACCGGGTAAGGGAGCTTAATTCCGGCGCCTTGCCAGTGCCCATAACTTTGGTTTCCCAGCAGTCGGTCGGTCCGACACTGGGAGCAATATCTTTGGAAAAATCCCTAAAAGCGGGATTTTACGGATTTTTGGCAATTGTAATTTTTATGATTCTTTTTTACAGGCTGCCCGGGATTTTGGCTTCCATTGCCTTAATGATTTATATTATTTTTGTTCTTGCTTTGTTCAAACTTGTTCCCATAACCCTTACCTTGGCTGGTATCGCAGGTTTTCTTTTATCAATCGGTATGGCGGTTGACGCCAATATTTTGATTTTTTCCCGGATGAAAGAAGAAATGCTGCAGGGAAAAAACTTTAACGTTTCTGTCGAGGAAGGGTTTAACAGGGCCTGGCCTTCGATCAGGGACAGCAACCTTAATACCTTGATTGTTTCAGTGATTTTATTCAGTTTTGCCACCAGCTTCATCAAGGGATTTGCCTTAACCCTCAGCATCGGGGTTTTGGCCAGCATGTTTTCAGCCATTTTCATCACCAGGAACTTTTTGAAATGTTTTACAGATACGAAGCTTGAGAAAGTAAAATGGTTGTGGTAAAAAACGAAAATTTCATTATATAATAAATTAAATAATTTTAAATTTATTACTAAAAATTTTCTTAAGTGTTTTATAGTAAACCACTTAAGAAGTTCAAAAAACTATGGCACAAAAAAGATTTTTATTCACCTCAGAATCAGTAACCGAGGGACACCCGGATAAGATTTGCGATCAGATCTCCGACGCTATTTATGATGAAATGTTGAAACAGGACCCTGATGCGCATGCGGGGATTGAATGCTTTTGCACGACAGGTTTGGTTTTGGTCGGGGGAGAGGCAAAGACAAAAGCCTACGTAGAAATACCCGAAATAGTAAGAAGGACGCTAAGAGAGATCGGTTACGATAAATCCGAATACGGATTTTGTTCTGACGACGTGGGCGTTATAGTCACGCTTCACGAGCAGAGTCCTGACATTGCCCAGGGAGTTGAGGAAGGAACTGGCGAATATAAAGAACAGGGGGCCGGCGACCAGGGGCTTATGTTTGGATACGCCAGCAACGAAACACCCCAGCTGATGCCTTTGCCGATTATGCTGGCCCATAAGTTGACAATGAAACTGGCCGAGGTGCGGAAGAATAAAACCCTACCCTATTTAAGGCCTGACGGCAAAAGCCAGGTTACCGTAGAATATAATGACGGCAAACCCCTAAGGGTTGAGGCAGTGGTTATAGCCGCCCACCATTCGGAAGAGGTTGAATTGGAGAAGCTTCGAGCGGATATAAAAGAGTTGGTAATAAAACCAGTGTTGGGAAATTTCTTGGACGAAAAGACAAAAATCTTTATTAATTCCACGGGAAGATTTGTGATCGGCGGTCCGCCAGCTGATACGGGCTTGACTGGGAGAAAGATTATTGCTGATACTTACGGCGGCGTCGGGGCGCACGGCGGCGGCTGTTTTTCGGGAAAATGCATTACCAAGGTTGACAGGAGCGGAAGCTATATGGCCAGATACGTTGCCAAAAACATAGTTGCGGCAGGATTGGCGGATAAGTGCGAGCTGCAGGTCGCCTATTCCATCGGAGTGGCGGAGCCCGTAAGCATTTTTATCCAGACCTTTGGAACAAATAAAATTCCCGAAGAAAAGATTTTAGAAATTATTAAAAAAGTTTTTAGCTTTAAGCCAAAGGATATCATTACCCAATTAAATCTGAAAAGGCCGATATACAGGAAAACCGCGGCTTACGGTCATTTCGGCAGGGAAGACGCTGATTTTACCTGGGAAAAGACCGACAAGGTCAACGAAATTATTAAGTATGCCCAGCAGTGAAATTCGTTTGCAGAAAAGTATGACATTTAATTTTATAAAATATCGCAGAGCTTACTATATCTTTTCCGGGATTTTAATTTTGTTAAGCTTGGTTAGTCTGGTGGTATATAAATTGAAACCAGGCATTGATTTGGCCGGTGGAAGCATTCTGGAATTAAATTTTAAAGACATAAGGCCTTCAAACCAAGATATCGAGACAAGATTAAGTCAGTTTAATTTGGGCGAGGTTGTTGTTCAGCCGACTGGAGATAAGGGAGTGATAATAAGGACCGTGGCCATGAGTGAAGAAACGCATCAGGAAATATTGAAGAAATTTGAAAACGCAGAAGAAAGGCATTTTGAATCAATCGGCCCCACCATCGGCAACGAATTGAAACAAAAAACCAAGGTTGCCCTGATCTTGGCTCTTCTGGCCATAGCCACTTATATTGCTTTTGCCTTCAGAAGGATTTCCCGCCCCGTGCCTTCCTGGAAATACGGAATCGCAACAATAATCGCGCTTTTCCACGACATTTTAATTCCCTTGGGAGTTTTTGCTTATTTGGGAAAAATGTATAACGTGGAAATAACCATTCCCATCATTGCCGCCATTCTTACCATCCTTGGTTTTTCCGTCCACGATACCATTGTCATCTTTGACCGGATAAGAGAAAATCTTTTAAAAAGAAGTTCCCTTCCTTTCGAAGAAATTGTTGATTTGAGCCTTAACCAAACGCTGGGCAGATCCATCAATACGGTCTTAACTGTCCTGTTCGTTGTGCTTGCCATCTTCTTTTTCGGGGGAGAGACCCTAAAATACTTTTCTTTAGCGCTCATCATTGGAATAATTTCCGGGGCCTATTCTTCCATATTCATTGCACCTCCTTTATTGATCAGCTGGATGAAAACAGCCCAGGGGCTTGACAAATAATTCTTAAAATGACAGAATAGTTAATATGAACATCAATTACAATCAAACTTGCTCGGAGCTTTTAAAGGTTTTGTCGGAAAAGCAAAAAACGGTAATCAGCCGCCGCTTTTCATTTTCTTCCAAAGTTCCTTCCGACAGGATTAAAGGAGAAACTCTGGAATCAATCGGAAAGAGTTTTCACATAACCAGGGAAAGGGTGCGCCAGATTGAAAGAGACGCCTTTTTAAGATTGGAGCCGGAAGTTAAAAAATATGCCAAAGTTTTCCAGTATTTCAAACAAGTGCTCAGAAACAAGGGGGGAATAAGCAGGGAGGATTTGCTTTTGGAACAACTGGCCGGAAAGGAAGGGAAAAAACAGGTTTCTTTCTTGCTCAATTTAAGCCCGGACTTTGCCAGGGTTTCCGAAACGCCAGAATTTTATCCTTTCTGGGCTCTGGAAAAAGATGCTCAGACAGCCGCTCAAAAAGCGATTGCTTCAATTTATTCCGAGTTGAAAAAAATCGGCAAGCCGGTTCAATTGAAAGATTTAAAATTAAGCAACTTAAGTCCCAGCGCCTCGGCTTCCTATTTGGAGATTTCCAAGAAAATTCAGAAGAATCCCGAAGGCTTGTGGGGGCTTAAAGATTGGCCGGAAATCAATCCCAGGGGAATAAAAAACAAGGCATTTTTGGTTTTTAGAAAAGAGCAAAAACCTCTTCACTTTACCGCCGTTGCCCAGCTTATCGGCGCAGCCCTTCCCCAGACCGTCCATAACGAGCTGATCAAAGACCCGAGATTTGTTCTGGTGGGCAGGGGGCTTTATGCTTTAAAAGAATGGGGGTACGAAGAGGGGGCGGTCAAAGACGTCATCGCCAGGATTTTAAAAGAGTCCAAAAACCCCTTGAGCAAAGAGGAGGTTTTGGAAAAAACTTTAAAACAGAGATTGGTCAAAGCCAACACTGTTTTATTGAATTTAAGCAATAGAAAATATTTTCTCAGGAATGATGAGGGAAACTATTCGGTTCAAGAATCTTAAAAACAATGTTTGAGAATTACTTCTCTCTAATTACAACAACAGTTTTACAAATATTGAAAAACTGGTGGTGGCTTCCATTACCCTTTATTTTATTGAAGCCCTTTTTATTTCACTACAAATGGTGGAGGATTCAGATTTTTTTATCCAAACACCCCAAGGTTGTACTGGAGATAAAGCTGCCCAAAGAAGTTTTGAAACCGATCAGGGCAATGGAAGAAGTCATGGCCAGTATTCACGGGGGAACTTATAAGCCGGCTGACCGGTGGGAAAAATGGATTGACGGCGAAGTCCAGCTTTCCACCCATTTCGAGCTTGTTTCCATTGACGGCAACCCCCATTTTTTTATTAGGACTCCTAGGCATTCCAAAGACATAATAGAGGCCAGTATCTACGCTCAGTATCCGGAAGCAGAAATCAGCGAAGTGGATGACTACGTTAAAGCTGTTCCACAAAACCTTCCCAATAAAGACTGGGACATGTTCGGCTCAGACTACAAGTTCTTGTTGCCTGACCATTATCCAATAAAAACCTATCAGAAGTTTGAAACCGAACACGAAACCAAGGAAGAAAAAAGAGTTGATCCCTTGGCATCTCTTTTAGAAGGTTTTTCTAAGCTCAAGCCGGGCGAACAGTTCTGGGTTCAAATTCAGGAAGATCCGGTAAGCGAAAAACCCAAAGATGAATGGGTGGCTAAAGGAAAAAAACTCAGAGACAAGTTGGCCAGAAGACTGGAAAAGCCGAAGACAAAGCCCATAATTCAGGAGATGGCCGAGATATTATTTACCGGCAAAGTAGGGGAACCGCCCGTAGAAAAAGATATTATACCGCCGGAAATGAAGCTGACGCCGGGAGAAAGAGAAATAGTGGCAGCCATAGAACAGAAAATGTCCAAGCCGATTTTTGAGGTTAATATAAGATTTATTTATTTAGGTAAAAAGGAAGTTTGGTATCAAAATAACTGGAGATTAGCCATGAGTTTTTTCAATAACTTCATGACCTTAAATTTGAACGGCCTGGTTCCTTTGGGAAGAACCCTGAGTAAAATTCATAAATCCCTGTTTCTGCCTTTTAACATTATCCGTGACCGCAGGCGCTATTTAAGAAAAAGGAGGCTGTTCAGGAATTATATCAGAAGAGATGTTCCTTTTTATCCTTTGCGAGGCGGAACTTTCAAGTTGAATACCGAGGAAATGGCTTCTCTTTTTCATTTCCCCAGCAAGACGGTTGTTCCTACGCCCGGCGTTTCTCGCGTGGAAGCCAAGAAAGGAGGGGCTTCTTCTTTGGAACTGCCTATAGAATAATAAAATTCTTTCTTTTTACATAATCATGGCCAGTGATATTAATTTTTTTGCTGAAACAACCTTTAGAAACCAAAGAAAAAAATTTGGCATTAAGGTTGACGACAGGCGTAGGCATATGTATCTGATCGGTAAGACCGGCATGGGTAAGACGGCTGCCATGCAGAATATGGCCATCCAGGATATCCAGGACGGCAAGGGGGTCGGTTTTGTCGATCCTCACGGCGAAGCGGCGGAAGAAATCCTAGACTTTATTCCTTCCAGCAGGGTAAACGATGTAATATATTTTAATCCGGCAGACATAGATTTTCCCATTGCTTTTAATATCATGGAAAAGGTTGATTTGGAGCACCGGCATCTGGTGGCTTCGGGATTAATGGGGGTTTTCAAAAAAATCTGGCCTGACGTCTGGTCAGCCAGGATGGAATACATTTTAAACAACAGCATTTTGGCTCTTCTGGAGTATTCGGACGCCACTCTTTTGGGGGTGAACAGGATGCTGGCTGACGTTGATTACAGGAAGAAAGTGGTTGACCGGATTACCGACCCGGTGGTCAAGTCTTTCTGGGTCCAGGAATTTGCCAGGTACAATCAGAGATACGAGCAGGAGGCAACAGCCGCCATCCAGAACAAGATAGGGCAGTTCATTTCCAATCCCTTGATAAGAAACATCATCGGGCAGGTCAGGTCCAGCCTTGATATGAGAAAGGTGATGGACGAAAAAAAGATTTTAATTTTAAACCTGTCTAAAGGAAGAGTCGGTGAAGACAACTCGCGCTTATTAGGCGCTCTTTTAATTACCAAGCTTCAGCTGGCAGCCATGTCCCGCGTTGACATTCCCGAACAAAAAAGGCAGGATTTTTATCTTTATGTCGATGAATTCCAGAACTTTGCCACAGAGTCTTTTACCAATATTTTGTCCGAAGCCAGGAAGTACCGTTTGGATTTGATTCTGGGCCATCAATACATCAGCCAGATGGAAGAAACCGTTCGGGATGCGGTTTTCGGCAACATGGGAACAATCGTTTCTTTTAGGGTGGGAGCGGAGGATGCCGAATTTTTGGAAAAGGAATTTGCCCCGGAATTCAACGCCAACGATCTGGTTAATCTGGGAAAGTACAATGTTTATCTGAAATTAATGATTGACGGCATTACCAGCTCTGCTTTTTCGGCCGAGACGCTGCCGCCTTTTCCCAAGCCGGAAAAATCTAACAGGGAAAAAATCATTAAAATTTCCCGGGAGAGATACAGTGTTTTCAGAGAAATTATTGAGGGTAAAATTGCCAAATGGACAGGGGATTTAAATATGGCAGAAACAAGGCCTCAGGCGCGCCAGTCTTTCCAGAACCCTCAGACTCTTTATGATGCCAAATGCGCCGCTTGCGGCAAGCAAACCAAAGTAATATTTCCTCCGGACGGCACCCGCCCCGTTTATTGCAAGCCCTGCTTGAAGAGAAGGAGAGAAGAGAGTTCTACGCCGGAAAAAAAGCCCGATATCTCTCTTTACGAGGCGGTAAAAAAAGAACCGGTTTCTTTCGGGCTGAAAAGAATCTCTCCGGAGATCAGGCCCAAAAGAAAAGAAGTTAATTTGGAAGAATTAAAAAAGGTCTTAGAAGACTCTTTAAAAGACGTAGAAGATACAAAAGAAAATGGAAACCCTCAATGACATTGACGTAAGGGGAAAAAGAGTTCTGGTCCGCTGCGACTATAATGTTCCTCTTGACGAAAAGGGGAATATTTT
>Ga0315284_10001094_pt1 | contig 38164 bp, 96 predicted proteins | sample YL17G09_16_MG_FD_203696 | JGI IMG/M metagenome (GOLD analysis project Ga0315284, IMG submission 203696) | Sediment microbial communities from Yellowstone Lake, YNP, Wyoming, USA - YL17G09_16 | ecosystem: Environmental > Aquatic > Freshwater > Lake > Sediment | place: USA: Wyoming | collected...
AGCACCGTGTCACGCTGTTGACGCTTGAGGTTCCGGCGCCAAAGGATCGCTTTTACGCCAAGCGCGAAGCCTTGGCGCGTTGCCTCGTGCTGGATTCCAGCGCCGAGGACACGTGGGCGTCAGGCGCCGTTGAAGACTGGGAGCTTGCCGACTTTCACACGAGCGGGATATGCAAGAGGATCGGTTGAGAGCTCGCGTGCGGCCTCAGGAGACGCATGATGCTCGCATGAAGCACGCCATCGTCGCGCTCTGCGCCATGCTCACCGTCGTCTACCTGCTCAACCCCGAGCGCAGCGGGCTCGACGCGCTCGCGATCGTCGCCGCCTTCACGCTGCTGGTCGGGTACGATCGCTTGACGTTCTCGTGCGAGCGAGACTGCGAGTGCGAGTGTGAAGAGGACGAGGCCACAAGTGACGAGTGAACGGGTGACAGGCTCAAACGGGCCGGACGGAAAGTGCGTGATGACCAACGACAGACGCTGCTGGTCGACCCCGAAAGAGGAGGCCGAAGCGTCGGAGCCGTATTGGAAGCAGCTCCCTGACGCGTTGCGAGCCGACGTTCTGGAGACCCATTACCTGACCGCCAAGGAGTGTCTTTCGCGAGCTGTCGCGGAGCGTGACATGTGGAAGAAGGGCTGCCTGGAGTGGCAGGAGCGCGCCGCCGCCGCACTCGCCGCAAGATCCGACAAGGAGCCAAAAGCGGTGACGCGCGTGACGGGTGACGAGGCCTGCAAGCATCCACCCGCGTCGCAGAGGTGGTTCGACCTGCTGCGTGAGACGGCCACGCGATGGTGCGGCGAGTGCGGCGCGTTGAACCGCGGCGAGGCGTGGGTGCTGCCCAAGAGGGGTCGCGAGGCCGAGTGAGCGCGAAGTCACTTCTTCGCCGGGCCTCGTGTCCTCCCGATCTTGGTCCGGCGGCTCATCTCCTCGGATGAGGCCGATGTCACGTGCTTGGCCGCGCCGCCTTTCCTCCCTTGCGTTTGGTAGAAGTCGAGACCTCTGACCTCGAGCGCTCGGCGCCCGCACATACGGAAATACTCAAGTTCCTCTACAGTCATGTCGTTCTTGCGTTTGGACGTGGTGGGAGGCTTAGTGGCCTCGTCGAACCACTCTTGCGTCACCGTCTTCAAACGTTTCGCTTGGCCATTGGCGGCAGCGTACGCGTCGTGTAGGCACTCCATGTGACCGTCGAGGTTCATCCACCCAACCTCAGGCTCATCCTTGTACGGCCCCGGGTTCTGCTTCTTGAAACGCTCAGCGTACGCCTCGTCAGGGAGGACTTCATTGTAGCCCACAGCTGGATCCAAGGATCCACATGCCTGGATCCACGATCGCTCAGCCTTGAGCATCGCGTCAATGTCTGTGAAACGTTCAAGCACAATCGCCTCCCAACACTCAAGCGGGTACGAACGCATGTCGTCGTAGAGGCGTCCTCCTCTTGGATCACCTCGGACGTGTCTGACGTGCTGCTTGATGCGTTGACGCATGCGAGCAACGGTCAAGCCAACGTAGCACTTCTCGTTAACGGTATTGAGCAGCATGTAGACAAGCATGACACAAAGTAGATCGTGTTTAGGGGGTCTCAGATAGCCGTATAAAGCCCGGGCCTTAGGCGAGGAGGAGGAGGGTGTTTGGGGCTCCTTTGGAAGGGGCCTGCGGGGGGGGCTATAATCAAGCCCTTTTCGGCCTCGATCCGGTTCGAATCCTACCACAGTTCAAACCGAAAGCGAACCGATCTCGACGCGCGCGAGGTGGCTTGCAACCGGTTCGCTTCCCAAGCCGGCAGTGTAGAGTCTCTTCATGGACCTCACCCCCGCCCTCCTCGCCTCCCTCGGTGTCACCCGCCAGCAGTTCGCCGCCAAGGTGGCCCACATCGTGGCCCTGTGCGCGTCCTCCGACAAGGCCGTCAAGGTCGCCTGCATCCGCATCTTCGAGAAGCAGACGCCCGACGAGCAGCGCATCAACGCAACCGTGCACGACAACGGCCTGGGCTTCCAGTACATGGACGCCAAGTTCGGCGGCAAGATGGCACGCCTCATGAAGGCGGGCGAGCAGCCCTACGAGCACAACATGCCGCGCCTGCGCCGCATGGCACGCAAGTACCGTGTGCAGCTCGCCTACATGGCCTTCCGCAAGGAGCAGGCCAAGGCGTCGGCCCCGGTGGTCGCGCCTGACTGCCTGGTGCTCGACCTGCTCGACCGCCGAGCCGACCTGCGGGCGCGCTTCGCGGCCTGAGGGTCGTGGGCCCTGGGTGAGCCGCGAGGCTCCCTGGGGTCAGTACATGCCGTCGGCGTGGATGCGCGCGAAGTCCCTCAGCACGCGCTCCTTGATGAGGTCAGCGGTCAGGTCGAGGAAGCGCTCGGTCAGCTTCTTCTTGCCCGCCGCGAGGCGTAGAGCGTTCATGAAGGTGGCATCCTCGAAGAGGTCGTAGATGTGCATCGAGATGGCGACGAGAGCCTCTCGCTCGACCTCGAGGCGTGTGTCCTCGAGCAGCTGCTCGAGGGCCGAAGGTGCGGCTGCGACCGGCTTGCGGCTGCGCTTCGCGGTCGGCGGAGGCTTCTTCTTGCGTGCTGTCATGCCCTCGACCTTACCAGAGTGGTCTCGAGACGCGAGCTCTCGGGCCCAGGCGAGCGGGAGCTGAAGCTCGTTCGAGCTCGAGCTGTTGCCCTCTCGAGCCTGAGCAGCTCGGGCACGGCGCTCAGTAGCCGGGGTCGAAGCGGCTCACCGTCGCGGCTGCCTTCGGGCTCGCGGGCGGGTTGGCCTTCGCCTGACGAGCGTGACGCTGGTGCGTCGCCCACGACTCGGGCTTGACGCGAGGGGTGACGGTGACCTGCGTGCCAACGGTGAAGGCGGCGGCGACGAGCAGCAGCGTGAGGATGGCTTTCATTGGATGGACCTTACCACTTGCTGCTCGCAAGCGAACCAGTTGGGAGCTGAAGCTCAACCGAGCTCGAGCTGTTGCCCGTTTGGGCGGGAGCGGCTCAGTCCTGGACGAGCTCGACCGTCGTGAAGACGGAGTCGTCGCTGGGGTCGACGGCGACCTTGGCGAGGCGCTCGGCCTCGGCGAGCGGCATGGGCGCGGACACGATCATCGGCAGGCCGTCGAACACCGAGCAGACGACGACGCGGGCGAGCTGGGAGGGGTTGGACATGAAGAGATGATACCACAAGCTGGCCGCAAGCGAACCGGCTTCAGACCAGTCGCCTGTACTTCGTGGGTTGGCTCTCCCACTCGGTGTGGTCAGGCCGGTTGATCAGCTCGCCTGCGTGCTCGAACGGTGTGTCCTCGAGCACGAGGCAGAGCCAGCCGGTGATAGCTCTGTGTGGGTGGCGGAAGGTGTCGGCCTTCAGCACGACATAGGTGATCGAGTCCTTGGCGCCCTCGGCGAAGGCTGTGTGGTTGAGGTCGACCTCCCACACCTGACCGACGCGGCTCACGGCCTGCTCGGAGGGTCGGGCAGGTTCTTCCACGGCACCTCCCAGGCCGGCGGGTAGCACCTGCCGTCGAGCCGGTAGCTCCCGTCGTCACACTTGTACTCGTCGAGCACGCAGTCTCCGCCCACGATGGAGCGTACCAACACACAGGTGACATGGCCTGCGTCGGTGCCGCCAGCGTCAACGGGCGCGGGAGCCGGCCTCTGAGGCTCGGGAACAGATTCTCTCGGCTCGCTCAGGTCCGCGGTCGAGCCGGCCGCGCAGCCCGCGAGCAGCAGGCACAGGATGGTGAGCTTCAGCATGATCAGATGGTACACCACATCTCGAGCGAAGCTGACCGTCACACGAACCACTCGTCCCACTGGATGTTGACGCAGTAGAGGGGGTTGACCTCCTCGTAGGCGAGCCGGTCCTCGTCGCTCGCCGTGAGGCTGAGGTACTCCTGCCACTCGGCCTCGATCAGGTCGAGGGTCTCTCGCTCGAGCGCCACATCGAGGCGGCGAGAGGCTCGAGCCGTCACCTTCTTCGCGTAGGCGCCGACGCTCGAGCTGGCTCCGTTGACCACGTCGAAGTCGTGCCCGCGCCACGAGCGGCACATGCGGAGGGCGGTCTCGGCGTTGCGGGTGTTCTTGCTCATGAGAGTACTCTACCTCGTTGTGGAGAGAAGTGAGCTTGTCAGTAGCCGTTCCAGCGAGACCACGCCGACCGCTGGAAGTCCTCGAACTTGTCGAACTCGTTGGCCTGCTCCTTGCCCGCGCGGCGCACGCGGGTCTCGATGGCCTTCTCCTCGGCGTTGGCGGCTCGCTTCCCTCCGCCGTTGCCGTGACGGGTGACGCACATCTTGTCGATGGAGGACTGTCCCGTTGCTTTCTTGCCGACCTTCATGATCGAGACCTTACCCTCTTCTTGGCCGCAAGCGAACTCTTCAAGAGCTTGACCTGACGCTCGAGCTTGACGAGCCGGTCGATGAGGTCGTTGAAGTCGAACGGCACATGAGCGTGCCTCTCGAGCTCGGTGAGGCGACGCTCGAGGCGGAGAGCCTGGGCGGTGCTGGGTTTCATCCTCGAGACCTTACCTTGCTGTTCGAGAGAAGTGAGCTTGTTCGCTTCCCTTCAAGGGAGCGTTAGTATGCCTAGACAGAACCCCTCGATGCCCGTGGTCAGCTCGAGCGTGTACGTCTGGGTGTAGTACGTCTTCAGCAGCTTGCCACGTCGCTCGGGCGCTCCTGTGGGCTTCTCCACCTCGTCGTGACCGTCGCACGTGAGCCAGCCGACGTGCTCGTTGAGGCGATCCTGCCAACGTTCCTCGTCGCCCGCGGCCCTCACGAGCTCGCCGATCTGCAGGAAACGCTCGCCGTCCACGAAGTGGTAGGCGGCGTCCCCTCCCGAGAGGTCGAGCACGACGATGCCGAATTGCTTCATGCCTTCGATCTTACCTTGCCTCGAGAGGGAAGCGAGCCGTCGCAGAACCACGGGGCCGTCCCACGGCACAGCTGCAGCCACATGCGCGGCTTGCCCCAGGCGACCCACCTCTCGAGCGCCTCGTCGAGGCAGGTCTCGAGGCTCAGCGTCTCCTCGTGCAGGATGGAGCCGGGCGTGCGGTCGGCGATGAGGATGACCTCGACGGTCCCGCTGACCATCGCCAGCAGCTCGCCGGCCGTGAACTGCCTGCCCGGCCCGAGCGAGGCGAAGTAGGCGCGGTAGTCCGTGATGACGTTCTGGTCGCTCATGAGTCAGACCTTACCACGTGACGAAGGGAAGCGAGCCATTTCAAGTTGGCTCGCTTCCCTTTGATTTGAGGTTACTTGGCCCGGGCTCCGTTGCCATCCAGCACCGAGTAGTTGAGCTTGATGTCAGAAGGGATGCCAACCGGTTCGCCGCAGTGGCACCAGATCGGGTTGTCCGAGGTGTTGATGTTGATCTGGAACGTGCCATCCTCCGTGCCACGGAACTCGGGTCCGCGCAGGACCAGCCCATCGGGGTTGGCAGCCAGGAAGTGGTGACCGGGGAGGACCATCGTGGGGTTGGACATGAAGAGACCTTACCACGCGACGAAGGGAAGCGAACCCTTTCAAGTTGGCTCGCTTCCCTTCAAGCTTGTGTCAAGCGCTGACGGCCTCGTCCACGCCCGAGTCCGGCTCCTCGTCCTGGCAAGCCGACTTGTCACAGCCGACGTCGCCGCAGTCGCACGTCTCCAGCCACGGTAGGCGAGGGAAGTACACGATCATGCCCAGGCCCATGCTGTCCGACGCGATCGCACCGGAGAGGGTGAAGTGGTCGGCCGCCTCGACGCCGTCCGCGCCCTGCTCGCACAGCGCGATCACGATCTGTGCCAGCGCCGTGTGACTGTTGCCGTCGGTGGTCACGCCGACGCACGAGCGGCCGTACATGCCGCGGCCGGAGTAGGAGCGAACCTCGAGGCCGAGGTCGTTGCAGGCGGAGATGACCAGGCGAGCGATGTCGTTGTTCATGAAGTAGACCTTACCGCGTTGAGGAGGGAAGCGAACCGCTTCAAGCGAGCCTGACGATGTGGTTCTCGTGGCACGAGTACTGCTGGCCGTCCTGGTCGGACCGAAGCATCACGAAGTAGGTCTTCTTGCTCACCTGTACCACCTCACCGGTGTGGTTCGCACCATGTGCGTCGGTAAAGGCGACCTTGTCGTTGACGGCGAACTTGAGCTTCTTGGCAGGCATGAAGAGACCTTACCTTGACGAGGAGGGAAGCGAGCTAGTCCTCTTGACTCACGCGACGCTCGCGACGGAGCCGACGGCTGAGGTAGGATCCGTGCCAGACCCGCGCCACCTTGCGGTAGAGGCGACGCAGGATCTTGGCCTGTTTCTTGAAGAACTTCGTGCCCGGCATCGGCTGCTCCATTCAGGCCTCCTCGTTGCGCCAGGACCTGCGGGCATCCTTGGCTCGGCGGTCGTTCTTGTGGCGGTGGGCCGTGTTGGTACGGCCGTAGCGGATGTCCATCGCGACCTTGATGGGGTTGCGCGGGGCGGACTTGGTCTTGGTCTTGGACATGAAGAGATGATACCCTGTGACTTGAGGGAAGCGAACTACTTCTTGCGAGACAGGCGTGCCACGCGAGCGTGCACCACACGGTCCGACACCATGTCGTCCCACATCGGATCGTTTGCCTTCAACCAGTTTCGAAGCTTGTGAGCGTGCCAACCCTTGGTCATCTTGAGGTAGTGCAGAGGCACGGGGATGGTGCCAACGGTGACGCCGCAATTCACAAGGGCTTCGTCGCCCTCGATGGATTTCACGACGCCTTCGACCGGCTCGCCACGGTGGGACACCGTCATCAACTCAGGATCGACGGTGACCCAATCGCCCGGCTCGAAGTGGTTCTTTGAAGGGATGCTCATCACAGTAAATTACCACGTCAAGGGGAAAAGCGAACTACTCCGAGTCCGCCGCCATCGCCTTGTCGAGGCGACGGCTGGCACGCTTCGTGACGCGTTTGGCGTGCTTGCCCACGCTCGAGCGAGCGCCGTTGACCACGTCGAAGTCGTGGCCCTTCCACGAGCGGCACATGCGGACGGCGGCCTGGGCCTGCTTGGTGTTCTTGGACATGGGAGAGTAATGTACCCCGTTGGTGGAGAGAAACGAGCCTTACCAGATCCGCCAGTCAAGCGATCCGGTTCCACCACCCGCCGTCCCAGTCGAAGGTCGTGGAGACCGCGTCGAACGAGGCGGTGCGCGGCCCGGTGAGCCAGAGGATGCGCCAGCCCACGCTGATGGGCCAGAGGACGACGAAGGAGCCGGAGCCCGGGTCGCGCCCGGACTCCCACACCTGGAGCTCGCGGCTCACTCGGCCGCGGCGGGCTCGGGCGCGGCCTCGACCACAGCCTCGGCCTCGACGAGCTGGCGTGCCAGCTTGTTGGCCGGCACCTTGAGGACGATGTAAATGCGGGCGTTGACGGGGAGGTCGAGGTTGGCGAAGATGTTCGACATGAGAGCACTCTACCGGGTTGGGGAGGGAAGCGAACTTGAAACAGCGGCGCGGCCCGCCTCGGTGATGTAAATGGACTTGCTGCCCTCCATCCATTCCACGAGCCCGCGTTTGGCCAAGGCCCGCGCTGTTGTAGGCGAACACACACCACGTGGATCCTCCATGTCCGTCGTCACCTTGGGCGGGTAGGACATGGGGTCCATGTTCCTGCACGCGCACGCGATGGCTTCGAGGCAGGCGGTCTGAGCGACTGAGAGCTTCATTGAAGCCACTCTATCACGAGGCAGAGGGAAGCGAACCAGTTCAAGTTGGTTCTGATCCCCTTTCAGCAGTACGTCTCGTAGTACCACGCCTGGATGGCGCGTGCCACGTCGCGGATCGCCCGCTCCTCCTCCATCCGGCGAGCCGCCTTGGTCGGGAGCGGCGCCGGCACGAAGTCGAAGTTGATGACGACGTTGACGGGGAGCTCGAGGTTGGCGAAGATGTTCGACATGAGGCCACCTTACCGTGTTGGGGAGGGAAGCGAACCTTTTACTTGACGGCGGCTCGGACGGCAGCTGCGAAGGCGGCCTGGTTCTTGAAGGGGACATAGTCACAGCCGGCCTGGATGAACGATTCGGCGTCAGTCCACTCGTAGTCGAACAGCTCCTCGAAGGAGCCCTCGGCGAAGCCTTCGATGATGCGGAGGAGAGCGTCGGTGTTGAGCATGAAGAGACCTTACCAGTTTGGGAAGGGAACCGAACCATTTCAAGTAGGCTCAGTTCCCTTGAAAGTTGTGCTAGGAATCCATGTAGGCTTCCCTGATGGCATTCACCAGCACCTCTAGATCCTCCTCCTCTGCATTCTCATCCTCCACCATGGAGGCGATCTCCTTGAGGCTGTAGTCCTCCACCCTGGAGAGGAAGGCCTGCACCTGGTTGAAGCTGGGAGGAGCCTCGACCTGTGCAGTCCAAGGCTTGTCATCTACCACATCCTCCCCTGACTCGATGAAGTGCAGGTACTCCTGCACCCTCTCGAGCTCCTCGCCAAAGGCCACCTTGATGATGGCAGAGTAGGTCTTGAAGGTGAGGGTGGAGGCAACCTTTGCAGTCTTCTTGTTCATGAAGAGACCTTACCTTGAAGAGGAGGGAAGCGAACCGTTCAAGCTTTGTTCGGTTCCCTTCAAGTCCGTGTCACTTGACGATGTAGGTCTTCAGCTGCCTGAAGGGGACCTTGAGGATCTCAGGGTGGCGAGGGAACGCGCCACTTCCGTACGGGCCAAGCCACAGGTGGCCTTGCGTGCGTGACCAGAGGTGACAGTCTGAGGGAGGGGAGAGGCGGAACTGTGTGCCGTCTGAGGATGTCCACAGCCTAGTGAAGACCTTGTGGAACAGCTTGGACACAAGTCGCCTCTCGTCCGCCATGATGGCCTCCACCATGGCGAGGTGGTAGGCGTTGGCAGGGTCGTAGTCGACGAAGGCAGGGGATGTGGAGTGGTAGAACTGGAGGAGGGCGTCAGACCGTTCGTAGTAGGCGTCCATGAAGAGACCTTACCAGTTTGGGAAGGGAAGCGAACCGTTTCAAGTCAGTCCTTCACGACCTTGAGGTAGTAGTCACCGGTCTCGTCGGAGAAGTTCCATGCCAACGTCTCGCCGTCCGTCACGTCCTCACCCTCGAACCTGAGGATCCGGCTCGTGTTGTCCGAGAACGTGAGGATGATGTCCTCGCCGTCCCGAACCGGGCCGACGATGTTGTGGAAGTTCAGCCGTTCGGCGAGGTCGGCCTCCGTCACCGTGGTGTGGGTGTCGCCGTCCATCAGCCACTTCGTGTCGTCGATGTTCAGTTTCATTGAAGACACTTTATCACGACCGAAAGAGAAGCGAACCCTTTCAAGTTGGCTCGCTTCCCTCCAAATGTGACTGGTCTCAGAAGGAGGCGACGAGCCGTGCCGGGCACCAGATGCCGTCGTCGGTCCGGACGTGGACCTGGCCCTTCTCGTCCGTGAAGGCGTCCACCACGAGGCCCTTGCGACCCACGTAGAACTGGTAGATGGGGTCCTCACAGCGGACCTGCTCGACCTGAAGGCCGATGAAGGAGGAGGCGGAGTCGTTCTCGTTGGGCATGAAGAGACCTTACCACGAGGAGGAGGGAAGCGAACCCTTTCAAGTTGGCTCGCTCCCCTTCAAACCCTCACGAAGCCGGGTCGACCACCACGGAAAGGACCGTGCCGAGCTTCGGGTTGAAGGTGCGGAACTGGCCCACCTGTCCACGGTTGTGGACGAAGAGGGTCAGGACCACCTCGCCACGCTTGGTGGTCTTGAAGCCACCGAAGTTGCCGATGTAGGTGGTTGCGGGCACGCCGCGGTCGCCGTTCCAGTCCTGGGCGTCGTTGAACTCCTGGATGGCCTGGTGGGTCACCGGCTTGGGCGAGCCCGCGAGGTAGGCGATGTGGACGATCGTGTCCTCGGTGGCGTTGGCGAGGAGAGCCTGGAGGTCGTTGGCGTTGAGCATGAAGAGATGATACCACGAGGCGGAGGGAAGCGAACCGTTTTCAAGTGGTTCGCTTGACTGCGGAAGCGTGAGAGGGTTGCGTCAATGGACCTCGACACCTTCGACCACATGGTGCGAATTTACCTACAGACGCTCGGCCCGTCGCGGCGCAAGCCGGTGGGCAAGGCGAAGCGGAAGGCGCGCAGGAGGTCAGCGCAGCAGGCTCCAGCCAAGCGACAACACGAGGGCTGAGATGCCTCGCTTGCCCACCTCACCGGTCTCAAGCTCCATCAACTGAACCTCGGTGTAGATGAGCTTCTCGTCGTTGTCAGCGCTCGCAACGGTGTACACGATGGGCTCGCCGGTGACGAGGTACATCTTGCCTCTACGCATCCAGACTTGGCCGACAGCGATAGGCTCTGACGTCACGTGACGCGTTCCCAGCCCGACCTCTCGAGGTAGTGTCGCGGCCAGATCACGGTCGTGCCGAGCTCGAACACGTGAGGGGGAGGTTGGGTGTCATCGAGCATCAACACCTCGAGCTGCTGACGTTCCGTCTCGTGTAGCTTTTCGACCTGTCGCAGCACGAGGCAGAACATGACACGATGCTCGCCATGAAGTGGCACATAGCGTATCACGTCTCCCGGGTTGAGCTGCCAGGCGTACGGCCCGCCCTCACTGGGCGTCTTCTGCCTCACGCGATCCTCTGCGACACGCCGTCGGCGAACTCGCCGTACGTCTTGACGTCACCCACGTCCCAGCGGCTACGGCGGCTCGGGGTGCCCACATCGAGCACCAAGACACGGTGCACACGTCTCTCCATGTTCGTGCTGATCACCAGCACGATCGGATCGTCGTGGTAGTCAATGATCCTCCACACCTGACCAGTTCGGTCGATCACGTTGGGTGCTCGCGCTCATCCGAGCTTGAGCTGAAGCTGGTTTGAGCTTGAGCTGTTGGGCCTTCGGGTAGCCTGAGCAGGGACATCTCAGGCGCGCCTCTGAGCACCTGCGTGAGCTGCTTCGCAGGCAAGCGTCCAGCCAGGTAGAGCAGGGTCGCGAGCCGTTGCCTGTCGTTGAGCAGCAGCTCGAAGGCAACTGAGCGGGAGCTGGATCCCGTTTGAGCGGGAGCTGTCATGCTCTCGGCCAGCGCCGATCCACCCAGCTGTCGAACAGCTCGGGCAGGTCTGAAAAGTAGATCGCCCCTGACAGCATCATGCACAGGGTGTAGGCGGTCACGCCGCCCACCCGTCCGTGCGCTTGACGTTCTTGCGGGCGTGGTAGGTGTAACCCTTCACCTGCCCACGTTCGGCCTTCGTGCCCTTCACCGGCACGCCGTTCTTGCGAGCCTCGACGCTCGCCTCGGCGGACAGGGTGGCCGAGAAGCTGTTGCGGGTGGCCGGGCGCGACTCGCAGGCGAACCAGTCCTCAGCCTCGCCGAGCGCCCACAGCGCCTCGAAGTCCAGGCCCTCGTTGCCCCGCACCAGCTCGCGGACGAACTCCTTGTGCGAGACCTTGACCGGCTGCTGCCGCATCTCGCCCGCCTTCTGGAAGTACCAGCTCGGGTTGCGTGCCATGTGCAGCGGGACCTTGGTCACCTCGCCGGTCTCGACGTCGACGAGCGTGTCGAAGGACTCGGCCTTGTAGATCCTGGCACGGGTCAGCTCGCACGGCAGGTCGTCGCCGTTGAGCGTCCCGACGGTGAGCATGCTCTCGTAGCTAGCGTTCGGCGTCATTGAAGAGACCTTACAGCGTTGAGGAGGGAAGCGAACCCTCGACCGTCGGGTCCACCTTGACCACGTCGGCACGCACGCGCCACGGCCGCCCACCGTTGTCCGGCTTGACCGTCACGTTCTTCTGCAGGATGGCCGTGATCGTGCCGCGGATGACGGGCGGGTACCCACGCTTGTTCACGTTGAAGTACACGCGCATTCCACGCTTCAGCTCGGCCTTGGCGTCCTGGATGTCGTCCTGACGGTAGTCGTAGACGCACGAGGCGATGCGCTTGCGCTCCTCCGGCGTGGCCTTGCGGATGAAGGCGAGCGCGTCGTCGAGGGTGAAGCCGTTCGGGGTGTTCGTCATGGATCAGACCTTACCTTGTCCGTGAGGGAAGAGAACCGTAACGCCGGCGCGGATGACCTCGTGCATGGGCGGGATCCTGGGGCCGTTGACGTGGTCGCCGCTGCATCGGATCCAGTTGCTACGGTAGGCGGTGAGCTCACCGTTGCGCGGGTGGTCCGACGACAGGACGACGACGTCCCAATGCGGGTGGCTCATCGTGCCGGCTCGCGCGATGACGAAGACGGAGTGGTGACCGTCGTGCTCGATCACCGTGTCGCCTGGCTGAAGGTCTGACCACTTCTCGATGTCCATGGTCAGACCTTACCACGCCGTGAAGAGAAGCGAGCTAGTCGATCTGCCGCGCGTGATGGCCGCCGCCGACGTACCCACCTTGGGCGTGGGCGATGGCCTCAGCCTGCATCAGCGCGTCCGTCTGGTTGCCCGCCGCGATGATCATGTGGTAGCATCCTCGCGGCGTGCAGATCGTGACCTCGTAGTGGTGCACGGCTCAGTCCTCCGACGGGAGGTAGACCGTGGTGACGGAGCGGTCGTACTCCGTCTTGACCCACACCGACGTGCCGCCCACGTCGAAGATGGAGATCAGCATGTCGGAGCCGTCCAGGCCGTCCTCGTTGGCCTCGGCGTCCGCGCTGCCCCAGTCGCAGTCGTGGTGACGGCTGATGAGGCTCTCGACGGTGACGTAGGTCTCACGACGCGAAGCCTCGCGGCACGCGGCGATGGCGCCGGGTGTAGCAACGACCTGGCCGAGGGTGAACCGGAAGGAGTCGGAGCGGTTGGGCATGAAGAGACCTTACCTTGTTATGGAGAGAAGCGAACTAGAGATCGTCGCTGCCGTTGATTTCATCCTGCAGCAAGTCCTGCAGCAAGCAGAGATCTTCCCTGGACATGTCGGCCACTCGCGCCCAGATCTTGGCGGCCCTCTCGGCCTCCGCCTTGACGGCGACAAGCTGCGCTTCGAGACGCTCGATGCTGCGGGCGTACATGTTCTTTCGCATGAAGAGATCTTACCACGACTCTGTGAGAAGTGAACCGTCGCGGTAGACGTCGTAGTCGCCTGCCAAGCCAACATGCCAGTGGATCCAGGCTCGCATGACGCAGCCGACGTGGTAAGGTTGGCCACGCACAACGATGCCGTCGTAGTCCGTCGACAGCACCAAGATGTCCCAATGCTCCCAGGTGAGCGACGGAAGGATCACGAACGAGTCGTACTCGTCGTTGCGGCCGACGAGCGTGTCGCCAGCCTGCAGTTTGGTCGCGTGGATCCTCATCAGGCCAGATCCGCCCACTTCGCGAGGTACTCTTCCACCTCGGCGGGGTCCAGGTCGCTCGGCATGGCGAGCTCCACGTACAGGTCGATCCTCTGCGGCTCGACCTCGGAGGCACCGTAGCCGCCGGTCCAAGCGATGAAGTCCCTGCGGACGCGTGACTTGTCCTTCGCGGTGAGCATTGTGAGACTCTACCTTGCTGTGGAGAGAAGCGAGCTTAAACGGGAAGGGCCGCGTGAGCGGCCCCTCGATACGTTCAACTGCCCACGAGTACTTTATGCCTTTGGCCTCCAGCCTGGCCTGGCGATGAATCGGGGTTTTTCTCTTCCTTTATTGCGTAGGGAAGGCTGAACGTCGCTGCTCAAGACCGACTGTGCGGTAAGCCGGTGCCTTTACGTGGGCTCGAAGGGCCGCTCTCACGGCCCTTCCCGTGGTAGGCTCAGGCCTCGGCCGTCGCCTCCGAGGTGGCTTCGACGATCTGCTCGACCGCCTCGACGAGGTCCGCGACCGCCTCGGAGGTCGCCTCGGCCTTCGCCTTGCGAACCTTGGGCACCGAGCGCCACAGGGCCGCCTTGCCGGAGCCGACCATGAGGAGGCGATTCTCGCGCTTGGCGAGCCAGTAGAGGCGGTCGTAGGTGTACTTGATGGGGAGGTTGAGCGCCGTGGCGATCTCCTCCGTCGAGGCCACGCCGGCCTTGCGGGCCTTCTTGCCCTTCGCGGCGAGGAACTCGATGATGAGGGTGGAGGTTGCGGGCGCCTTGGGGGTCTTTTCGTTGCTCATGAGATGCACTCTACCTTGGTTGAGAGGGAAGCGAACTTGTTTTCGTGAGTCACTCGCGGGTGACGAGGAAGATGCCGTTGTCCTGACGCGTGACAAGGATCGTGCCAACCGGCCCGTCGTCGACGATCTCGTGGACAACCGACTGGACGTCTTCCTCGACATCGACCAACGGGCTGAACGCGCCGGTGTCCTGGAGCTCGGACCACTTCGCCTGGCACTTGGCGATGACGTGGTCGACGATGTCATCGTGGTAACTGTTGGACCGGTCATCGCCGTACCCACGTTTGACCACGCCGTCGAGCTCGTACGTGCCGCCGAAGTGGGTGGTGTTTCCGTCGTCGGCCTCCTCGACGTTGGTGGCGTCGAGGAGGAAGCGGAGGGTGGTTGTCGCCATGAAGAGACCTTACCAGAGCTTGGAGGGAAGTGAACTTGTTGCTCTCTGAGAGATTCGTGCCAAACTCAGACGTGGAGCGTGAGATCAGCCTGGTCGACGACCTTGCCGACCAGCTTGTTCTTGGCGTCGTCCCACCAAGCCACGACAGCGATGGGCGGACTCACGTCGTCGCGGGTCTCCTTGACTCGAGCCACCTGGGTGGCTCCAGAGCTGCGCTTGACAAGAACGATGTCGCCCGGCTTGATTGCGTTCATGAGATAGACCTTACCTTGAAGAGGAGGCAAGCGAACTAGATCGCCTCGAACCCGCTGCGGCCGTCGTACTCGCTCCAGCACACCTTGCCCACGAACCCGTCGGCGAGGCGCACGACCCGGTACGCGACCTCGTACATGTCGTCGTAGGCTCCCTCAGTGCACACCTCGACCGGGCCGAGAGCCTCGACGACGTCGCCGTCTCGCACGGTCTCGCTGCCAAGCAGGATGTCGTCACCCCACACGGCGTACGCGATGGGGCCGAAGTCGCCGGGCTTGACGGGGGCGAGGTGGGCCTTGAACTTGGCAGAGGCGTTCGTCATGAAGGCACTCTACCAAGTCCAGGAGGGAAGCGAACTACTCCGGGCCGTCTTCCTCGCCGGATTCGGGGCCGTCGTCCTCACCCTCACCATCCTCCTCGCCTTCATCGTCGTCCACCCACGCACCGTTGACCCAAGTGAAGGCGTTGTAGTACGACTCCACACGCAGGAGCCCTTGCGCGTCGATGCTGAAGAAGTCCGTGAGCAGGATCATGCCTTCCGGCACATCTTGGTCCACAGGCAGGTCCTTGTACCGGGTCCCGTACCGGTCGTTGAAGTCGGCGTCGTCGACCCACTGGGCAAAGGCGTTGGCGCCCTCGGGATGCTTCTCGAGGGCCTCGAGCGAGAGGGTCATGCCCTCGGCCATGGACTTGAGGTTCTTGAACGGAGCGGGGTTGGAGTAGCTCATGAAGAGACATTACCACGCCGTCAAAGCAAGCGAACTAGTTCAGGCTCCGCCGTCCCAACCGTCGTACTGATGCTCGAGGTCGGCCACGATGGCGTCCTGCAGGCCCTCCTCGCCGTCCGCCCAGTGGCGATGTGGGATGAGCGTCTCTGCGCCGTTGGCGTCGAGGCGGTACACGTCGACGACCTCGACGTCACGTGGGCTGTGAGACCTCATGGGCTTCCGCACCGCAGGCGGTCGATCGTCGTGGACGTACGCCTCCACACGGTAGACGTGCGGGTCGTTGTAGTCTGTCAAGTCCATGTCCTCGCCAGCGTCCGGCATGGGAGGGAAGACAGGATCGTTCTCGGGATCGAAGGTGAGCGTGAACTCGTGTACGTGGGCCATGCTCTTAGCTACCCCATGACGCGTTCATAAAGTCACTGTACCACACCTTGAACGAAAGTGAACCAACAAGTTTCGGTTCGCTTCGCTGCGACGTCTGGTATCATCTCTTCATGAACACCCCTCCCGCCTGGATGAAGGACCCCGAGGTGCTCGGCAACTGGCTCGCCGCGCGCACCAAGTTCGCCAAGAACACGGCCGAACGTCTCAACCAGGTCTCACGGGTCGACGCCATCTGCTGGTACCTCGTGCAGGTGGGTTGCCTGTCCACCTCGAAGGACATCAAGCGCTTCGCCACGGCCTTCCGTGGGGACGGAGGACATGTGGGCTGCTGCAGCCTGCTCAACTCCAGCTACGACGGCGTTGGCACGGACTTCTCCGGTGAACTGGGCCGGCGAGGCCACTACAGCGCTCACAACTACGGGCCACGTGCACCACTCTACCGCCCGTTCAAACACAGCTACTCACCTACGGTCGCCGGCCTCGTGCGCGCCGAACGGGTTCGCGTTCACCTCGAGACGTGAGCCTACCAGCGGGACGGAGGGGTGTGTTCCTCTTCGTCCCACTGCTTCATTGCGTCGGCGATCAGAAGCTTCGTGACCTGCGCGTGCAGTCGACGTTGAAGTGGGTCGCCGTCAACTGGGTGAGCCAACTCGCCGATCACCTCGCCGTCCTCGCCGATCTCCACGATCGGGCCGGAGACCTCCCAGCCTTGAGGGTCGTACCCTCGCTGGTGCCCGTAGCCGCTCACCTCTGCCTGAAAGCCACGGATGACGTCGGAGTCGTCGTCCCACTGCTCGACGGTGCAGGTGTATGTTGCCATGCCTTTAGCTATGCCAGCTTCTGCCAGCTACCCCACGGCCAGAACTGCTCCTCGTCCACGACGCGCTCCTTGTTGAGCGTGTTGACGATCGTGTGCTCGGATCCGTCGCTCTCACGCACGAGCCAGACGTCGGGCGAGTCGTCGTGAGACACGAGCTGCCCTGTGCGGTTCTCACCCATGACCATGGTTGAGCCGGTGACAGACCAGTTGGCTCTGAGCTTGCGCGTGGTGGCGACGATGGGAGCGATGTTGACCTGGACGCTCGGCAGCTGAACGCTGCCGGTCGCGAAGTTCCCCCACCAACCGTTAGCCAAGGATGGGCTCGTTGCTCACCTTCATCGACGCGGCCCAACGGCCGTACTGCTCGGGGCTGGTGCGGGAGTTGACAGAGCGCGCTCGCTTCGCGCTGAGCGCCTTCCTGCCGTTCCCGCCCGAGTTGTTCTTCTTGCTCGTCCCCTTGTTGGACGCCTTCTTGGTGCGGTACTTCAGGCGAAGCTTCATCTCGCACGGATCGACGGGCCACGCTGCTGCGATCGGGTTCATCACTGATGCCATGCTGAGACTCTACGTCGTCTCAGTCGACACGCTCACTCCGCACGCGTTGGGTGCTCGCGCTCAACCGAGCTTGAGCTGTTGCCCATTCGAGCTTGAGCTGTTGGAGGCTCGACCCGGTTCAGCGGAGAGGCACCTTGCCGCGCAAGCGCTCCATGATCTCGCTGCTGGCCACGGCGACGCACTGGGTGACGTCGTCCAGCACGAACGAGGCGCTCATCATGTCGCCCTCGAGCAGGTCGTGGATGGCCTGATCGATCTCGTTCTTCGCCTGCTTGAGCACGGCGATCGTGCGCTTGACTTCCGCGGCTTCCTTGTCGTCCATGAGAGAACTCTACCTTGTTAGAGAGAGAAGCGAACCTCAACGTAGGGTTGCAGCTCGTTCAACGTCATCACGTCGCCTGGGTCGTACGTCTTGCCTGGGTCATCCAGTATCAGCGCCTCGAACAGCGGCTCGCCCCGCCAGCGCACCCAGGTTGAGGACACGCCAACGATGAGAACGATTCGCTTCTCCCACATGTGGATGTAACATTGCCCGACGATCACCGACGCCACGGCTCGTGCATGGCCTGACGCTTGGCACGGGACACTAGGCACTCGGCGTCCTGGATCAAGCGTGACAGCTCCATCAGCGCCTCGCCGGACAGCTTGGCGAACTCCGTCTCGAGCTTGGGGTAGCACTTTCCGGTGAACTGGCGGATGCGAGCGCGGGCGTAGTCCGCCTGCCTCGTCGCGAACGCGTTGTGGACAGCTTCGGTCTTGGGCGTGCCGGCGTCGTTGGACATAGAAGGACTCTACCTTGTTATGGAGAGAAGTGAGCTAGAACTTCGTGACGGCAGGTCGATCATTTGGCTTCATCGCCGCGTGACCCACCGTGGGCTTGTTGGCGTCGTCGCTGATCGCGTTGTACTTCGGCCGCGCTCCCTTGGGCTCGCCGTACTCCCCGGTGACAGGCCGATCGGAGAGCTTCATCATCTCCTCGGGCGTCTCCTGGTTCATGGCGACGAACATCATGACCTGATCGACGGCGTCCTCCACCGTCATCGGCTCCATGTGCTCGGCTGCCATGTCCTCGTCGGTCCACACCCCGTTAGGGTCAACCCACTGGAGCCATTCGATGAGCGTGTCGCGGTCCCACTTGAGCAGGCGTTGGCGCTGCTGCTCGACCCATGCTTTGCTTCGTTCCATGGGGATGAGTATGTCAGCCGACGGGACGCATCACGCTGTTGGCCTTCTCGCCGACGGCCCGGGTCAACGCCTTCAGCTTTCTCTCAAGCGCGTCGAGCTCGAGCATCAGCTCGCCCGCGGCCGCCGCGACCTCGCTCGGCATCTCAGACGTGGCCACGATCTCGAGACCCTCGCGACGATCCTCGAACGTCGCCTTCGGGTTGTCGATCAGGTCCATCACGTCCCACCAGGTCTTGTTCCACATGAGAGTGAGTATACCTCGACTTTCAAGAGAACCTAACCGATCTCCACCCAGTTGCGCTCGAACGGGTCGACCGGCACCTCGTCCACCTCGCACTGCGTTCCATCCTTGCGGATCGCAGCCGAGGCGTCGATCACGACCAGCGTGTGCCGCGTCGTGCCGGCCGACATGCGGTGGGACTTGATGACGAGGACGATGGCGCCGGACGCCTTGTGACGGAACGTCTTTCCTTCGCGGTTCATGAAGTCCACCTTACACCGTTGTCGAGAGAAGCGAACCGTTCACCAGGAGGCTTGGTAGACCACCTCGCGCACGAACGGGTCCTCCGCCTTCCACTTGAGCGCCTTCTCGAAGATCGCGATGGTGTGCTCCGCGTCCTCCGGCCGACTCTCGCCGAAGAAGAAACCAGTTGTCGTCTCGAGGTCGCCCGCGCGCGTGGCGGCCAGGATGACCCGCATGTTGTCCTTGGTGAGCGGGATTCGCTGGCACTCGTCGACGCCGTCGGCGAACTCGCGGCAGATGTACCCGTGCAGGTCCGGGTGCTTGCGCCAGTAGCCGAGCTCGCACTCCACGCCGTTGTCGAAACCCATCAAGTACATGTCGAGACCCATGATCCGCTCCTCGTTCAGTTGGTGAGATGATGACTCTACAGCGTTCCCGCGAGAAGCGAGCCGTACTCGTTGAGGACGTTCTCGGTGGCTTCCAGAAAGTCCGCGAAGTCCGCCATGTTGTTGCAGAACGACACGCACACCTCGTCGGTGAGGCGGACGTCGTCGGGGGAGAAGTGGGCCACACTCTTGTGGAACCTGCCATACTCCGCCACGCCCTCGTTGAGGAGCTCCGCCACCCAACGCCGGGTGAGAAGGCAACGTCCGTCGTAGCTGCTGAACTCGCTGTCGGGGTTGACCATGAGACGACTCTACCTCGTTGTGGAGAGAAGCGAGCTAGAACTTCTTCGGCACGATCCCGTACCTCATGTTGCCACGTGGGCTGACACGGACGTCGACCACATGGCCCTCCTCACGAAGGCCAGCGATCATCTGGTCGACCAACTCGCGCACGAAGGCCTCGTCTTTGGGCCGCTCCGGCCCGATCTCCACGGCCTCGAGCATCCAGGCCTTGTTAGGCCCATGCCAGGTCCTCAAGCCCTTTCGCTTCGTCACCTCGCCCCAACACACCACCTTGTTGGCACGGAAGTCGATGAAGGAGACCAGGTACTTCTTGCCCGTGGCCTTGACCGTCGCGATGCGGTAGAGCGTCATGAAGAGACTCTACCGCATCATGGAGAGATGCGAACTACTTGTCGCCGTTCTTTCGGGCCTCCTCGGTGAACTTGTGACCGTAGCGCTTGCCTCCAAGCGCGAGGTCCATCGGCACGCCGAACTGCTTGGCGCCGAGCACGGCCACCATCGCGCGGATGGCGTCGTCGTCGAGCCTACGCTCCCACACGCCCCAGGTGAGGTCCCCACCCTTCGGCTTGAAGTACGTCACGACGCTGTCAAGCAGCGTGCCGTTGAAGGCGGTCGGCGGGGCGACCTTGAGAGCCACGAGGAGGGTCTTGTCCGCCTCCGTGAGGACGTGCTTGTCGGCCGCTTGAAGCAGGCTCATGAGGGCCGTCTGCGCCTTCTTGGAGCGCTCGACCATCGCCTCGACCTCGAGGCGCCACTTCTCGGGGTTGTTGGCGACGTGGATCGCGCGGGATCCAACGATGCTGCCGAGCGTGTTGTTGCCGATGTAGACGACCATGCGTGCACGTAGGGCATTCAGGCCCGTGTGGTCGTGGACGATGGAGAGGCGCGAGGTGACCGGCAGGCCGTGGAGGTCGTTGTCGACGCCCTCGGTGACGACGTGGAAGTCGTGGGCGACCCGGTACCCGTGGCCGGACATGAGGGCCTTCTTGAACGGCTGGACGGTCTCCTTGCACGCCTCGGTGACCATCTTGACCGTGCCGCGGTGACCCGTGGGCTTGTACACGTCGCTGACGTGGCCGAGCGGCCAGCGCTCCTCGCCGGGGCGGACGACCGCGAAGGAGTCGCCGGAGCGCACCTCGTGGCCGTCGCCGTCGGCCGGGAACGTGAACTGCTCGAGGCAGACAGGCTCCCACGCGAGCTCGGGTCCGTCCACGTCGACCGCCGTGACGATCGGGCGGGGACGCTTCGACTTCGTCGAGGGGTTGACGACGCTGATCTTCGCCATGCCGGCGTGGGTGGGGAAGGGGAGGAGGTTCGAGGCGGAGTTGTTGTCCATGAAGAGACTATCTCACCGTTGTTGAGGGAAGCGAACCGCTTCCGTTGTTGAGGGAGTGAGCGACGCTGACGAAGATGACGTCGTTGCCTCGTCGCTTGAGGACGACGCCGTGCGGCTTGACCGCGACCACCTCGTAAGGCGGGTCGCAGAACAGGAAGGCCTTGGCCCGGTCGACGACGTGGCTCATGCTTGAGCACTTCAAGTGAACGATCACGGGAACACCTCGGCCGTGCTGACGCAGTCCTTGATGTCCGAGACGGGCGCGCCGCTGAAGAACGACAGCACCTTGGATCCGTCCTTGTAGAAGTGGATCTCCGTGGCGTTGATGCCACGAACGGTGCCTTCGGCATTGTCCCAGATCGCCAGAGGCATGTCCAGAGTGACGCGGCCGTCGGCGAGCATCTTCATGAGTTCGCCTACCGTGATCGTGTTGTCCTTGTTGACCATGAAGACACTCTACCTCTGTTGTGGAGAGAAGCGAACCGTCGCTCGGCGGCATGAAGGCGCAGACCGGGATCACGCCGGTAAGCTCCTGACCGACACGGCACGTCTGCCGCTGGTATCAGGCGCCCGAACCCGCGAAGGGTCAACCCGCGCCTTCATGCCGCCGAACTGAGACGATCTTACTTCGTTGCGGAGGGAAGCGAACTACTTGAACTCCGCGACGAGGCGAGCGATGAACTGGCTCTCGTGCACCGTGTTGCGGTGCAGGGTGAGGTAGTCCCTCGTCCCGTCCGCGATCCGATCCATGTTGCCCAGTTCGTCCTCGGAGAAGTCGCCGCCGTGCGGGTCGAGCCACTTCTCCCCTGCGTCGTCGGTCCCGTACTTGTAGGCGATCACCTGCTTCTTGGGACCGACGATGCTGAGCTTGTAGACCATGGTGAGACTCTACCTCGTTGTGGAGAGAAGCGAACCGTTCAGCGGTAGACGGTTCGACCCACCTTGTGGTAGATGGTGTTGTCCTTGACGATCAACTTGCCCTTGTCGGACGAGTCCTCACCCTCCCACGTCACCGTGCCGTTGACCACGTACCCCCACGGGCGCAGGAAGTTGGCGATGAGGTAGTCAAGCCACTCCTGGTACTCGTAGAACTTCTCGCCGCCGTCCCACTCGATGCCGGCGCCGTCGTTGGTCGGCACCCACTGGCACCACAAGCCTGGCATGCTCCTGCCCGAGGAGTTGCCGTCGATGACGGAGGAGTCCTTGTTCTGGCCGAAGTTGCCGTCGTTCTTGCCGCCCACGTAGTAGGCGCCGTCCTGGCCGATCGGGAGGCCGGTCGCGATCCGGATCGGATCCGGCAACTTCTCTGCCAGAGTGGCGTTCCTGGCCATGCGACGCGAGCCAGCGAAGGCCTCGAGGTAGGCTTTGTGAGCCGGCGTGAGCGGCCGGTCGAGGTTGAAGCGCCCGTGGAAGTCGGTGGTGTATCCCATGGATCAGACCTTACCTTGTTGCGGAGAGAAGCGAACTACTTGACGAGCGCGTCGACGACGGTGCCGAGCCGGTGGCCGGCGATCCTGGCACGCAGGCACGCCAGGTCCTGATCGTCTTCCCCCTCGTTCATCTCAGCCGAGGACAAGGCGGCGTCCTGGAGGGCCTCGAGCACGCCGATGAGCCCGTGCTTGCAGATGAGCTTGAAGAGGTCACGGTCCAGGCCCTGAGGCGCTGCGTGCGGCTCGTCGTCGGCGATCTCGGCGTTGACCTCGACGCCCATGATGACGAGGCTGCGGGCGGCGGCGGCGGAGACGTTTTTGCTGTTCATGAAAGGACTCTACCTCCGTTGTCGAGAGAAGCGAACCGTTCAGGCCTCGAGCCGCATGAAGTACACGAGCCCACGTTCGCCCGTACGGAAGCCGTGCTCCACGCTGGCGCTGTACTTGAACGTGCGGCCGCCTTCCTTGCGCTCGACAAGCACCTCGCTGTCGACGGGGGAGACGTCCGTGCCAACGACGACCGACTTGGTCTGGCCCACCTTCATCCCTTTGGCGTTGGCCAGCACCGCCGACTCGACCGCGGCGATGGCACGGGACTTGGCGTTCCTGACGGCCTGGGCGTCGCGCTCGGCCGAGGTCTGGCTCAGTTGGTGGAAGATGTCCGGGAAGGCACGCTCGACCTCGCAAGCGAACCGCGTCACCTCCGTCATGAGGGCGAGCCGGCGCTGGGTCACCTCGATCGGGCTCGCGCCCCACGACGACCACGACACCTCACACTTCACCCTGTAGGCGTACCACAGGTTGCCGTCGGCGTCCTCGATGCGGGTGTTGCCGTACCGCCCTTCGGGTCCCTCGGTGCGGATGTAGAGCTGGCAGCCGATGTCCTGCGAAGGGCGAAACTCGAGGTTGATGTAGTCGCACGGCTCCATCACGTCCAGCCGCTGCAGCTCGCGCTCGGCGCCGGCAGGCGCGTTCAGGATGACGAAGGCGTTGAGGGCGGAGAGCGTCTCGCCGTAGTTGTTCAGCATGGAAGGACTCTACCTTGTTGTGGAGAGAAGCGAACTACTTGTCGAACTTGGTGACGGTCACCACTCGCACGGCCCGTGTGTGTCGGGTTCGAAGAGCCAGATCACCCGCTTGAAAAATCGCTTGATCATCAGTTCCTCCTGTACTTGGCGACGAACTCGACCATGCAAGCGTCGATGTCTCCGCCCGACTTGACGCAGTCGTCGCCGGCCTTCATGATGGCGTGGAGGGCCATCATGTCCACCTGGACGCAGTTGAAGTGACGCTTGAACGCGAAGCCGACGACGCGGTCGGCCTCCTTCTGGATCTGCTTCTTGGTCATGGAGACACCTTACCGTGGTTGCGGAGGGAAGAGAACTGCACTTTCGTAGAAAGACAGCGTCGCCGCGAACTCGCCGCCTTTCGACTGGCGCCGAGCCGCTTTCTTGTTGGTGTGCCCGACGACGAAGCGGAACGCCTCGACCGTGCAGTTGTAGCAGGCCAACACGGTCGCCGAGTAGGCGTGGCCGGTGGCAGGGTGAGCGGCGCCGCCACAGAAGAAGCAGGGGTTCTGCATGATGAAGAGATACTACCCTGCTTCCTCTGACAAGCGAACTACTTGCCCTGCTTCTTGTACAGCTTGAAGGCCTCGTCGAACGGCAAGTCGTTGAGCACGGTCGCCTGCTCGTGCGCACCTGGGCGGTGGGGCGCCTTCATCTCGTACATCTTCCCACCCACGACGAACAGGGTCTTCTTCTTGAGAGCCTTCTTCAGGTCCTTCTCGACGAGAACGTTGGCCACGATGCTGGACATGAGGAAGTCGGCGTCGTACTCCAGAGTCGTGCCGTACGCCACGCTCGGCGGCAGGGTCTTCGCGTAGGCGTCGATCTCGAGGTAGAGAGCGTGGGGGTGGATGTTGTTCGGGCCTCCCTGGCCCTCGTTCTCGGCTGTGCCGCGTTTGACCCCGTTCACGTACACGTCGGCCGCGAAGGCCACGGTCTCGTGGGAGAGGCGTTCGGAGTGCGTGAACCGTCGCAGTTCAATCTTCATGAGGGCACTCTACCAGAGCCTGCAGCGAAGCGAACCGTGCCACGGACTTGTCTCGCTTTCGTCCGCAAGTAGACGAGAATCTACAGGGTCAGGCAGGTGTAGCCGCGTGCCAACGTGGGCCAATCGCCGCCGATGTGGTGCATGTCGCCGAGTGTAGGCCCACCGCCTGCAAGGCGCACGTCGTTCGACGGAGCAACCACGCACATCATCACCACACTGTAACGCGCGTCCATCGGGTTGGCGAAGGCTCGCACCCCAACGACGCTGAACAACGCTTTGGTGTCGTTGCACTCGAAGACGTCACCGTGCTTCGGCGCCCGCATCAGCTGATGTTCGGCTGGACGAAGACCTTGACCTCGCCGAGCTCGATGCCAAGCTTCTTGAACTTCTTGCTCAAGGCGTTGGCCTCCTTTGCCGCCTTGGCGACGTCGGCCGGCGTGGATCCTCCACCCACGTAGACGCGGTCTTCATCGAGCGTGTCGTCGTCGGTGTCGAGCGCAGCCGTGACGTACAACGTCTCACCGTTGGTGTACCCGCCCGCGTTCTCGATGCAGCAACCAAGCTTCTCGCTGAGCGCCTCCAACAGCTCGTACTCCTCGTCGTACTCCTGACCGTCCAGCTTGAAGGACTCGCCTCCCTCGAAGTCGACGACCTTCTCCGACGGCAGCTTCTTCCCGGTCTTGGGGTCGAAGCGATCCTCCATGTGGAACTTCTCCGGAAGCGTGACGGTGAACGGCTTGACGACGTTCTCGCCCGTTGTGATGAACCCGACCGCGAGGTTGAATGAGTAGTCGATTCCCATGAGAGACACTCTACCACAACTTCTTCGCATGCGAACCGAAACGGCGTCCGATGCGATCTGTCAAACGGGAAATGTGTTGGAACTGAAACGAACAAGAGCAAAAGCTCAAACAAGCAAGAGCAAAAACTGGTTTGAACACGTCTCAATTAGGTTCTAACTTGAGACGATGTCCTACGCATACACTTCTGCAGCCCTCGGCCTACTTCGCCTGTGAGGTGACGCTGTCACGGAGCGAGCTGAGCTCGTCGACGATCCCGCTGATCGTGTCGCTCAAGTCGTTCGGAGACATGTTGTAGTAGTCGATCTCCTCCAGCGCGGCGATCGTGTCGTTCAGGTCGACGACGATGTCGTTGCGAGACAGGTCGTACTTCGTGGTCTTCTTCTTCTTCTTGATCATCTAGTCGTTCTCCAGGATCTGCATGTTCTTCTCACCGGTCACGATGGCCAACTTGATGCCGTACTTGGCAGTCGAGACCGGCGTGACCGGCACGTACGCGAAACACTTGTTGCGCTGGTCCCAGCACTGGGACACGCCCTGGTCGTCCGGCGTGCGCAGGACGGTGACGAGCGCCGAGTGACGCCAGTCCTCGGGGTACTCGACTAACAGGTTGTCGCCCTTGATGATCGGCGCGACCGGCGCAGGGTACGTCTTGAGCGACGGCTTCCACCCATGGTTCTTGTTGAAGATGCCCGCGACGCTCTCGGACGGCGCGCCCGCGGCCGGCGTCGGCTCGGGGGGAGGAGCCTTGCCCGCCATCGACCACGTCTTGGCCGCGCCCTTGCCGGCAGACACGACCATCTTCTCCTGCGACTGCAAGAACATGAGGCGCGAGTACGCCTGCTCGACGGTGACGCCAGCGAGCGTGGCGAGCTCCATCGTGGTGGCGTGGTCAACCGTGCCGAGGTGCTCGAGCATCACGGTGCCGAAGCCCTTCTTGCCGACCTTGCGCGTTGCCTGTTCGTTGGACATGAGACACTCTACCCTCACGTTAGAGAGAAGCGAACCCTTGCTCACTCATCCTCCATCCAGGTTGGCACCGAGGCGCGCACAGCCTTCGCGGATCGGCTCAGCACCCGTCGCCACGGCGTTGTATGCAGAGGCTTCAACCTTAGAACCTTCGTGAGGAAGTCCCAGCGTTGGGGCCGACCAACCCTGAGCAGGTCGGGGTTCGTGATGAAGAGTCGGATCGCTTCCGCGAAGGACTCTTGTATGTTGTACTCGAACCTGCTGACCTCCCCCTCCTCTTCAACGAGGGAGAGGAACACCCCGCAACCGCGGGAGTAACCCCTGACGGCCAACGCGCGGTCGACGTGGTGACCGACCTCGTGACAGAAGACGCCCACAGGCGTGTAGTCCTCGAACGAGCCTGCCGCCTGCACGATGAACGGGCCGTTGCCGAACATCCTGAACTTAGACAGCCTGTGACAGTTCTCTAGGTTGACAGCGATCGCGGTGACGCCACCCTCCGACAGGTGGACGCCAGACCAGGCTGAGAGGATGAGGTCCTCGCCCTTCGTCGACTGACGCCATGCGTTCGCGGACGTGATGTCCAGGAAGACGTGGTTCGGGAGGCGGAACCCGTTGAGCGTCAGCCAGGCGAACGAGATGTCTCTTCCAACCCTGACTGACCTCTCTCGAGACCAGCTAGGGTCGAAGACAACCGTCACAGACGACTCACGAAGTAGTACGCGAGGTAGAGGACGCCGAAGACGGCGGCTCCGACGCAGGTGAACACGAGCTCATCCTGCCACGTCCACGGGTCCATCAGCCTGCGCGCAGGGCAGCTCGAGCCGCTCGCGCGTCGTACACGACGACCTCACCCAGCTCGGGGTGCTTGAACGCGATCGCCGTCTTCCCGTTGGGGCGCTTCTTCACGCTGACCAGCTCGAGCTGGCCAGCGACGAGCTGGCCGGCCTCGGCCGTGCTGCCCTCGGGAGCGGGGCCGATGACGAAGGCGCCGTCTGCCTCTTTCGAGAGCGTGACAGCTCCGGCGCGCGCGACGAACGTCGAGTGACGCTTGTAGCGGAAGCTGTGCGGGCGCTTGTCGGTGCGCGTGTAGTCGACCGTGCGCGTCTTCTTCGCCTTCGGGTCGGGGGTGGTCGTCGCTGCGGTGGTCTCCACAGTGGTCTCGGAATTCAAGCTCTGCGTCATGTTATTGTCGTCTCCGTCCGTAGCTTCTTCGCTACCAGTGCTAACACTACCAGAGTGGCACTGGAGGTTATCTCTCCAGAACATCTGAGCGAACTGCTTTCTTCACTCATACATCCATGTTACCAGGAGTCAGAGCGGAAGCGAACGATCCTCTTCAGAAGGTGACAGGCTTGCAGCGTCGACAGTTGCAGACCAGCAGCCACGAGGTCGGCATGGGGATGCCTCGAGCCTGGTAGTCACGCGCGATGCGTTCGAAGGTGCATTCAGGCTCGGTCAGCTGGAAGGGTGTCGGTGCCTGAGAGGTCTGGTAGGTTCCCGGCCGGCACGAGGGGCACGGGCAGTTAGGGCAACCAGGCTTCCAGTCGCCTGCGCTCATCCCCAGGCCATCGCTTCAACAGCGGTGCGCACGCGGTCAGCCAGCTCCTTCGGCAGACCGTCGATGCGCACGTACTTGTGCATCTTGGCAGCGTTGGAGATCGTCCCGCCTGTCATCATCTGCCCACGTGGGACAGACGGCGTGACAGCTGTGATGACGAGGGGAGCGTCAGCTTCGTCAGCTACGATGACGTCGGCGAGGCTACGGAAGTTGATCTTGAGTTCGGTTGTCATGCTCCCGACGTTAGCGCGCGAAGCACGCATGTAGCGTCAGGAGCTCGAGAACGACCGCTAGCATGGCAAGGGGGACGAACGTGAACCAGAAGCCGTCCCACCACTCTCTCATGCGACGAAGGTAGTCCCGTGTGAGGGACTTGAACCCCCTTTGCACAAAGGCACAGCTTTACAGGCTGCTGTTCATCCACTTGAACTTACACGGGATGTTTTGATAGTCTAATGTATTGATGTGTTGAAACGTTGCACGATGTGTAATCTTGAAAAAGAACTTCAAGACTTCAACGTAAAAACTCGAGCACCTTCAGGACGGCAACCTCGATGTCGCGTCTGTCAAAAAGCAACCGCAAAAGTTTATTTTGCTGACAATCGTGTTGTCTATAGGAAGAAACATGCCGATGCTCGCAAGGTCAATGCTGAACGTTTTGCCGAATGGTTAGAAGGAAAGTCCTGTATCGATTGTGGAGAATCAGACCCAGTTGTTCTTGAATGCGATCATGTACGAGGAGTGAAACGCGACTCCATCTCCCTAATGATTGTTGGATACGGTTGGGAGACAATTTTGCTTGAACTGCAAAAATGTGATGTGCGTTGCGCAAATTGCCATCGACGAAAAACTGCACGTGAACGTAGTTGGCGATACAGGACTCGAACCTGTAAGCATCCGGAACCAAAACCCGGCGTTCTGCCAGTTGAACTAATCGCCAGCTGTCGGGGCAGGGATCGAACCTGCGACTGATCGGTTAACAGCCGATTATTCTACCGCTGAATTACCCGACAATGAGTTTTAAACTAGCTCACTGTTTTGCTTTCGTTTTGCTTCTGCATTGGAGATGTGCTCCTTAAAGGGCGAACGCCGCGATGCCCGAGGGTGGGAGGCATCGCGGCGCGTCGACCAAGTCTACTTCTTCTTCTTGTCGTCCTTGCCAGCCGTCGCCGCCTCCGCCGCCTTCTTGTCGGAGAACACCGTGACGATGTGCGGCATGACGGCCGCGTTGATCGTCTTGAAGTTCACGCTGAAGTTCGGCGTCGGCCGCGTGCCCTTGGTGTAGTTCGTGATGAACGACACCCGAAGCTCGCCGGGCAGGTCCTGGACGAAGGCCGCCACGTTGTTGGCCTCCTCCATCGTGATGATGTTCACCTTGGCGTGATCGACGATCATGTCGATCAGGGTGTTGAGCTTGTCCTGGCCAAGCTTCTTGACCTTCGCCCGGTGGACGGGGTACTCGCTGAGGATCTGGACCGCCGTGAAGCGCGTCTCGCGCTTGCTGAGGAAGTCGCACAGCTCGATGGACGCTTCCACGCCGACGAAGCCGATGGCGAAGGAGTGCGCGCGACCCTTGGCCACGTCCGACTCGCCGACAGCCGACTCGTAGACGCCGTTCGCCTTGAAGGCGCGGTCGAGCCGTGCCCACGAGCGGCGAGAAGGCTGGACGGTGCCGGGGTTGGCGTCGGACGGCTCCAAGCGCGTCTCGCGCTCCTTGAGGAAGCGGACGAGGTCGGCGTCGATCTTGCCGGCCGTCTCGGCCCACGCGAACCAGTCCTGCGCCGTCGGCGTCAGGTCGATGGCGTAGAAGCGGTCGAGGAAGGCGGGGTCCATCTCGTTGACCTGGTAGATCGCCGAGGAGTTGACGGCCGCGAAGACGCGCGTGCCCGGGTGGAGCTTGTTGCCGTTCAGCTCGCGGTCGAGGCACAGCTGGAAGCATGCCTGCATGACCTCCTGCGTCGCGCGGTTGATCTCGTCGAGGAACAGCATCACCGGCCGCGAGCACGCGATCATGACGAACTCGGCGGGGATGAACTTGGTGCAGCCGTCGTCGAGCTTGGGGAGCCCGATGACGTCGCCCTCGGTCATCTGCGACATGCGTCGGTCGATGAGGTCGAGCTTGAGATCCTTCGCGATCTGGTGGACGACCTCGGACTTGCCGATGCCGTGGTTGCCTCGGATGAGGACGCTGATGTCCGACGGAAGAGCCGTCGCCACCTCGATGAAAGTCTTGATGTCCATGAATGTTTACCCTCTGAATCGGTTGGGCGGCAGGGCCGCGGTGACATAAGCAGTGTACCCGAGGCTCGCAGGGAAGCGAACCGAAGTTACGACGTGGCCCAGAACTTCGCGCAGACAGCCATGAGGCCGAAGAAGCCGAGCACGGCGGCCAGCAACGCGAAGGCCGTCGGGCCGAGCAGGAGCCACGCGCCGACGACTGCGCCGACGAAGACGATTGCGAACGAGAGGACTGCGATGAAGGCGTGCATGAGAGGATCCTACAGGTTGTTGGAGAGAAGCGAACCTTCGTCTTCGGTGCCCGCGAACCTGGCGAAGACGCGTTTCCCAACGTCCCCGTCCCACTCAGCTGCGATGCCGGCCTGCCGAAGGCAAGAGAGCACGAGGTGGCCGACCTCGATCGACGGGAGGCTCTCGCCTCCGTAGGAGAGGTGCAGACCATCGAAGCCTCGCAGACGCATGCGAGCGTTGTCCTGGTGGTGGTAGAAGGCGATGCCCGTCACCTTGCCTTGGCGCGGCAGCGGCATGCTGTCGATAGCGCGACGGATCTCGTAGCTGCCGCATGTGCCGCAGCACGCGAAGTTCTGCCTCGCCACGAGGCCAGCCTTGCGCATGGCTCGGAAGGCGAGGTTGAGCCGGTCCTTGTAGTCGTGGATGGTCAGCATGAGGACACTCTACCTGGTTGTGGAGAGAAGTGAACTAAGGTCGGCACGCCCGGGGTCGAACCGAGACATACCCGTTTATGAGACGGGGATTCTGGACCAATTGAACTACGTGCCGATGGTGGGGGAGACGGGACTTGAACCCGTACGTCTTTCGACAGCGGGACTTGAATCCGCCGCGTATGCCAATTTCGCCACACCCCCAAGCGTCCCCGGCAGGACTTGAACCTGCGACCCGCCGGTTAGGAACCGACTGCTCTGTCCAGCTGAGCTACGGGGACCCGCCAGTGTCACTCGGCGGCTTCGTCGAGGTCCTCGTCCTCCTCGGTCTCTTCCTGCTCCTCGACGACGCGCTGAGCGAGCTTGCCGCCCACGCCCATCTCCACGACCATCGGCGCGACGGCCGGGCCGAAGCGGTCCTTCGGCTTGACGAGGATGCGCTCGCCGAACGTGTCGGACTTCTTGTTGCGGTCGAACCCGAAGTGCAGATGACCGTCCACCGCGTGCAGCAGGGTGTTGTTGCCCGCGAAGTGGCCCGACTTGGTGACGTGGTTGACGAACATCATCACGCCGCTGGTGTCGCCAGGCTTGGCGCCCTTGGCCCAGCTGATGAGGCTCTCCGCGCACTGCATCGGCGTGTTCTTGGTCTTGCGACCGGTGTCGTACTTGCCGCTGTCGAGCGCTTGCAGCGAGTCTGCGATGATGATGACGCGTCGGTGCTTGCTGATGTCCGGCTCGGCCGCGTTGGCCTTCGCCAGGCCAGCCTGCAGGCGCTTGGCGTGGTCGACGACGTCGTCGACCATCACGTCCTCACCCATGATGAAGCCGTCCTTGACCTCGAGGCGCTCGCACGCCATCTTGACCTGGAAGACGGACTCCTCGCGCCCGTTGTACAGCACCACGTGACCGAGCTTGGTGAGCAGGTTGCCGATGGTGATCGCCAGCGTGGTCTTGCCACAGCCGGAGTCACCGGTCAGCATCCAGCACGTCGAGGGCGTGTAGCCGCCGCCGAGGACGTAGTCGATGAATGGTTCGCCGGTGGCGAGCTTGATGCGCAGCTCGGGCGGGACGACCACCGACATGATGTTCTTGCCGTGGAACTTCGACTTCGTGTCATCGAGGAGTTTCATTGAAGAGACCTTACCCTTTCGGTGGAGAGAAGCGAACTACTTCGTGCGCGCGAGAATGGTGACGGTCTTACCGTCGACCATGGTGAGTCGCTTCTTCTGGTTGGGCCCGCAGCCGAGCTCGCCGTAGAAGGTGACGGCCTCGTTCGGGTCGCCGAAGCCGCGCTCGAGCGTGTAGCTCGAGGAACCGTTGGCGATCTCGACGAGGAACTTGGCCTTCTTCGAGCAGCTGGTGAATTTCCCTTCGCACTGGAAGTGGACGTCTCCTGCGGCCTTGAACTTGCCTTCGATCTTCGCTCGTGCGTTCGTCATGATCTCTTCTACCTCGTTAACGAGAGGAAGCGAGCCGACCGACTGGCCGACTCGCTTCCTCCTGGGTTGCCGCTCAGGCCTCGGCCGCGACGAGCTCCTTGAGCGTGGCCGCCGCGAGGCGGTAGACCTTCTCTGCTCCCTTGCCCGTGGAGACGAGCGCGCCCTCCTTCTTCTCGAGCCACCAGAGGCGGCTGTAGGCGTCCTTCAGGGACAGGTCGGCGGCCTTCGCCAGCGTCTCGATGCTGAGGCCCTCTCGCGCGTTGCCCGAGCGCTTCACGCTCTGGAAGATCGCCGCAACCATCGTTCCGCCCGCGTTCTTGGTCGACATGATCGTTTCTCCTTGGTTTGGCCGGGGTTGCCGGCGTTCGTCGTTGATGAAGAGACTCTACAGGGAGAGTCGAGGGAAGCAAACCGAATTCGTTAGATGTTTGTGGTGAACTTGGCCAACGCCTCCCCGAGGCGCGCGAGCACAGAGTTGGCACGCTCCTCTCCGCCGGGTGCGCAGGCGAACAGCGCCTTGCGGCCTCGCTTGCCGGCGCTTATGATGACGCAAGCGCAACCCTTCTTATGGGTGTGGCTTGCGTTCTGGAAGTACTGGTTGTTGGACGTCGGGATCCAAGGCTTGCCTTCAAGCGCGGCGACACGCTGCATGATGTCGTCCCGCAGCGAAGGGCCGTTGACCTTCATGACGTAGGCGATGAGGTCGATCTTGGTGAAGCCCTGGATGTCCGCCGGCGGCGCGAGCGCAGGCCCTTCACCCACAAAGGCGTACTCCATGTTGACCTTGTAGTCGCCGTACTCCTCAGACCATGCCGTCCACGCGGCAACGTCGCCGGAGACGAAGCGAACCAACGCAAGGTCGCCGAAGTCGGCCTTCGGAAGCTTCCCGCCGGTGAAGCCTGGCGGCACTGTCTTCACGCTGCACTCCTCGTACGTGACGGTCCCGAGGTACTTCGTGACGTGACCGTTGCCAAGCTTGTACTTTGAACCCACCTTCTGGCTGACAGGGATCATGCCCAGGTAGCCGTAGGCAGGGTGAGGCCCATCGCCGTCGTCGACGATCTGAATGTCCTTCACCACCTTCACCTTCGTCATTCGCTCGAGCTTGAAGCCCTTGCCGTTCGCGAAGCAGATGTCCCCGACTTTCAGATCTTTGAGGGAGTCGACCATGTGGAGGACTCTACCGTGTGAACGAAGAGAAGCGAACCAAGTTGGCCCCCTCGGCGTGCATCGAGCACGCATCTCCTTCCTAGGGAAGGGCTCTCTAGTTGAGCTACGAGGGGATGGTGGGCTCTCCCGGAATTGAACCAGGTACCTCTCCACGTCCGAGGTGGAGCGCTCTGAGCCGATGAGCTAAGAGCCCGAGAGCGACCGTTTCTGGTCGCGTGCCGATCGTAGATCGGTCTTAGAAGGAGTCGACGCCGAGGATGGTGGGGACACCACACGAGACGTAGTGCTTGTTCAGGAGGCGCTGAAGCGTACGCGCCTGCCGACCAGTGAGACTGATGCCGGTCTGACCGACGAACAGGTTGAGGTTGGTCGCGTTGGACGAGTCCGTCGCGAGGCTAGCCTCGAAGTCGTCCTCGCGGTTGCGCGTGAACGTGACGCCGCCGAGCTGGGCGTCGTAGTTGGGCCGCGACTCGATGGTCGCGTGCTGGTTGGCGTACTCAGGACGCACGAATCGCTTGCTCTTCTTCTTCATGATGGTGTCAGCTTTCTGCCGCTGATCCAGCGGCGACACCATCAAGGTAGCGCGATTCTTGCTCTCTATTTGAGAAACTTCAAATTAAGTCAAGCGACGGGTCTAAGCCAATTCTTGAAGACCTGATCGGGGTGAGGGCCGAAGTAGTGTCGGATGAGACGCGGTCGATCGACTGACATCATGTGCCAGTACTTGCCGTGACCACCCGACCCGTCTTCGATCGCGTACACGATCGCGCTCTCACCCTTCACAAGCTTGTCGCTGTCCGTGTCGAACGTCAGCGTCGACGTGACGAGCACCGGGAGCGAGTACATCTCACGAGCCGGTCTTCGGCTTCTTCACTCCGTACTTGGAGCGGGACACGTTGCGGCGTGCTCCGTTCGTGGGCGAGGGGCCGAACGCGGAGTCGGCGTCGAGCGTGCCGCGCACGATGTGGTAGTGGACGCCCGGCAGATCCTTCACCTTGCCGCCACGCACGAGCACGGTGCAGTGCTCCTTGATCGTATTGCGCTCGCCGGGGATGTAGCAGTTCACTTCCTTGCCCGTCGTGAGCCGCACGCGGCAGATGCAGCGGTTGGCCGAGTTGGGCTTCTTCGGCGAGATCACCTTGACGTAGAGGACGGTGCCTCGCAGGAAGGGAGCTCCCTTGAGCGCGGCGGACTTGGACTTGACCTTGCGCACCTTACGTGCGCCACGAAGCTTCTGGTTGACTGTCGGCATGGATGAGATTGTACCTTTCCTAGGAAGCGAAGCTGACTCTCAGCGTTTCACTTTGCTGAAGAGACTAAGGATGTGCCGCGCAACATGTTTGTGCATCGCCTTGATGTTCTGGTTAGTGGTTGGATGACCCATCGCGATGTGCTGCCAGAATGCGATGATCACATGATTGATCTGTTGATCATGACCTTCGTCGTACGTCGGCGGGACCTCGCTCAACACTGTCATGACTGAGTCTATCTCGGTGAGCTCAGCTTCTGTGAAGTCGCGCTTGAGACCTATCTCCTCAAGCGCGTTGAGCCGGTTGAGCGCGTCGCTCACCACGTCCCACCCTTCGTGTCCTTGTCGGACATCTGGACGACCATCTCACCCTCGCGCTCCTTGAACATCAGCTTGTGAGCCGGCGCGATGACGTAGCAGAGCTTGGCGCGGCAGGCTCGCGGCTGGCTGCACTCGCCGTCCGTCAGCATGATCACGCCCTCCCACTTGCCGCGGTTGCGCGGATCGTTGGCGTACTCGATGGCCGCGTCGAAGGACGTGCCGCCACCGCGCACTCGCTGAAGCTGAGGCTTCTGCCCACGCTTCCACTCGAACTTGTCGGCCGACGCGACCGTGTGGTCGAAGGGCACGACGTCGAACGTCATCTTGCGGGACAGCCCGTCAAGCGCGCCGAAGAAGCGACTGAGCACCTCGTCGCTGACCGACCCGGACTGGTCGACAAGCACCAGCACGGACGGGTTGCGGCCGCGCTTGAGGCCGGGGTGGATGTACGGGAAGCGACGGTCGACGCGCTTGATGCTGCGCGAACGCTCGCCGGTGCGCAGGTTGCCGCAGAAGTTGCGGAGCACGGCCTTCCAGTCAACCGAACCGAAAGCGTAGGCACGGATCTCCTCGCGAAGCTCTGAGGGGATGTTGCCCCAGCCGGACGCCGAGCCGTCGGCCTTGCTTGCCGCCTTGCGCAGCGCGTGCTTGATCTTGCCCTCGACGATGTCACGCAGTTCTTCCGGAATGTCGTCCCATCCGCCGTGCTGATCTGAGGGCCAGAGCACCCAGCCCTCGTCGCCGTCGCCAGGCTCGCCGCCCGAGCCCTCGCCAGGCTTGGGAGCGCCGGGGACCTTCATGCCCTTCTTGCCCCACGTGTAGCCCTCCTTCTCGGACTCGGACTTGAGCTTGTTGAAGTACCACTCCGAGGCTTGCTCCTGCGGGAGCTCGAAGATGATCTTGTTGAGCTTCTCGCGAGCCTCTTGAACCTCCTTGGGGTACGTGGGGTCGACCGGACCCTTGCCCATGACGCCGGGGTAGAGGAGCATGGGCGCGCCGCGCGACGGGGTGTCGCCGCGCAGGATGAGCGAGTTGATCGCCAAGTCGGTGGCGATGTTCCACAGCGAGTGCGGCTCGCGGCGACGTGACGTGACGTGCTGAAGCATCAAGTGGAACTGCTCGTGCTCGTTGACCATGGCGCCGCGCGGCTCAACGCCGCTGCCCTGCCGCTCCTCGGCGATGGACGCCATGAAGCGCGGGTTGTAGCAGATCTCCACTTCCTCCGTCTTGAAGTTGTAGATGGCCGCTGCCGTGCCGATGGACAGGCCACCCGAGGACTTGTCGCCGGCGCGCTTGCGGATCCAGCGGGAGAACTCCGCCATGAAGATGGAGCACTGGATCCAGGAGACGGCCTCGCGGTCGAGGTCCCACTTGGCGGCGCGCTTGTCGAGCCACTCGGTCTCGGACTTGATGATGTCATCCTCGGACGTGCCGAGGGCGAGAAGGCGCATGACCTCGTCGACCCGCGCCGAGTTGAGCAGGTGCTTCTCGGCGAGCTTCAGCGCGAAGTCGTTGGGGATCTTCTCGAGCTTGTCGTTCTCCTCCTGCAGGCGTTTCACCTCGGAGTTGCGGCGGTCATGGTCGCTCATAGGAGTACTCTCTCACTCTTTGGATGGAAAGCGAACTAAACATGCGGTCGTGAGTCGACCGCGATCGCGCTGTTCGCTGCGATGTCGAGCGTGCAACCCGACTGACTGGATCTGTAGGCACCTTCGATGAGGAGTAGGCGGTACCCCGCTTTGTTCACCTGGTCGCGGTCGCTCATGCGGTAGTCGTCGATCAGCGACACGACAACGAAGAGCAGCCCTACATGGATCCCGCTCCCCGGCCAGTGGTACGTCGAGCCAACCTCCAGCTTCACGGCCCTGACCGGTACAACACTTGCTTCCCGTCGGAGGTCATGATCAGGTCGATCGCCGTCGTGGAGATCTCTCCCCCTCCCGAGGAGCGCAGGTTGTGGATGAGCAGCGGCACCCTCAGCTTCGGCCCCGTGGACCTGCCGACCCGGCCGAACTCGGGCACGCTGTCGTCGCGGTAGACGATGGCGAGGCGCGTGCGGTTGACCCGAGCACGCTCGAGCGTCGCAACGACCTCGTCAGGCGTGCCGACTCTGTAGTGCGTCCCACCCGGCGTCTCCCTGTAGTCGTTCACGTCGATCATGGAGACACCTTACCTGACTCTTCGTCAGAAGCGAACGAGACGCTCTCGTCCCAGTAGGACGAGCCGACGAAGATCGGGATCATCGCTCCCGCCGGCATCGGCTTCCGAAACTCTGGGTTGTCCTGCAGCACCATGCCCCACACGAGGTGCTCCGTCTCCTGCACGACGACGAAGAGCGTCTTGTCGCCAGGATGCATGTAGGTGACACCGAGCTCGTGGTTCATCACAGGTTCGCCGACCTCTCCGCGAACTTGGCCTGCGCTCGCGCGAGGCTGTCACAGTAGTCGCCGTCGCTGAAGCTGACGTGCGTGAAGGCGCAGGAGGTGCCGTCGACAGCGAGCGCCGTGGCGAGACACTCCTTGTGCACGATCCACTGCTCCCGGCGTCCGAGCTGGTCCTGGTCCCTGCCCTTGTACAGCACGATGCGGCAGGGCTGCCGACCCTCTCTCACAACGACGTGGGAGGCGTTCAGAAGGACGTACTGGTGCAGCTTCTCCTCCTGACTGGAGCAGTAGCTTCCGTCGCTGAAGTCCTTGCGCGTCTTGACGCGGTAGTCGAACAGTGAACGCGTGGGGTTGCTCATGGAGACACCTTACCTTCTTTCTCGAGAGAAGTGAACGGACGGCTCGCGTCCCAGTAGCCGCTGTAGCGGGTGATGTGCATCAGCGTCCCTGGTTGGTACGCCATCGGGAAGTCCGGGCGGCCGTGCAGAACGAGAGCCTTGACAGCGGTGCTTCCCGCGGTCCCGTAAAACTCCTCGCGACTGAGCACGAGGAACACGAGCCCGCTAGGGTGCATGTGGACGGTGCCGGGCTGTGGTCTGACGGACATGGGAGCAGTGTACCACGTGGCCGAGAGAAGCGAACCGCTTGCAAACGGGGAGGAGCTCCAAGGAGCTCAACGCTGCGAAGGAGATTGAGCTCTCGAGCTGTTGGATCCACCCCGTCCCCACCCACTGGATAGTACCACGTTCTCGAGAGAAGCGAGCCCGATCGCAAAGAGATCGTTCTCGAAGTCAAACGGTGGAACATGGGTGGGTCAGGAAGCGATCCGTCAAAGTGGCTCAAACCCGCTTGACGAGGTGGCTCAAGCGATGCGTCGGTTGGCTTGCTCCCACTTCGCCAAAGTGGCTTCAAACCGCTCCACAGGCCACCTCACGACTCCGCTGTCGTTCCAGACGCACAAGGTATACACAGGCACGTCAGGGGTCGACATGTGATCCTCGGGGCCTATGGTGGAGCCTGGCCGGCGCGTCGGCCCGAGCTCCGCGGTGACGAGGACGTAGGTGTGGGTCCAAGCGAAGACCTGACCGACCC
>Ga0315284_10001095_pt1 | contig 38124 bp, 34 predicted proteins | sample YL17G09_16_MG_FD_203696 | JGI IMG/M metagenome (GOLD analysis project Ga0315284, IMG submission 203696) | Sediment microbial communities from Yellowstone Lake, YNP, Wyoming, USA - YL17G09_16 | ecosystem: Environmental > Aquatic > Freshwater > Lake > Sediment | place: USA: Wyoming | collected...
GGACTCAGCGACAGTAATGGAGTCAGAGCGGGTAGGAACAATGACAGCTCCTACAACAAGAGTCCTCGATTCTGATAAAGTAACAGACTCGGAGACGCTAATCTCCAACGTCTTCTGCTTCAGCTCATAGTCAATCTCGAACCACGGGTAGTTCGCAGAGGTGTCGGTGTCATTGTAAGCGAGGGCAGAAGCAGGAGTGTCTCCAAGTTGAATAGTCCCCGTATGCTGTGTAGTTGTCGTGTTCGTGAATCGGAAGCCCAACTCAATGACGAGCCTGTCGCCTTCTTCAATGATTATTGAACTATAAAGGGCTTGGTGCGTATTGTTGCTTCTGGCGGTAAGCGAGGTGGCGGCTTCCTGATAGTCCCAACCACCGGAGAACGCTTCGTCTTTCTTCGCCCCGGTAACTCCGTCAACTACTTTGATATACGCAGTCTGCTCGGTCAGCAACGCCCCCGAGGTCTCCATAATCCTCGCCACGATTCTCCAAAGTGTCGCCGCTGGAACGGTAGCGGCAAACAGAGGAGGAGACACAAGGCGGACCGCTCCTACAAAGTAAGAGCCGGGAGCAACCTCGTTTACGGAATAACTCGTAAGGGCCGTACTTTCTTTGACGAACGAAAGTTTATGAGGAGTGATTTGAGAGTTGTCATCCCAAAATCCACCCTCAACAGGATTAATGGCAGGGGTTCCCGTCGATTGCAGATAGAATCTGGTAGGCGTGTAAATCAGGAGACCAACAGACTCAGAAACAGTAACGTGTTCGTGGACATTGTTGTAAGTGATTATGAGTTGAGGGCGGAGAGACTCTGACGGTGCTTCATAACTATAAAAGCCATTCTCGGTAGAGTCAGACCACGCCGCATCTGCGTTCATCCACACGAAGACATGAGCGTTTTGGGCCAACCCCGAGTAAGTATCGACGAGGTGTTGAATGAGACCCGCAATCTCCATCTCATTCCAATCACCATCCGCCCAGAAAGCTGTTTGGTTAATGTGGACCGCCCCCGTTCCTTCAGAGGTGGTAGGGTAGGTCGTTATTGACGGAGATGGAGCCGGAGTCACATAGCCGGGAGCGGCGGGTTCACCGGGGTATGCTGGAGCGTCGTCGTCTTCGGAAACGTGAATCCAGAAGTCGTCTACCTCGTGGTTGTTGTTTCCATAGCACCGCACCTTTGCCGACAGAATTCTGGCCCCAGAGGGAACGGCTCCGTCCAATGCGAATCTGACACCGCACGGCTCATCGTGGCTAAACCAACGTCCGAACCAGATAGTCTCCCCGTGAGTCGCACTCCAGTTATCAATTTGGTTCCAGACGATTTGAGGGCAGTCCCAATTTTGTCCGGTAGCCCCGTTGACGGTCACAACACCTATAGAGAGGTCCGGCGGTTGCAGACCGGAAAGCGATACGGACTCTGTTAGAGTTACAGCTTCAGTTCTTGTAGGAACAACGACAGTTCCAACTACGAGAGTCCTTGCTTCGGTGAGCGTTACAGAATCAGAGATAGTAATATTGACGGGGAGAACAGGAACATAAAGGGTTACTACTTCTCCTACAGTTATTCCCTCTGTTATTACGGGAACCGCTACTTCTAGTCTAACGGTGACAGACTCTCCCACTCCCACGATGTCTGAAATCGTTGTGGTGGGCCAAAGGGTCTGCCAAGGAATGTCGTTGGAGAACTCGACCCAAGGAGCGTAGTCGTTGGTGTTAGAGCCGTCCTCATCCACCATGTCCGTAGAGACATCGTCGCCGTGTCTCTGAACGATGTTTCTGGTGACACTAGTGGCAGAACGGAAGCCGATTTCGACGACTAGATAGTCGCCGTCAGTAGGAGTCTGCGAAGTGAGCGATATAGGTCGGGCTTCGTTTACGTCGTAGGCTCGTCTGCCGTAGAGAGAAGTCGAGAACTCGTAAGGAGAAGAAGCATTGTCAGAAGCCGTAGCCGCCAAAAGAACAGAGCGGTCAGCACCACCGGACTGAATAATTTTTACGGCGATAGAGAAAGTGGCGTTGGCTCCCGTAGCCGCTTCCGAGACCCGCATAACAAAGTTGACCGTGCCGGAAATCTGATTCGGAGCCAACGGGCCGATGACATACCGCATGACGGCTCGGGTATAGGGGTTTGTCGTTCCCGAAGCCGTCGTTCGAGAAGTCATGGCGGTAGTGCCTTTGACTAGCACGCCGGGAAGTGTGTAAGTTGTACCAGCTTGGTTGGCGTGGTTCCACGTCGAGGGGGCTACAGGAGCCGACCCCGACGATGGAAGATAGATGCGAGTTGCCACTTACGCCCCCATCCCCATGCTTTCCACATAGACCCGCCGCTTGTACTCGAGCCAGTCTTCCGGGTCCGGCACGTCCATGTTGGAGTTCACTTCGACATTGATATCCAGGCCTCCACCGCCCGTAACCTGCCAGGACAGGACCTCACCCAGGGAAACGCCCTGGGTGGACAGGAAAAACAGCTCTGAGAGCCTCCCAGAGGGCTGTAGCTCGGTAATATCGACCCCCTCCGATATAATTGGGAGGTTCATATCCCCGAAGGAGAGCGTCGGAGCCACTTCCGTCTTCGTAACTCCCTGGGTCGTGACCAGAAGAATGTCCCCGTCTCGAAGGGTCGGAGACGACTCTGTGGCGTAGGCGTGCTCTGCCGTCAGGGTGATTGATAATGGAGGTTTGTCCTCAACCTGAGCCAACGGACTGACCTCGGTCTTGGTCACCCCCTGGGAGGTGACCAGAGCCAGTTCCCCAACCAGAAGCGTCGGGGTCAGCTCAGTCTTCGTTACCCCCTGGGAGGTAACCAGAATCAGCTCGCTATTGAGAATGGTCGGTGCAATCTCGGTCTTCGTGACCGAGTCGTAAACGCTGACATCCCGGTCAGGGAGAGTAGCGTCTTCTCTCTGGACCGTCCCAGACTCCCCAACTGTTACCCCGTCAGAGACGCTGGGCTTGTCCGAGTCGAGGTAGTAGACGGTGACACGGACATGGTCCACGTAGCGAGCGTAACCCGTGGTCCCGGCTGGTTGCAGAAGCACACCGAACGTGGAGTCGTTGATTTGAGCGGGGGTCCAGGTCGTTCCCCACATATCCGTGGAGGACCCCCAGGAACGATAGCTCGTCTCAGGAGTAGTCGTAGTGAGGTCGGTCTGAGCACCCGTGTCCCCAGCCTTGCTGGTCCCGTCCTTGGTGGGACTTGCAGAGAGTCCTCTCCGTGCGGCTTGTGAGCCGGAGCCGTAGCCCTCGACCTCGATGACGATTCCGAGGATGGTGGCCTGGTTGTCGATTGAGAATCCGAACCCCGTCGCCGCCATGATAGCGGACGTGGAGGTAGAGTTCGCCCGGTTGTTGTCGGACGAGTAGACGTTCCCGTAGCTCGTCCACGTCGCTACAATTTGAGCTGACGCAGTTGGGCTATTGGGTCCTGACGAGGCCACCTATTTCTCCTATTTCTGTTCCTCGAAGAATCCAATCCACTCGGCTTGAAGCCGCTTCGTGAGCTTCTTCCTGTCGTTGATGTGGGTCGTCATAATCCATCCCCCGACGTGAGCGGCAAGCGACTGCCGAACCATGAATGGAGTCTGGCTCTGGAAGCACCCCGTAATCACACAGGCCACGTTCCGGTACTGGGGCATGAAGATGCTCTTGTGGTAGTGTCCAATCGCCAGGAGGTCTGGTTTCTGGCCCCCTGCGAGGGACTCCACAATCTTCTGGGCGTGGTAACTCACGGCGTAGGCCGTCCCTCCGCCCGGATGGAGGAGACGCACCTTGTAGGTCTGCCCCTCCGAGGTCTTCATCTCCACGTCCCCCACGTCCTGCCCGACGAACTTCCAGTCAGGCCTGACCCTGGTCAGCTCGTCGCCGACGTTCATCCCGACGAGGTTCTTGAACGAGGAGTCGTGATTCCCGGTGATGAAGATGGTGGACATCCCCTTGTACTCCGGGACCTCGTTGATGAAGATGTCTCTCTGCTCGGGCCAGCTCTTCCCGTCTGGACGAAGCTCGAACTCCTGACCCTTGTAGACTCGCCATCCGTCGAGCACGTCGCCCGTGTGCAGGACCGTGGTGACACCCTCGTCCCAGGCTCTCCGGTAGAAGGCCCTCAGAGCGTCCCCCTGCTGGTAGAGGCTCCCGATTTGAGTGTCTCCGATGAGACCGAACTTGAGTTTGTTCCCGTCGGTCTTGACCGGGACCTCGTAGGGCTTCTGCCTCTTGTACATGAGCATGAGGGTTTCCACAAGGGAGGAGATAGCCTTCGATTGCTTCTTGAGCTTCTCTTTGCCCCCTTCCCCCTCGGCGAGCAGGTCAGCCAACTCAACTAGATTGATTTCGTTTTTCGGCATTGTAGCCTCCTTATTCGTCTCGGACCCGCTTGGCTTCTGCCACGTCGAGTGCGGACCCCCAGAACCATTGACCGTCGGTGTCCTCCCCAAGCCGGAGCTTTATCCGGTTTGCGGCGAACTCCTCGGTATTATCAACCGCCCGTTTGAACCTGTTCCGGTCCTTCCCGGCGGTCTTCGAGCACAACTCTCTTTCTGCAATGAGAGTTCCCGCTTTGAGTCTGCACAACTCGGTTTTTATAGAGGCAGAGATGTCATACCTCTTTCTAATCGAGTCCAAGGTTATCGTACCGCTACCTTTCGGCTCGACGAGAGAGGGGGTTACAGGCTTTCCCTCCCGGATTGTCTCAATCAGCTCCCGAGACGACCCAAAGATAGCCGCCAGAACTCGTGGTGTGTCCCAGTCGGGGTGGTTGGCGATGCAGTCCCGAACTCGGTCCTCAACAGGTCTTGGTTTTCCCACTTAACTTTCTCCTTTTGATAGAAATAAAAAAGCCGGGAGGCCCGAAGGCAACCCGGCTTGGATTGACAATGGAAGAGCCTTCGAGACATCGAAGGCGGAGTGGTAGTGAATGTTCGAGACAGCAGTCCTGGCGGCGGTTGTAACAGAGAGCCGGGAGTTCTTAAAATAGGCCAGGGTCAGCTCAATGGGTTTATCCGGGCCATTCTCAATCGAATTGACCCAAACATCCGAGCCGCCAGAAGGAGATAACGGAAGGTCGGCATGGTAAAGATTCTCCACGACGGAAACCCGTTCCGTGGAAAGAACCTCCAACATCCGATTTTTCATTGATGTCCGTTAATCGTAACAGATGCTGACACCCCGGTGCTGTCCGTAATGGTGACCGTCAGCGTGTAGTCCCCAGCGGTGTTGTAGACATGGGTGGGGTTCTGCAAAGGGCTGGTCCCCCCATCACCGAAGTCCCACAGCCACTCAACAGGATTTCCAGCAGAGTAGTCCGTGAACTTGACGAGGTCCCCTACACGTGGAAAAGCGGGACGCTGTGAGAACCCCACCGTGAGACGGTTCCCGCCAGTCTGGGCGTAGAGACCGACCAGCAGAACAAGCAGAGCAAGAGCGATACGAGCGGCCCTCTTCATAGGAACCTCCTCTCCGTCCTGTGACGGTTAGATGTCCTTAGCGGTAAGGTTGCAACTGTACACCGAGTTCGCATCGAGAGTTGTCGTGTTGACAGTCAGGGTAGACGTATAATTCCCCGGTGTCAGAACAACTCTGGAAAACGTAAAACTTCCCGCAGGGAGACCTCCGACAGTCAACTGAATGTCGGCATCGAACCCACCCGTAGGAACGGCGGCGATGGTGTACGTAACGACCTGGCCCTTAGAACAGACCTGGTCCGCCGGAGTAATGGTGATGGTGTAGTTCCCCGAAGCATTGACCGTGAGAGAGAACGGAACTGTCTTTTCAGGGAGTCCCGCCTGACCCCGGCCCACGAGGAAAGCCACGCCAATCACGATGACAACAGCGAGAACGGTAAGAATAGTTTTGAAAGTCTTGTTCATAGCCTTCTCCTTAGTACCCGAGCTGTGACGCTATTTTGCGTTGCTTGGGCGACAGAAACTTCGTGTGCTCACCCATAGCCGGGTATTTCACACCGTTCGATTCGATATGGTAGCAGAACATCTTCGTGTCGATAAGGAAGGGGTACGGCTTCTTGCTGAGACTCTTCCACCCAGCCTTGCCTAAGATGTCCCGCTTCATTATCTGCGTACAGAACTCGAGGTCCTCGGTCCCGACAGAGGTCCGAAGCTCGTTTTTCTCCGGGTCGTAGAACACCCTGGTGGGGGACTCGAACACCTTCTTGACGTTCCTCCCCATGATGTTTACCGTTTCAACCTCGTCGGCGAGGGTCTCTAGGATAGAGTGGTGGATGAGCGTGCATCCCATCGGAAGACCGTCCACCCAGACCTTGTCTCCTATTTTCCACTTGTCGAAGTACCCTGTTCCCCGGCCCCGGTAGACCAGGGGTTCCGCCGGGACCGACTTCGTAAAGTACAACCCGGAAATAATCGGAACAGTCGCCTTGACCATGTACTCATTCATCCAAACGAGGAACATCGGGTGGAGACAAACGTCGTGGTCTACAAAGAGGAGCCACTCGTAGCCTCCCTGGAGGAATTGATTCACGCAGAGGTTCCGTGCGTCAGCAACAAGGAACTGCATCGGGGAAGTCGTATTGACCCACTCGATATGCTCCACGAGGCTCCAGTTACACGGGATAATTTGCCCATACCGGGCCATGACCCACTCCGCTCGGAGATTTCCGGTCATGGGGATACAAACCATCAGCCGTCTCTGCGGCGGGGTGGACTTGGCGATGATGAGACTCCCGCCAAATTTTTTTTCCTTGACCTTTACCTTTGCTTTCACTTGACCTCCACGTCTTCTTGGATATGGAATGTGCTCCCCTTGGCGATACTTAGAGCCATGTCTGGAGAGGCCGTCAGAGCCTTTACAGCGACGACCCTGACCGACCCCTTGGGGTGGACCAGAAGAAGGCCTACAGCGTTGAACTGGAGCAGGTCCTGGGGCCTTACGGGGGGCCTGTCGGGTCCGATTCTCTCCTGTGTCCCGACCTCTTCCGCTACGTTGATTCCGAGGTCGCTCATTTTAGACCCAGTACGCCAAGTTGAGGAGCGGAAGGAGCCTTCCCCTTCTCCGGGACGACGTTCTGAACCCCGGCGATGTCTCCCTTGTAGACCGCCTCTTCTTTCGTCATCCGCTCGCCCTCTTTTTCAGAAACTTTGTAGTAAAGAACCTCCATGCACCCTCCGACGTTCCACACAGGGAAGCCGTCACCGAGTCTCCAGGGCTTCGGACGGTAGACCAGGTACAGAGGATACCTCGGGTCGAAGTACTGCCAGGTAGACTGGATGCACGGATTACAATGGGTGGGGTCCCCGAGGTAGAGGTCGTTCACCCCGTAAGGGTGGGACATGGCAAACGTCCCGTCATCCTTCATAATCCTCCAAACCTCGTCCATGAACTTAATCATCAGCCAAGGCTTGATGTGCTCGATGACATGAGAAGCGATGACAACAGCACAGGACTCATCGGGTAGGGGCCACGGAAAAACCTCGAGGTCGTGGAGGATATCCACACCTGGGAGCCTCCGGTTGTCCAGCCCGATGAATCCCCGCTGTTTCCGCTCTCCGCATCCCAGTTCAAGGCGGACACCGCCGCCTTTCTCCAGGACATTGATAACGTCCTTCTTCTTTTTCAAACCTTCACCTCCAAGTGAAATAAAGATAACCCGGCGGTTATGCGAAGTTAATGTCGTAGGTCACGTTGACGTTCTGGTTCGTGTCGCAGGTGGACCCGGCGTAGGTCGAGCCAGCGAACAGCGTCCCCGTCGAGGTCCCGGTGGTGTCGTACAGGCCCACGTTCGAGAGCGTGGACTGGCCCTGGACGAACCCCAGCGTCGAGTTGAACGTCGCCGTGAACCGGAGCTTCGTCGAGTTGCTGATGCTGATGGTGACCTGCACCCGCTTGTTGGTCGTGCCGTTGACGCATTCTCCGGGGAGCGTGGTGGCGTTCGAGGCCGGGGCTGTCCCCGTACCGAGAGCCATCCAGTTGACCTGCTTGGAACCCGTCGAGGACCCCAGAAGTCGGCACAGGAACATATCGAACCCGTTGTTCGTGACCATGTTGGGCTTCCAGCCGGAGTCTCCGACGATTTTCAAAGGCCGAGCGGGGTCCCCTTCGTTGATTTGGATACGGTAGAACCCCCTGACCTTGAGAAAGGTTTCATTCTTCTTCATGTAAATCTCCTGAGTGGTATTTTGTGCTACCTTACCAAGCCGTCTACATCCAGAACCACCGCCGCTCCTCAGCCAGAACCTCTTCTCTCCAGCTATCCATTGACTCCTGACCATCCTTTAGGAGCTGATTGGAGAGCTGATAATCGACAGAAGTCCCCGTCCGAGTAGGCGACGTGAGCCTGGACCTGTACCGAGCCAAAATAGGCAGAATCTGAGCTGTCGCATAACGAACGACAAGCCTCTTGAGCCTCGCCGGGAGGGTCGAGATATTCCAGTCCTTCACCCCGACATAGTAGGCCTTCTTCCCTTCGTAAGAGATTGTCGGGGGTGGCATAAGCCGAAGGAGCTGTGTCCCAAGGTTGAAGTCCCATGAGAACACCTCGTGAACCTGGGTGCGATTCAGGTAGTCCACTAGCCTGTTGTATTGGGACATCTCCCAGTCGAACATCAGGTCCATTCCAAGGTACACATCAAACTCCGAGCCAAAAATTTCAGCCAGGCTAGTTTGAACGTAAGGAAAAACCGTCAGTATGTCAACTACTCCTGTTTCGGGGGTGTACTCAGACACACCCTCCCTCAAAGTCAAGGAGTAGATGGCCCTGTTAGGAACATACCTCGAAACCTCCGAGATACCGTCTCCAACGTGCCGGAGGATGACCTCGTCCCCTATCTCCTTCTCCGGGGGACCCCCAACCTCTTCTCTTACCTGAGAGACCAGCTCCGCTATTGATATCGTCATCGGGGTCTCCTATACGAGCGGGTGGGTTCTCCAACAATGGCGTGCATCGTCGGGTTCTGCACGAAGGTCTTGAACGGAACATTGAACTTCTTCCCGGTTCTCTTGGCAGACTTCTGGTTTACCCTATACCAGACCTTCATCCACGAGAGCAGAGCCTTGTCCAAACGTCCGGGTGTCTTTCCAACTCTGTCCGGTCCCGCTCCTTTATCTCCGTAGCCCGTATCAAAGTCCTGGTCGGGGCTGTTGACCGTGGAAGAACCGCCACTTCTTGGGAGGCTCCCTCCTCGCTGACCCTTCCTTCCCTGGTGACCGTAGAAGCCTCGGGCCTCTACCGTTGAGTCTCTTCCTATCATTTTCTTCATCAGATAAACTCCAGCGTCATCTCGTCGTTGATAATGGCTGACTCAACCACCTCGTTGGTGATACATTGCGAACAATGTGGGCAGGACTGCGGAGAGATTCTCTCTATCATGTCCTTGTGCTTCTGTCCGCCCCACTTCGTAAGGAACTCCTCGAACGGGTAGTACTTCCCGAGGTTAGCCGCCGTATCCTCACGACGGTCCTGGCAGATTGAGAATGTCCCGTTTGCCAGGAACACGCCCGTAAGCGGGGTAGCGTAGCACTTCTGGAAACGGACGATTTTGTACCAGTCCCTGTCGTACTTGTGGACTATCCCGTAGACCTTGAAGTTGTCGTCTTCGAGGTCCTTCCGGCTTTCTCTCAGGTAGAACTCTACCGTCTTCCTGACACCCTTCGTGAACTTGTAGATGGGGGTGTAGATGGGCCGGATGTGGACCTCGTCCACGCCGAGGCCCTTCGACATCTCAGCGAACCTGTACATCTCCCCGTAGTTCAGATGATGAATGACAAACTTGGTCGTGACCTTGGGACGCTTCCCCTCCCCACGGTTCCGGCACAGCCAGCCGATGTTATCCAGAATCCTGGGAAATGCGTTGGCGACCCTGGGCCGCTTAATCTTCATGTATGTCTCTGGCGAGGCGGCATCGAGAGAGATGCCCACCCACCGGACGTTCTCAACGATAGCCTTGCGGATTTCGTCGGTGTCCATGTTGACGGCGTTCGTCATCAATCCGACCTTGAGTTTCTTCTCTCCGAGGAGCTTCAGAAAATCGACGATTTTCGGGTGGAGAAGAGGCTCCCCGCCACCGGAGATGACGACGGACCGAACGCCCCACTTCGACAGGAACTCTGGTAGCTCGAGAAGAACCTTATCTGGAATGGACTGGACCTGCTTGCGACGAAGCTCGCTGGAGGAACACCAGGAGCAGTTGACGTTGCAGATGTTGGTGGGGTCAACCGTAACGGTGATGGGGACTACAACCTCCCCCTTCGCCAGCTTCTCCAACTGTTCCCGCCACGCCAGGACCTTGATGGAATTAAAACTGTTATAATTGTAAAGCCATTCTTTAAGCATTGGGGCGTACCTTTCCTGTTTTCATTTACTGACTCCCTTGATAAGAAGGAATGTCAGAACAGCCACTCCGACCCCCTCGAGTCTTCCCATCCAACGATTAAGTTTCTTCTGCCCGACAAGTGTCGTAACGTCCTTCATGGCCTTGTCCAATGTGAATTCGGCCCTGACCCGGCCCTCGTGCTCGATGGCTGTACTGTTCTCCTCAGTCTTCAAGGAGGACTCCAAGGACTTCACCGTAATATTAAGATTGCCTATTTCCTTAGACTGGTTCTGAGAGAGCGTGAAGTAGACCTCAGCATCCTTGAATATAGCAACGGTCTTCTCCCCGCCGACTCTGGTTAGGCTGAACCGGAAGTTCCCGGAGACGACAACCCCCACCTCCTCTGCCCCAATTCTCTTCCCCATCTCTTCCGCTATCTGGATGTCTGTCATCATCTTGAGCTGTCTTTTATACTCATCCCTTTCGGCGATGACAGTAGCGTTTTGAGAATGGAGCTGGGTATTCTCAGAGGCGAGAGTCTCTCGCTCCTTCTTCCCATCGGCGAGTTCCTTGCTGTTCGCCGCCAGTTGAACTGCATCAACCTTAGCCTGGTCCTTCAACCCGGCGACATCTTCTTTGAGTTGAGCTACGTTCTTGTCCAGAGTCTTCGAGCGAATATACTCGTAGATGCCAATACCAGAACCTACTCCGAGAAGAACAATAAGTAGTATGGTTAAGACACCCCGGACAGAATCCTTACCCAGCACTAAAGACATCTTTAGGTCCTCTTTTCAATATCAACAAACTTCTTATCGCACAAAAGGAGGCGGTCCTTACAATTCTTTTTTACATCCGCCAAACCAGAGATAACGATGTCAAGCTTCGTATTTACCTGTCCAAGTTCCCTGGTTGACGAACTCATGCTTCTCTCAACCTTGTCAAAACGACCACGAACATCGTCTCTCCACTCTTTGTCTGCTTCTTTTCTTTCCTCAAAAGCAGACTCGACAGCAACGGCCTTTGTGTCATCTTGTTTTTTGAAAGAACCGTTTCCATTCCCGTTTCCGTTCTTCTTGTGCTTCTCTAGCAGGTACTTTACGAAGTTGAATGTTTTTTCCAAAATTAAGTATGCGATAGCCCCGCCTCCTAGATACATAAATTCTTTACCGATTGTCGGGACCTTGACCAGAGAATCTTGTAACAACGAAAGTGCGTCCATTCTACCTTCTCCTAAATGATATCCACGCCTCTGTAGCAACACCCCGCCCATCATCTCCTCTCCAGAGAGAGGCATTCAGAAAGTAGAAGTCATCCCCATGAAAACGCCTTGCCCAGAATTCCCACGGGTACACGGAAACATGGCTCTTGTCGAGAGAACCGAAAGAGGAGTTGATTACCTCCATCTCTCCAATAAACCCCCAGGCCGGGAGCTTGATAAGGATAGCGTCCTTACAGACCCGCTTAATCTCCTCGACAGTCGCCATGATTTCCTCGATGTAGAGATGCTCGAGAACATCGAAGCACGTGACCACATCAAACGTCTTGTCTCCAAACGGCAATGAGGAGGAAAGACCCTTATGAAGAAATGGCTTCGTGTCTGCTTCCGCCCTCTCCAGAGCGTAGTCCGAACAGTCTATCCCCTGAGCGTTCCATCCCCTATCTCTAAGAAAAGAAACGAAATACCCGAACGAGCACCCAACATCAAGAAGAGACCCGGAAGGAATGTGGAATAGATTCTGGGTCCACATCAGTTTCTTCTCGTTCTCAGCAATAACGGAGGGGTCGTTCTTTGAGTACGAAACATTAAACCGTTTGTGCCAGTACTCTTCCCAGTAGACATCATCGTAAAGAACAGACGTTGTCCGCAGAATCCTAGACTCTTTCAGGTTCTTAAATCCGTCCATTACTTTTTCTCCAGGATTTCTGTAACTTTTTTTAAAACGTCGTCCACGGGGAGGTTCTTCAGACACTTCGGAGAATCAATGTTCTCCTTGTCCCGGTGAGGAGCCTCACCAAAGCAGGGCGTGAAGAATTCACAGTAGTCTCTGTCCTCTTGAATAGGGCAGGACCCTTGGATAGGAAACATCGTTGTAAACATCTGTGCGAACACAGCCCCGTTCCTGTTGCTGAAAATAGTCACCGTGGGAACTCTCATGGCGGCAGAGACGTTTGATATCCCGGAGTCCGGCGACACAACAATGTCAGCCAGGGAAGCGAGAGCGGCGGCGTGCCGGAAACTCAGGTCCATCTGGTCGAGGACTTTCACGTTTCCGAGGCCCCTCAGCTTTGAGATGAGAGAATCCATGCCCTCCCATTCCTTCAGCTTATTGCTCCCCTTGGAAACAACCGCAATCCTCGGACTCGGACCACGGATACCCCACTCCTGGTCGGCCCACCGCTTCTCATCCAAGGTCGGGTAGTACTCCGGCTTGTGGTCACACTTCAGTCCAAGAGTGTCCAGATAAATCTGAGTTCTGGACCGCTTAACCTCCCCGTACTTCCCCATTTCCCCCAGCTCCACCCGGAACTCGAGGTCCGTCAGGTCGAAGACGTGGTTGTACCCGCCCATGGGGTCCTCGTGGATTACCCGACGAATTCTTGGATTCTCAAGGAGAACGTCCGAGTAATTCGGAGGGACCATATAGTCGATGACAACTCTGTCCCCAAACTCTTCCTTCAGAGCCTTGGCTACGATAGTCGTAAACAGGATGTCACCGTACCCGCCCATGTTCCTCTTAACGAGAACAGTTCTCTCACCGGAAGACTCCCGGATTGAATTCGCTGGCGAGTACCCGTGTACTGCGGTGAACCACTCGAGACCCAGTCTCTTCTGGTCCTGGGCTTCGTGGGGACCGAATCCGTAGATGGTCTCGAACTTTCGGATATTCCACACCCAGCGGACATCCCGATGTTTCTTCTCTTCCTCCATGGTGTTCACCACAGCTCCGAGAGCGTGATAGAACTGAGCATGGGAGGTCTGCCAGAAGGACCCCCCGGCGAGCCGGATGCGAAGGGTGTAGTCGTTGTCCTCAATGTACCTGGGCGTGAATACCTCGTTGAACAGCCCGACCTTCTCCACGCACTCCCTCGTGAGCAGGGTGGCAGAGTAGGACCCGGCTGGTATTTCTGAGACCTGCTTGTCCCAGTAGTCCTTGATGATAGAGTCGTCCACCGCCCAAGGAGGTGTCCCGAGCACGTCCCCAACTATCCCCCACGCTCCCGTGCGAGCCTGGGCCTCCACGAGCTTGTCGATATAGTCGGACCGGAGGACGATGTCGTTGTTGAGAAAGATGAATAGGTCGTAGTCGCCAGCCAGGAACTTCTTCAAAGCGATGTTCTGGGCGGCGGCAACGGATGTCTTCTTCGAGACGAAGTCGTACCCTTGCGAGGCGAGCCACTCAGGGGTTCCGTCCTTCGACTCATTATCAACCACGAACACGTCGTAGTCGTAGTAACTGCGGATGCTGGCGATGGCCTTCTTGGTCATGTTCAAGAGATTGTATGTCAGCATGGTGATGAGGACCTTCGACTTCGGTGTGAGCTGTCGTTGGACTTCAGCGACCACTTCGTTGGGGTCCAGGTTCTTCAGGCAGTCAGCAGTTCCTGCGACTTCCTTCTCCCTCGAGGAGTCTCCGGGGAGGCACTCGATATCCCACCAGCAGGGAGGCTTCCCGTGAGGGCAAGGGGCCTGGACAGGAACGACCTTCTCGTAGTCCTGGCAGAAGATGGTCCCCTCGGTGTATCCGAACAGAGCTACGCCACGCTTCCCCAAGGCTCCCGCCAGGTGGTATAGGAGAGAGTCTGAGGAAACGACCACGTCTGCTTGCTCAACCAGGGAGCCGACCTCCCGGAGGGAGTAGGGGTATTGAGAATGGCTGTCCACATTGTCTACGCAGATGACCTGATAGCCCTTAATCTTGAGGAGGGTCGCCACAGCTTCCATATATGGGTAGGTCTTGGCGGGGGTGGAAGCGTGGAGCTGGACGAGAATCAGGGGGCCATTCTCAATCCCAGACAGCTTCCGGGCAGTCTGGACGGTCCTCTCAGCCCACTCCCTCTCCTTATCGGTTACCCTGTAGATGGGCTTGCGGTCCACCAGCCAGAGGCCGAGTTCCTTGAGATAGGAGGCCGAGCGGCTGAATCGGTAGCGGCCCTTCCTCTCGTTCTTCGTCGCCTTGGTCTTGAACTCGAGTGAGTTGAGGTTGAGCTTCAGGTCGAACGACTCCTCGTCGTACTTCTCGCTGTCGAACCTCATCTCGTCTATGTCCATGTTGCCATGCAGAAGCGGGGCCAGGTCCTCCGTTGTGAAGAGGACTATCTTCGCTGTGCTCTCGAAGGCTTCCTTGAAAGCCCTTGGGATGAGGGTCATCATCAGCGTGTCGCCGTATCCCTCAGAGGTCCTCTTCAATGCGATGCGGACTTCCTTCTTGTCCTTGAACACAGCGGCATGGAGCTGTTCGACGCTCTTAGCCGCTTGCCAGAAGTCTGGACAGGCGAAGTAGTCGGTAAGCCTATACCGACCCATCTTCTCGTCCCACTCCGGCGTTCCGGGCATGAAAATGACAGCGTCGCCCTTGTCGTAGAAGACCTGGGGAATTTCCTTGATACCAGAGTCCTCCCCCGTCTTCAATAGAAAGATGGCTCCGAAGTCGGTCATCCCACTCACAGTATTTCCTCAAGAGCGGTATCAATAAGTTCCAGGACACGTTCCTTGCCGACCTTCATGCAGTCTATTTTATTTTGGCAGGTGTCCAACTTCTCCCGGCAGGGCTTACACCCAACCTCTTTCTCGAGCCGGATGCCCCGCACCTTGCCAGGGTAACACGGGTGGTAGGGGAGTCGCTCGTTGTCTGGTGTAGGACCGAGGAGGGCAATCAGAGGAGTCTTAGTGAAGTGGGATATCCACAAAGGAGCCGTATCGAATGTAATAATGCAGGAGGCCTCGAGAACCAAGGAGATGAGTTCCTCCGCCTCGAGCTTCTCGTTGATAGGGAGACCTATGATGTCATACTTCTTCCCCAGCTCGTCGAAGAGGTACTCGAAGGTTGGACGAAGGAAGGCCTTAGCCGCCCAGTTCCCACCCTCGTGCAAGAGCACGTACCCGGAATCCGTGGGCTTCTCAAGGTCGCTCCAGACAGGCTTCTTCCCGGTCTCGAGACCAAAGAACTTTCGGTAGGAGTCCACTCGGTGACTTCCGTACATAGAAGGTTCGGTGTGGTCCATCTCAAGATACCAGTCCAAGTAGAACCCGAGGTCATACTTCAAACGCCAGACGTTCGTGGGTTCAATGAATCCGTCGAAGACATCGGGAGCCAACGCCCGGACAATGTCCCAGCGGTTATGAACGTCTGTGGTCGCCAAGATGTATTCCTTTCCGGGATACCGGGTCTTGAACTCCCGGATAACCGGGAGGAGCATAAGGATATCGCCCAGACCGAACGTCCTGTGGAAGACGATTAGCTGGGCGGAGTTTACTTTCTCGGAGAGGTCGGTGACTGGCTCGAGACCCGTCACCCCCAGGAAGCCATTCTCAATAACGACGAAGTTCTTACAGAGTTCCATCAGCTCCCCGTCGTTACGGTAGTATATCTGTTGGACTCCCGTGCTGTTTATAACCACACCTCTCTCCTTACAAGAGAAGCCGGGGCGGAGGGTATTCCTCCGCCCTGGCTCTCGTAAATACCGTAGCGGCTATGAGCCAGCGTTAGCTCTGGGTCAGCGTGACCGTTGCCAGTCCGTCGCCGATGAGCGTGCCATAAGCGAAACGGCTCAGAAGGCCCCTTCTCGGAGTGAAGTCGTTCGGGTCCACGATGAGCGGCGTGGTGTACAGGGGGATGTAGGGGGAGAAGTAGGCGGACGTGTCGCTCCAGGTCGCTCCCTTGTAGCCCATGAGGAGCTTGGTCGGCTGGGGCCAGAAGGGGTCCTTGTAGACCTTCCATCTGCCGAAGAGGGTCCCGACCAGGTGGCGACCAATCTGCGAGTTGTACGGGTCGTCGGACTCGGCGTACTTGAAGTCCTCGCACTTTTCGAGGCGGACGATGGCATCGGGATGACCGACAATCCACGTCCCGTAGCGATACCTCTTCTTGAAGATGGAGTTCCCGGCATCGACCAGGGCCTCGAAGAGGGACTTGCGGTATTCCTTCCTCTCCCAGGTGGACTTGTCGTCACCCAGGTAGCCGTTGATGTTCCAGTTGATGTTGCCAGCGGTGGCTCCCTGGAGCATCGAATAGAGGATGAGACCGTCGATTTCGATGGTGATTTCCTGCTGGAGAATCGCCATCAGCTCGGCCTCGACGGAGAGGCCGTGGTACGCCTGAAGGTCCTGCTCCAACTCGATGGACCATTTCGCCTTGAGAGCCTTCTCGACGGCGGAAACGTCGCTCGAGGTGAGCTTGAGCTGGAGGTCCTTGACCGAGGACTCCTCGACTGACCGGGTAGCGTAGGCCTTGTCTCGGGCGGCGTAGATGCTGTCGCCCTTGCTCACGCCAGAGCCTGTGTCACCGTAGACGAAGTCGAGGTAGAAAATCTTCGCCGTCGGCTGGCTGATGGGCTGGACGGAGACCAGGTCCATAGCGATGAGACGGCTGAAAATCTTCCGAACGAGCGGCATCGCCACCGTCGTGAAGGTGGTGATGTCGGCGACTTTGCCCGTGTCTTCGAGGTATTGCAGGTGAGCCTGTTCCTGCCGAAGGGCCTTGTGGATGACCCACTCCCGACCCATGTCGGGACACTTCTCGAAGGGGGGCAGGTCTTCCGTAAGACCCCTGTACTGTTCTGTCCACATCTCTTTGAGATTGTTCATCTTTCCTCCTTGGGAATCTTCTTGTGTGTTAAAATACCGCACCCAATACTACTTGGTGAGACCCGCCACCCTCTTGGCCTTCTCCCGAATCGCCTGGACCTCAGAGTCACCCCCCGCCATCTCCGTCTTTCCTTTGGCGTGAGGAACCTGGCCCCCGAACTGCTCTTCGAGAGACTTGATGAAGGACTCTTCAGCCTTCATCTTCTCGTCCACAGCCTCGGTGGTCTTGCAACCCTCGAGCCGGGGTTTGAGAATGGTTGCGAACTTGGAGCCGGACAGCTTCTCGTCAATGTAGGACATGACCTTCTGCTGTTCCTCCAGCTCGGCGGATTTCTTCTTCTCCGCCTCTGCCTGGACCTCGGCTTCCTGGGCCTTGGCCTCCGCTTCCGCTTTGGCCTTGTCGAACTCGTCAGCCTTGGCCTTCAAAGCCTTGTTCTCGTCTTCGAGAGATGTGACAACCGTTTTAAGGTTCTCCAACTCTCTTTTTTCTTCGTCTGTCATGCCGACCTCCTTGGATTCACCAGCCGGAACCTCTTCGGTCCCCGGCTCGTCGGTCTCTGCCTCGGCTTCCGAGGAGAGAACTCCGTACTCGACCAGCAAGTCCACGAGGTCGTTCATAAAGGAGACGTACTTCGTCCCCGCCTCGTCCTCCTGCTCCTTGACCTGTTTCTGCTTGAGGTCCTCCATGGACGCTTTCAGGTCTTCCAGTTCCTTGGCGAGCTGTTTGTTCTTCTCTTCCAGCTCCTGGGCCATGACCTTCTCCGCATCCTCGATGACCTTCTCCTCGACCTCTTTGACAAGGTCGGGGAATTGCATCCGCAGGTCGTCTACTGACTTGATGTCCATGGTTCCCTCCGTGACGTACTTCTGAACAGCGTTCTCCATGACCTTGCGGATAGCGGCTGGCTGAACGGATGGGTCGATAACGAAATCGAAGGAAGCCATGGAGAACCCGTCGAGGATTCGGTCCACTTCCCTCTCGCCCATCTTTACCCGTTCGACATCGCCACTTCCACGAGAGCTGAACCCTGGACGGCCCCCCGCTCTGACGATTTCCTTGAGGACCTGACCGTGCGGGGTGTCGAGAACGGTTACTTCACAACAGAGCAACGAAGGGTCTGCGTCGTCCCACCAGACGTTGTTGATGAGATGGGCGGTGTTCTTGAGACTGGGAGACTGGAGTGGATGGTCAAGCTCTCCAAACCCCCTGCCCTGGGATATCCGCTCACTCAGTCCGGTCAGGGCCGACTCGATGACCTTCTTCGGGTAGACTCTGTTATTAAGATTAACGTGGTCCGCTCTTTGACAAACCCCCTGAATTTTCATCCGGGAGGTTCCCGTTTTCTCGTCAACGTCCTCAATGACCTTGAACCTTTTGGTCTCTTCTTCGAGGCCGAATAGAGATTCAATCAGCTCTTTGGACATCTGGACCTCCAATGTAGGTTTCTCATCCTTCTCCTTGATAGCGAATCTCCGTCTAAAATGTCAAGTCCTTTGTAATACATAACGTATTACAAATGGACTTCTTACTCTCCCCCAGCCGTATTGACCCGGTTGAGGTATAAGTGGTCCCCGACCTTCAGGAGGGAATCGAAGGTCCCGGCATCGGACCACCAGCCGTCGTAAAACCCGTACGTCATCTTGAATCTGTGGAGGTAATCGTTGTTCACGTCGGTGATTTCCAGCTCGCCTCTACCCGACGGCTTCAGAGTATTGATAATGTCGAAGACCGTCTTGTCGTACATATAGACCCCGATGACAGCGTAAGACGAGGGGGCCACTTTCGGCTTCTCGATTATCTCAAGGAGGCAAGCCTTGTCGATACGAGCCACCCCGAACCTCTCCGGGTTCTCCACCGACTTCAGGAGAATCCTGGCCCCGCCTTCCTGCCGATTGAAAATGGCAACCTCTTCTCCAATACCCCCCAGGAGGATGTTGTCCCCCAGGACGACAACCATCTTATCGCCATCCACAAAGTCCTGGGCCAGCTTCAGAGCCTCGGCGATGCCCCCCTCCCCCCGCTGGTAGGCGTAGTTGAGGTGGGTCAGACCAAACTCTGAGCCGTCCCCCAGGAGCTTCAGGAAGTCCCCGGCGGAATTCCCTCCTGTGACGACAAGGATGTCTCGCACCCCTGCGTCCACGAGCGTCTGGATGGGATAGAAAATCATCGGCTTGTCGTAGACCGGGAGCAGGTGCTTGTTCGTCACCCTGGTCAGCGGGTCAAGTCTCTTACCTAAACCGCCAGCTAAAATCACACCTTTCATTTTATGCTACCTCCAGATTGCACTACCACCCTTGAACCTTCGGATTTTTTTGACTGTCTCTCTGTCAGGGAGACCTTTTGGATACTGAGGGGTTGGTTTCAGCGGTTGGATGCCTCGGAACGACTTCGCCCCGACGTTCCGCTCCATCCAATCAAACACATCCTGGGAGAGTCGTTCCTGGCCCTGCCCAATGACGTAGTACCTTAAATTTTCAGAGAAAAACTCACTCACGTTTTTCAACGAGTACTTGGTCGGGTACTTTTCAAATCCCCTCCCCGCCCTATCGAACCAGTTCTTGAACCGATTCCTATCTACCTCAAAGAGCTTCGTGGACCAGACGTGATGACCAAATTCGTGGGTAACAATACCACGAATCCCCGTGTTGGTGAGGGAGTCGTACCCGACCTCGAACCAGATGTCGATATTCTTATCTCCGAAATAGTACTCCCCAGCAATATTCTCGTCCCCCTCCATCTTCTTTGGGACACCTCCGGGGAGTTCTCTGGTAGACCGGATTGTGAGTTTGTTTAGCCCTTCCCCCCAACCGGAAGGAATCTGCTCCAGGACCTGAACAATCTGGGCCTTGAAATCGTACAACTCATCGAGTGTCTTGGAGGAGGCTCCGACTTTTTTGTTGTACATATCCGCTGTGTTGGCATAGATTTTCGCCACGAGGTCATCGATGTTCTGCTCCAGGCTTTTCATCTCTGGAGGAGCTGTGCTCTTGGTATCAAGCGGCAGAGACCCCTGCCCGTCCTTCGGAAGGCTCCCACCCTTGTGTCCCTTCTGACTCTGGTGCTTCCAATGACCCGACTTCCCCTTGACACCATACTCAATCAGTCGCATATTAGGAAAGAGAGGGGGCATCTGGTCCGATAAGGGGGTTGGACCGCCATGTTCGGCGTGTCCGCAACGACCCGCACGGATTGATAGCCCGTACTCGACCAGAGAGGCCCCCTCCCGTTTAATCGTTACTCGGAATGACTCATGCTTCGGTTTAGGCTTGGCGTTCTTCTCGAACCAGTTCCAGACCTTCGGCTCCACCATGAATTCTAGCCCCCGAATCCAGGCCTCGTAATTCGTAGCGAAGAACTCGTTTGAATTCACAAGACCGTATACCCTTGGAGTCTTAATTTGGTCTCTTTGTGCCTCTTCCCACCAATCCTCAAATTGATGCTGTTCCCCCCCGGTCAGAACCCACTTCCAGGCGTTATGAGAAATCTCGTGGGCAAGGCACGTTCCCGTATACTGGACCCACGTCCCCCAAGGGTAATCAGGCATCCCATGGACAGAGTGCGGTAGGGGGTCGTCCCCAATGTCTTCCTTGATGTGACCAACAAATATTTCAATCTCATTCTGTCCAAGAGTAGACCGATACTCCGCCCACGGAACTCCCGTTCGGTCAGGGAGTAACGTAATGGAGAGACGGTCAGCCCACTCCTTTGGAACCTTTTCCAGAACAGATTTTATCTCAGCATCAACCAGGTCCCGTCCACCTTTTCCTATATAAGAACTTAACAGATACTCCGGGGACCCGTGAATCACAGCATTTATCGCCGTGTCCAGCATACCCGCTGGAGGCTCCTTTGGGGCCGTCATCTTCGGAGCAGGGGTGTCGAGAGTCAGAGAAAGCTGTCCATCCTTCGGGAGGCTCCCTCCCTTGTGACCCTTCTGACTCTGGTGCTTCCAATGACCCGACTTCCCCTTGACCCCAATCTCAACCTGGACAGACTCGTCCGACCTCAGCCGAATAAGAACGTCCTCGGGGATTCTCTTCCCTGCCTCGCTGACCTTGGTAAACATTTCTCCGCTCATTCCCAGCTCCCCCAAGACTTTGTTTTTAACATCTGCCCAGCCATCAACGGGTACGTGTACGTACGGATGTCCGTGGGTGTGAAGTACCGGAAGTAGTCCTTCTTGTCGTAGAACTCCCCAACCACTCCGTCAAAAACAAGTTCTCCTTTGACAGCAAAGGCATGGAAGTAAGGGTAGTCCTCGAACTGACCGGACCTCGGGTAGAGGGTTGCGTGGCACAGAGACCAGTCCTTGTTGTCCAGGACGAAGTTCGCCGCCATCTGGTAGCAGTTCCCTTCCCGCTCCGCTCTCTCTTTCGGGTTGGTATTGATAATGCCAGGAGGACCAGGAATCTTCGTCGGACCAAAAACAGCCATGAAATTTCCAGCCCGGTAAGCGTCCCACTCGGGGTCTGTTCCAATAAACATCCGACCCATCACACTCTCTGGAACGCCCTGGGTAAGACGATTGATTTCAGTCGGGGTAAGGAGCTTTCCCGCATAGTCAGGGAAATTTTTAGCGGCCTCGGGAGGACAGATGGAAACGTGTCCCTTCTTCTTGATTTTATCCTTCCCCTTCGGAACGACACCCACCACAGCCGGACGACTTCCACCCCTCTCTCCTGGCCTACCCGAATGCCCGTAGAAGCCGGACTTCGAGGTTCCATACTCAAGACGGGTAGACTCAATTCGGGGTTGCCTTTTCATGTGCTTATCAAACCAGGTAAGAACAGGAGGACTTATGAACTCGGTCCTCCCAGCCATGTACGCTTCCATGTTCACGGTGAAGTACTCCTCGAACTGGAGACCGTAGGCCCTTGCTATCTTCCACTTGAGCGTAAGACCGTAAACTGTTTTGGTCTTCTCTTGCCAGTCATCAAACATCTTCCTGTCCTCGGACGAAAGACCGTGGGTATAAATGGCGTGACCCATCTCGTGAGCGATAACAATGTGTAAATCAGAGAGCTGTATTTTTCTGTCTGGAGGCAAACCCGCCAAATGTAAGTGGGTATTATCTGCACCAGTAAGAAACCTGTCCGGGTAGATACGAACGACGTTCTTAATCCCACCCTTCACTCTGTCCCAGGTATCGTCGAACGAAGCCCAACCTCGGTTTGCTCCTGGCTCAATCTCAACACCGTTTATCTTAGAAAGCCACTCATCGGGTACAGAACTCAGCACCTTCTGTACAGCTACCGTAACAGCGTCAAACCCCATCTGCGAAACTTTAAGGTACTGCCCCGGACTACCATCAACCACAACAGAAATCTTATTAAGAATCCTGGTCGCCTCGGGTCCGTAACTCGGAGCCTTCATCTGCGGAGAAGGGGTGTCGAGGGACAGAGAAAGTTGCCCATCCTTTGGAAGAGAGCCTCCCCTATGCCCTGGCTGGCTCTGGTGCTTCCAATGCCCCGACTTCCCCCGGACACCATACTCGAGCTGGGTAGCCTCGGACTTTTTTTTCAGCTTGAAGAAAATAGCCAGCACCTCGTCTCCGCCAGCCGGAATGGATTCGTGGTGGATGTACTTATCGTAGGAGTCCGGCCCGAGAACCAGGGTGGACACAGCCCCCTCCCGGTAGGAGACCTTCAGCTTGAGGTCAGCCAGGGTTTTCCGTATCTTATCCGAGACCACCTTCATCTGCTCGTCCTTGTTCCCGAACTCCGGGACGATAGATACGAACAGAGCCTGTTTCCCCCCCTTGGTGTACCAGGTCAGCCCCAGCCCCTCGCTGGTCACGGTATTGAGAATGGCTCGCTTATTGTCGGGCTTCACCCTCTCCTCGAACTCCATCTCGATGATGGGGTGGGCGTTCCCCTCCATAGGAGGACGCAGGATGAGAACCCCGTCCTGCCCCTTATCCTTGGCGGTCTGAGCAATGAGGGACATAGCCTTGCCGTTGCCCTTATAGGAGACAACCCAGCTCGGCTCCCTTCCCCCCTCCCAGACCCCGGTCCCGAACTTTACCGAGACATTACTCACGCCGTCTATTTCCTTCAGCTTGACTGTGAAGGATTCCATGTCCCGGTAGACAGCGTGGACGCTGGTATACTTTAGACCCGTACTGTAACTGGTGATTCCAACCCTCGTCGTTCCCGGCTCGTCATTTCTGGCGGAGCCTCCTCGATGACCAGGTATCCCTGCGTGCTTCCAATGACCGGACTTCGGGGTTCCGAACTCGTCTAAATCTTTCCCTTCAATCCGCAGTTGAAGCACCGGAGTAGCCGCTTCTCTATCCAGATGAACAACGACAGCTTCCCGCCGCAGAACGGGCAGTCCCCCCCGTAGAGGTTGTCCGTCGTTGGGATGAGCCTCATTCCGAGGAACCGTTGACAATGGTCGGGCCAGTCCTCTATCCTGAACTTCGGTTTTCTTGCTTTCGAGTTCAACTCTGCGTTTGCCGCTCCTCTTAACGTGGTAGCCATACAACCCTCGCATTACTTCACTCCAATAACGGAGATGGTGACGTACTTACTCAGCTCGTACCTGTCCTTGGAGAAGTCCTTGATACCGTAGTCTCCGAGAACCTTCCTCGCCTGGGCCTGACCCATCTCGAAGGTGTGCTGAAGGAACCTGTCAAACTCGTTGAAGGTTATCTCGATGTTGACGTGTCTCTTCCCGCTTATCTTGGTGATTTCCCCGGCAAGAACCCCGACAGATTTCTTGGGGGTCATAAAGTTGGACCTCTTAACTGCCGACTTGAGGTCACGCTTATGAGCGTCGCTCGCCTTCGTACTATCAATCATCCCATACAACCTCATTTGCTGGTCTCGGAACCTTGAGTTCAGGTTCACCGCCGCTTGGTCGTACGTCACCTGGTCGATGGTCCCGGCTTTCAGGTCGCCCTTCAGCCTGTCCAGCCGCTTGGCGATGGTTGTCATCTGGATGAGGACATCCCGGCTTCCCTCAACGTGCCGGAACATCGCCGGAAGCTTCTCCTTGGCGAAAAGGGCCAGGTTATCCGACAGGGAGATGGATGTCTTGAGAGCATTCTCAATATCAATCCCCGTCGAGTCGTGGTCCTTGATGGTGCTCCCGATACGCCCGAACTCCTCCTCCGAGAAGATTTTCCCGACATCCCAGAGGTCCTTCTGCTCGCCCCAGAGCTTCTCCGAGTAGAGCTGGTGCTCTCCAGAGGCCATGATTCCCCGGTCCCCGCCCAGCCGCACGAGCGGGGTCGTGTAGCCCATGTCGTGGTTGACCATGGTGACCATGATTTCGAGCCTCGTCATGGAATCCAGCTCCCCTCCCGTGAGGGCCTTCATAATCGCCTCGGCCCTGTCGATATTCCCGACGATGTGCCGGATACCGTGGTCCGTGTACTGCTCCCGGACGGACTCAATTTCCTGGTAGACGAGCTTGTTGACCATGTCCTGCATCAGAGCGTCCAGGTCCTCGGCCTTCACTCCCTTGAATGCCTCCCTGTCTTCCATGATTTTCCCGAAGTTGTAGACTACGTCTCGGGCCTGGGCGTACGTCTCCGCACTCAGGTAGTCAAGGTAGCCATCGAGCGTGGCACGCCCGTTAGCTGTGATAGCCTTCGCCATCTCAGCCGTAAGCTCGCCGGAGACAGGAGTGAGTTTGACTTCCGCACCCTCCCCGGCCTCCTCGAGGTCCCGACGCATCTGCGAATTGATATCGTCCATGCTCACCTGGCCCATCTTTTGTTCGAGAGAGAGCTGAGTGAAGTCGTCGGAGTACCCGGACATATCAATGACAGCGGAATCAGCCGGGGTATCTATGGTCCCGATTTCAGCATTATCCGGCTCGGCAACCTTGTTCATCCCCGGCTGGTTCGCCCAGCCGCCCTGATTCGGAACGAGGCCCCCGAGCTTCTTTCCAATGTTCTGAACTGGGTTCTTCACTCCTTTGGGAAGAGACCCGCCCCTATGCCCAATTATCCCGGAGTGTCCAACATTGCCGGACCCGGTTCCCCCCTCGTCTTTATCACGAGACTCCTTGAAGGGGTGAGCACGCCTGTATGCCAGTTGCTTGTCGTATTGGATATCGAGAATCTCGTCGTCGATTTTCATTTAATCCTCCAGGGATTAACTTCCTTGAAATGAGGCGGGGGTGCGTAACCTTTCTCCGGGATGTACATGAGGGTCCAGCCGAACCTCTCAGCCATGTCCGCCCAGTTCTTGCAGTTGGCGATGTGGGTGGCCTTCATTGTTATCATGTGTCTCTCTCTCGGAGTCGGAGGTCCCCCCTTCTTTATAGCATCAGTAAGAAAAGAGTCCCGTATACTTCTATAGAAAGGAGCATTCTTTTCGTGAATATCCATATACGTATCTCTAAAAAGAGTAGGTGTCACTCCCCAGTTCTTGTCTATTGGGTTCGGACCGTCCCTCCTTGCCAGGAACATTACCCCTTTATCGGAATAGACGCTGATAACCTTCGCCCCTCGAGAAATACAAGCCAACAAATCCATGTCCGAAAGAGGCGTTGTGAAATCAAAGTAAGGACTTGACGGATGGGTATGCACGAACACCTTATCCGTCATATCCCAATCGTCAGGAACATCCATCTGATTGTGGGTTCCCGTAATATTCTTGTCTTCCGTCCCGTCCATGTTGACGAGATATCCAAACTCGTTCCCAACATCCCACCTCTCTCCTGGTATCTCTGTGCTTATCGGAACTGAATGAAGAGTACCTTTTGTCTTCTCCCATGCTCGAGAACCAAACGAAACAACGCTGTCCTTCACTTTCTGAAGAAGCTGGTCTACGCTCCCCGCAGACGTAGTTGTTTTCCTCATCTGTTTAGGAAATGAAAGGGACCCCTGCCCATCCTTTGGAAGAGAACCGCCCTTGTGTCCAGGCTGACTCTGATGCCCCCAATGACCAGATTTCCCCTTGACCCCGATTTCAATAAGAACCTTGAACTTCTCAGCCACTTTATGCTCCTTGAACGAACACCAGGGACTCTGGCACATTGACAACCAGTTCCCCCCTCGGAGTCATCACCCGAATAATATCCCCAGTCACGCTGGTTACAAGTCCGGCGTTAATGAACACGCTCCTGACCTCCCGGACCATCTGCCCAACCTGGAAGGCCCCGCCGGACCTAGCCAGCTCCCATCCATGGCTAATCATGCCCTGGACAGCCCCCACAAGCTCGCTGACGGCATATTTAGGGATGACCGTGACGTTGTAGACCTGGGCCAGGCCTATCGCCTGTTCTACGGCCCTTTTCCGGGCCAGGACGTACATCTGGAGATTCCCCTGGTCAATCTCTATGAGCTGACGAAGTCGGTTGATTTCAGCGTAAATCCCGGCAAGCATGGTGGTCACATCAGGAGAGGCCGCTTCCCCGTTGGACATGAGGACCTCGACGGGGTTCATCCCGTAGAGTTCCGACCTCGACATTCCAACCTTCGGCGGGAGCATCTTGTTCGTCAGGATGTCCTCGTTGACCAACTCAAGAATACGACACTTACAGTTCGAGAGACATCTCGTATCCCCGGCCCGAGGCACGGTAGGAAGAGAGGCCTTCGTATACGGAGAGTTCGCCGCCATGTTTTCGCAGTCCTCGCAATGCTCTGCGTCCCCCATAATCCAAGCCAGCTCCGTGGTGTCCGGCAGACCCGCCGTGTAGCCGTTCCAGTATTGAGAATAGATAGCGTCTCCGTACATCTTCGCACGGGTCTCCACCCGCTCCCGTGGGTAGGACTTGTCCTTGATGTCCCTCTGGAAGTCCTGCCAGAATCCCGACTCGAAGTTCATGGCCCCACCGACCTGAGAGGTATCCTCCGGGGTTATCCCGAGGTCTCGGTAGAAGGGGTTTCCTGCCCGGTATCCTCCAGCCAAGTATGCCACCCGGTAGGAGTTCTCAGCCGTAACCTTGAACCTCGACAAGGCCTCTTCTGGAGACAATCTCCCACTCTCGAGGTCCCCGACGAGATTATCAATCGCCGACTGGTAGTTGCCCATAGCCTTGTTAATCATCTCCACAGACTGCCCGTACATCGACGAGCGGTTCAGGACGTTCCCGCTGAGAACGCTCTGAATGGACGTGAAGGCCCGGCGGATTGGATTCAGGGAAGCGACGGAGAGGAACTTCGATGCCTCGTCAATCGACTCTTTCTTGTACGACCTCGAGAGAACACCCTTTATAAAGTCCTGCACAACCGGAGCAACGGTTCCTTCAACATCTCCTCGGAGAAAGAACTCAAGCGACTCGCAAAAGAACTCACTCGGACTGGACATGGCGTACAAACGAGGGTAGGGAATTTGTTCCCGCTCTGCCGCAACGAAGAACTCGTCAAGCTTATCGAAGTCTTCTGACTTAGCAAAATTATGTAGAAAGTGATGACCCATCTCGTGAAGGAACGTATTGGCTGGACCTGTAAATGCATCCACGTTAAGATGAATGACGGCATCTTGAGGCTTGCCAATAACTCTCGTACCAACTTCGTCGTACCACCCCGCATACGTACCGTACTTACCACCTTTTAATTCCGGGGCCGTATGGAGTACAACTCCGACGATACCGTTGAACCACTCCTTCGGTAGCTTACCAGCAGACTCAGAAATCGTTTCTACGTCATCACTAAAAGAGCGGCCCTTCGCAATGTAGTCAGACGACCCAGTCACCAGAGCTGGATTGAGGTTACCTCCTCCATCCCCCTTCGGGAGACTCCCACCCTTGTGCTTCGGGATTCCCTTATGGCCCCAATGACCTGACTTCGTAGTCCCGAACTCGAGAACAGACTCGGTCCTTTGCAGGGAGGCGTGTTTGTCGAACCAGTCCTTAATTGTCGGGTGCATGAGGTTGTGCTTCCCGATTAACCAGGCCTCGTAGTTGACCGCAAAGAACTCCCTCACGTTCTTTAGCCCGTACCCCCTCGGAGCCATCATTCCGAAAGTCCCCTTCCTCGCCCGAGAGAATGACCTGCGGAAGAACTCTCTGTCTCCAAAGCCAATTATCCCATTCGACCAGAAGTGGTGTCCTATCTCATGCCCAAGACATACAGCAGACCACTCCTCCCAGCTTATGTCCGCACCGAATGGCTTCCAAGCCACGTGTCCCCCTTCTGAAGGAGGATTAATTGAGTGCTGAATCTTACTCAGAGATACATATATCCTACTACCTCCAGGCCCTTCTTCGTACCAGGCCATATACGGCCCCCTCCCCAAAAATTCAATCTTGGCCCCCCAAACCCAGTCGATAGGAATCTTGCTCATGTACTTATTAATCTCTTTCTCAAGAGAAGAGAACTGAGATTTCGACAGCAGGTCAAGAACACCCGGAGCAAAAGCGTATGGGTAAACAACGGCTGACGGGACCGTATTACCCAGGGTCTTGATGGGGGTCGCAGACCCCTTCCCCTTGGTGGACCCTCCCCTATGCCCTGGGACGCTCGAGTGACCCCAATGACCGGAACGCCCCTTCACGCCGTATTCGAGAACGGACTCAATCCTCTTCGTAGGACGTTTGAACTTCTTGTCAAAAAAAGTCAGAAGAGGTTTGCTAACGTACTCAAACCTACCCGCCGCATACGCCTCAAAAGCAACAGCAAAAAATTCCGACTCACTCTGCAAAGCATACGGCCTGGCAACCCGGTAGTCGGGGTTGGGCGGGGTCACACCCAGACGGTCATCTTCTTTGACTTTGTTCCACGCTTTTCTATTTATATTCAACTCATCCGTCGTGAGATGTTCATACCAGACGTGGTGAGCTATCTCGTGTCCGACAATAAGATGCGTATCAGCGGGAGTAATCGGTCTGTCAGACGTAAAACCAACAAAACCTTTTCCGGTAAGGTCTCTTCCAAAATTCTCTGGGGTTATCGTAATCCTCTTCGCTCCAGTTGCCCCCGAATAAAAGCCACATCCGTAATACCCTGCGTTAGCCGCATTCGTGATGTAGATACCCTCTAACCCGACAAGATACCCATCTGGGATTTGAGCCAGGATGTCCTTTATTGAATTCAGAGTAACATCGAGAACATCTCTCGGAGGAGCGAACGAGGGGAGACCCATTCCAGGTATCTCTCCAAATTCCATGGCAATCTTACTCAGGAGGCGAGCCGCCTCCGGCCCGAAAGTAGGGGCCTTCATCTGAGGAGCAGGGGTGTCGAGGGCCAGGGAGAGCTGTCCGTCCTTCGGGAGAGAACCACCCCGGTGGCCCGGCTGACTCTGGTGCTTCCAATGACCAGAGCGTCCCTTTACACCGTACTCCGTCACAACGTACTTTCCGTGGTAGGACTCCTTTTTCAGTCGTCTTCCTACCTCCTCGTTGAACCAGTAAACAATCCTCGGGTTCATCATACTATCGTGGCCCGAAATCCAGGCCTCAAAGTTGACAGAGAAGAACTCTCGATAATTCTTCAGCCCGTACGAACGAGGAGGCGGTTTCCCTATTCCACTTTCCGCCATCTCCCACTCTTGAATGAAGAAATCCTTCTGGCCCTGATTCAAGTGGTCGTACCAGATAGCGTGTCCTATCTCATGTGCCGCCACTACACCAACCAGCTCTCTCCAGTCCTGGATACCCATATAGATACTGGGGGTCGTTGGGTCCTCGTACGCCATCTTAACGGACCCCACGTAGACAATAGCCGACCCGCCAGGCCTGTTGAGCTTCGGGTCGGTTGAATTCTGCACATACAACCCCAAGTTCATAGGACTACGGGCATCCTGGTCATTCAGAACAATATCGACCTTCTCCGCCCACTCTGCGGGAATCTTGTCGAGGTAGCCTCTAATTTTAGACAGGACAACCTCGTCTTCTTCCTTGGTAATAACCCCGAAGGCCAGAAGAGCGGTGTAGGAGGCGTTCTTCTCAATACCCACAACGTCCTTCGCCGTCCCTGGGAGGCTCCCTCCCTTGTGTCCAGGTATCCCGGCGTGACCCCGATGTCCTGACTTCGCCGTACCGACCTCGTCAACGGACTCAACCCTTTTCTGGAATCTTTTTATGTTGTTGTCAAACCACTCGAGGACCGGGGGACTAATGAACTTATATCTCCCAGCGGCGTACGCCTCGAAGTTCACCGTGAAGAACTCACCCCAATCTAGCCCATACTGCCGGGCTATCCGCCAGTCGCCTGTGCTCACGGGCTTGTCAGGAGTAAACCCACCAGTCTGCTTCCGAAGTGCCTCTCCTGTTTGCTTCCGCCAGTTGTCGAACATCTCAACTTCGTATGGAGTGAGAATATTATCCGAAATGTGATGACCAAGCTCGTGAGCGACGATTATGTGCAAATCCTTGTAGGTAGTGGGACGCTCTGGAGGGAAACCAGCCAGGTTCACAACAGCGTGGGTTTCCTTGAAATGCTCCGGGTAGATGACAATGACATTCCGCTTGCCCTTGCTGTCGTAGAAGGCCCACCGCTCCGCACCAGCCCTGGCCTCAACGCCGTTAAGACCACGGAGAAAATTGTCAGGGACAGCGTCTAAGACGGTCTCGACAGCAACCTGTATAGCTCGGAAAGCGTCCTTCGACAAGGTGACACCAGCCATCCGCTTTACGCTTCCCAGGACCCTCTCAGCCTCCGGGCCGAAGCGAGGAGCCTTCATCTCCGGCGGTTTATCTGGGTCCTTTGGAGCACCCTTTCCAGGAGCAGAGCCGCCTCTTCGACCAGCAACGCTCGAATGACCCCAATGACCGGACTTCGGGGTTCCGAACTCAAGGACGCTCTCTGACATGAACTTCTTCCGCCCGACGTTCTTATCAAACCAGTCCCAGGCCTCGACCTCAATAGTACCCCTCTGATTCAGAACGTACTGCTCGAAGGCGGCGGAGAAATACTCGGAGGGGTTGTCAAGCGAGTGTACCGTTGGGGATTTCCCCCCGTCCAATGCCTTCGCATGGATGCCCACCCAAAGAAGCGAGAACGGAGTACTTGAGAATGACGAGAACTCAGACTCATGCTGACTGAAGTAATGATGAGCCAGCTCGTGGGTGAAGACTCTCCTGAACGCCTCCTTGATGGGGAGCTGTCGGCTGAACGCCTTCATTACGTTTGTTGGGTGAATGATAATGGCCCCATCCATGTATTGACCCACGCCCAGATAGGACCCGCTCCTTCCTGTCATGTCCTCGGTGTCCTCGATGAGGACCAGCCTCAGCTCCTTGCTCCAGTCCTCCCCCATCTCGCTCAGGGTGTTTTTAACGGAGCTGACCATACCATCAACACCCTCCTTAGAGAATTCCCACGGAGTCAACCTGCCAGAGACCTTGATGACAAAATCAGAGCCTTGTGCAGACAAACCAGGCAGACTCCCACCCTTATGTCCGGGTATCCCGGCGTGGTTCCAATGACCGGAGCGGCCCTTTACTCCCGCTTCCCTCAGCTTCTGAAGGGCCACGTCCTTGACATAGACATACAATGAGGCCCTCCGTCAGAGCAGGGTATTGACTGGCATTTCTCCACGGAACACAGCCTTTCCAATTTCGGAATAGGCGATGCCCCACATCATGTCCTCGAACTCGGGCGAGTCGATTTTCAGGGTGTTGACAAAGGTAGAATGAACGACACCCTTGTCGGTCTTCTCCTCAGCACCCCACAAGTACCTGACCCCGCCAGCGAGGAGAAGTTCTCCCCATGCGTCGGGGACGACGATTTCGCCTTCCCGCTTGCCAGGCTTGTCGTAGAGGACCTTACCACTCGTTGTTACGACTTTCATGCGTTTCTCCTTTTAACTTCTATCCAGACCCCCTCGGTCTTGGACCGTTTATACCTGGAATGGAACTTCACCCAGGCGTAGGGGAGACAATCCAGGAAGCCATTCTCAATCGCTTCCCCGAAGTACCCCACCCACTCCTGAGCCAACTCCACCCGCTGGTCGAAGAGGTTCTTCATCCAGTCGGGCATCGTCTCGAGACTCTCTGCGGCGTTCTTGTAGTACAGATACCCCCGGTAAGCAGTCTCCGCAGACTCCTTGGTCTTGTAGACACAGGGACCCGTCCCTATCCGCCAGCGACCACCAGGACAGGCTAGAACGGGCATCTCAGTACAACTCGAAGTCCTTGTCTTTGTTCTTCACCAGAGCAATAACCCGGTTCTTCATATCCTGAAGTTCCTTGTCCCGGCGAAGAGTTTCCATGAATGCGTCGATGGCAGAATCAGACTCCCGACCAGGAAGGTTCCCAACCGTAGCCTTCTTAATGGCCTGTTTCGGGTCCTGCCCGTTCCCCCCCTCCTTGCCGTTACCCTTCTCCTTTCCGTTTCCGCCACCGTCGGGAGAACCCCCCTTGGCTACAGCCTGAGCCTGGGCTTGAGCCATCATCATTTCCATCGGGTCCGGCTGTGGCTTGAGCGGGTTGACCCCACCGAGGCACGGTTCGTCCTTCTCCCACATCTTCATCAGCTCCTCCACCTGCGTGGGCGAGAGGTCCATGAAGACATTCTTGAGAATCCACTCAATGGGGAGAGTCAGCCCCGTCTGAGCGTACGTGGCAACGACGTTCGCCTTAATAGCCTCAATACTCCAGGTCAGCTCATCGTCGGCAGACCCGAGTCCGGGGAACTTGAATTTCCACTCAAACGAGTTGGGGTCGAGACCCTTCATCAGGAACTCAACCTTGTAGAAGTGCCGGAGACCGATAGCCAGAACGTGGCGGTAACGCCGGACAACCTTGGTGAAAGCCAGATGCTGTTGCGTCAACGTGGCCTTGGCGTTCACATCCCGCTCGAACCCGAGGTAGGCCTTGGGGACCTTCGTCCCGGCGAACAGTTTGTTATGGAAGTGCTCAAGGTCGGCGATGTGGGCAACGGAAGCGTCGGCGGATATCACGTCAATCCCAGTCGAGCGGTCCTTACGCACGGGAAGCCAGATGTCTTCCTGGGGCTGGAGCGGGTTCTTCTCTGTGCGGAGATTCCCGGCGTTGTCCATGAACCTGCGGCTCTTGTACATCGATTTGAGTTTCTCAATGTACTTGTAACCCTCAGCAGTCCCCATATTCGACACGTCCACCTTGAAAACGAGACGCTGGTGGGCCTTGGTGATTCGATTCACCAGGATAGCGTCCTCGAGCATCCTCACTATTTTGTATGTCCTCCGACAACGCTGGAGAACCGACTCGTCCACTCCGTAGTCCTCCTCCCCAACCTTGAAGTGAACGATTTCCCAGGGTTCAAACTCAATCCCCTTCTTATCCATGTCGAACTCTTTCTGCACGTAGGGGTGAGCCTGGATAAGATTTCCCTTGTCGTCCTTGTTGACCCACATGGAAGAGGAGGGAAGATTGACAAGCTTGACGACCTCGTTGGGGTCTACAACGACCTCATAGAAGAAGTCACCATACTTCGCCGTTCCTCGAGACAAGAACCAAACCCGGTTCTTTATCCCGGTCCTCATCTCGAAATCCTTGGCGACCTTGTTGGCCTTTACTGGACCGCCCTCAATGGCGAGGGTGTAAACATCATCCTCTGAAGCAGAGCCGCCGGACACAATAAAATCTGCGTAGAGGTCCAGAGCAGACGATATCTCCGTAATCTCCCTGTCCATCTCCTCGTACTCTTTGTACTTCCCGTTCCTATGGGGGGACAGTTCGACAAGACTTTCCATCCGCTCCCACCTATCGAGAGCTTTCCTCTCGGAGGTATCGGGGGCTGAGGCAGAGGGTTCTTCCGAGCCGGAATCACGCCAGGCTCTGGTTAGGGATTTCATACGAGTTGCGAGACTAGGCATGGCAATTCTCCTACTCCCGTAGTAGAAGAGTTGGGTCAGATTGTCAAGCCTATTTTAGTCAGCCTGAATAGCTTACCCAGAGGTCCTCAGCGTCAGAGACAATGACAGTAGTTAGCCGGACCCCTGTTTTTTTAACCTCTTCCTTGAGCTTATTGTAAATCCACCTGGCGGCGTTCTCGCTGGTCGGATTGTCCTCGTTCTTCCCCTCCGGCCCCTGGAGGATTGAATTCAGGCACGAGAAGTCGAGGTCCATGAGCGTGAGAGTCAGCCCCTTCCGAAGGTCCTTCCTCCTCGGGAACTCTCCCATGCCATCGAGAGCCGAACTCTCGTATAGGACCTCCACCCTCCACGTATGCCCGTGCATATTCGCATCAGAACTTCTCACACCCAGAAAGAAGTGGGAGGCGTTGAACTTGTCCTTCAGACAGAGGTGGTACATCGTCAGGACTGCCAGGGTTCGTACAGCTCGTTGAACTTCGAGAGGGGAACGATGACGATGTTCCGGGGAGTCACCTCGACCAGGTAATCGCCGCTCATCCCCTGCATCTTCTCGTTCTCATTCTCAAACACAAACGCTGTGTGGAACTGGATGGCCCGGACAGGCTTCCTTTTCGTTGCGTACTTCCCCGACTCTTTCGGCATTTCAGTAACGGTTATCATCAGACTCCTCCCTTCTTCTTTTTTATAAATCGGATTTCCTCGTGGTTCTCAACCTGCTCCCGGAACCAGTCATCGAATACATCCCCGACGGTCTCGTAGAGGTCCAGAGGGATTATGAGGGATAGGACCATGTTCTGTCTCTTCTCAGGTTTCACCTGTTCAGTCTTGATTTCGTCCTTCATGGACTGGCTTCTCGAACTGACCAGAGACTTCAGGTAATCCCGCATCTCCCCCAGTTCAGACTCCGTGTAGAATGGAGAGACCATGCTCTTTGGAAGCTTCTGAGCTATCTCGTAAATCATATCGTTATTGTCAACCATGAACTTAGCGATACGCTGGGAGACCATCGGGTAGGCCTTGGCCTGGTCCTCTGTCAGGTCGTCCCGCCTGACAATGGGAACGAGCTTCTCTCCCCTCTCCAGGCACTTCTTCAGCCTCCCGTTCCCGTTGATGACAACACCGTTCCACACCGTGAGAGGCTCCATCCACCCGAACAGGGTCAGAGACTCATCCAGAGCTTTGAGGCCCCTGTCTGTGTGGTCCTTCGGATTCCACGGAGCGAGCATCAGGGACTTGGGGTCCACCATCTCAATTTTAAGCTTAGGGGACTTCATCTCCTAACACCAATGACCGTCGATTCAAAGACATCGAACTTTGAGAATAACGAAGCGAGGTTCCCGTACTGTTCCTTGAAGAGAGAGAAGTCGTTAGTAACGAGAGTCCCCCCTCGCTTGATGGAGGAGACAAGTTTCTTCATGTCAGCAGGAGGAGCATCCCCCACACTCGTAATTATGAGGGTGTCGATTGGAAAGGACCAGAGCTTTACAAAGTTCGGCTCCTGCTCCCGCAGGACGATGTTGACCTTCCCTTGGTTCCCAAACTTCGCCCCTCCACCGAGCATCCGACGAACAGTCCCGTCAAAGTAGTCTCCGTAAACGAACGTCATAACTTTCTTGAGGTTCAGCTTTGACATTAGGCAGGGGATTCTCCAATCCTCCGTACCGTAAATCATCACAACAGACTCTGGTTTCATCTTCGAGAGAACCTCGAACAGACGGACATAGCAAGCCCTAGAAAAAACAGGACCCTCGTCCTTTATGACCCACAGAACGTGTCGAAGTCTCATTCGTAGAAGGGTGAATGCGTTCATGTTTTTCTCTCTAAAGGTTCTATCTCCGCCACAATCTTTTTCTCACTCTTCTCCAGCGGAGGCGGAGAGTCGAGGTCCCCTCCCAGAAGCCAGCGGATGGACCGTTTCTCCAGGTCTTCGTCGGGCGAGTCGTCCTCCAACACACCCATTTGTATATCATCCACGAAGCTCTTGTCAAACTCCTTCACCGCACTAAAGACGGCTCCGGCAACAGCGTCGGCAACGTCCTTGGACCCATTCGGCGGGTGGTCGATTTTCTTGTTTCTTGGGTTTACCACGATTGTCCTCATCTCCATAGCGAGTGGAGCGTAGAAGTAGCTGTGCAGACGTTTTTCATTGATGGTTTCCTTGAGAATTAAATAGGGGTCCGGCGTACGGTCCACCGAAAGAGGAGACACCACGTCGTCACCGAACTTCTTTCTCAGTAATTGCTGGGAGTCCCTGGACTGGTACAGGTCGAACGTGATTTTAGCGAACCGCATTCCACACTCCTCCGTGAAGCGATGGATGAGGCTTCTTATTTCCTCAAACTCTATCTCTCCCCGTTCAGGAGGAACTATTCTCAATACCACGTCGATGTAGACCTCGGGAACGACCTCCCTAACAATTTCGATGGTGTTGTCCTCCCTCTCTATCCGCCGCTCAACCTCACGAAGCTCCCCGACATGGCAGATGCAGAACCCTGTGCTGTCGTTGACCGACGAGAGGTCGATGTGAACAAACCGCCCGGCCTCTGGGTGGAACTTTAGGACGGGGTCATCCCCCACCCGACGTACCAACTCGAGAGGCTTAACGACGTTGTTCAGCACATCGGCTGGAATACCGAGGTCGAACCTTCCTCCGAACGGAATAGGGATGTTCTTCCCGCTCTCGAAGACATAGTCAATCCGCTCATCGTCCGGGAGGAATCGGTCAATCATCTTGACGTTCCTCCCGGCGATGTCCCGCATCGCCCCCAGAATGTCCTTCTCGAAGGCTGGCTTGTACTCAACGGGGACATCCATGACCTCTCCGAGTTTCTTGAACTCCTCCACCTCTTCCGTCTTGATTATCTTGGGCATGGCCTGGGTGTCGCCAACAAAGCAGAAGAACGTCTTACCAGAGTACCTCTCTGGCGGTTTTGTCTCCCACTCAGCGTGCTGAATGATAACCGTATCGTTGGGGTTGGCCTCCCGGCATATCCTCTCCAAGAAATCGTCTGGGTAGGCGGCAGAAGAGTTCAGGACCAGCATCCCAGGCACACGCCCGTACACCTGGTAGCGGCTCATCATCCTTCTCCAGATGGAGTCGAACATATGCCGGGCCGTGTCGAACTCGTTCTCGTCGGGGTTGACTATTTTCTTCGAGCCGATGACCACGGGGTAGAAGTTGGCCTCCTCGATGACCCCTCCAAACAAGTTCTCGCCCAGGGGGGCCAGCTCGGAGCTGGAGCCTGGGATAAAGGAGACCTTCTTGGACGGGAACTCAATGAGGCTATTGTTGCTCATGTTCCTCGGGCAGACGGAAGAGAAATAGGGGTCAGCGTCCACCATGTCCTTCAGCTCCTGGAAGAAGACCTTCCGGGCGTGGCCTTTGCTGACAGACATATTCATCAGGACGATTCGGGAGTCTGCGGAGAGGCCGTAGTAGGCCTGGGGCGAGCGGAGGCACGTCAACTCGTATAGGAGCCTGTGCATCATCAACCGAGAGAAGAACGTCTTCCCCCATCCGATGGACCCCTTGAGAACAACCAGCATGGGACGGGGGTCCTTGGTCATCACAAAGTAGAAGTCCTCCTTAATCTTGTCGTAGCACCGTTTCCCCGTATGCCCTGCGTAGTCTTCAGAATTCAGCCACTCAACGGGTTCAACGATGGCCCGTTCGTACTTTGTCTGCTCCCACTCCTTGTAGATTCCTTCTTCCGCCGCCTTGTGCTTTTGACCGAGGCTGGCGAGCCACTCCTCGATTCTCTTCTTGACCTCGTCCTTTGGACCTCGGAAGAAGTCTTGATTGTCTGGGGTTAGCTTGTCTGGCATTGCACTCTCTCCCGTAGAAGTCGTGAACTCGAACCGAGTCCTCTGGGTGGGATGTTGAAGCCTCGAACAGTACCACACGCTGGTAGCCAGCCCCGAGGCTATGCTGTGTTTTTGGAGGGATTACAAGGCACGAACCAGGTGGCAGGGTAATCGGGTCGTCGTGGAGGTCTGAGATGAGCAGAAGGTCCCCCTCGAAGACGTACATCGTCTCGTGCTTCAAGCGGTGGTAGTGGAAACTCCCCCGCTGGTGGGCGTAGATGATGAGGACCTTACCCATGTACATCTTGTTGTCCGTGAACCACCGCTCCTCACCCCAAGGCTTCTTTACGATTTTCATGTGAAACACCCCCGGCAGAACTTCGGGAACCCCCCTCTCCAGGTTCTGTAGACGGGGCCGTCCCACAGCTCCTGAAGGGTGCTCTCGTGGACGTTCCCGACCTTCGTCGCACCGTCGAAGTCCCGGCAACAGAGGCACACGTCCCCGTTCCATTGAATGGTCATCGAGTAGTTGAGCATCGTAC
>Ga0315284_10001096_pt1 | contig 38118 bp, 15 predicted proteins | sample YL17G09_16_MG_FD_203696 | JGI IMG/M metagenome (GOLD analysis project Ga0315284, IMG submission 203696) | Sediment microbial communities from Yellowstone Lake, YNP, Wyoming, USA - YL17G09_16 | ecosystem: Environmental > Aquatic > Freshwater > Lake > Sediment | place: USA: Wyoming | collected...
GTCCGATGAGAGCTGCCAGCGAAAGCCGGCTGATCTTCCGCCAGATCGACTCGACGTCGAGCTCACGACCAAAGAAGAACTTCGCCTGGTCGCCCGTGAAGGAGGAGAGTCCTGGGTAGGGACTCAGTTCCTCCAGACCGCTCAGGCGCTGGCCGCCGTCACCGAGAGCCCTCGCCATCTCGGCGGCGGAGGCGAAGCGCTCGCCGCGGTTGGCGGCAACGGCACGACGGATCGCCCCTTCCCAGGGGCCGGGCGGGGCCTTCGGAGGATCCTGCCTTAGCCCATCCCAGAGCTTGCGGCGAAGCGCGGAGTCGCGAACTCCCTCCGGGGCAACCATCTCGGCGAGGATTATCCCAACCGCATAGAGATCGGTCCTCAAGTCGAGCTCTTCTCCCCTCATCTGCTCGGGCGCCATATAGGCGGGTGTCCCCGCCACGGCGACCGTCTGGGTGTCGGTCACTACCTTCGCAAGACCAAAGTCCATCACCACCGCACGCCCCGAGCGGGTGATCATGACGTTTGCGGGCTTCAGGTCGCGGTGAATCAGCCCAGCATTGTGGATGTCCTGCAGTCCAGTGAGAAGCTGAGTGGCAATGCGTCGAGCCTCTACTATATCTATGGGGCTCTGGGTCGCGAGAAGCTCCTGGAGCGTCGTGCCGTCGACATACTCCATCGACACGAGCTCTTGGCCCTCGATTTCGATCAGGTCAAAGACACGACAAACATGCGGAGAGGCCACGTTGCGGGCGGTGCGGACCTCGCGTCGAAGAAGAGCGATGCGCTGGGGATCAGAGGCGAGCTCGGGGAGCAGGAACTTGAGGGCTACTTCTACCCCGAGCTTCAGATCGAAGGCAAGCCACACTTCCCCCATGCCTCCCCGCCCGAGCAGGCGCTCGATGCGATAGCGATCGTCAAGGATCTGGACAGCGGTCGCAGAGGATCCTTGAAGAGTCGTTGGCCTGCTCGGTGTCATTCGTCGTGTTTCGCTTTTCGTAGGAGACTTGGCAGGAACCTTCGGAAGCGCTTGAGCCGCGCCTGATCGAAGCCGCCCGAGATCCGCGAGAAACTCATCAGCACTCTGATATCGCTCTGTAGGATTCTTCTTGAGACACGTACGCACGAGATCCTCGAGCTCGGGCGTCGCCTCCGGCCGCACCGCAGTCAGGAGCTCCGGCTCCTCGTGCACGATCGCATACTCCACCGCCGGCTCGTACTCTCCCCGGAACGGCAGGCGGCCCGATACCATCTCATACAGCACCACTCCAAGCGACCAGATGTCGCTCCGTGCATCCGCCAGCTCCCCCCTCACCTGCTCCGGCGACATGTACGCCGCCGTCCCCAGCGTCGTGCCCGTGCGCGTGAGCTGCGTGGCGCCCTCGAGCCGCGCGAGCCCGAAATCCATCACCTTCGCCTGTCCGCTCGAGAGCAGCATGACGTTCGCGGGCTTGATGTCCCGGTGAACGATACCCTTCCCGTGCGCCTCCTTGAGAGCCCCCGCCGCCTGCGTCGCGATGTCGAGGGACTCGTCGATCGACAAGGGTCCGGAGACGATCCGCTCCTGCAGCGTCTGCCCCTCCAGCAGCGCCATCGCGATGAAGAGCTGCCCCTCCACCTCTCCCGCCTCGTAGACCGTGCAGATGCCCGGATGATCGAGGGCAGCCGCGGCCTTCGCCTCACGGAGAAAGCGCTTTCGGGCTTTGGGATCGGCGATGAGATGCGGGGAGAGAACCTTGAGGGCCACCTGGCGGCCGAGGTTCAGATCCTCGGCGCCATACACCACACCCATCCCCCCCTCCCCGAGCTTCGAGAGGATACGATAATGCGATATCGTTCTTTCGATCATTACAACTTACCCCACACTATCTCGCCGGCACCTTCTCCCAGCCGGGGAATGGAGCCGCGTCGACTCGGTAACCAGTATGAGAAGTCTTATCGGGAACGACCCGAAGGTTAGTCTGCGCGCTGAGACGATCGAGTAGCTCTTCGTGCGGAAGCGATTGCAAAGGCCGTCCCTCAGGCACGCGCCAGAGTCGCAGCGTCGACTGATGGCTCAAAGCTGCGTTTATGTACCCGCCGGCAACCCAGCGCTTATCGGGCGAAATCGATATCGCGTAAACCTGACCCTGCGCGGGCGTAATCAGCAAGTGCGGCTCCTCACCCGTTATCGGGCCGACCCGGATGATACTCTCCCCATCCCCAGTCGCGAGAAGCGTTTCTGAGGAATCTATCGCGACGGTAAAGACCTTGTTGCCATGGCTCGTAATTAGGCTGGAGGTCTTGTTCTTCAGATCGAACATCATGAGTTCAGCCGCGGTCTGGGTGACGTTGCCGGACTGTCCGAAGGCCGAGAAGAGAAATCTCGCATCACGCGTCACAGCCATGCTTTGCACCTGCGGAAATTCGCTCTTTCCGATGACGGCGCTGCTGCCATCCCGGATGTTCCATTGAATAACGTTCCCTTCATCATCGCCTGAAAAGAGGTCTCCGCCGTCGGAAAAAGCAAGGGACCAGTATCTTCGACCTTTTGATTTCTCAAGAACTCGACATGTATCCGCTTCGAGATCCCAAACTCGAATGCCGTATTCCGTCCCCCCTGAGCGAGCCCCCGCGAGCAATCGCCCATCGGGGCTGAGCGCAATGTTCTGCTCATCGCCACCGGGCGGATCGTCCGGCAATTGCCGCACTGCCCCATCGGACATGGAAATGGTAAAAGCGCCGTCGGTGGTGCCAACGACGACGAACCCGTCGCGCGAAGTGAAAAAACACCGCCCAGTCAACTTCGGCGGTTGAAAGTTGCACAGATCTCGTCTCGTTCCATCATTCAAATTCAAGATTCTGATTCCGTCAGACACGGCCATTCCGGACGTAGCGGAGTAGGCCATAGATCGTCCGCCAGGAGTGAAAGAACATAGCTCTACTCCCTTAAAGACATACGGGTCGGGACGGCGGACAGGCCAGAAGACGAGTTCTTCCTGGTCGGCCACCACGAGCCACTGCCCAGTCGGGTCGAATGTGAGATTGGGAAAGAGCACGTTTTGATATTTGAACCGGTAAACGAGGGGATCGGCGCCCACGGGACCGTTCAAATCCCAAAGGGAGACATCATTTCGTGGGGAGCTGATGGCCGCGAGCAGCGTGCCCGATGGATCGAATTTGAGTTCCCGGATCGGTTTCTCCCCGTGGAGCACGCGAAGCGGCTTTTTCGAATCCCCCGCGAGGGACCAGATGCGAATCTCGCCGGAAGTGTCCGCCGACGCGATCCTTTCTCCCGAACGATCGAACGCGAGCCATTGGACTTTGAATGGATGCTCTCCGACCAGCTGACCGCGGGACTTGCCCAATTCCTCAATGGGACACAGGTATACCGCACGCCCTCCTTTCGTGAATGTTGCTTTCTCTCCGTTTGAATCAACCGTGAATGTTGCTTTCTCTCCGTTTGAATCAACGAAGAAGGAGCGGATATCTGTTTGCTGCCAGTTAGTGACCACTCTGGGTTCATTCTCGTCGAAAGCCCATATTCGCATTATAGTTCTGCTAAGCGTCGAGTAGTTCTCAAACACCGTTAGGAGGAGTAGCTTATCTCTTCCTATGCCAAAAGGAACCGTCGGAGCTTCAAATGTGAACGTCCGGATTTCCTTTCCGGCTGCGAGAGACCAGACGTGCATAACATTGTTATCCCTTCTATCCATCCAGACGACCCGGTCGCCATCGGGCGCGAAACACGGTGCCCATGAATCTGTTATGTAGTAGTTTTCCAGAACAACCGGAGCCGATTCATCGCGCGATAGCACTTGCACCCCACCGAATCCTTCGACCGCTAGCCGCTTCCCATCTTGACTGAAGTCGACATTTGTCGCGCCTACAGACTGGGGAAAACGCTTGACGAGTCCGATCGGACCTCGAGAGAGGGCTTCGAGGGCGAAACGCCGGTTCGCAGAATTGTCGGCAAGCTCGAGAGCGGAAATCGAGTAGGCAAGGGCCTCAGTAGGATTCTCCTCGAGCTTCACCCGACCGAGTGCCACGAGCTTTCCGGCTTCGGATTCCAGATGGGCTAGCTTCTGCGCACGCCCATACCAGCTGATGACGGCAATAACGGCGATGAGCATCGCGAATGCCGCGCCGAGCGCGATGCGCCGGCGGCGGCGGTCACGCACCGCTCGCGCTCCCATCGCTCGGCCGAAGGCTTCCTCCGTCTCCGTCAGGCCACCGGGGTAACGCTCTCGCCAGAGATCGAACTCCTTATAGGCCGTGCCCGTCCAGAGAAGATCGTCCGATTCGCTGCGCTCCTTCCAGAGCTGCGCCGCCTGGCGGAGCTGATCACGTAGCTGCGCGCCTTCCGTATCCTGCGTCTGCCAGCGAACGAGACGCGGCCAGCTCGTGAGAAGCGATTCGTGAACGACCTCGATGCGATGACGTTCCTTCGAGCCTTCACGGGCCTCGGGGATTTCAAAAGAGGTGAGAAGCCGGGCGTCTATGAGCGCATTGAGGACTTCCTCTGCGGCGGCTCGATCCTCGAAGACGCTGAGCAGCTCCTCGCGTTCGCGAACGACCCGCGTATGCTGGGCTGTGACGAGGTTGCGGAAGATCTCACGAACAATGTCCTCACGCTCATGCCCGATCCGCTCGAGGGTCGCCTCGGCATGCTGGGCCAGGGCGCCACCGACTCGCCCGATCTCCTCATAGGAGTGACGCGTGATCACGCCATGCTCTTTATCTCGAAGATCCCAAAGTCTGGCCGCAGCGAAAGCTACAAGCGGCAGAGCGCCGCGCTCCCCTTCAACCTCAGCCATCATCTCATCGACAAGGGCGCCGTCCTCGAAGGCGAAGCCGCAAAGTCGCGCGGGCTCCACTATGGCACGGCGCAGATCCTTGGCCGCGAGAGGCGCGAGAGGCATTGCATTCGAAAACAGAGAGCTCAGCGCGGGATATTGATGACAGAGGAAGAAAAAGTCATCCCGCATTGAGACGAGAACGTGTATATCGGCTTCGACCGAAAGCCGCCCGAGCAGCTCTGCAAATCGGCTCTGCACCTCCGGTGGATTGAGCGTGAAGAGCTCCTCGAACTGATCGACGATAAGCAGCACGTGCTTGCTTCGCTGTCGCCATTTGACAAGAAGCGGAATGCTGCGATCCATGTCTTGCAAACGAAAGAGATCGCGCATCGCATCAGTTTGGCCCGCGAACTCGGGCAAAAGGCCCTGACCGAGAGACGTGAATGGAGCATCGCCGGGAGTGCAGATCACGACACTCCAACCCTCCGGCTTCGCGGCGATCACACCCGCGCGAAGGAACGAGCTCTTTCCCACCCCCGAGGGTCCAATGAGAGCCGCGAGCGAGAGCCGGCTGATCTTCCGCCACATCGACTCGACATCGAGCTCGCGCCCGAAGAAGAACTTTGCCTGGTCTCCGGTGAACATCGAAAGCCCCGGATACGGGCTCAGCTCCTCGATGCCGCTCAGGCGCTGGCTGCCGTCGCCTAGGGCTCTCGCCATCTCCGCGGCAGATGCGAATCGCTCGCCGCGGTTCGCTGCGACAGCCCGACGGATCGCCCCCTCCCAGGGACCGGGCGGTGCCTTCGGAGGATCCTGCCTTAGCCCATCCCAGAGCTTGCGGCGAAGCGCGGAGTCGCGAACTCCCTCCGGGGCAACCATCTCGGCAAGGATAATCCCCACCGCATAGAGATCCGCTCTTCCATCAAGCTCCTCGCCTCGCATCTGCTCGGGGGCCATATATGCAGGGGTCCCGGCGACGGCAACCGTCTGCGTATCGGCGACACCTTTGGCAAGACCAAAGTCCATCACAACTGCTCGCCCGGAGCGGGTGATCATGACATTCGCCGGCTTGAGGTCGCGGTGAATGAGCCCCGCGTTGTGAATATCCTGGAGTCCTGTCAGTAGCTGAGTGGCTATCCTTCTGGCTTCGACGATGTCTAGTGGGCTCTGGGATGCGAGAACCTCTTGCAGCGTCGTGCCATCCACATACTCCATCGATACGAGCTCCTGCCCCTCGATCTCAATCAGGTCAAAAACACGACAGACATGGGGAGATGCCACGTTGCGGGCCGTGCGGACTTCGCGTCGAAGGAGCGCAATGCGCTGGGGATCGGAGCTGACTTCCGGGAGGAGGAACTTCAGCGCGACTTCCACTCCGAGCTTCAGATCGAAGGCGAGCCAAACCTCACCCATTCCTCCCCGCCCAAGTAGCCGCTCAATGCGATACCGGTCGCCGAGGATCTGAACGCCGGTCGCAGCCGATCCTTGAAGAGTCGTAGGCTTACTCGGAGTCATTGGTCGCGCTTCCGGCTTGGCAGAAGACTTGGAAGGAGCCTTTGGAGGCACCGGCGCTGCTCGCGACCCGAGCCGCCCCAAATCTGTCAAAAGCTCATCAGCACTTTGATAACGCTCCGGGGCATTCTTCTTGAGGCACTTTCCCACGACAGCCTCGAGCTCCGGCGTCGCCTCGGGGCGCAACGACCCCAGCGCCTCCGCCTCATCATGCACGATCCCATACTCCACGGCCGGCTCGTACTCTCCCCGGAATGGCTGGCGCCCCGCCACCATCTCGTACAGCACCACACCCAGCGACCAGATGTCGCTCCGTCCATCCGCCACTTCTCCGAGCACCTGCTCAGGCGACATGTACGACGCCGTCCCCAGCGTCGTCCCCGTGCGCGTGAGCTGCGTGGCGCCCTCGAGACGAGCCAGCCCGAAATCCATCACCTTCGCCTGTCCGCTCGACAGCAGCATGATGTTCGCGGGCTTGATGTCACGGTGTACGATCCCCTTCCCGTGCGCTTCCTTCAGCGCTCCCGCCACCTGCATCGCGATATCGAGAGACTCATCAATCGATAAGGGTCCTGCCACAATCCGGTCCCGCAGCGTCTGCCCCTCAAGAAGTGCCATCGCGATAAAGAGCTGACTGTCGCTCTCCCCCGCCTCATAGACCGTGCAGATACCGGGGTGATCGAGGGCGGCCGCGGCTTTCGCTTCGTGGAGGAAACGGCGTCGAGCCTTGGGATCGGAGATGAGATGAGGAGAGAGCAGTTTGACGGCCACCTGCCGGCCGAGGCTTAGGTCCTCGGCCCGGTAGACCACACCCATGCCGCCCTCGCCCAGCTTGTCCAGGATCTTGTAATGCGATATTGTCTTGCCTATCATATAGACTTCTCGTGCCCGGCAGCCAGATCGATGACAGGTAGATACCGTGAACTTCTTGTCGTTTTGCCGGTTGCAGTATTGTATCGGAGATTGCCGAACGTGTCAAAATCGAAAACGGGGATGGGTTAAGGGCCAAAAACTGGCCCCCCAAGTGCAACTCTCCTCATGACCATGCTCTGTTATCGAGCGGTCATCCACAAGAAGGAACGCTCTCAAGTCTAAGAAGGGGCGCCACAATGTCCCTTCCCATTCCCAAACCAGACCGAGAAAACCATTGACAGCCGTTGGGCACCCGTAGTAGAATTTCATTCGCAACTAGGGGCTCTTGTCCGCAAAATCATCATTTGCAAGAAGCTTCCACCGCCGGGGTATCAGAGTAGGGCGGCGGTTGCGACCGTTTGTCACTTCAAATCAGAAGGAGGGGTGCCATGCGAACGTTCATTGCAGTAGCTCTCGTATTCCTCGCCATTGCTTTCATTGCTGGATGCAGCGATGAAAGAGTGCTCGCTCCGGATAAGAACGGCTCATCGGACAACCCGCGAGTCGCCGTAGATCCGGACTTGCTCGCCGCCGAACTCGTGGCGCAGAGCGGCTGGACGGTGACTTCAGACGAAGAGATCCCCGCTAAATTACAGAACCCCGATCGGGCCGCCGCCGTTGGACAGATTCTCGGCGTCACGAGGCAGCCGCTCATGAACGGCGTCGTGCATTACAGCTTCAAGGTGCGCGTCGGGCGCGGCCCCTACGACGTCATCGGTCTGCACCGCGTGGTCAAAGAGAGCCGGCCGTATTTTCCCATCAAGACGAAGAAGAACATTTTTCTCCAACACGGTGACGCCGTGGGCTTTGTGAAGTTCCTGTTCGGCGTGGCATCCCCCAGCACCCCTGACAACCAGGCGTTCGCCGTGTTTCTTGCTCAAAACGACGTCGATGTATGGGGCATAGATCACGGATGGATACTCGTTCCAATGGCAACGACGGACTTCTCGTTCATGGCTGACTGGGGAATGCAGCGGGAAATCGACGATCTGCGCATTGCTCTCGCGGTTGCCCGGGCAAGCCGGCTTTTGACCGGCAGCGGATTCGGAAAGATGAATCTCCTCGGTTACAGCTCCGGCGTTTTCACGGGTTACGCCTACCTCAATGCTGAGACCCAGCTTCCGGAGTCGGCCCGGCACGTCGGGGGATTCATCCCGGCGGATTGCCCTTACAAAGATAGTGACGAATCGAACCGGGTTCAGGCTTGCGCATTCGCGGCATACTTGAAGGACATTATCGATTCGGGGGCCTATCACGACACGGCCGGCGGCTATCTATTCCTCATGCTGGGCGATCTGGCGAGAACCGATCCGGACGGCGCGTCTCCGATCGTACCGGGGGCCACCAACCGGCAAGCTGTGCTCTATCTCGGAGCAGCGACGTATCTCTTTGCTCCATTCCCGCCATTGTGGCACTACTTTGCCGGCACGTTCGACGAGTTCGGCGTCCCGACAGGGCTCCAGTACACGACATACGAGGGCATGCTGGATTTCCTGGCGACCGCATCACCGTACGAGCCGTTAGGGTTCGAATACGACGTTTATTGCATTTGGTGCGACGATCTCGATGTTCCGTTCGATGACCACCTGGCGGAAATCACGGTGCCCGTTTTCTACGTCGGGGCAGCGGGGGGACTCGGAGAAACCGGTATCTACACGACAACCTTGTTGGGCAGCACAAACGTCTCGACCCTGATGGTGAGCCTGCATCCCGACGAGGAGATCGCTCTCGACTTCGGTCACATCGATCTCTGGACCGCAGGGAACGCCCAAGGGCTCGTCTGGGCTCCGATTCTCCATTGGATCGAAGGCCATACTGCACGCGGGTCCAATTCTGTGATTACCATGGATTGATGTTTCCGATAAGCGGGACCACCCCCGTCCAGAAACCTCTGGATAACGCTGAAATAGCCCCGCCTTCGCAAGAAGGCGGGGCTATGATTAACATACGACAGCTTTGAAGATCAGCAAGTTATGTTAGAGCCGGCTGGAGAACTGGCTCCCCAAACGTAACCCTTTTCATGAGGACTCTCTATTTTTCGAGCATCTTGCCCTGCGATCCGCACAAATGAACAGCCCGGCTACTGATTGTCCATACTTCCCAACAGCCGAGCTTCACAAACCAAGATCACTCAAGAGAGGTAGCGGCTACCGGATGAGCAGCATTCCGGCCGTTTGACCGAATTCATCCTAAGGAAGACTCCGCTATCTCTTATAGTTTTCTATTTTTTCAACAAGAGTTCTTGGGATACCAGGAATGACTCCAGGATTCTCCCAAAGTTCCTCATTCATTTCTTGGTCGCAAACGGTTTTCCAATAGAACCCGGCCAACCTGTTATCAGCGCATTCCACAGGATCATCATACTCACAATCACGCGTAAGAACTCGATGTAACACGAAATACTTTGAATTCTTGGCACTTATGGCTCGCGGAAAAACCGGGGCAGTCAGAGAGTGCTTTTGAAGAACAATTTCATTGCGGCTCGCCAGCCGTGTTTCGTCGATGAACGCGTCTTTCTGAGGAACACCCGGCTGGCCCTCTGACCCCGGAGGACGCTGTAGACGTATACGCGGATCCCACCATCGATAGAATATCCACTGTTCTCTTCGCCCGATGGCCATCTTCGCGATGGTACTCGTATCCGAATAGACTCCCCAGTAGTTCCTGTCCTGTTCGATCGCTATTGGCATTACGCTAGCCCTTGTGCATTTATCCTTGGAAATAGTGAATGGCTCCCTATCTGATATGTAATACTCATCATCACACAACATGTAATGCTGCCCTACTGGGATTTCATAAATCCCGCCTTCAGTTTTCAGATTAACCTCCTCCCCATGTTGGCCAACCAGCTTGAAAAGGACATTTGCTTTGACTCTTGGTGTGACTTCCAATATTAATATCCCCTTTGGCATGGGCTTTTCTACGATGCTCATTATTGTATCTGATGCGTCGGCGCTCATAGCAGCACATTCCGGTTTGCTTAGGTACTCGGTCAAGTCGCACGCACTTAGAAGCAGGAGAACTGGAGCAAGCAGAACAGCCATCCCTTGTCCACGCATATCACATCTCCTTTTTGATGGGTGAGGACTTCCGAATGCACTTTCAAGGGAATCAAGAGGAAAACCATTCCAATCAGAGCAATTGCCGCAATTCGCCCCATACACTTTGCCATAGATTTTCTCCCTTTATTAACCCCGTAATAACTATATTCCGATTCTGCCCTTTTGCCAACGGTAACCACCGATGTGGAGTTCCCCATTTTCAAGATCCGAAACTGAATCGAGGGGATGATATGAACTGGCTCCCCAAACGTAACCCTCTTCATGAGCACTCTCTATTTTGGAGATTCTGTCGCTGGCTTCGGAGAAAACCGTTAACTGCAGAAATAACAGCGCGAATGGAATATTTCGAAAGCACCAGTTCCCATCTTGAGAACAGTCTCGTTGCTTCCGCCCGGAGAGATATGCTATGGTAAATTATCCTCGGAAATGTCACCAGAGAACGGACCCTGCAAGAGGCAATAAAGAGAATTGCGCGAGGTGCGAAGATGAAACGTCACAAGCAATTCATGGGGAAGCTCGTCATTATTCTCTCGTTTCTGTTCGGCGCTTGCGCCGCTCATCAGGAAGCGCCGCCGCGAATAGTCAGGACCTATCCGATCGATTCATTGAACGCTCTCATCATGGCCAATGTAAACGACAAAAGAGTCGTGATGATCGCGGATGCGGGCCATGGCCATGGTTGCTACATGGAAAGGGTAACGTCGTTCCTCAGGCGGTGGGTCGGGGAAGCGGCCTTCCCCCACGCCGATTCTCCAACGCCTTCGGCGCTGATTTTGTTCCTGGAAATGGACCAACAACTCGAGCAGGATATCAACGAATATGTAGCATCAGGCAACCTTGATCCCCTTTTCACGAGGATTCTCGACGGATGCATCAAGTGGGGTGAGGTCGCCTTCACCACTGACTACCTCAGGTTCTTTCATGAGCTGCGAGACATCTGTCTCGAGATCGATCGGCTGAATCAAGACCGCCCCAAAAACAAGCTCGAGCTCAGGATCGTCGGCGCCGAGGAAGACCCGCCCTACAAGTACGAGGATAGGATCACGATGCCTCCTGACAAGTTCGAGATGATCAAGTTCCTCTATTTTGCTAAGGAGAGGGACAAGCAGAGCTCGATGCGAATCAAAAGAACGCTGGATCAGAATCCTCGCGCCAAAGGGCTCGTCTTCTACGGGGAGGCCCATCTCGCGAGAGACAAGCAGGACAAGAGTGGGATCGCCCGACTGGAACATCTCTCCATCCCGCCGCTCTATGAGTACTATCTTGCGCATTACCTTGACTCATTGCTCGGGAGAAAGCAGGTATCAGTTTTCAAATATGGTCGTCCGGTCGTCGTCGCGGGTATCGGCCAGAGCGGCAACGTCATTGAGAGATTGCAGCTCCGGAATGAAGCGCCGGACTATGTCGTACACCGGGTTCGGCCTCAGCGAGCACCCTGTCGGGTCCGTTTTCTGCGGAGCAACGCAATTCTGACGACTTTGCTTCAGGGCATGCGGAATTACGGCCGGGGTCAAGGCAAGGAGAATTACAGCCTCGCAATGGCCTATGGCTGGCAGCTGTACTCTCAGCTCCTGCACACATACCTGTATGTTGAACCCGCGCACAGGGCCGAGATCGATTCCATATACAACTTCCTTACAACAAGAGATCCTCGGGGCATTCCGGAGGTCGCGAGGATAGCCGAGGGATTGATGAGATCGTTTGACGCCGTCGAGAACATCGAACGGATGAGTACATGGCTGACCAAGGGGGGTCTGCCCGATTCATCCCTGTACGTTCCAATGGTGCGAGGAATCCTTCAGGGTCTGCCTTCCACGACCGGCCCAGGCAGATCAATGGGACTAAAAGCTCCTCCGGAGCTCTCGAAATACACGTTGAGCAGCGCCGAGGAACAAGCGCTCGCGACCAGAGAAAAGGAGTTGATCCAGTATTCACTGATCAATCTCCTCTGGCTGGCGACGCCGGCGGAAAAGGAGAAGGCCGGCCGAGCCTTGCAAAAGTCCACCGGCCTGAATTTCACCGAGGCGGGCGACTGGAGCACATGGTGGGAAACGAAGTTCGATTCCAATTGATTTCGCGCGGAACGGATAAGCGACGGGGGGGCATCCAATCATTTGCCGAGAGGATCGGAATTGAGCACCCGGGAAAAGTACTTAATTTAGCAGAAATCTGGCTCCCCAAACGTAACCCTTTTCATAACTACTCTCTATTATTGGGCGCGGCCTGCGCCGCGCGTGGCGCCCATGCGCCTGGCTCTGACCGCAATCCCGCGGCTGCGTCAGATCATTCGCCGCAAAACGAGGGTCTTTTCGAGCTTCACTCCGCCTCGGTCGACCGTGAGATTCACCCGCGCTCCATCCCGCATGAACTCATTCCACACTTCGTCATATGTCTGACGCGCAACCGCACGGCCGTCGACAGCGACAATCGCGTCTCCTGGGCGGATACCGCATTCGCTCGCAGGTGAACCGACGACAACATCGATCACTTCCAGCGTGCCCTCGGGCGTTTTCTCAGTGATTACCCCCGCCATGTCCCAATCAAAGGGATCCGCGAAACGCCGGCCGGGCTCGAGATACATACACTGGCGCGGATAGTCGAACACGACGAGGAACCTCTTGAGCACGTCATTGCCGATCATGCCGTTCTGTCCAAGAACACCTGCGCTTCCCCACGACTTCTCGTCGGGAAACGACGTGATGACGCCATCCAGAGTATGCTTCCCCAAGCGAAGCCGATGGATTCGTCCAGTCGAGCCGCGAACGGTGCCCGCAAAGCCCCTCGAGAGAATCTTCTCTGATCCCTCGATGACTGCGGGAGGTTCGCGGAGGTCTTTGCGGGAAAAGGTGAAAAGGAGCAGCTGTGCGGCCCCGGTGTCGACCAGCATCCTCACGGGGCGTTCCTCAGCGTTATCGATTGAGACCGACGCATTGATCACGGGGATGCCCTGACTGAATACGAAATCGAGCTTCTCCCCCGAACCGCCGTACGTGAACGCCGCGCTGTCATACAGATGAAGGACGCCGGCATCGTAGTCGATTTCCATCGTGCAATCGAACAACGTCCTCCCGATGATGCCGCGCGCGGGGTAGTTCACATACGGCGCCGCGTCGGTGACAACGAGCAGCTGCTGCCCCGAGAACGTGACGCCCGGGAGCGAGAGATCGGCACCAAGCGCGATTCGTGCCGTCATCGGTCGTTCCACCCCTCCCCCTCCGAGCGGCACCTCGCTCACGTACTTCAGCCCCAATTTCTCGCCGAGCGCCGGGTCCAGGAGAATCGCCCCCTCGAATCCGAATCCGGTGTCGAGCAGCATCGGAATCTCCAGGGCTTCGCCCACTTTGACCTTCACGATGATGTGCATCTGCTCATAGGTGAACGGAATGTCGCGAGCGGAAGCTCCTCTATGAAACCGTATGTTAGGCTGAGCGGCGGTCGCCGGCGATTTGCTCGCGGCAAGGTCGCAGAGCGCTGTGATCGCCGCCCAAACCATTAGAAATATGGAGATTCGGACGTTCGTGCCTGACATTGCGAGCCTCCTATCACGGGCCTCCATTCAAGCCGAGTCGGAAAGCTCGGGATGTTCCCCGAGGCGTAAACCAGCTCTGCAGATTATACGAGCGATGAGCAGGCAACGTTTCAGGCCTGTGCAGACGGCTGCCAGGCCTGCGGGATGAAATGACTGACGCCAAAGGTTGGGCGAACTGCGGTCGGCGGTGTTGCAGAGGTAGTAAGAGGAAAGACTGGCTCCCCAAACGTAACCCTCTTCATAACCTCTCTCTGTTTTGGGGATTCTGTCCCTGGCTTCGGGGGAATACGCTAACTGCAGGAATAGCAATGCGGATGGAATATTCAGAAGCCACAGGGGGCTTCGCCAAGAGAGTCAGAGAGTTTTGGATGATCGCCGCAAAAATCCGAGCCAGGCGCGTCTCACGGCGAACGATCCCGGCTCTCTCTCCTCCAAAGCCGACAGTCGGGCTCGATGGCGAGTCATCACGCAAGTCTCTTTGTTAGTGCGGAGAATAAGGGAACGCCCAGAACGCGCCTCTCAAGACTCTGAGTTAACCAGCGGGGTGCATCGGGTTCGTATAGAAAAAATCTGGCTCGCCAAACGCAACCCTCTTACTAACCACTCTCTAATTTCGGGGCTTTCAGTGATGGCTGCTCGTCAGGGGTTTTCGTCGCGGGGGCCACGCCGGAGGCCATAGTAAAACCCGGCTGTCGAGTCCTCATCAAACTCAACAGCCCGGCTTCCAAAGAACCCGAGCTACTCAAAAGAGACTGGGACTAGGATAGAGCCGATGGTTGGCGGACTGCGTCATCGGTATTCCCGACGAGCTGCTTAGTTCATAGGTGCTATTGGAGCCGTTTTTTTCATGAGGATTATTCTGTCCTGATTCGAGACAGATCCCCTGTTGACTGTTCCATCCCTTATCCAATCCTTAGAAATCCCAGTTTTGTTACGGTTTCCAGGTTCCACTTAACCTGGCAGATCATCGAGTCGTGCTGGGATGGAGTTTCTGGAAGGGACAACGGTCGCCCCTCATCCTTCGATACGGCATGCACCGCGGTCTACCGCGCGATGACCATTTTCTTCGTCTCCACGAAACCGGTCGCCTCGAGGCGGTACAGGTACACACCCGACACCGCGAGTTGTCCCTCTTCGTTGCGGCCGTCCCACGTCACGTCATGCCTGCCGGCGGGTAGGCGCGAATCCATCAGCGTCTTGACGAGCCGGCCGTCCACGGTGAAAATCGACAGGCGCACCGCCCCGGCCTCTGGCAGCTCGATCGATATCGTGGTGCGCGGATTGAAGGGATTCGGGAAGTTCTGCCGGAGCCGATGGCACCGGGGAATCTCCGCGCTCTTCTCGCGGGAGAGGTTCCCCAACCGAACCCTGCTGCCGGCTCCGCTCCAGGGAATCGATGGGTAGGTCCGCTCGCCGTTGACGTGAACGTATACCTGCTCGTTTTGCCCCGGCAGCTGCGAGGATACTCCGCTCAGGGCATCGTACCCGTAAAGTGGCGTGAACTTCAGCATGCCCGCCGCGTATACCGCTCCACCGCACTTGACGCCCTCCGCCGTGAAAAACTCGACCGATGCGTCAGGCGGCAGTTCGCGGCCGTCGAGCGTGATGCCCGTGCCGTAGACGAGCATCCAGCTCCGTGACCGTACACCGCGCCGCTGCTCGGACAGAGGTACGGCGGGGGAATCGAGCCTGTCACTGTCGAAACCGGGGTAGTACAGGACCGTGTTGACATCCACGCGGATCCAGTATCCGAACCCGGGCCGTAGCTCTGTGAGGGTGTTGAACTGCGGCATGCCGGGTTGCCATACCTGCGCTTCCCCGTCGAATCCGCTCGCGCCGCCCAGTATGTCGATCACATTTCCGAATCCTTCCTCCACGGGGTAGGATTCCCGCGGCCAGTAGCCGATCAGGTTCCATCCCTCGTACAGGATGATTCCGTTCGGCGCCGCCGGGAGCAATGCGCCCAGCAGCGGCGGTATTTCTGGTCCGCATATCCTGAGCGTCGCGGCGCATTTCATCCTGAACCAGTACCCGTGGTGGTAATCGAGCTCCCGCAACGTCGAGAAGTCCGGAAGGGCCGGGTCGTACGCCACGCCGTCCAGCTCGTAACCGAGAACGACATCGACGCACTCCTCGATCCCCGAGATGATACCCTCTATCGGACCGTATACATCGAGATTCCACGAGATCAGGTTCCACCCCTCTTGCAGCGGGATCTCGAGGCATCTCTCGCGGGAGAATTCGCACAACTCGAATACGTCGTCGTGGAATGTCCATACGATCGCCGGGTGCGTTTCCACCGGAGCCCCGTTCAGGGAGAATGATATCGTATCGCCCGGCTCCGCTCCCTCGTCGGAATTGGTGTAGATGTCATCCCGGTATATCGCCATGAAGCCGTACGAGCCGTCCCTGCGGACGCGATCGAGGCCGCAGAGAACGCCGTCCGGATCGTACGCGCGGATTATGGAACCGGGCGGTACGGCCTCGCCGCCCGCCGAGGGTGCCTCGCAGTAGACGCTGATCCATTCATTTGTCGGCACGAGACCGCCGCCGAAGGGCAACGGGACGGCTCCCATGTCGTTGCGGCTCCCGTCAGGGTCGTTGTAGCGGGAATCCGGATCTCCCGCGTCGATGCACGGGGAGCCCGGCATGAGTTGATAGCTGCGGTCGAGCATCGGATCCATGCTGATCGAGCCGGTTCCCGGAAACGGGATTTCGTAGTACAGGACAAGGCTGCCGTAGACATCGTTGTACCCAAGCACGGGCTGAGCCACGCCGGGCTGGATCCCTTCCCGGTGAATGCCGTAGTGCTTGTTGAATGCGATTATGTTGTTCCTGATGATGGGAGGCGCCGTCGAGAATGTGGAGATGCCGCCGTTCTGGCAGAAGATGATGGTGTTGTTCTCTATCACGGCGGGGGCCCAACCGGTGGTAACCCACTCGGGGTACCCGGGGCCGCCGAGACAGATCGCCGCCCAGTCGGGCACGCCCTGTCCGATGAGTATGTTGCGCCTGATCGTCGGAGCCGCGTCGATGCAGTGGATGCCGATCCATCCGCCCTCCAACGTGAATCCCTCGAGAACGGCCTCGTTTGTCTCGCGGTGATCAAACGTAACCAGTGCATAGTTAATGAACCGTTCGTTTTCGTCGCGCAGCGCCGATGTAATGGTCGTCTCGAGCGGTCCCTCGCTCGAGCGTACGGTGATCAGTTTCCCCTTGAAGTTTATGAGCTCGTAGTAGGTACCGGGAAAAACGAGCACCGTATCGCCGTTTGATGCGGAATCGATGGCCTGCTGAATAGTCCATCCGCCCGGCGAAACGGGTATCGTTTCACCGAAGGCCGGCCCGCACAGCGCACAGAGGCATGCCGTCACGAGAACGGATACCGTTTTCATCATGTCCCTCCATCGTTTGGTTTCTAGTGGGGTTTAATAATATAATAAACAATATATTAGCTGCTGTCAAGGGAGTTGCGGAGCGGATAGTGGAGCGTGGAGTTTCCCCGATTTTCAAGGTTCGAAGAGTGAGAGCTGCACTTCCTGGAACAATGCCTCTTTCTTTCCGGCGAAGGGCCGCGCAGAGCCCCTGTGCCTTCTATTAATGCCGTCCGCATTGCCGTACTTGCGCTTGCCACGATCCGAGCATTATATGAGCTGCATGTTTTTCATCATTCTACGCACCATTATTTCAGCGCTTGACGTGACCTGTCCCTTCCATTAATTCCATCGGCCTTAGGATACTTGCAGTTACCTAGCTCCGTTATTATATATATCGGATGCTGATTCTAATTCTACGCACCATCATCTCAGCGCTGAGGTCGCACCGTGCGCTAGAAGAAAGCCGTCAAATGAGATCTATGATCCTGCGGGTTGTCCAAGAAAGCGGAGCGGCCCAGTCGTTGACACTGCGCCGCGGCTGCCGTGCCGGCGGGTCCGGCGCGCCGCGTGCTCTGCAAGCACCGTGCTGGCAGCAGCTGTTAACAGCATGCGCATGCGAAACTAGATTGTCTTTCCTACTCGGGCGCTACTTTAACAGTAATTGAGGCTGCGCCGCCGACGCCGAATCCCAGAAACTTGCCGTCCGCCGTGAAACTTAGAGTCAGTTCAATCTCCTTAAGCGGCAAGGATTAGAAAGTGGACTTGGCCATGAAGCGAGCTGCACTCGCCAAGCCGGCAATCTATAGCTATAGGATGTTCCGAATTCGTTAATCTGGGGCTCAAGAATATAAAAGCTGTTAACCAAATGACAGCAGCATCAAGAGAGTCAGAGAGTTTTGAAGAATTGTCTCCAATTAGTGGGTGGAATTCTGATCGCCGCGAAGGATCCCGGCACTCTCTTTCCAAAACAGAGAGTCGAGCGGCTGAACGAACAATGGCGCAAATCCTTATAGCTGTGCGGGAAATAGCGGCGCGCCGATTAGGCGCCTCTCAAAGAGCCCGCGTTAACCAAACGGGGACCCCCAGCTCGGATAAGAAAAATCTGGCTCCCCAGGCAGGACTCGAACCTGCAACCCTCCGGTTAACAACCGGCACATGGAAATGGATTATTGGCGGGCGCACGCCGTCCTGTGGCGAATGCGCAACTATGAATCAACCAGCTTGAGGACAAGGGTATTCATTTCCGCTTTGACTCTCCGCGACCTCTCCCATGTCTCCCTCACGAAGCCGTCGTCAGAGGCCTGGGTGTTGGCCTCGGCATAGTCGCGGATTATCTTCTTGCCGCGGATGTCGTCCCGTTCCTTCGCCCGCTGTGTGTCGCGGGCGATCCGCTCATGGATATCGGCCAATCGTCTGAGGTTCTCAGTGATGACCCGCTCTCCGTATCCCTCGGAGCTGATGAGGCCACGCCGGTACTCCCAGTCCGTATCACCGGTCACGTCCTCATAAATCGATGCGACACGCGCTCGCTCTCCGCTCTCGACCAGCTCTCCCACGCGTACGGCGAGCCCCTGAAGCGCAAAGTACTCTATATAGAAGTTGTACACATCTATACCCTTCGAACGGCTCTCCTCCATCATGAAGTTCTTGCCGAGGCTCGGTATGTCTTCGTCCGTATAGAGCTCTTTCACTTTTTCGACATTCTTCAGCCGGTCCCTCGCAATGATCATCTTCTCGACGATATCCCTGCGGAACACATCGAACACGAACTGCGTCCGTTTCGCTTTGTTCCGCTTCTTGTATTTCCCTTCGTTTCTGAGCACCGAATAAAGATTCTCCGAAAGGACCCAGGCCGGGAAAATCTCGTTATAGGCCGGCGGAACACCATCGAACGCCCTGGACGGCTTGTTGATGAGGGAAAATGGGAACTCGACCTTTTGAGGAAGCGTGTCAACGGCGGTCGCTATAAGACCGTACGGGGCGCCCGTGAAATCGGACGGGAACTTGACATTGACACCGAGGCCAAAGAAAAAACCCTCCCCGCACCAGATTTCCTGGTCCGGCGCTTTTGACGTGTGGTTGGATCCGACGTTGGCGCCGTATGCCACGTTCCCCTTCCCCTCCGGCCACAGAGCGGCTATGAGCATTGCCTGGTGGTGAAAGCCGACGAACGGCCCGATGAGCGAGGCCGTCACCTCTCCCTCCGCAATGCCGGTGTTGGGGCCGATGATGCTCTGCGTCACCTTGCCGTGCCGCTCCACGTGCGAGTGCTCGGTGAGAACCGAGTCGTCCACGATCGCCATGGAAGTGACATCACAGCCGTACTGCAAGCACGAGTTCCGCACGTACGCGCCGTGGCTGATCCCGGTCCGCTCTTCGGGGGTGCTGAGAAGCGTGCAGTTCTGCACGATGGTTGCGCCGTCTATCAAGGCGCCCTCGCCCAGGTACACATCCTCCACTCTGGCCGTGTGGCGGATGACGCCGCCACGCTCAATAACGCCGAAGGGAGCCCTGCATGAATCGACGTAGGACTTCACGAACTCCCGGTACGCCTCGAGAAACTCCCGGTCTCCTCTCCGCGTGGCGACGGCCGTCGCTACCGGGATTGTGATCTCGGCGTATGAGAGCACCTCCCTACCTCCCGTTTCGATGCCGATCGCGATCTCCCTGCCGTTGCCGAATGCGCATTGTGGGGATGCGGTCAAAGCCCCCGTGTCGAAAACGACGCAGCGTTCCCTGAGAATATAGCTCGAGAGAATGGCAACACCGGAAACGAGGCAGCCGTCTCCGATCTCGGAGTTCACGATCGTGCTGTTGTAGATTCCGCCCGGGAGAGACGCCGCCGTCTCCACGAGCACCTCTTCGCCTCCGAGTGCGCCGAGCACGCAATTACCGAGAAAGGTGCTGCTGGCGATGAAGGCCGGCGTGAACCCCTCGGCCACCAGAACCCTGCCCCAGTCAGGAGAACGGTTGCCGCGGGACTTCAGCGCATCGATCTCCCCTGCCGTCAGGAGTCGAACCCGGTCACCGAACAGGCGGCTCTTCCCTTTGGCCCGTTTGAGTTCCCGCAGGGAAGCGACGAAGCCCGACGTTTCGAGCAGCTCCCCGACAAGAGATTTCAGATACTCGTTCATACCCGGATGATCCTTCTTTCCCGCCCTCCGCATGCGGCCGGTTTCACGGGCCGCCGTCAACGGCCTATCTGTTTCCGAACGATATGCTTGTTGTCACGGATCCAGTTGTAATATTCCTTCCGTTTCAACTTCGACGCCGCTTCTTCATCCAGCACCACAATTACATAGCTGTGAAGCTGCAGCGCCGAGGCCGTGATCTGGCTCGTGACGGGGCCCTCGATGAACTCGCGGCACACCTCGGCCTTGCCCTCGCCGCTGGCGATGAGAAGAATCTTCTTGGCCTCCATGATCGTGCCGATCCCCATGGTGATCGCGAAACGCGGCACATCCTCTTCCTTGTCGAAGAAGCGGGCATTGTCCTTAATGGTCTGCTCGTAAAGCCCCTTCACCCTTGTCCGGCTCGCGAAGGAAGAGCCAGGCTCGTTAAAGCCGATATGTCCGTCACGCCCAATGCCCAGCACCTGCAGATCGATGCCGCCCGCATCCCGTATCTGTTTCTCGTACCATTCGCTGAACTCCTCGGGATCATCCGTGTTGCCCTGCGGAACGAAAGCATTGTGCGGGCTGACATTGACGTGCTTGAAGAAATTTTCCCACATGAAGTAATTGTAACTGTTCTTGTGCAGGGGGGCGAGATCGAGGTACTCGTCGAGATTGAAAGTCGTAACCTTCGAGAAATCCAGCCCCTCCACTTTGTGCAGCTTCGCCAGTTCCTTGTATGTCCCGACTGGTGTGTCCCCCGTCGCGAGACCGAGCACGAGATCGTGTTTGCGTTTGACTTCCTTCGCAATAATTGCAGCCGATGTCTTGCTCATAGACTCATAGTTCGGCGTAATGATTATCTCCATAGTGCCACCCCTTTTCTGCTCAGCGTTTCCGACAAATCCGATGATTTCCCAAGCATCGAGAGACGCTCATTCTAATGAATACCGTACCATCCCTGCTGATCTCCCCCGCTTCTTGTAGCATATCTCTTGTCATTCGGCAATAGTCGATTCGCCTAGCTTTTCCGGGCAACGTCCGAAAAGAACCGCCACCGGGGTGCAACCCTCTTCATGACCACTCTCTGTTTTGGGCGATGAGCTATAGAGCCGCGAGCCGTTTTCGCGCATCGATGAGCTGAGGCAGGTCCTCGTCCGCCTCGGACCACATCTCGAGGAATTTCGCGTATTCCTTCTTCGCTTCCGCCGGGCGCTTCATCTCCTCGTAGATCGTCCCGAGCTCGTAGTGCGACAGGGCGTGGCCCTTGAAAATCCGAAGCATTTCTCTGTGCACCTCGGCCGCCTTGTCAAGCTGGCCGTCCATCCGATAGGCGTTGGCGAGAATCGTGCGATAGTCGATGCCGATGAATCCACCCCATATAACACCCCCTTTTTTCATCTCGGCCAGGATCTTGAGAGCAGTCTTTGGGTCGTGATCGGCGAGCGCGGCCCTGGCCTCGATCTCAAGCGAATCATAGCGCGCCATCAAACCGAATTCGGATTCCAAGTTCAAGAAGTATCTCGCAGCCTCTCTGGCGCCCTCCGCATCCCCAAGCATGGCCAAGGCTTGTCCGAGAGGCCGGGGGTACGGGCCAACACTGCTGTCCGCTGCAGACAGGCTGGAATCCGGATAATATCTTTTTATGGACTTGTCTATCATATGCCTATTCCATCGCTTGTACAAATCGACAACCTCTTGCAGGCGATCAGTATGCACGAGAAGACGGAATTCGGGCATGTCGATTATGGATAGGTCCATATATTCCTTGATTACATCGCGCATTTTCTCGTAACGGCCCGCCTCGATGTAGAGAGCCGCAAGGTTTAAATTGCCATGACATATCGCAATGAGATGAAATCGCCTGCCGTCGCTGAGGTTACTCTGCTCGAGGATTTTCTCGAAACACACAATTGCGCCCTTCAGGTCACCGCGATGGTAGGCACAGTAGCAGAAATTCTCTGGAGTCCAGTCCGGGTCCAATTCCACTGCCCGGCGAAAGGCCACTTCGGCACTATCAGGCAACCCCTGCTCGATATACCGCCACCCCAATTCATCCCAGCCATTCATCTCTCTCGGATAGCGCTTGACGTATGCGCGAGTCGCCTTGAATGCCTCATCGGTGCGGCCGAGCGTCACGAGAGCTTCAAAATACCCCGGACCGCCGAAAACCTTGTCATCTGGATACAACCGCTGCCCTTCCTCATCAATTTCCACGAACTCATGCCAGTTCCACCAGTTAGATAGCTCATCTTCCAGATTAATCAGCGTTTGGCGATCATCAGGCCATCGCTCATGGATTTTGCGAAGGGTTGCGATGGCAGCATTCAATTCACCCTTCATGACCTGTCGCTGAGCCTCGAGCCGCAGTTGATCTTTGGCCCCCAACCGCGATCTTAAGCTCCATGCCTTCTCGGCGTATTTGCCGGCCAGCTCCCATGTTCCCGGCGCTAGAGTTCTACTAAGTCGTGCAAGCTCGAGATAGGCCAGCGCGAATGTCGAATCTTCCGCAATTGCCTTTTCGAACCCGGCAATCGCCTCGTTTCCGCGTCGCTCCTCGGCCGCAAGCATCCCCGCCATATAGTGCTGATAGGCGCGAGAGGATTTGGTCGTGATGCTCTCCACGGCCGTGGGCGCGTTCTTCGCCTCAACGCCGCAGGCACGAGCTATCCGGGGAATGGCTTCAGCTATGATCTGATCCGCCAGGTCGGCAAGCGCGATTCCCTCCGCACGTCCACCGCCCACGTTCTGGCCGTTTCGAGTATCCACCAATCGCCAATTCACAAACTGATTCGAGCCGGACTGCCCGATCGTCGCCACCAGAAACAGCGTCGCCTCAACCTTGCGTGCAATCTCAAGCGTCTGGCCATCCTCGATCGCGCCGCGCGGCGAGCCGAAGAGCCGCCGGCGCAGATCGTGTAGAAGCTCCGAACTCACTACCCGGATAAGATCCGCTTGAATGAGACCGCTGCTCACGAGCTCCGTGAGTCCTGCAGAGACTATCGGATCACTCGGCACCGAGAGATCCCGAAAGTCCATCACAGCCAGCGAATACTTCGTGGCATCCGGAGCAGAAGGCCAAAAACGGAGCAGCAGGATCGATGCGATCGCAGCCACAACCACGATCGAAGCCACCACCGCGGCCCGCTGCCACGGACGCCACCGCCGCCAGAGACGCTTGAGCCCCTTCGCCGGGACGGCTTTTCCCGCCGGTAGCGCCTCCCGATCCTGCGCGAGCGCGGCAAGGTCCGCGATAAATACTTCTGCGCTCTGATACCTGCGAGCAGGATCCTTCGCAAGCGCCTTCGCCAGCACACCGTCCAGGCCCGCGGGAATATCACTGCCCCCCACCGCCAGCGGCGCCGGATCTTCGTTCATGATCGAATACAGAAGCGCCGCCTCGTACTCTCCCCCAAACGGCGCTCTTCCCGACACCATCTCATACAGCACCACTCCCAGCGCCCAGATATCACTGCGAGCATCCGCCTCCACCCCCTTCACCTGCTCCGGCGACATGTAGGCAACCGTCCCCATCGTCGTCCCCGTCCTCGTGAGCTTCGTCGCCCCCGAGACTTTCGCGAGCCCGAAGTCCATGAGCATCGGCCGGCCTTCGTTCGTGAGCATCACGTTCCCAGGCTTGATGTCCCGGTGTATGATGCCTTTGGCATGGGCGCTGGCCAGGGCATCCCCGATCTGTCGGGCAATCGACAGCGTCTCGTCGAGCGGGAGCGGGCCCTCGGCGATGCGGTCTTTCAGGCTTCGCCCCTCGATGCATGCCATAGCGATAAAGATGCGGCCTTCGCTCTCGGCGATCTCGTGGATGGGGCAGATGTTCGGGTGAAGGAGCGCAGCCGCGGCTCGGGCCTCGTGCACGAGCCGGGCCCGGTCTTCCTCGCGGGCTACAGAGTCGGGCGGGAGGAACTTGAGCGCCACGGTACGACCGAGCGCGAGGTCCTCGGCCTTGTAGACGACGCCCATGCCGCCCTCACCGAGCTTCGAGAGAATTCGGTAATGTGAGATTTCCTTCCCGATCATCGGCGAGAACCCGTTCACGCTCTGCTCCGATCTGTGTCAGCAGAATTCTACGGGCACCTGACCATGCCCCCCTACTTCTTCATGCCAGCCTTCTTCAAAAGATCGTTGTAGCGCTGATGGCGTGTGAGAAGGGCAAACCATGGATCATTGATGAGCTTGACCATATCAAGCGGGCGGTTCCGATACTTGTCCTCAAGAATCGCAAAGGCCTTATCGAGCTCCCCGAGGCAGCAGTAGGCAAAGGCGAGCTCAATGGGGCTCTTCTCAAGAGCCAGCGCCGAATCCAATCTTCCGCGCTCGCCGAGCCAGTATCGCGCAACCGCCAGGGTCGACGGGCCGTAATATCCCTTCGGCGCTAGTTCGAGCACCCTTCGAAAGCCCGCCCTGGCCCGAGCCGTGTCGCCGAGGTTCACGTAATAGGCAGCGAGAAGCGGCCATATATCTTCTCTGCCAAGCACAACAGCCCTTTCGACGTCCCTGAGCGCTTCACGATACAGCCCCATTGTCGCGTATACGGAGCTGCGATAGAGATAGCTTCCATGCTCAGTGCTATCTTTTCGTACGGCCTCATTGAAATAGACGAGCGCACTGTCGAACCTGAAGCAATCGTGAAAAATCGCGCCGATTCCGCCTATCCAGACGGCGTTCGCCGGATCGAGCATCTTGGCGAGCTTCGCCTCTCTCACGGCTCCGTCGCAATCTCCCTTGAACAGGAGCAAGAAGGCATAGCTATTGTGATACCCCGCCATATTGGGATCCAGATCTAGAGCTCGCAGGTATTCTTCTTCGGCACCCCTGACGTCGTTTTCATACTTAAATTTGTAATCGCCGAGGGCGCCTATCGCCTGCGGTTGTTTCGGATCGAGACTGAGCGCCATGTCGATATACTTCTTGGAGAGGGGGCGAATAGTTTCGGCCGGTTGCATGCCGAGCCACTGGTAGGAGTTATATGCTTCCGCAAGTCCCGCAAATGCCTTGGCGAACGTCGAATCGATCGCAATGGATTTTTCCAGGTATTCGATGGCTTTCGACAGGCTCGCTGGGGTGTATTTATAGCAATAGCTCATTCCGATGAGATAGGCTTCGATCGCCGCCGGGTTCACCGGCTTCTGCTCGCCGAGCGCAGCCTGGCTTCCCGGTCGAATTCCGACCCCGAGCGCAGCTGCCACTCCGCGCGTCATTTCATCCAGGATAGAGTAGAGATTCTGCATATCGCCGGTGAACGTATGCGCATAGAGCTGCCTGTCTTTCGCCGCCTCGTACAGCTGAATGCTGAGGTTCACCTTGCTCCCTGAAATCCTGCATGACCCCTCGATCAGCGCTTTCGCATTTACTTTACGCCCGATCGCCTCCGCTGAGAGCGTGCTCCCCTTGAATTGCATCATCGTTTGAGCGGCACGAACCTGCACCGAGCTGATCGAGCCAAGGGATCCGGAGATGGCGCTCACAAGGCCATCGATGAGCTGCTCTTGCGAAGCATCTTCCGTCAGGTTGCGGAGCGGTAAAACGCCAATCGAGTCGATCGCTTCAACCTTGGGCGAAAGGAGTGCCACGGCCGCATATATGACGGCCCCTGCAACGAGACATGCCGCACCTACTGCCGCCGCCCGCTGCCACGGACGCCACCGCCGCCAGAGGCGGCGCAGACCTTTCGCCGGCACGGCCCTTCCCGCGGGAAGAGCTTCGCGGTCTCGGGCGAGCGTCTCCAGATCCGCCACGAGCTCGCCCGCCTTCTGATACCTCCGTGCCGAATCCTTCGCGAGGGCCTTTGCCAGCACACCGTCCAGACCAGCGGGAATATCACTGCCCTCCACCGCCAGCTGCGCCGGATCCTCGTTCAGAATCGAATAGAGCATCGCCGCCTCGTACTCCCCCCCGAACGGCGCTCTTCCCGACACCATCTCGTACAGCACTGTCCCGAGCGCCCAGATATCACTCCGATGATCCGCCTCTTTCCCCTGCACCTGCTCCGGCGACATGTAGGCAACCGTCCCCATCGTCGTCCCCGTCCTCGTGAGCTTCGTCGCCCCCGACACCTTCGCGAGCCCGAAGTCCATGAGCATCGGCCGGCCTTCATTCGTCAGCATCACGTTCCCAGGCTTGATGTCCCGGTGAATGATGCCTTTGACATGAGCGCTGGCCAGGGCGTCCCCGATCTGTCGGGCGATCGAGAGCGCCTCATCGAGCGGGAGCGGCCCCTCGGCGATGCGGTCTTTCAGGCTTCGCCCCTCAATGTGCGCCATAGCGATGAAGATGCGGCCTTCGCTCTCGGCAACTTCATAGACCGGGCAGATATTTGGATGGAGAAGCGCCGCGGCGGCTCGGGCCTCGTGCACGAGACGGGCACGGTCTTCCTCGCGGGCGATGGAGTCTGGCGGGAGGAACTTGAGCGCCACGGTACGACCGAGCGTGAGGTCCTGGGCCTTGTAGACGACACCCATCCCTCCCTCGCCGAGCTTCGAGAGAATTCTGTAGTGCGAGATTGTCTGGCCGATCATGCGCTTTCCCTGTCGGCGCCCTAGAGCGCGGCGATCCGTTTCTTCGCATCGATGAGCTGGGGCCGGTCGGAGTCCGCCTCGGACCACATCTCGAGGAACTTCGCGTACTCTTTCTTCGCCTCGGCGGGGCGCTTCATCTGCTCATAGATCTGACCGAGCTCGTAGTGCGAGAGGGCGTGGCTGCCATAGATCCTGAGCATCTGCCTGTGCACCTCGGCGGCCTTGTCGAGCTGCCCGGCCATCCGGTATGCACGGGCGAGAGTCGTCCGGTAGTCGATATCGATATATCCGCCGAAGGGCACGCCGTTCCTGCGCATCTCCGCAAGGAATCGTAAGGCCGCCTTCGGATCGTTGTCGGCAAGGGCGGCTCTTGCGTCGATCTCGTTCGCGTCATGGATATTCCTCCCGGCCCCGAGTGAATCCCTCCGTAACTCCCCCGCTACTTCCCGGGCTTTTTCGACATCGCCCAGCTCCGCATACGCTTTGCCCAAGTCTCGTGGGTAGAACTCACCTATTGTTGTGTCCTCCTTGGCCATTCGCTCGTGCTGCAGATCAATATCCATGATTTCCTGCCACTGGCCTATTTCGACGAGAAGCCGAGTATGGATCATGTTTGCGAGATCGGACTTTCGGGTGCGCGGACCCCAGAACTCTTGAATCACCTCGCGCATCTTCCGATAACGCCCGGCCTCGATATAGAGCCCCGCCAGGCAAGGCGGACTCTGATGGCTGACGATCATCAGAGCTCTCCGCTTGCTCGGATCAATGTTCCTCTGGTTGACGACTCTCTCGGTCGCCGCCGTGGCGTCCGCAAGATCGCCGCGATGATACGCGACGAGGATTCCCTTTTCATCAAGGGGATCTATCCGGGGATCCAATTCGGCTGCCTTGCGATAAGCACCCCCAGCGCTGTCGGGCAGTCCCGAGGCGATGTACATGTTTCCAAGATTGTTCCAGCTGAGCGGTTCATCGTGATGGTGCTCTGCATATGATCGAGCGCGTCTCACAGCTTCATCAGCCCGACCCACATTGACCAGCAGGTGGAGATAGGCCGCTCCGCCGATTATGGGATCATCCGGATAGTAGCGCAGTCCTTCCTCGCTGATCTGCAAGGCCTCGTTATCGTAGAAATAGCCTCCCACTCCATCCCTCAGCGCTATCAGAACCTCGCGATCATCCGGCCAGCGCTTTCTCATTTCACGGAACACTGCAATCATTTCACCGGGGCTGCCGGCGCGCTTAGCCTCAAGTCGCATGCGATCTTTGACTCCCAGCCGGGATCTCAGGCTCCAGGCCTTATCGTAGTACTGTCGGGTCTGATCCGAGAAGTACCCCGAATACGATCGTCCCAGTTGGAAATACGCTAATGCAAACGTCGAGTCCAGGGTTACCGCTCTCTGGAACTCCGCGATGGCATCGTCCCAGCGCCCCTCATCTTGCGCCAGGAGACCGGCAGCGTAGTGCTGATATGCGCGCGGATTATCGCTCGTAATGCTCGCGACGCTGCCTGCCGCCTGCACGGGCTCGATACCGCAAAAACGAGTGACATGCGGCAGCGCTCCGGCGATGATCTGATCGGCGAGTTGAGTAAGGGCTCCGCCTTCTGCTCGGCCAGCGCCCAGATTGCCCGCCTTCCGCGTTTCCACTAATCGCCACGTCACGGACTGGTTGCTAGCATCCCCCGCGATCGTGGCCACAAGATAGATCGTCGCTTCCAGCTTTCGCGCAATCTCAAGCCTCTGGCTATCGTCGATCGGCCCCCGCGCAGCCCCGAAGAGGCGACGGCGCAGGTCGTGAAGACGTTCCGGGCTCACAATCTGAACCTTGGCTGAAATCGCCTCGGTGATGCCGCTATTCACGAGCTCCGTTAGCCCGGCGGAAACAGTCGAGTCGCCAGCGGTGGCCAGATCGCTGAAGTCCATTACGGCAAGCCAATATTTCTTGGCATCTGGAGCGGAGGGCCAATAACGCAGAGGGAGAACCGACCCGATCCCCGCCAAGGCCACGAGCGAGGCAATAGCCGCCGCCCGCTGCCACGGACGCCAGCGCCGCCAGAGGCGGCGCAGACCTTTCGCTGGCACGGCCCTTCCCGCGGGAAGTGCTTCTCGATCGCGCGCGAGGGCATCAAGATCGGCCACCAGCTCCTCCGCCTTCTGGTATCTCCTGGTGGGGTCCTTCGCCATTGCCTTCGCCACGATCCCATCGAGACCTGCAGGTACATCCTTGCCCTCTCCCGAGAGAGGAGGCGGATCCTCGTTCAGAATCGAATAGAGCATCGCCGCCTCGTACTCCCCCCCGAACGGCGCTCTTCCCGACACCATCTCATACAGCACCACTCCCAGCGCCCAGATATCACTGCGAGCATCCGCCTCCACCCCCTTCACCTGCTCCGGCGACATGTACACCACCGTCCCCATCGTCGTCCCCGTCCTCGTGAGCTTCGTCGCCCCCGACACCTTCGCGAGCCCGAAGTCCATGAGCATCGGGCGGCCCTCGCTCGTCAGCATCACGTTCGCAGGCTTGATGTCCCGGTGGATGATGCCTTTCGAGTGGGCGGAGACGAGGGCGTCCCCGATCTGTCGGGCGATCGAGAGCGCCTCGTCGAGCGGGAGCGGACCATCGGCGATGCGGTCTTTCAGGCTTCGCCCCTCGATGCAGGCCATGGCGATAAAGATGCGGCCTTCGCTCTCGGCGATCTCGTGGATGGGGCAGATGTTCGGGTGAAGGAGCGCCGCCGCGGCTCGGGCCTCGTGCACGAGCCGGGCACGGTCTTCCTCGCGGGCGATGGAGTCTGGCGGGAGGAACTTGAGCGCCACGGTCCGGCCGAGCGTGAGGTCCTCGGCCCGATAGACCACGCCCATGCCGCCCTCACCGAGCTTCGAGAGAATTCTGTAGTGCGAGATTGTCTGGCCGATCATGCAGTCTCCCCGCGGTAGCAGGGCCACCCGACTTTCCAGCGAAAGAAGATTGTACGCCTTGGAGTTGATCGCTCGGGGATCATTCTAGCCTAGCGCGCCTATTATGTCAAAACGGAAGCTTGTACACATAGATATCGAGATTGTTCCACCGCCGCGACGCGTATACGACCCGCGTGCCGTCGATGGACCAGGAAGGGGACAGCTCGTCGTACCCCCCGGCCACGAGCGCATGCTGATCGGTTCCATCGGCGTTCATGACGTAAATATCGTGCCCCGTGTATCCCCCATAGCGCTGGAATACGATCTTGTTGTTCGACCAGCCCCAGTGCGGAAGGCAGTCGTGCGAAGTCGCGGTGAGCTGCACCGGCGGCCCGCCGATCGCTCTCGTATAGATATTGTCATCTTTCTGATATACGATCTCCCGCCCGTTCGGGGACCAGTTGGGATTCTCTCCCTCCGCGAACCACACATGCCCCTCGGTATTCGAGTAGAGGAAGACTCTCGGAAGGAGCATATACTCGAGCGAATCGATATACGTCGAGTACGCGATCGAATATCCCATGTAGTTGGTGGGCGACCACGCCGGCGTGCGATCGAGCAGTTCGTTGAACGTGATCTGCGATATCATAGAGGCGTCGCCGTAGAATATCTCGTAATCGTGCGTCGGATTGTGCCCCATCACATCCCGGGTCGATCCCCAGACGAGCAATGCGTCCGACGGGTTCACATCGGGCCAGTCGTCTGCGTCCGGGTCGCTGATGATCGATGTCTCGACGCCTCCCACGGCGGGCACACGATAGATATCGTAGTTGCCGGTCCGGCTCGAGCTGAAATAGATAAAGTTGCCGTCCATGCTCCAGCACGGCTCTCCGTCGTTCGCGGCGTCGTCGGTGAGGCGCGTCACGCCGGGCGGCGTCACGTCGAGTGAGCCCTCCGCCACCATCCTGCAATCGACGATGACGCGCATCCCGACCGTTCCGTCCTGCCACGGGCCCGGCGGAATGACGAAGGTGATTGCCGTATCGCTCCAGGACGACACCGTCGCCGCGACGTCGTATACGAGTACATAGCCCCTTCCGTCATCGGGGCCGAAATTGGCCCCGTATGCGGTGATCGACCCTCCAATATGCTGCCCGGGAGGCACGAATCCGTCGACGGTGACGCCGGTGGTCCCTTTGGCGACCTCGACGCATTTCAAGCCGGACTCGTTATCGGCCCGGTCCTTCGCCGATACGCAGATGGTATACCTGCCGCCGAGCGCGGCGGCACAGTCCCAGTCGGCTTCGTAGGGAGCAGCGATGTCCGTCCAGGACTCGATCACCTGGCCGCAGAGGTCTCTCAGCGCGAACGTCACCGATGCGATCCCCGATGCATCGCTGGCCGTGGCCGTCATGTGGACGACCCCGGAGACCGAGGCGCCGTTTGCGGGGCTCGCCAGGATCACTTCCGGCGGCGTCGTATCGTTTCCATTGTGATTACCGTCCCCTGGCTTCGTCGGCGGGGAATCCTTCCCGCAGCCCGGCGAGAAGCAGAGTATCGTCACGCCTATCGGCACGAGAAGCCATACGCGAAATCGTTTCATGACTATCTCCTTTCGCGCAAAGGCGGCACGTCGGCCGTTGTGCAAAAGCCGTTACGGTCTGGCCCGCCAGCCCAATGTGTCAGCGAAAAAGCGATCGCCGCTTGATCTGACGGAAACCACCGCAAGCAGGGTACCTGTCCGATTGAATGTTAACTTCTGCACCCGAGTCAATAGTAGCGCAATTCCCTATAGCTGTGGGGAAAAATAGCGGCGCCCTGAGGGTGCGCCTCACAAGAATCACTGCTAACCAAATGGTCACCCTGGGCTCGGATAGGAAGCACTCTCCCCAAATACAACCCTCTTCATGATCACTCTCTGTTTTGGGTGGTGATTTGGGCCGGGACCTTCTCCCATCCGGGGAAGGGAGCGCTGTCGAGGCGGTACCCGGTGGGTGAGTTCTTTTGGAATAAGCTGTCGGAAAAATGTCGAAAACAATCCAGCGCCCCTCGGGGGACACCGTTACCTACCAAGTGGGCGCTGTCTCCCATCCGGGGAATTTGTGGTATTCAATGCGGTAGCCGTTTTCGGCCTTGGCATCGACCACAACACGTAGATTTGTCTGAGCGCGCAGCGTCGCGAGAAGCTCGTCAAGGGGGAGATTGTGCAGAGGCCGGCCCTGGGGCACATCCCAAATCCGAACGGTCCCGTCCTTGGCGGCAGTAAAGATGCGATCGCTCTCGGGAGAGATCCACACCGCGGTCACGCCGCCCCACACCGCGCTCACGTCGCCCTCGTGTCCCAGCAGCACGTGCGGCTCCTTTTCGTCCAGCGGCAGGACCCACACTTCCCCTCCCACCATCCCCGCCACGACGAATCGTCCGTTGGGCGAGATCTTCAGCATATTCGTAATGTCATCGGGGATCGGTAGGATGCGCTCGGTCCGTTCCTCGAGATCCCACAGAGTGGCCCCCAAGGGCGTGGCAACGACGAGGTGTCGCCGCTCTGCATCGAGGCTGCCGCCGTAGTGCTCCCGCTTGCTGAGAGCTTCGTGCTTGCCGGTGTTGAGATCCCAAAGGAGAAGCCCTTCCCTGCTCGAGGAAACCAGCCTCTCCCCGGGCAGGAACCAAAATGCATTGAATCCCGCTTTCCCTCCGGATCTCAGGATCTCGACATCCCCGGTCTCAAGATCCCAAATCCGGATGACTCCCTGGTCGGATTCCGGGACAACATCGCGCTCATCAAACTCAACCGCCCCCACCGCCGCCCAACGGCCGTCCGGCGAGAGCGCGACTCCACCTATGATTCCCTGAAAACCGCCTAGCGCGCGCGGCGCGGAGCCGTCCAGAGGAATGAGGTACGCCTCGCCATTGACAAGGCTGGTGGCGAGCAGAAAGCGATCGAGTTGATCCGCTGCGACCGCTTGCTCGGTGATCCCGATGATCGTGCGGCCGCTGGGGTGTCGCCAGAGCAGCTTGCAGCCGGGTTTCGCGCCGAAGACATCGCTGAGAAACATCTCGGGGATTCTCCAGCCCACGAGGCGCGATCCCCCGGAAATAAAGCGCAGGGGGCCGATGCGCGATGGGCTGTCCGCAGGGAGCCCTATGTCCTGAGGAAAGACGTGAAGAACCTGTGGGTGGCGCTTGACGAGGGGGTAGAAAGAGATCTCGGGGCTATCGTTTGAACCATAGCAGGGGAAAACGATCCAAGAATCATCCGGTGTGAAGCTTGTCCCGCCCGGAAACCAATACTTCGCGGGAAGAAGCAGCGTAGGCTCGGCCTCGGGCAACGCGAGATCGAGGAGCGCGAGTTGGCGCATGGCGTTGGTCCTATAGACGACCCGCGAGGCCGCGCGGTCGAGAGCCACCTGGTTCGCGCCCCTCGCATCCGTCTGCTGCTTTAGAACGAGCTCGTACCGGCCATCCTCTTTACGGGACCACACTCGGACCTCGCCCATTTTATCGGCGGATGCGATACAGTCTCCCCTATCGTCATCAATGGCCACCCCGAAGACGTCCTGATCGTGAGTGCCGACGAGGATGGGGCGCGCAGTATGCAGGCTGTCCAGAGAAAAGAGACGCACCTCCTTGCCTTTCCAATCGACCAGGAAGCGGCCGGTCGGATCCACGGCGAACCATGTATAACCCTCGTTTGCATCCGCCCGGCCCAGATCCTCTGGCTCGTCCCGATCCATCGAGTAGCGCCACCAATGAAACGGCTGTTGTCCTTTGAACTCCGCAAACAGCACCTGCGCGGGGTCCCCTCGCAGGAACCCTCGCCCTGGAGAGCCCGATGGACGTTCCCACGTGCGCAGCCTGCGCCCGTCGGGCACGGACCACACCGTAACGCGACGGCGCTGAGGTCCAGCTGCAAGATTGGCGGGACCACTTAAGGCGACGAGAAGATGCCCCTTGGGATGAAAGTCCAGCCCGTTTGTCCGGTAGTGTACGGGCGTTGGATCCGACAGCAATGGTAAGGGCTCTCCTCCGTCCCGGGGCCACAACAGGACACCATCACCGTGGACCGTGGCAAGCCACCGGCCGTCGGGGCTCAGCATAGCTGAATAGGCGGATACTAGTGTGTCCGTGACGGAAAGAACAAACCGCGTTGGTCCCTTCCACAGCGCCTTCAGCGCTGTCCGACGCACAGCGGGATTGTCCTCGCGCTCGAGGCTCGCCGTCGCGAGAGCCAGCGATAGCGTATTGTCTGTTTCAAGTGTCTTCTCGGCCAGCATGTGCAGGCGCCGCGCCTCGCTGATCTTTGTCATCTTTTCGGAGCGCAGCCACAGCGTCCCGAAAATCCCAAGCACGATGAGCAACGCCGCGAACGACGACACCAGCGCGATCCGCCGCCGCCGCCGCCTGTGCCGATCGCGCGTCACCATCGCGGCGCCGAACGCCTCCTCCGTCTCGGTCAGCCCACCCGGGTAGCGCCCCTGCCACAGCTCGAACTCCTTATACGCCGTCCCGGTCCAGAGGAGATCCTCGGACTCATGGCGCTCCCGCCACAACTGCGCCGCCTGACGCAGCTGATCGCGCAGCTGCGCACCGTCCGTGTCCTGTGTCTGCCAGCGCACGAGCCGCGGCCAGCTCGTAAGAAGCGACTCGTGGACGATCTCGATGCGACGGCGCTCCTTCGAGCCCTCGCGAGCCTCGGCAATCTCGAACGAGGTGAGAAGCCGGGCGTCGATCAGCGCCTTGAGGACCTCTTCGGCTGCCGTCCGATCCTCGAACACACTGAGAAGCTCATCTCGCTCCCGCACGACCCGGGTTCTCTGCGCGGTGACGAGGTTCCGGAAGATCTCGCGGACGATGTCCTCTCGCTCATGCCCGATCCGCTCGAGAGTCGCCTCGGCATGCTGGGCCAGAGCGCCTCCGACACGCCCGATCTCCTCGTAGGAGCGGCGCGAGATCACGCCATGTTCTCGGTCCCGAAGATCCCAGAGCCTCGCCGCCGCGAAAGCGACAAGCGGCAAGGCGCCGCGCTCGCCTTCGACCTCCGCCATCATCTCATCCACGAGCGCGTCATCCTCGAAGGCGAAACCGCAGAGATGCGCCGGCTCCACGATCGCCCGGCGCAGGTCCCGTGCCGACAGGGGACCCAGTGGCGTGGGTTCAGAGAAAAGGGGGCGCAGCGCAGTATACTGATGACAGAGGAAGAAGAAGTCGTCGCGCATGGAGACAAGAACGTGGATATCCGCCTCCACCGAGAGACGCCCGAGAAGCTCAGCGAAGCGGCTCTGCACCTCCGGCGGGTTGAGCGTGAAGAGTTCCTCGAACTGATCGACGATCAGGAGCGCCTGTTTGCTGCGCTGGCGCCACCCGTGAAGCAGTGGGATGCTCCGCTCGATATCATTCAGGCGAAAGAGGTCGCGCATTGCTTCGGGCTGACCCGCGAACTCGGATGAGAGACTTTGACCGAGAGCTGTAAACGGAGCATCCCCAGGCGTGCAGATCACGACATTCCAGCCCTCGGGCTTTGCGGCAATCACACCCGCTCGCAGGAAAGAGCTCTTCCCCACCCCCGAAGGCCCGATGAGCGCCGCGAGAGAAAGCCGACTGATCTTCCGCCAGATCGACTCGACATCCATCTCACGCCCGAAGAAGAACTTTGCCTGGTCCCCGGTGAACGTCGAGAGCCCGGGGTACGGACTCAGCTCCTCTATGCCACTGAGACGCTGACCTGTGTCCCCGAGAGCTCGTGCCATCTCAGCCGCCGATGCGAAGCGCTCACCCCGATTGGCAGCAACGGCACGCCGAATCGCCCCTTCCCAGGGCCCGGGCGGAGCCTTCGGAGGATCCTGCCGCAATCCGTCCCAGAGCTTTCTCCGGATCGCCGGATCTCGCACCCCCTCGGGAGCAACCATCTCCGCAAGTATCATCCCCACTGCATGGAGATCGGCTCTCGCATCGAGCTCCTCTCCCCGCATCTGCTCGGGCGCCATGTACGCGGGAGTCCCGGCCACGGCGACCGTCTGGGTATCGGCGACACCCTTCGCAAGACCAAAGTCCATCACCACCGCACGGCCAGATCGCGTGATCATGACGTTCGCGGGCTTCAGGTCGCGGTGAATCAGCCCCGCATCGTGAATGTCCTGAATGCCCGTGAGAAGCTGGGTTGCTATCCGGCGGGCCTCGACGATATCCAGGGGGCTCTGAGCCACGAGAAGCTCCTGAAGCGTCGTCCCGTCGACATACTCCATCGACACAAGCTCCTGCCCCTCGATCTCGATCAGGTCGAAGACGCGGCAGACATGGGGAGAGGCCACGTTGCGGGCCGAGCGGACCTCGCGTCGAAGAAGAGCGATGCGCTGGGGATCGGAGCTGAGCTCGGGGAGGAGGAACTTGAGCGCCACCTCCACCCGGAGCTTCAGGTCGAAGGCAAGCCAGACCTCACCCATGCCGCCCCGCCCGAGCAGACGCTCGATGCGATAGCGATCCCCCAGGATCTGCACCGCGGTCGCCGAAGAAGCCGGGAGCGACGCGGGCTTTTTTGCAGAGACTGTTTGAGCTCGCGTTGGACCGCGTGAGCTTTCACGGTGAAGTCGCTTCAGATCCTCAAGAACTTCGTCCGCCCTTTGGTAGCGCTCAGTGGGGTTCTTCCTGAGGCACTTGCCGACGAGGATCTCGAGCTCAGGCGCCACACCCGGCCGAAGCCCAGCGAGCGGCTCCGGCTCCTCGTGCAGAATCGCATACTGCACCGCCGGCTCGTACTCTCCCCGAAAAGGCAGCCGGCCTGAGGCCATCTCGTACAGCACCACCCCCAGCGACCAGATGTCCGTCCGCTCATCCACTCCCTCCCCACGCGCCTGCTCGGGAGACATGTACGCCACCGTCCCCAGCGTCATGCCCGTGCGCGTGAGCTGCGTCGCACCCGCGAGCTGCGCGAGACCAAAGTCCATCACCTTCGCCTGCCCGCGGGGCAGGAGCATGATGTTCCCGGGCTTGATGTCCCGGTGCACGATCCCTTTCCCATGCGCCTCCTGCAGCGCCCCCGCCACCTGCATCGCAATTTCCAGGGACTCTGCGATCGGCAGCGGCCCGGCCGCGATCCGCTCCTGCAGTGTCTGGCCCTCCAGCAACGCCATCGCAATGAAGAGCTGGCCCTCCGTCTCACCCGCATCGTAGATCGCGCAGATACCGGGATGATCGAGAGCGGCCGCGGCCTTCGCCTCATGCAGAAAACGGCGCCGCGCCTTGGGATCGGAGATGAGATGCGGAGAGAGCAACTTGACGGCCACCTGCCGGCCGAGGCTCAGGTCCTCGGCACGGTAGACCACGCCCATGCCGCCTGCGCCCAGTTTGTCCAGGATCTTATAATGGGATATGGTCTTGCCTATCATAAATAGGCTCCTCGTCCCAGGAGGGCAGATCGAGCATAGGTAGATGCAGTGAATTTCTTGTCGTTTTGCCGCTTGGATATATTGTATAGGAGATTATCGAATATGTCAAAATCGAAAGATCCGAGATGCCTCGAGGGCCAAAAAATCTGGCTCCCCAGACGCAACCCTCTTCATGACCGCTCTCTGTTTTTTATCTCTCTCCCGGCGAGCCGCACAAATAAGAAGCCCAGCCGCCAAATCTTCGTCAGACTCAACAGCCGGGCTTCTAAGAACCCAAGCTACTCAAAAGAGACATGAATTATTTTAGTAGCACCATCTTCCTGGATATCGTCTGATTGCCTGCCGCGAGCCTGCAAAGATAGATACCCGAGGCCGCCGAGTTCCCCTTTTCGTCTTTACCGTTCCACTCCACTGCATGGGAGCCCTTCTCCTGCTGCCTATCGACAAGGCATGCGACACACTTTCCTGAAACATCATAAATCTTAACAGCTACGCTGCATCTCTCTGGAATGGAGTAGGCCACCGTTGTTGCGGGGTTAAATGGATTTGGGTAATTCTGGTGCAGCTCGATGGGTACTGCCGGTGCATCATTGGCCGCTGACGGAGCAAAACCACTGGCATCAACTCTCTGAGCATAGATCTTCCAGCTGGTCCCGGTGCGGTAGTCTCCCCATGTGACAATTGCGCCGCTCCAACCATCGGAGGTAATCGTGGGACGCCACTGTTCCCCCGTTACCGTGCAGAGAGCGACGCCATTCGCGGTCCACTGAACGGCTCCAGAGGCATTCACCCGCTGGGCGTAGATGTCGGTATTTGCGCTGCGGTAGTCTTCCCACGTGACAACGGCGCCGCCCGCGCCATCGGAAACGATCGTGGGTGACGACTGCCCCCCGGTCGCCGTGCAAAGGGCGACGCCATTCGCCGTCCACTGGACAGCTCCCGAGGCATCCACCCGTTGGGCATAAATGTCGTTGCTCCCTCCGCGACCGTCATTCCACGTGACGATGGCGCCGCCCTCGCCATCGGAGA
>Ga0315284_10001097_pt1 | contig 38109 bp, 63 predicted proteins | sample YL17G09_16_MG_FD_203696 | JGI IMG/M metagenome (GOLD analysis project Ga0315284, IMG submission 203696) | Sediment microbial communities from Yellowstone Lake, YNP, Wyoming, USA - YL17G09_16 | ecosystem: Environmental > Aquatic > Freshwater > Lake > Sediment | place: USA: Wyoming | collected...
GGGCGTCTTGCTCAGTCCTCTTCTGGCAGCCGACCGCGTGAACGTGATCGCCTGGGGTGCCGACTAGAACCGAATAACCATACGGGGCGGGGCAGACAAGGCGAAAGCCCCAGCGACTCCCCCGCCCCAATAACCGAGTGAGGCCGGATATGGCAAACGGCAACGAAACCTATACGGAAGTCCTGGCCGGTATTCGTGACCGTCTTAATGGGATTGATGACCGCCTGACCTCAGTAGAGGAGCGCATCACATCGGGGGCGTCGAGTGACCGCGCCGATGCGGTTGGCAGTCGTAAGGACTTTGAGGCGCTCCGCAACGTTGTGAATCACCAGCAGACGGCGGCGGCTAGTAACTACAGCAAGCAGGTCGCGGTTTGCGACGGGCGGTTCATCGGGCTGGAAGACTTCAAGAAGGGCGTTATGACTATTCGGGCTGCACTCCTCTGGTCAGTGGCGACTGCGATATCCGTGGCGGGCGTGTCGGCAAGCATCGCATCGATAGTGGTGAAGGTGCTAGGGGGTTAACCTATGGCGATTGTAACAAGACAAGACCGAGTTTCCAGAGTTGACACTCGGCTGGTGCGCTACACCGATCGCGCGGTAGCGGCGATCCTAACGATGGCCTGCCCACACGGTGGCGCGGGTTTTCGCCTGGACAAGGTGACCGTCCACTACAGCGCCGCCGTAACACTCAATGTTACCGTGTCACTGGATTCCGGCGAGGGCGCGGCATGGGATTGCACCCTGCGGACGATAGCGCTTAACGTCAACCAGGACGGCGTATGGATTCCCGAAGAGGAACTCCTCTTCAGCGCGGACGACGCGATCACCGTTGTTGCCCCGTCCGGCGGAGTGGGCGTGACCGGCGCAGTTTCCGTCTACCTAGAAGAGATGGGGCGGTAACGTGGCTGTTATAGTAGACGGTAAGACCAACGCGATCAAGGAGTCCTCTTATATCCCTGGCATTCAGGACTCCGGTGACCTATCCGGCGGAGCCCTTGTTATCGTGGCCGTGGCAGAACCTGCTGCTGCCGATTTCACGGTGCCTCTTACTATTGTTGCACCTACCGATGCTAGGTGGGCTGTGGCGTCCTTTGCTGCGGTAGTAGGCTACAACGTTACGGCTGCTGACGGCAACTTCCGTTGCCGCGTCTACGTGGACGTTCAAGACCCCGCTAATCTGATACTTGACCGAACAACAGCAGGAGCCGTCCCTGACTTCGACGCAGCGACTGTTTCGGGTGTATGGATTCCTGCCGTCTTCGCTTTGCTATCAGATGGCCTCCCGCACGATTTCCTCTTCTTCCTTTGGAAGGACGGCGCTGGCGTGGGCACAACACTAAATGCTCTGGAGCTGTTTGCAGGCGTAGGTTCGGGCGACGGCGTCGGCGCGTTCGAGAGCCTGGCTTTTGCGGGAGCACGTGGTCTAGCTACAATCAGCGGTCTCTTCGGTGTTCGTTTCGCTGGCTTCGGGGCTACTCAGACCAACATCATTTGCACGCCTGCGGGCGCTGGCCTAACTGCCGACGTCGCCGTGGTCGGCCCAACCGCAGGTGATCAGCCGCTTTCCCTGGTCGAGGGCGGGGGCAACTGGTTTAATACCCGCCCTGTCCACTTGCTAGGTAGTCTAGGCGTCATCACTGAGGCCCTCGTACCAGACACTGCAACTTTCGTTAGCTACCTTCGCATTATCTGGAACGATATCGAGTAGAGCATGAACACACGTGATATGGCCTTGCTGGAGGAGGCCCAGCGGAGCCACCTGAACGCCCTTGCGGGCGTGTTCGGGCGCAACCTGATCATGGAGGCTGGTGTCGCTACGCCGACGCGCAGCGCGCGCAGGCTTGGTCGACGTCCGGTGCAAACGCGGCGACCCACGACCAAGACGGTATCCGAGACTCAAGTAGTGATCAAGGTCGACGCCAAGGGCAGCGCCGAGGTAGCGGTAGACGAGGACTAGGTCATGAAACTTTTCGCGGCGGTGTGGCATTTTAGGCCAGGAGCGCCTGGCACCTGGACTGACAAGACCGCGCTGGCGGACTCGGATATGGCCCTAACGATCCAGACGGACGACGAGCTATACTTTGGCATGGACGACTGGACTTCGGGTATCCTGTTCTTCTTGTCCGCTTACCCATCCGCCGTTGGCTACACCATCTCGCTGTGGGATGGAGACGATTGGCGGGCCGTGCACCTAGAGGACGTTTACCAAACGATCATGACTGGCCACACGTTCGACCGCGCCTTCACGTTCAAAACCGACGGCGCGGCCTACTGGGGGCGGTCGCCCTACGCTTGGGGGCTCGACACGCCCTCAGCGGCGAGCAACTGGCCGAAGACCGAGAATCCGCCGAACGACGTTACGACGGAGTTCTGGATTCGCGTTACCTTCTCAGCGGTAGCGGGGACGATGACACTCAAGATCGCACGCCCGCTGATGTATAACACCTACACCTCCTACAACCACGTGGCGCAGTTCCTGAGCCTGTCTTCGTTTACGGACGTGACGGCACCGGAGGTATCCGTTGTTCGGCACGCCATCCGTGACCAGGAGGACTGGCTCGATCAGTACTGCCGTCGGACGTGGCGCTACAAGATGGTGTGGGGGGAGACGCACGACTTCAACCCCTACGGTATGCGGCTACGCATTCAGCCGCCGCAGATGGTGATGAACGTCGGGCTCTGGCAGGGGACGGCATTCGAGGCCATGCGGGAGGGGCGCGGCAAGGACTGGTTCCTAGACCCCTACTCGGGGATGTTCTACTTCATGCTCCCGTCCTTCCGACTACGCTACTACAGCTTCCTGCTGAGCCGCTACCTGCGGCAGCCACGCAGCGTGAGCATCGACTACCTCGCAGGGCAGGACTTTGAAACTAGCCCTCAGATGGCCGAGGTGCAGCACATCATCCTTCGGCTGGTGGGGGCCGACCTCGCGCGAAACAGCGACCAGACTGGCTGGCTGTCTAGCGGGCTGAACGAGCTGAGCAAGAGCGAAAAAGTGAGAGAGTGGTACGAGGTCGCCTTGGAGCGAGCAGACCACCTGCGGTATGTAGTGATTCTGTAGAATGGCAATCGTTAGAGCGCGATACGCCGACACCGTCCTCGACCCGAACGGGAACGTCATCCCTACGGCGACCGTAACGGCGCGCCAGCCAGGAACCACGACCCCGATTACCGAGTCGATGTACGGGAGCACCACTACGCCCACGGCGCTGCCGAATCCGTTTCCTGTAGATGGCTACGGGCGCTTCGCTTTCTATATGGACGAGCCTGCGCGCGTAGACCTCTACGTATATGCTCCAGGCCGAATCGCCTACACGCTCTCGAACGTCGACGTGACCCGCGCGGCTGACGCAGCCTACTTTATCGCTGCGGCCAACGCCTCGGCGCAGAGCAAGGCACTCGCCTGGCGGGTATGCACGGGGGTCGCTGACAATGTGGATATCCAGGCGGGGATCGACGCGGTCTACGCCCTGGGCGGCGGGGAGATAGAACTGAGCGAAGGCCTGTTCTCCCTAGTTGCAACGGTCACACTCAAGGACGGCGTGACCCTTAAGGGCAAGGGGTCAGACGCCACCACACTGCGGTGGGCGGGATTGGCCGTTAACAACGTGGTGTCCTCCTCTGTCGTGTCTCCGCTTACGGGCGCACAGCTCAAGGGGATGACCGTTGACGCGAACAGCGTTGCTACAGTCACACCGCTGTTTCTGAACTCCTCTCGCTGGTGCGTCCTTGACGACGTGATCCTGGCCAACACCGGCGCGGGTGCCCCCGCGCTCCGTATCGAGGCGACGATCTTTAGCGAGAACGCAGCCTTCAACACCTTTATCAACGTGGAGATTCGTGTGGCGGGGACGGGACTGCAATTCAACGGAGTGGACGGGAGCCAGTGTGTTACGAATAACTACTTCTACAACCTGCGCCTGCGGCAGATCACGATTGTTGGCATCCGCCTCGCGGACTGGACGGACAACAACTATTTCTACGGAACTCACATCGGTCTGACGGGTAACGGCGCGTATGGTCTTGTCTTCAACGACAGTACCACGCCTGGGGGCGATGTTGGGGTGTACGGGAATCAGTTCTACGGACTATCTGTAGACTCCTTCGGCATCGCGGGGGCGACGGGCATCCTGTTCAACAAGAGCAAGCAGAACGCTGTCTGGGGGTTTTTCCATTCGCCGGAGGTGTTCAGCGGAACCTTGATCAACGATAACGCGGGCAGGGCGGACAGCTACTACATCGTCAACCTGCAACAGAACCTGGCCGCAAACGGTATCGAAATCCTCACGAAGGGGGTCGTCAGCGAGCGCGGTGGGGCGGCTGCTGCTGTTGTGGATGGAGGGACGATCGCGCACGGCCTGTCGGCGACGCCGAACCATGCGGTCGCCACGGCGAGCGTCGCAGGCGAGTTCGTGAGCATCACCGCTAAGAGCGCGACCACCCTTACGGTTGCTATCAAGACACACACTGGTGGGGTAGGGACACAACAGACCATCTACTGGAGGGCTTGGGTCTAGTGCCTATCATCCTACCGCCAGGGACTACGCCGGAAGCGGAGCAGCCTACCTATGGCCACACCGTGCAGGACGCGCTACTCACGCTGCCGACGCCGTCCTTGGTTACGTTCGGTAATGAGCCTGTCCCTGCAGAAATCATGCGCGATCTGATAAGCTGGGCATGGGTTCAGGCGGGGACGCTACCGCGTCCGGAGTTCCGCATCAAGGATGACGTTCAACAGGACGCCGAGCAGATGTGGCTCGGACGCGCGGACTGGGTGGTAATCGGAGAGACCCGCGTCGACGAGCGCCAGCATGGGTTCACCTACGAGTTCAAGGATATCGACATAACCGTCCCGATCGAGATTCATACGAAGAACAGTCGCCAGCGCCTCTACAACGTGATGGCTGAGGTTCGCCGAATCATCTATACCTATCAGCGAGTGCTCCGGCCTTATCAGCAGCTCTACTGGGATAGCTTTCAGGAGCAGTCCGAGGGGCTGCACAAGTACTGGCGGGGCACATGCACTGTCCGGCTGACGAGTCGCATCGTGCCGGTTGTGACAGGCATCGTGACGGGCTACGAAACCCCGTCTAGACCGTCGGCCTCTGAGCCGGTGCCACAGCGCCAGCCGAAGGACGAATTCGTGCACGAGGAGCCAGAGATTCCGGTGCCGCCACCGCGTGCGCCGAGACCAGACGCATTCTAGGAGAGGTGAAGTATGGCAATAATCAGAACGGAACGCGCTAGCGTCCTCTGGGCGGAGGAGTCCGCGTTTGGCTCTCTGCCTGGTAGTGGCTGGAAGCGGTTCGGTATTCATGAGGCCGTCAACGTGGCCGACCCTGAGTACGAGTGGGCTCCGTTCTTCGGTATCTTCTCGACGCGCGGACGGCAGACGATCCTGCGCGGGCGCGAATCCTTCAGGGGGACGGTGCCAGATATTCGCCTGCAGGGAAACAACACGTGGATCATGAAGATGATTCTGGGTCGTCGCTCCGGCAACGACTACGTGGATGACTACCGGCAGGTGTCCATTCCCTTCCCCTCGTTCACTATGGCGGTTGGTCTGAAGGACTCGGACGGCAACTGGGCGCTGATCCGTGACTACCTTGGCGGGCGCGTCAATCGCGCTACGCTGTTCGCTAACGAGGGCGAAGATCTGCGTCTCAGTCTGGACGAGCTTCTGTTCAAGGACATGATCCACAACATCAGTGGCAAGGGGAAGTATAGCGCCAGCGCGACGGTGGGGAGTGATCCAGGGCCAATCTCCACAGGTCGGTTCATGTTCTCGGCGGCGGAGATCAACATTAATGGCGTTGTCTTTGCTCACATCCGACGCTTCTCCCTGACGATAGACAACCAGCTTGAGACCAAGTACTACCTGTCCCGCGCCGACAGCGCGGACGGCTCCCAGCACCCGAAAGACCTGGTGCCAGGCAAGCAGGTCTACCGCCTGGAGACTGAGCTGGACATGGCTGACCCTGTGATCGACCGCGATATCTGGGAGTTCTTGGTCAACCAGGGTGCGAGCACGTGGCCTGGCAACACACTCGGTGCTCAGATTAGCATCTACTTCACCTCGATTAGCGAAACCGGCGGCAGCTATCGCTTCGAAATCCATTGTTCTGCCACTGGTGTGTCCGCAACCCACCCAGGTGCCGTGTTGCTTAGCGCCCCCGCGCACATACCTGCGCCTCCGACGGGCCTGGTGCCCCAGATGGCGACGTGGGACGTGGGCGACGTGACCGTCTACGCGGAGCAGTATTAATGGCTGTGGATACTGACACTAAGACACGAACGCCAGTCAGACCAGGCCCATCGATCTTCCCTGGGCCGGAGAGGTTTGTGCAGCCGGACAGGGTGTGCCCTACGCAACGTAAATGGGTCGCGTGGCCATCCCGTCCGAATGCTCCCTAACTAACGTGTTCTATGTACTGGGCCAGGGCTTCCCTGACGACTTCAACCTAGACACCTACCAGGTCAGCACGGCAGCCGAGAACAGCGTTCCGCAGGAGGTTGCGGACGCCGTGTGTGACGAGCTAGTCAGGGCGCTCCGCTGGTTCCATAACTCGAACGATCAGTACTTGGGAGACCCGACAGTGCGGGCGATACCGGACGCCGAGGTTAGGGCACGCATCGCGGGTGCCCAGGAGGGTTACCACCGTGAGGCGAAGAACAGGCAAGGGCTGCTAGAGTATGACATCACGGCCCTGCCGTTTGACCGGCAGCGCGCGTGGTGCGAGCGAGTCGAGCGCATCTGGTCGGACTGGCTCGCGGCGCATCCTGAATGGAGATACGATACCGAGCACGGGCTGGTTCATCGAGAGCGCGGTTTCGTGGGCGGCCCTGATGGGCTGCGAGCAATTGAGGACATGTTTGATTGGGTCAGCTACAGCGGCGACCCAGGCATTGCGTAAGGGAGGTAAGCGATGAGCGGACGACCAGCAAAGGTGACAAACGAGGGCGGCATTACCATGGCCGATGTCATGGTGGACAGCGCGGGCGTTAAGGAGTTGGAGATCACGGTCAACGGCAAGGTCGGTACCGTAGTCTATAGGGAGTTGTCCTACTGGGAGAAGAACCTAGCCCTCAGCGCGGCGACTGAGTACTACCAGGACGAGACTGGCGGTCTGCGCAGCCGATTCCACCTCGAGACTTACGTGGAGGAGTGCCTCCTGAAGATGATTCAACAGGCTCCCTTCCCCGTCAATCATATGGTTCTACGCGGGATGCGTCGCGTGGTCGGCGAGCAACTGGCAACGATCATTCCGCCTGCTAACGACGGCGGCCCCTCGGACGCGGCAAAAAAAGAGTAGAGCGGGTAATCCAGGGCGGCAAGATCGGGATCACTGATGTTGTTGTTGCCCGCAAAGTGGTAGAATACGCCCTTTTGACAGCAGGCATCCCGTATCGGGATGTGAAAGTGCTGTCAGAAGAAGATGCGTGGGTATACTTTCACATTGGAAATGCATTCTCTGAGCGGCAGCAGGCCGCGCTAGACACGGCGAGGTCACGGTAATGGCAGGAGATGGTACGGGCGGCGCGGGCGAGATCAATGTAAAGCTCGTCTTGTCCGCCGACGACTTCGCGCAGGTGCTAGGGCGGGTGGGCTTTACGCCTGACCAGGCGGCGGGCATGGTGGGAGGCGGGGGCGAAGACCGCATGCGCGGCAAGCCCGTCAACCTTGAGAAGAGTATTCGCACGTCCCCTACGTTTATGTCCATATTCAAGCCGGTTGCCGCGCTTATGGGCGTCAACCTCGGCATCCAGGGTATCCTGAGCCAGAGCCGTGTTGCCAGCACCTACTTGGGCGCAATGGGTAAGATGTTCGGGGCGGCGATTGACCTGTTGCTCATTCCGTTCATCCCTATTTTCAACCTCTTGATGGTCGGCATGGGTATGCTGGTCAAGTGGCTGATTACGTCCGGCATCCTTGACAGGATTAGTGAGGGCGTTCTCAAGTTCATGGAGTTTGTCAAGAACGACATCTGGCCTCCGCTGCAGGAGCTGGTGGAGGGGATTAAGGAAATGAATCCTTTGAAGGTCGCGGGCGCGATATGGGACTTGGGCACCACTACGATTAAGGCATGGATGCAGAGCCTTATCAAAGACCCACTGGAGACTATCGCTGGTACCCTTGCGACGATGCTCATCCTGCAGAAGCTCACAGGCATCTTTGGCGGGGGGGGAGGCCCAGCAGTGGGCGGCGTTGCGGGAGCTACGATGCGCACCTCTAGTGCCATGAGCAAGATTCCGATACTAGGGACGCTCGCCGCCATTAGCGGCGCAGTTGGCTTCGAGACTGAGAAGAGGTTCGGCTGGATGGACAAGGCCGGAGACCTTACCGAGTTCGGCGGGAACCAGTTCGGAAACGCGATGGAGCGTTGGCGGGGCGGCGGTCAGGAGCGTCCTCAAGGGGGGATGTCTATTACCTCCGCGACGGCGGCACCAGTCGGCCCGATGCCCCCTGAGTACTACAAGCAAAACCCGAACGCTTCCTACGGCGGTTCACCAATAACCATGAACGTCACGATCAACGAGGCCAAAGACCCGATGGAGGTCAAGGCTGCGATGGAGGCTTATCGCAATACGCTGCTGGCACAATCGGGGCGGGAGGGAAAGTAGTGCATGGCCGATGTGTCTGGCGTGGATGTCTACCTTCAGTATCCTAGCTCTTCTGGGACACAGACACGGCGTCTGCACGTGGAGGACATCCGCATCGTCCCTGGTCGAAATCCTTCGGTGATTCCCCTTCCGATGATCAACAAGAACTCGTCCGGAGAGCCTGCGTCGTTCGTGCTGGACTTGGGGATGATGTCCGAGTCCGTCCTGCTGACGGGGGTCATCTACGACGAGGACGCCGAGCCAGGAGCGGACACGGACGCTATCGATACGGGCGGCACGTGGATGGCCTGGCCAGAGGTCGAGCGCGTGTTCAGGACGTCGTGGAGGTACTATGAGATGGGCTCCCCTCCGTCGGGATACGCCATCTTGCGCCTGTGGATGGATCAGAGCCAGACCGCCTACGGAGTGCTCTTTAGCCAGTTGACTGTGCGCCGCGACGAGGCCAAACCATACTGGACGTTCGACATGAAGCTAGACCTCGTGACCTGGGATTGGAGCTAGCGCCGTGGCAACCGTCTTAATTGTGCCAGGCACCTACGGTCAGTTTTGGCTAGACGCAAGTCAGACGGTTCATCAACTGAGCCGTCAAGTGGTGATCGCTGCGCTGCCAGGAAACATATCTACGGGCGCGCCGAGGGCGTTCGGGATCGACTTCGGAGAGATGACGCAGACGATCACTATCAGGGGCATCGTCTACGATGCCGCACCTGCATCCTACTTCACTACCGTATGGAACTTGCTTCACACCCTGCGCTACGCGTGGAAGGACTTCACGGTCGCCTACAACGCCGTGCAGAGTCCGCAGAACACCGTGCTCGTGACCTACTGGCGGCGCAGCGGGGCCGTGTACACCTACAAGACGATCTATCAGGGCGGAGTCATGCAGAAACGAGCGGGCGATACCTACTGGGGTTACTCGCTGACGTTTCAGGTAATCGCATGGCCACCTAGCGGTTCGGGAGCATAGCATGGCGCGAATGCCCGCAGTTCAATACGGGGAGGGGGGTGCCGCCCCGTCAGGTTGGACTGATCTGCAACACGTTTACCGTACGCGCCTGGAGTACACGACCAATCATCCTGGCCAGCTCGAAGTCGAGTGTGGGGCGACGGGCGGCGCTCCGCCTGCGCTGCTTTCGTGTATCCGCCTGCTCTCCTACGACGTGCCTGGCGCGGGCGGCAGGGCCTCTATCTTCACTGGCCGAATCGACGAAGTGCGACCGATCCATACTACTAACGTGGGTCATATCTGGCAGATTCGAGCACGAGATTACCTCGCCGCGTTAGCTGATAACACAGTAGGGCATCCCATGGAGTCAAGTTCCGCTGCCCCGATGCCCCAGGATACATGGGGCCGTCGCGTGCCCAACTGGAGACTCGGCTGCCTGGACGGGCAAGACCCTGGTGGGAACTGTGGGCGTCCGCGCTATGCGATCGTCGTAGCCTTGGCGCGAAGCCCGCGCCACGCCTTTACGGGTCATAACTCCATTGGTATCGATACGGGGTCTGATTACATTACGCCGGACTACCTGCACACGCCGACGAAGAGCATCCTGCAGGTTATACAGGAGCTATGCGATGCCGGAACTTGGACAGAACCGATATGGCCTGGCCGCCTTCGTCATGGATGGGACTTTGGGGCAGGGCCAGTTAGCCCTTCCTACTTCCATGTGTTCGCTCGCGGGCGAGACTGGTGGGATCAGAGTATTGATTGGACATGGCAAGAGCACGGCGCGAACCGTGTGACAATCACAGATTACAAGGTCTTCGATCACGGCTATGACGTCTACACCAGGGCCTACTCGATGGGGACGGGAGACGTGTCTGGCTTGGAGGGCAACCCCACTATCGCTTCCGAGTCTTACGGCATGATCACACCTGGCGTCAATGATCCTTACAGCTTGAGCTACGACAAGGAGAATAAGTGGAATCCCGCTGTCGGTCAGTTTCGCATCCAGCGGGACACGAGCGAGGTGCGGATCGGCGAGACGGACAGGGACGCGCTGACGCAGGGGGCACAAGCGAAGCTTGAGGCGGACGGTGATGACCTGTACTATAAGGGTCGTAAGATGCAGATAACTACGATCGGCATCCCTCTTAGTACGTACGGGGAACCCCCGTTCCCAGGCAAGAAAATCTGGGTGCGGGGCATTCCTGGTATCGCGGCACAGGCCTTCGTGATTAGCAGATGGACGTACAACGCGCCAGACGGCCATTCTGTACTAGACCTCGGCCTGCCCGTTTACGAGGCTGGCCTTAAGATGGCTGAAGTGCAGAAGCTTGCGCACCAGGGCATCTCCGGTCAGCACTGGGTAGGGCCGTGGTGGAGTACCGTCGGCCCAGAGATTGCAGGCGGCTCTGATTACGGGTTTTATCACAACCTTGGGGTCATGCCGCGAAACGTTTACGTCCAGATCGCCAAGATCGTAACGCATCGGTCTTACTATAACTGCGACCAAAAAGGCAAGGAGATCAGTGCGAAGTGCTTGTACGAACCCAGCATTAGCAGGGGAGAGATGATGCACCGCGAGGAGGACGGACGCTGGGTAGGCTACTCGATTATGGACGCGCACAAGGACTATGTTAAGATTCGGTGGGCACACTTTATGGGCTACTCGGCGGGCGAGGCAGCGGGCGCGGGCGATCCCGCGCGCGGCTGGTTGGAGATGGGCTGGGACACAGCGTTCAGGATCGTAGTGGAGGCGTGATCGCATGGCGGGACTGAGTACCATCAAGTTCGTTGTCACGGGGGTCGCAAAGGGCACCTGTCCGTGTTGCATCGGTGGCGAGGTGGCACACGTGCTAGGCTGCACCAAGGACTGCCTCTGCGGGCAGTTCCTGAAGCAGCTAGAGAAGCATCAAAAGGGCCTGCCACGCTACCACACCTGCCTGCGGGATTTGCCTGGTCGCGGGCGCTTGCATGTCTATATGCTACAGCCGGATGTCCTGCACGTCGAGCTAGCGACGTTCGGGTTTCTATCCTATGTGGAAGCGACCGCTATCGGGGAACTTCTACGGGCGACGGGGGAGCACCTTACCGCCTCTTCAAGTGAGTATGGCTATACGGCGGAGGAACTAGGGCACCCGCCCGAAGACCCCTCCGATCCTTACAACAGTCTCCCGCCATATCAGCATGGGCTAGTTACTCCTGAACAGGATGAGCGGCTGGCGCGTGCGCTCGCAGAAGGCCCTCCGTGGGAGCGCGCGGAGGAACTGCGACCGGAGCGATCACCGCGACCCATCCCGCCACCCTTGCCAGGGCATCGGTAGGCTATGGCTACGGTTCCCGTGGTTTTCGGCTCCTACTCTGTACCTTGGGATTGGTGGATAACACTATACGACTTTGTACGGACGGCGGGCCACGTGACCGATCCGTTCGATGGCAACTGCGACCGGATAACCGCCTACCTCGCCATTGGCGCGGCGGAGAGTGGGTGGCGCGTTGACGCTGATGGGGCCTACATCTGCGACTGTTGTGCGTGCGGAGAGTGCAGCTACTGCGATATGTGCTCACTGCTTTGCGATGATAATACCAAGTCGCCGTATCAGAAGGCGCAGGAGCACTACGGCGGGAACGCATATACCTCGCACGGCCCCTATCAGGTAAGCGTCTGCGGAGGCCAGGCTAGCGCCTGGAAGTGTGCACCCGCCGAGCTGCATGACCCTGCCACCCACCTCTTGATCGCGTTGCCGCCGATCAGAGATGCGATCAATAACTACTGGGATGACAGCGCGCCAATAGAGACGAACGTCTGTAACGCGGCGCTGGGAAGCGGCCATCCCTGCTACTTCTGTCTGGACTGCAGCGAGTACCGGATACAGAACATTATCGGGTGCTTCAATAACATGAGGCAGTCCGTTTGTGCTTGGCTAGCAGGAAACGCGCCGCCTCCGCCCGTTGATCCTAACTGCGAGCCTAGCCCGATGCCTGACCTTCCTTTCGGCACGGCGTCGGCACGTCCTATGCCCCCCCTGCCACCAGACGTCGCCTCGCCCTGGCCAATGCCACCCTTGCCCAATCAAGGGAGCCCGTGTGCAAGCGGCGGAGGGGGAGACCCTGCGGGGTTACAGTGGCAATGCCCACTGACGGGAAGTTTCGCGGTATCCCAGCCCTACGGGGGCAGTTGCGCGGCGGGAACCTACTGGTGCGACGATGAGCTGCCCGATGCTCCTGGTAATCAGTGCGGCCATTCGGGAGTTGACCTGGACACGTTCGGCGTAAACATCGACGTGCGTCCGGCGGCGGGATGGGGGGACGGCACCACGAAGGTCTGGGTCGCGATGGTCGGGTATGACGCCCAGGCCGGTAACTACGTGGTGCTGCGCCACGCGGATAACTACTACAATCAGATGATCGAGACCGCGTACTTCCACCTGGACTCGGTCGCCGTGCAGCAGAATACCTGGATTGACTGGACGACCATCATCGGGCAGACGGGCACGACGGGATGGTCAAGCGGCATCCACTTGCACTTTGAGGTGCGCGTCGCAACCCTGCCGGACATGACGTGTGGCTGTGCCTACCCTGCTTGCGCGCAACGCATGAATCCGGCGAGATTCGTTCCATGTGTGGCATAGGGGTATCCTTCTACCGTTTTCGGCGGAGACTGGCAAGGATTCGCCCCACAGCGCCGCAGGATCGGCGTGTGAGAGGGGGTCGCGCGAATGGCTAGACTGAAGCGATCCTTCATACATTTGAGGGCGGAGGTAGCTTGATGGCACGTATTGAAGCTCCGGCTTACTTTCCGTACAGGTTACTCATCTTTGCTGCCAATGGAACCTTTATCTTACGCAGCTTCAACGACCGTGTCGTGCGCGACCGCGAGGCGAGGATGCTGGCCGACGGGATACCAGCGCTGATGGTTGACGTGGTGGCGACCGTCAATGGCGGCGACTATCCGAGCGGGCTGGCCGATCCCCCACCAGTTCGCCCAAAGTCCTGGCGCAAACCCCCCAGACGGCCACGGTAGCCGTGGTATACTAGCCTCACAAAAGTCGTATTTCATATTTTCTGGAAGGAGGCACCCTCTGTGAGGTTGGCTGTTGTTGAGCCCGCGAAGGGCACAACTCTGGAGGAGGCGCGGAGCGCCGCGCTTCATAACCAGCCCGACTACATCACCATCCCGCGCAGCGAGCTGCGCATGGACGCATCTAGTGGCCATATCCGTGCGGGCGGTTTCGACGGCCCTGCCACTGAGCTGGCCTTGTCCAAGCTCCTCCGGCCCACGGGCCTGCCTATCCGCTATATGGCACAGGCCCCGAACGACCTGGCTGCGCACAACTTCAACTTCTGGTTTCCGCGCCAGCGAGGGAGCGTGAAGCTGGCCGTCGCGAACGGTATGATCATCGGCGCGATGAAGGACAACTACACCCCGATCCCGCACCTGCGGATCGTCGAGCGCGCCGAGGAGTACATCGGGCGCTACCCCCTGCGCGAGGAGCCCGTCCTCAAGGAGTTCATCCTTCGCAACGAAGACCTGCGCCTGCGGATCACCTCTCCGACAGCGACGGCGCGCGTGGCACCGAAGGTTGGAGACATCGTCGAATGCGGCGTTGACCTGATCAATCACGAGTCCATCAAGGGCTATCTCGACGTTCAGGCCCTGTTCTACCGACTGGTCTGCGCCAACGGCGCTGTCACCCACGACGTCGGGTTCTCGAAGCGGGCGCGTCAGATCGGATGGCAGGATCATGACGCCATTCTGGATCGGGCCTTCGAGTACGTCGAAGAGGCCTACGGCATCGTGGCAGCGAAGGCAGCCGTGCTGCCTGAGCTGGTGGACATGCCGCTGCCGGACTTCGTGCTGGCCGAGGGAGAAGACGCCGACGACAGTCGCAAGCCCTGGCTCCGCGACGTGCTCCGGCTGGGGCGCGTTCCGAGGAAGATGGGCAGCGACCTGGTCGAGGCCCTGCACAGCGAGGACGCCACGGTCTATGGACTCTACAACGGACTGTCCCGCCTGGGGCGGGATTCCGCTGACCCTGCACTACGGCTGCGATGGGAAGTCGCGGCGGGTGCCCTCCTGTCCCCAGTCACGGCAGCGCGGTTCGCTGCCACCAGCAACTAGCGAGCAAGGGGGCCTTGCCAGGTAGATAAGAGCGAAGCCGGTTTGCTGACCATACCTGGTGGACAGCTTCGCCGCCCAGTGCCGTCTCATGAGAAACGACGAATTCGCAGCCCCTGCCCTGTTCGATACCGACGCATTTCGGGTTAAGCAGCCACGCACGCTGCGCCCGCGTGCGCCGGTAGACCTGTCTGCGCTGGCGGTAACGATGGATGGTAATCCTAACTGCCGCCGGTGCTCGCTATGGGAAGGCTGCAAGAGCGCTTGCATCATGGGCGAGGGGCCGGTGCCTTGTGACGTTGCCGTGTACGGCGAGTCCCCTGGGCCGGAAGAGGATGCGCTCCGGCGCTCCTGGATAGGGCCAGTAGGTAAGTTCCTGCGTAAGGCCTTGGATGAAGCGGGGCTGCCCTCAGATCAGGTCTACCTGTCGAATGTCCTCAAGTGCAAGCTCAAGACCGCATCGGATGGGAAGCGCGTTCCCCCGACCCCCAAACAAGCCAAGGCGTGTGCTCCCTATCGAGAGGCCGAGCTACGGTATGTCAAGCCTCGCTTCATTATTCTGCTAGGTGATGAGGCGCTTAGGGCCTTCACCAGAAAAGGTAAAATCACAGCGGCGCGCGGCGGCGAAATCTACGATGCAGCGGAGAACTGTTACTACCTGCCGACCTACCACCCCTCCTACGTGATGCGGGATCGGCGCAGGCTGGATCGATTCTGGGCAGACCTAGAGAAGTTCGTTCAACTGATCAAGGGAGAGGCCCCTGCCCAGGACGTCATCATTCGGCACGTCCTTGATGCTGACACGGCCCTAGAGTGCCTTGACGCACTAGGGAAGGCCGATGTCATCGCAGCGGACATCGAGACGACGGGCCTGATAGACTACCGACCTGGAGCACGTGTTCTCAGCATCGCCTTGTGCGGGGACGGTAAGACTGGCTGGGCGATTCCGCTTGATCACCCGCAGTCCCCCTGGGGGGGAGACGCACTCGACGCTGTTTACGAGGAGATCTTCCGCCTGCTGTACGAGAAGCAGGTCACCAACCACGCGACGAAGTTCGACCTTCGCTGGCTGGCGCGGCTCAGAGGGTTTGACATCTGGAAGATGACCAAGCCTCCCCGCGACACCAAGGTGATGTCTCACTTGCTAGACGAGAACGAACCAAAGGGGCATCACTTGAAGCCGATCGTTCGTGATGAGCTGGGCGCACCCAACTACGCGGCGGGTGTGGACTTCAAGGAGGGGATCGGCCCCTGCGCGTTACGAGGCGAGCCTCTTGCCCTGGGCGACCTGCTAGACTACAATGCCCAGGACGCCGTATGGACACATCGCCTGGATACGCTGCAGTACGGGCGCATTCTCCAGCAGCCTAAGATCGCGCGGCTGCATCGCATGGTGCTGCTGCCTGCCTATCGCGCGCTCATCGAGATGGAGCTGAACGGAGTCTACGTCGACCCTGAGCGACTACCGGAGCACGCCAGCGACCTGCGCAGGCTGCTTGCCGAACTGCACCAGCGGATGTTCGAGGAGTTCGGTGTCAAGCCGGAGAGCTTCCGCAAGCAGGCTTTCCTTATCAACTGGATTTACGGCCCGCCGCCTGGCGGGTTAGGCATTCCCATCACGGATCGGACGGAGAAGACAGGGCGGCCTGTCGTATCAGAGAAGAAACTAGCCTATCACCGCGACGAGTGTCCGGCCATTGACCTCTACTTGGAGATCAAGGAAGTCCAGAAACTGCTGGATACGTACTTGGGGACGGAGACGGAGGGCACGACGACCAAGAAGGTGACGGGCTGGCCTAAGCTGATCTCCCCTGAGACGCACCGTCTTTACCCCTACTATAATCCGTGGGGCACAGTGACAGGCCGCGCGTCGGCAGAGAAGCCGAACGTCCAGCAGACGGCACGCGATCCTCGTGTCCGATCAGTGATCTGTGCGCCTCCTGGCTATAAGCTAGTGTCGCTTGACTACGCTCAGATCGAGCTTCGCGTTGCGGCGGCCATGTGGGACGACGGGCCGTTCCTGAAGACCTTTGCGGCGGGGCGCGACCCTCACCGCGAGGGCGCGGCATGGGTGACGGGCAAGGCCTTAGACGTGGTCACCTACGAGGAGCGCTCCCGCGCCAAGGGGCGGCACTTTGGCTACCTCTACGGCATGGGCGCGCCCAAGTACCAAGGGTACGCGTTCCGAAACTATGGCTTGAGGCTGACCCTGTCGGAGGCCGAGGAAGACCGGCGAGTGTTCTTCGAGCAGCACCCAGGCGTCGTCGCAGGGCACGAGCTGTATCGCGGGCTAGCGCACAATGATAAGCAAGTGGAGTCCTTGCTTGGACGTCTACGGCACCTGCCAGACATCGATTCGAGCGATAGGGGGCTGCAGAGTTATACGGAACGGCAGGCAGTCAACTCGCCCGTGCAGTCTACCGCGAGCGACTTCACGTATTGGAGTATGGGGCTGATCTACACGCCAGAAGTGATGATCGCGCTCGGCCTGTCTGGTATACTACCACGTGACGAGATTCGGCTGGTGGCCTGGATTCACGACGCGTTGCTGTTCGAGATTCGCGAGGACAAGGTGGATCACTACGTGCCCGTGCTAAAGCGGATCATGGAGACTCTCCCGCTGCTAGAGCTAGACCCCGATGTGTGGTTCCCTGTCCCTCTAGTGGTAGACGTTGAGATTACTCAATGCTGGGGCGATAAAGCATCATGAGCGAAGCGCTGGCGTGGGCTGCTGGGTTCGTTGACGGAGAGGGCTGTTTGGCGGCTCAGATGAGCCACTACTTTACACTCAGGCTCGATGTCGTTAATACTTATCGGCCCGCGATAGAGAGGCTCCAGCAGCTATTCGGAGGAGTTGGCAGGGTGTATAGCCTGGGGCGGGGTCACAGCCTCGGGCGTAAACCTGTTTGGGGCTGGAGAGTTCATGGGCGCGAAGCCCAGGACGTTGTGAGCCGCGTTCGCCCGTGGTTGGTGGTTAAGGCCCGACACGCGGACGTGTTCTGTGCCGCCCCTGCGGGCCATCTACGTCGAACAGGGGAGGGGGGCGCGATCGGCGGCGCTTGCCGATCTGGATCAAGATCGCACAGGCGGTCGCCTTTATGGAGTTAAGGAGGCTGAACCATTGACAGACGCAGACAATACCATAGAGGACACGGCGACGGAGCGCGAGGCCTTCCCCCAGGGCGGGGATCGCCCTGGCCCTGGTGAAGAGGGTTACGTGCGCTGCGATTACGGGCACCTTGGGCCAATAATGACTATCGACGAGGGCGTGCCCTTCGACGGCCCGAAGGGACAGTTCAACCCTTACTGCGTAAGCTGTATAAATCTGTGGGTGATTAAGCAGGCGGGCCTGACGCCGATGAGGTTCTTCATTCAGAAGCACTCCTATCGGGCCGTCCAGCCGAAGCTGATCGTGCCAGGGAGGGAGTTGTCGAATGAGTTTGAGCGACGAGGCTGAGACCACTATCTACAGCGTGCAGGTGTGTCGGTGCCAGGCTGGGCACGAGTTGCTGCCCCAGGGCGCGATCACCTTCGGCGAGAATATGCAGGCCGGTATTCCTACTGGCGTCGACAATCGCTACTGCCCTGTCTGCGTGTTCTCATGGGTGATTAAGGAACTCGGTCTGCGACCGATGGAGCTGATCAGCAAGCCCCTTGAGATTCCGAAGGAACTCTATGACCAGTTGATGAGGCAAGCGGGAGGGCCTGGCGAGTGAAGAGCCTCTACTTCTATAGGGAGGGCTCTGTGCGGATTCCCCTCACTCCGGTCAGGCTGTTCGTGTCCGGCGAGGGCTTCTCTGCGGTGCGTATCGGCGGGCCAGTCTTCGCGTTCGGACGGCGCTACGGGATGGTGATCCTGGAGCTGGTATTCCTGAACCTGACGGTAGGGTGGGACACAGAAAGGTAGCCGACGTGACAAAGAGCAAGGACGAGATGGCTCTGCTTACGGGGCGCGTCCTGGACGGCGAGATCGCGGCGGACGTGATTGTCGCCTTTGAGGAGCTGTCCCAGAAGCTGCTCGTGGCAGAGAAGGCGCGGGAGAGCGCGGAGACGGAGCGCGAAGACCTGCGTAAGGCCTTCTTCGCGCTGGCGACCGAGCTGGTCGGGGCGGACACCCGCTACAGTTACGACGTGAAGGCCACAGGCCGCCGCCTGCAGCGCGTGGTCGTGTTCGGCGCACCGACCGTGCACTACGACCGCCTTGAGACCGTCCTGGCCCCTGAAGTGTTCACTCGTGTGGTCAAGAAGCAGGAAATCACGACGACCACTGTTACCTACGAGCTGGACTACGAGGCCATGCGGGAGGCCATCAACAAGGAGGAGATTACACGGGCGCAGCTCGAGGCCTGCGTTGACGCGGGCAGGGTGACTTGCCGACTGATGCATACGCGGATCAAGAAGGGCGAGCCCGCGCCGGAGCCAGAGGAGATACCTGCGCCAGCACACCCCCTGGATGCAATCATCAAGTGGTAGGCTATCCTGCTGAGCTTAAGACGGCCAAAGACATCGCCGGAGTGCTGCGCCGCGTCAACGACGATCTCGCGGACAAGTCCCCGTTTCGCTTTGCCACGGTCGAGAAGCTGCTCCGAGAAATCCTGACGGACTATCCCGACCCCTACGAGGTCGCTGTTGTCTTGTCACGGGCCGCCTATCGTGGGGAGCTAGACCTCGGCGGCGAGGTGTGGAATACTCTGGATGTGCGAGCCTACGCACGGCTGCGCACTTGGTACTGGATGCCAGAGGGGATGGGGCGGTATGCCTATCTCATGGACTTCGTCGCTGGGGCGTCTCTGTGGGCGCAATGCTATCCGTGGCTCGCGGCGTGGGAAGATGCGGCGGACGATAGTCGGGCGATCACCAAGGCGCAGGCGGAGCTAGACCGGCTGTTGGAGGGTATCGGTGGAAGATCTTCAGCCGACACAAGCCGCTCCTGAAGTTGTTGAGAGACTGCTTTTGTCCGCTATGCGGACGCAGGAGGCTCTCACCAAGCTTCGGCGTGCGAGCATCACACTGGACTCGTTTTCCCAGGCCGTCTATCACGATCTCTTTGTCTACATTGAGCGACGTATTATTGAGACGGGCCAGCCTCCTAGTGACTCTGAGTTGCTGGCGCTCTATCAGTTCACGCCGGACAGGACGGCCACCGACGTCGACTCGCTAGCACGAACGTTGCGAAAGCAGGAGCTGATCCGCAAGGGGCAGGACGCCATGCAGACCCAGATGACCGAGCTATGGTATGGCGATCCAGAAGAGGCCATCCAGAACGTAATCACAGGGCTGTCCAATCTGCAGGCGGGCGCGTCCGAGCACCTCGGCTTCAGCGACGCAAGCGCGATGGATCGTCTTCTGAATGTCAAGGAGCGCAGTGAGATGCGTGCGCGGGGAGAGATCATCGGGATTCCTACGGGCCTGCCTCTGTTTGACGACACCGGCGTCGGCTGGCAGCCCGCCGAGCTAGTCACGATTCTGGGCCGGAGTACCATCGGCAAGTCGTGGCTGCTGCTCTTCTTCGGCTGCGTGGCATACTTCTGCGGCAAGCGCGTCCTCTACATCTCGCCGGAGATGAGCAAGCTGCATACCGAGTTCCGCATGGACGCCGTTCTGTCCCGTTTCTACAATATGGTAATCAGCAACAGCGCACTGATAAACGGGTCGGTTGATCTCCAGCTCTACGAGAAGTGGCTGGGGGCACTGAGTGGCGAGCGCCGCTGGGTTACAGCCGACAGCACCGAGACCTCGACAGGCAAGTTCGCCCTCAAGGATATTGCTGCGCTGGTTGCTGCGCACCGTCCCGATATGCTGTTAATTGACGGCTTCCACCTCATCGGCGGCAGCAAGGATGAGCAGTGGAAAGTCATCGCCGAGGCTGGTCAGACGTTGAAGGCGCTGGCTCAGCGGAACGGGATGGTGGTTCTCGTAGCGATGCAGGTCGTGCGCGAGGCGATGAAGACAACGGGCGAGGCTCCTGACCTGCAGCACGGGGCCTACGGCAAGGCACTCCTTGAGGATAGCGACCGCGTGTTCAGCCTCGCGATGCCCAAGGGCCAGCCGCGACTGCGCTACCTGAAAGTTCCTAAGACGCGAGACGGCGAGCCCGTTACGATTCGAGTGCATCTTGCTTTCGACGTTGATGTAGGCGACATCCGGCAAATCTCGGCGGATGAGTTGCGCGAGGAGATGGCACGTGAAGCGGATTGATGTGCGCGCCGCTGTCCGCGTGCTGGGAATCACGATCACTAGCGAGAGCGACACTGAGCTGATAGGGCTATGTCCGCTGCACGACGACCATCATCCCAGCTTCGCTATCAACCAGCAAACAGGCGCATGGGTGTGCTACACGGGCTGCGGGCAGGGCGGCATATTAACCCTAGCGCAGCGCGTCCTTGGCTGTAGTTATCAGACCGCGCAGTACTACCTGGATAGCAAGGTGGTCTCCGCGATGCCGGAAGCGCCGACGCTAACCATCGGGGCGGAGAAGGAGGTCGTCGGCCCGCCCGAGTTCCACTACGTTGAGGGCAAGACGCACCGCTATATGATCGAGCGCGGCTTCACGCCGGACACGCTTAGGGACTGGCACGTGGGATGGGACTTCGCACGCCAGGCAATCGTCATCCCCGTGACGTGGCAGGGGGATACCGTGGGCCTGATCTACCGGCATGTGCCACCCATTCCGGAGGGATATCCTCGCTACGAATACACCCCTCACATGCCCAAGTCTCGCATCTTGTTCGGCTGGGATCACATCGACTGGGCGGCGGATGCCCCCTTGATTATGGTGGAAGGCCCCTTGGACGCCCTAATGATGCACCAGTACGGGTTCCGTACGACGGCGGCGATCTTGGGCATGTCTATGAGCAAGGCCCAGGCGGAGCTACTCAATGCACGGAGCCTGCGGGTTACGTTGTGCTTTGATCAGGATGAGGCGGGGCGGGATGCCACGAAGCGCGGCATCAAGTTGCTACACGGCAGGGCAGGTGTGGTCAAGCTGCCCCATAAAGACCCCGCCGAATGCACGCGCGAAGAGGTCGCCGAGGCCCTAGCCACAGTTTCAACTTTGTGGGTGCCACCACATGCTTGACAACGGGCGCGAGACCTGGTATTGTTCCTTCAGAAGGCAAGTTGTAGAAGGAGGCGATACCCATGACGTTTGACGAGAAGCTGGCAGCCTGCCAGCCGACTATCTCCTATTGGTGCAGTCAGGCCGACTCCATGGGCCTAGATCAGGATGATGTGGAGCAGGAGCTGACGATCAAACTCCACAAAATAACCACCCAAAACCCCGATTTGCGCTCCTCTGTTCCTGTATACTTTAGAGCAGTAGCTCACAACTGCGTGCTGGACATGCAGCGGGTGAGCCAGCGGGAGGCCCGCCGCACTGTCAACCTGGAGACGCAGGCCGAGGTGATCCATAGCAGCTCCTCGGCACGAACCCTGGCTGACGCGGAATTTCAGATCGATCTTGAGCACGCGGGCTTGAGCAAGGACGCGATTCGGTTTATCCGAGTCGTCCTGGAGACTGGCGGACGCGGTGCCCGCCCCGCGTTCGGCGACACCCAGGTCAGCCACCGGCGATTCTACCGCGCCAGAGACGAGATTCGGAGATTCCTAGAAGGCCGAAGGGAGGCAGCACTTGCCACTTAGCAGAGGGCGCGATGCCCTACAAGATTACCTGACCAAGCAATCACAGGAGGGGTTCGGCGGGAGCCGCTTCCTCGTCTTGCGCGCAAGCGGAGAGGCCGCTAAGATCAGAGTCCTGACCGAGCAGACGGAGTTTGTGCTGGGCAAGTTCCACCGACTGGCAGTCACCACATCAACAGGGAAGCTCCGTGTCGGCGATCCAATCCTGTGCTCCGAGGACGACACCTGTGAGGTCTGCGCCAGCATCACAGAGGACTCTGCGCGGGCGCGCCTCCTCACCTTCTACTGGGTGTGGGTCTACTACGTCGACCACACCAGGCAAAACCCCTCCACGCGGGCCGGTACGAAGCCTTGGGAGCAGGTCGTCTACGGGAACATGGTTTGCTACCGCGAGCCAGTCGAGGCTCCTAGACTGCTCTTGGCAGGGTCGCGCCTAGCGGCGAAGATGGACACCTACTACGTTCGGATAGGCTCCATTACGGATCGCGACTACACCCTGATTCGGACGGGCGAGAAGCTAGAAACCGAGTACAATCTCCTCGCGGACGTTCCCGCCCCGTTCCGCACCGACATCGCCAGCATCATTCCCACTCTGACATCATTGGAGGACATCGCATATGGACGAGCAGGCACCGACGACCTCCCCACGGGAGTCCCTACGGGAGCGACTCATGAAGAACGACCCACCGGACGGCCCGCCCCCCAGCCCGACGCAGGACTCATCAGTCTCGGCCTCGACGCCGAGCCCGAAGCCGCCGCCCAAGGTGAAAACCCCGACATCTCCTGGTAGCACGCAAGAGATCATTGCGGAGGCTGTCGCGGCGGAACTAGCAACACCAGCACCGCCCGAACAAGCTGCGCAGATAGCGTTGCCACTAGGGGCGGACAAGCCTGCGAATCCGGAGAAGTACCCGTCTCACCGCCCGTCGGGTGCAACGCCAAGGGCGCACAACCCCGACCTGCGCGTCAATGTCAGTCTGAAGGGGGTGATCCCTGTCGGTCAGTTCGGAAACGTCCAGCCCGAACTCGGCGTCGTTAGTCTTGATCCCTATGGCGATGTCGAGGCGCAGATGCAGGTCTCGCTGGCCGCAGGACGCATCGCATTCGTGCGGATCGACGACGTTATCCGTGAGCTGGTGGACGACAAGCTAAATAGTGAGCAGGTGGCGGGCGCGCCCCTGTCGGAGCGGATGACCAAGGTCGAGGAGTTCCTAGAGAAGGCCAAGGTAAACATCAACACGCTCGCGGCGATGGTACGGAGGGCTGCCCCGCCGGAAACTTCCGAGGCATGATCTCCGCCTACTGCTATGCCTGCGGGCACTCGCGAGCGATCACTGGCCTGCGAACGTGCAGTGCCTATGTCAAGCCTCCAGGGATTGCCTTAGCTGGCACGTGCAGCGGCTGTCAGTTGAGCGTGAGCTTCGTGGTCTCCCCAAGCAAGTATGACGAGCTGGCACGGGCAAGAAAGGTGAGGGACGAGCGTGGCAAAGCAAGCCGCTAAAGCACAGCCAGTTGATCGGGTGCGCGAAGTTCGAGAAGAGGTCAACAAGAAGATGAAGGAGACCTCACTGCTGTTCGGTTCCGATCCCGTACTAAAGCTCAAGGCCATCCCGCTGGGCGTTACTCCACTAGACGATATGCTGGGCGGGGGCTTGGCCCGTGGCCGGTTCTATCTGGTCGTGGGTCGCCACGCCGTCGGCAAGACGTACTTCACTCAGCTTGCGATCAAGGCAGTGCAGCAGCAGGGTGGGGTGGCGGCCTACATCGACGCGGAGCGGTGCTACAACGAGGAGTGGTTCCGCAAGGTCGGCATCGATACCGACAATCTGCTGGTGTCACAGCCTGGGACGGGCGAGAAGGCGTTCGACGTCGTGCTGGCCTTGGCGCGAGCGAGAGTTGATCTCATCGTGGTCGACAGCTTGGCCGCGATGGTGCCCACCGCCGAGGCCGAAGAGGGGATGGACAAGATCGTGGTCGGCGGGCAGGCGCGCTTGATCAACGGAGGCTGCCGCCGCCTACTGGACGCCAACACCCACAGCGTGGTGCTGTTCACGAACCAGACCAGAGTAGCCATCGGCGGGCAGCGCCTCGGCGCAGGGGAGACCTTCCCTGGCGGCGTCGGGCAGTTGTTCTGGGCATGGGGCATCGTCCGCGTGACCCGCGAGGGCTGGATAACCGAAAAGTCCCCGAAGAAGGGCCAGGATCAGCAACGGGTAGGGTTTAACATGGGGTTCCGCACCGACAAGAACAAGCAGGCTCCGCCCTTCCAGAGCTGTGTCATCCCGTTCTATTTCCGCACTGGACATCTAGAGCTGACGGCGGGGCTGGTCGACGTCGCCGTAGACCTGAGCTTGATAGGCGGGAAGCCTCCGCACTACGAGTTCGAGGATCAAAAGTTCTTCGGCAGGGCCAGGTTGATTGCTTGGCTGGATGAGAATGAGAAAGTCAAAACCCGACTCTGGGCAGCCGTCCACGACGCGCTCGAAGGCACCTCGGCTTCAGGGGCCGCCGCCGACGGAGTTGACCAGGCCACATCAGAAGATTCTTAGCCTTCTCCAACGGATGGGCTATACAGTCGTCGCTGAGAAACCGGCGGGGCCATATCGCCTGGATTGCTGGCTGTCGGAGGTTTGGGCCGCGATTGAATACGACGGGCCAGCTCACTGGCGGCGACAGGACGCAAAGCGCGATGCGTGGTTATGGGATACCTATCGGATTATGGTGTTGCGTGTCACAGATCTGGAGACGCTCGCGCAGGCCATCGCGCCCTTTTTCGATGAGGCCCTGCTGACTGTTAGTGAGCGAAAGGTTTACGCGATTGAGCACGGATGGCATGGCTAACACTGGCGGACTAATCGGGCTGATGCGCTCCTTGGCGGCGGATGACTGGATCACACCACTGATGGATGAGTATTTTGTGAAGCGGTCGGTCGAGGATTGGTGGTCGCCCAGTTGCTTTCTCCACCCATCCGGCGCTGTAGACCCCTGCCAGCGCAGCATCCAGCTCGGCCTGCTGGGGCACAAGTCCCCCGTCGAGGCTCGCCTGGGGCGCATCTTCGACACCGGCAAGAGTATGCACGTTCGCTGGACTGCCTACTTTGCGGAGCAGGGGATGCTGCGGGCGTGGGATATCAAGCTAACGCTGCGCGATCCTCTGATGGTCAGCGGGACGGCAGACCTTATTCTCCGCCGCCCTGTTGCGACTCGGAACGAGCTGCTCCTGGGCGACCTGAAGAGTATCTCAAGCGGCGGCTTCAAGCGACTGCCGCCCCCACGCGACCCTCGCACGAATCTCTACGCGCTGGCCAAGCAGCATGCAAAGTACATCGGGCAGTTGCTGACCTACTTGCGGGCGTGTCCCATCAAGATGGATGGGTTCTTGCTGTTCGAGGACAAGGATACCCAGGAGTACAAAGTCTACCTGATCGCCTATGAGGAGGCTGTCTGGCGTACGCTGTTGAGTAACGCGGAGGTGGCTCAGGGGGCCTGCATCGAGAAGCGGCTGATCGCCCCTCCATTCCTGAAGGGCCACCCGCACTGCCGTACGTGCTGGCACCGAGACCCCTGCTTCCGGCTTCAGGACGGCGACGCGGCCTTGGCGCAGGACATCAAGCGGCGGCTGGGGAGAGCAAAGCGATGAGTGACGAGGCTTGGAGTTACCAAAGTGCCGTGCGGCACGCGGAGGAGCTGCTCAAGAAGGGCGCGCTCCCGCTGCCTAAGCGCCCTGCCGGATACGCAGAAGAGTACGAGTGGCCCGAAGACGTCACAGCGCTGACCTCGATTCAGCTAGGGCAACTTATGGGAAGGCTGTCGGGCTGGCAGGGCTACGGCTCCAGACTGCTGGGGATGGCCGCGCTAGACTTGCACGCGTTCGAGACGATCTACGAGTTGCTGCTGGGGCGCGCGATGGCGAAGGTGGCAAGCGAGAAGCGCCAAGTCAAGGAAGTCCTCAAGGCCGTTGCGGTCGACAGCGATCCAGTGCTGACCAAGCTCACCCGCGCTCTGGTTACGAAGCGGGCGGTCGTGGAGGCGCTTCAATCACAGATAGAGATTTACAAGTCTCACTACTTCGCCCTGAGCCGAGAGCAGTCGCGCCGCACCGACGACATCAAGGAGAAGCACTTCGTTGGCTAACGTGTGGCTATTCGTGCTCCTCGCGTTGGCATGCGGGCAAGGAGCCGCCATTATCGCTGAGGGCGGCCTGTTCGCCCCTGTGCGGGCGCTGATCCGGAGATTCAGCCCCCTCCTTGGTGACGGGATCAGTTGTCGGACGTGCGTAGCAACATGGGCGGGCCTGACGCTGGCCCTGTCCGCACGGTTTGCCGACGTGCAGCCTGGAGTGGTCGCTTGGTTTATCGATGGCCTAGCTCTGGCCCTCGCGGGCCGGACGCTGAGCAGCCTGCCAGACGTCTTCCTGGCGATTCGGAACAGGTTAGAGTAGAAAAGCCCCCTAGATGGGTCGAGCGGCGAGGTATAATGAGGCTAATCGAGCTAGCAGAGGGAGAACAATACTATGGCCGAGACTACACCCGAACCGGAACAGCGGCTGAAGGAAGAGCTGCTAGAGGCCAAGCGCGACCACGTGCGGGCTGAGGCAGAGAAGGCTAAGGCCGAAGCGAGGAAGGCTACCGCCGAGGCGCGGCGCGCGGACAAGGAGACCGAACGGCTCGGCAACGAAGTGCGCGAGGCCGTGGTTCGGGCCGAGCTGTCCGAGATGGGGCTGGAGCGCGAGCGCACCAAGCGTGAGAAGGAGCTAGCTGCCGACGAGTATCACTTCACCTACACGTTCAACGGCGTCGTCAGCGACCAGTCCGTGAAGCAGTGCATCGCACAGTTGGCGATCTGGGTACGGACGGTGCCTGAGTGCCCGATCGAGATCATCTTCAACAGCCCTGGCGGGGAGATCATCTCCGGCATGACGCTGTTCGACTACATCCAGGTGCTTCGGCGCAAGGGGCACGAGATCACTACGGTTTCCCTGGGCATGGCCGCTAGCATGGCGGGGATTCTCCTGCAGGCTGGCAGCATGCGCATCATGGGGCGCGAGGCGTGGCTCCTGATCCACGAGGCCAGCTTCGGCTCAAGCGGCAAGATCGGGGAGATCGAGGACACGGTGAAGTGGGTCAATGCGATCCAGAAGCGCATCCTGCACATTTTCGCCTCCCGTTCCCATATGACCGAGCGGCAGATCGCTACCAAGTGGAAGCGCACGGACTGGTGGATCAGCAGCGACGACGCACTCAGGCTCGGCTTCGTTGACGCGATTCTCACCGACGACCCCGCCCTGCCCGACGCAGCGACGCCGAAGGCCACGAAGAAGTCCAAGGGATGCCTGAGCTAATCTGGTTTGCCCGAGGCGCTGTCGCGATGGGGGCTACTTGGCTGGTCGCGGCACTGCTTGCACCAAGCGCCCTGCTTGCGGGGGCACTACTAGACCGCCGGACGATTGCTGTGGCTGGAGGGCTGGCAGTAGTCGTCGGCGCTATCCTGGTCGCCGTCGCTGGCGCATAGATGTGGAGGAGTCTGGCCGATGAGCAAACAGCATGATAAGCCTGAGCCTGCGCCGACCGCGCCAGCAGAACCAAAACCTGCGCCGACCCCGTCGCGCACTGTACTGCTAACCCGCTTTGCGAAGCTGCAGGAGAAGGTGACGAGGTTGACGGATGAGCTGGCGTTCACTAAGGACGCCATGCTGCTGACGGCGGCTGACCTGCGCGAGGCCTACGGCATCGTCGTCAGCGACGTGGTGCACACTACCCCCACACGGCTGGTTGCCTCGCCCGTTCCCAGCGTCGCTGCTCCAACGCGGATCGAGGATATCGCGGAGGTAGCGGACGAGCTTCCTACCGTGGCACCGGAGGACAACCCCATGCTCAGGGCAGCAGCGGTTCAGGGCATCCAGATCGGTAAGCCTAGAACCGCGCCCGCGAGCGAGGCCGAGGTAGAGGAGATTCGCCGAGGCGCAGTGGGCGACCCCAAGGGGGACGATGCGAAGGGGTTTTCCGCAAACATCAACAAGACCTTTGACAAGGCAGTCAGAGAGGGGCTGGGCAAGAGATGAGCACCATCACCTATTCTGTTACGGCCAAGGATCGGATCGCCTATCTGGAGGCGCTCGGCGTTGCACGGTTCGAGCCACGCGGCTTTTACGTCGTCGGCGACCCCGTGCTGCGGCTGCGTGCCCTGAAGGATATCCCGCCTGTTTCCGCGATCTCCCACAGCGATCCGGCGGTCATCGACCTGGTGATGGAGGGCTACGCGGCCTACCTGCCAATGATAGAATTCCGATGGTTCATTTGCGGCGCGGCAGCGGCAGCGACCTTCGTTGACCCGCGCGACAAGGAGCATGTTCGCACGATGCTCCTTCTCCTAACCGAGGCTCTTCTGGACGACTTCGCCAAGGATGGAGAGCCGCCCAAGTTCCCTGCGCTAGCCGCGCACCTGCGGCCCGCCGTTGAGAATTCCTTCTCGCGTGCGATTGAGAGCGTGGAGCCGTCTGTCTGGCATCAGGTGTTGGCCTACATCGACGGTTTCTGGTGGACTCTGACCCACACGCTTCCGACAACTAAGACTGGCACCAAGGCCCTCGCAAAGGCCGAGGACTTTATGCGCCAGGTGACGGACTACGGGATTCTTCCCCAATGAAGGAGGAGCAGAATGCCGCGCCACCTACCGGCGGACGTTGAGCAGCGTCTTATCTCACTCCTGGGGCCGGTTTGCGATGAGATCATAATAGGCCCCCAGGCGGCGCAGTGTATCCGTGACCGTGTGGCGGCGTGGCGCTCCAACCTGGGAAGCGGCGGACGCCCGCACACGGTAGATGAGTTGGCGACGATCATGGGCGAATGCCTGTGCCCGCCGTTCTCCATCACCCAAGCAATCATGGCGTATATGGAAAGCGTCGAAGGCTATAAGTGGGTGCCATCCGCGTTGCGGCGGCGAGAGAGGAACTCCTAGCATGTGCAAAGTCTTTGCTGGCTTTGTCTTCAAGGGCGACCTTGATCTAGACGACGAGGGCTACGGCGAGATCATCATCTTCCCTACCCGTGAGGCCGCTGAGGAGGCCCTTGGAGCGAACGAGCCGAGTGACGATATCACCGCTGCGCGGATTATGGTGGAGATGGAGAGTGAGGATGACCCCTGTTGTCAGTAACACTGTACCTCGCATTGTCGAGGGCTGGGTGTACCCTGACGCCTTGACCAACAGCCTGCGTCTGCCGGATACTGGCATAACCATATGGTACTCGCGGCGGCGCGGCATGGTACACGTGGTCGCCGAGATCAGAACGGAAGAGGAGCTGCGCGAGGATGCTTGACCTTATCGCTCCGTGGGCAGACTGGCTCATCACCGGCAGCAACATCGGCCTTAGTGTAGGGGTCATCCCTATGCTTTGGCAGGGCAGGCATCAGCAGCACGTACCCTACGCAACGAGCATCACCTTTGTGGTGTTGCTGGCAGTCTTGGCCGTGGCATTGCTCTCTCGCGGCCTGGTGTTTAGTGCTGTGTCAGACGCGACCGCCCTGGGCCTGTGGGCTGGGGTAGCCGGAGAGCGCTGGTGGCAGGGGCGCGCCGCAAGGAAGACCTTGTGACAGACCTGTTCTTTCAGGCCCTGCAGATCTGCTCTCTCTGGGCGATGTTTATGGCGCTGGCCGAGATCTGGAGAGTGGTAAACCGCGATGCCTAAGTTCCCTGGCGACAAGTCCGAGTGCAACCATGACGTCGAGCGCGACGACGCCACCGCACACGCCTACACGCTAGGCTGCGAGTGGGGCACGGAGACAACCGTATTCTGCCATGTCTGCATGGAGCAGATCGGCCCCTCTATCCTAGAGTGCGGTATGTGCGGGGCGTCCTGGCAGGAGTGCCTATTCAACGGCTGCCCTTGGTGCAACGGGTTTATGGGAGCTGGCGAACGCGGTCAACTTCCCCCACAAGGAAAGGGGGTGACATCATGGCCTCTTACACCTTGATCCCAGCATACGCTATCCCACGCGGGCGCAAGCACCGGATGCGGAAGGACAAGCTAGAAGACGAAGACGACGACGACCGCCTAGCACGGGCACCTCGTGGGCGGCGCGAGCGGCGGCAGGACGATAAGCAGCGGAGACAGCATGAACGCCTACCTCGTTGATGCCGGTGAGGTTTACGTTTGCCAGGAATACCTGGGCGAGCTAGGCTCTATCTACGGCGTCTACTACCGCAGCGAGGGCGCGGAGAAGAAGACATGACCGACCGCATGCAGACCCTACTCCGCGAGGCTTCGCGCGCATACCAAGAGATGAGAAATCCTTTCGACATAGACTTTCTCCACGAGCACACTGTGACTAGTGATGAGTGTGTTGACATAGCCCTGGCCATATCGGATGCCATCGACATCTCCCTCCTACACCTGCTGGACGATCTACCCCTTCGCGAGGACGGTTAGTGCTGGTAAGATACTACTCGTAGCGGCAATAACTGTTTTACCTGTGGATGAGTTTTGCTTAGAGGGTCATTGGATGGGGAGATTGTGAGGCGACGTGACCAGGAAAAAGTATCGGCTTAAGCAGCCCCGCAATTATCCACTAGACCCCCAGCGTGGGTCAGTCCCTAAGCTTAATCCGCGCCATCCGCTGTGGAGGCTTATACAAGATCGCCTGGCGACGGGCGTCTACACGTACCCGCAGCTCTCCGTTTGGGCGGAATCTATGGGGTTCCCTCTAACCGTCCCTCAGATACGGCGCGGGCTGGATCGGTATAAGCCCTCCTACCTACCGATGCGGGTCTTCCCATGGCTGGCGGATATGGTGCAGCACATCCTGGACAACTTCGTGGACTGGGACGCCCAGCTCGACGCGGCGGCGACACAGCAGGCCCAGCTCGTCGGTATGGTTATGGAAAAGATGCGCGACCTACGGGAGCGACCGGAGATCATCAACGGGCCGGACGGCGTACCGCTGAAGATCACCAACGCGCACGGGCACGAAGAGTACGTGATCCTTCCGGCGGCGAGCATAGACGACAAGATTCACATCCTCAACGCGGCGCAGAACGCCGTAGGGAAGCTGTTCAGGATGCTGGTTGAGCGCACGCGGCTGCACGCTGATATGCGCGTGCAAATGCCAGGAACAGGCGGCGAACAGACCGCAGAAGGCGGCCAGGGGGTCGGCCCGACGTTGTATACTATCAGTAACGTCGAGCTGCTCCGCAAGGAGATGGATGAGGTCGACCGCGAGATGCGCGCGACCTACAACATGCTGATCAAGGAGGCGGCGGAGGTCGGTGCAACGCTGCCGGAACCGAAACCGCTGGATGCACATCTGGAGGAGGCAGAGTGAAGACCGGCACCGCTCGCCCCACGTTTGTTACGCCAGGGATGTGCGTCGCTTGCGCGGCGGACGGCGAAGGCCCTGAGTGCCTCGCTACGTACACAGTGCAAGAGTATCTCTCCGAAGGGCCGCCCTGGATGCACGACAGGGACGAGGGTTACCCTGGGCGCAACACCATCATCGTTGCTGGCGTGGAGGTAGAGCTTTGAGCCTGACGGCTGAGTCCGTGCGATGCATCTGCGGCCACCCGACGCCAGGCATCGCCTGGGAATGGGCACCTGGGCACCAGGGCCAGTCTAAGTGCATCTGCTGTATGCGCGCCATCTGGGAGGAGAGCCTGGAGACGATTCTGTCGTCCCTTCAGGCGGCCCTGGCCGCCTACCCCGCCGTCACCAGCGGCGAGTGTGCGAGCGGCGTCGGCCTAGAGCAGGAACAGGAACCCTGCCCCCACACTGTCTACGCTAATCGGTGGCAGGGCGACGCCAATGATTTCTTCTGCGTGAGGTGCGGCACACCCCAGGACAAGGACGCCTGCCCCCACACCTACTGCGGCGTCAGCGAGAATGGCGTCCGGTGCGACGACTGCGGGGAATACCTGTGGGAAAGCTAGAAGCGCGCTTTATGTGCTCCGGCTGCCATATCGACGTCTACGCGGACAATGAGACCGTGAGCAAGATGCGCGACGCTCATATGGCGTACCACGCTGCCCGATACCGCACAGCGTGCGAGAGGCTGATCGCAAACGCACCGAATCCGGTGGGGGCGCGCAAGTTCCTGCTGGGGGAGAATTCAGCGTGACAAACACCTACGCCTACTGCTCGAGTTGTGACAAGATCGCGGAGGCGACCATCGAGGAGCCTACTTCTTGCATCACCCCCACGACCCCTGGGCGCTGGGCGGCGGGCGACATCGTTTGCCGAAGCTGCTACGCCATCATCGCTACCCTATTCAAGAACCTGGACGAGGAGGCATCGTGAGCGGTTACAGGCATATGCCCCTGCTCGTCTGTCCAGCGGGGCACAGCGACACGTTCAAGGCGGAGGGCATCAGCAAGACGCTTATGAGCGGTGCCTACACCCGCGTGAACAACCAGGGTAAGGTCATCGAGACCCATGACCCCAACGTCGAAACCCATCACTACCGCTGCGACGTGTGCGGGGTGAGCTTCACGAGGCGCTGGCAGGACGGCAAGCTACTACTGCCTGAGCCCGTTGCGGTTGTGACAACGGCCCTGTCCCAGGAAGAGCTAGACGCCCTACGCCGCACCACTACTGGCGGGCTACCTGAGACGGCCCGCCCCAAGACCACGCCGAAAATGGCAGTGCGAATGGAGCGCGCCGGATGGCGGCAGCGAGTACTGAAGGGAAGATGACAATGCACCCTCCGCTTGAGCTAGAACACTGGCAGCTTGTGGACGCCATGCAGGATTACTGCGAGAGCTACATCCCTGGCTACGCGCGGATGACCTACAACGAGCGCCGAAGCGAAGCCAAGCGCCAGCTTGACCTATTCGTGATGCGGTGCTTGACTCCGCCACCTAGCAGGCCCCAGACCATCGAGAAGGGAATGAAGTGAGCGGGCTGACAGCCCGTTTTGAGCAGAGAAGGTAGACGGATACCGATTCACGCCAGCAGGCCGCAGGATTTGCGCCGTGTGGCCGCAGGATCGGCGTCTGAGGAGAGGAGACACCATGAAGCTGTTCGCGATCGAGAAGACTCGCTACTGCGATTACTACAACAAGACCGAGGTGAGCGTCCTGGGCTACACCGTGGGCGACGTCGAGACGAGCGACCTCCCCGACGTCGAGACCACCCTGTACCTGGGGCCGGTCAGCATCACCCTCTACGTCAACAAGCCCTCCCTTGAGGCCGTGTCCGGCGCGGACGTGGCTGACGTCGAGCTGGGCGGCGGCATCCGGCTGATCGGGCCGGACAAGTTCCGATTCATCCCCTGCCCCTTCCTTCGCATCGAGCTGAACACGCTCGTCGGTTATCTGACCCTGCGCCTGTTCTAAGACGATGACCGATTGGCAGAAGATGAGCGTGTGGCGGGCGGGGGCGATCACGAATGCCCTGGACGTCCTGGAGCACACCGCACCAACACCTGAGCTGTGGGCCTTGTGCGCGGTACTACTACAGGCCTTTATCCGTGCGCGGGAGGGCAAGTGCCCGACCTGCGGTTGCGGCTCCTACACTGGCCCCGACGAGGCCCCGACGTTTGATCCAGAAGGTTATCCAATCTAGTGATCAAACACGAGACCGTCTATCTCCCCCGCGCTGACGCCGAGCGCCTGTTTGAGGCCACGCTGGAGGACAACCTGCGTGATCTAGCAATGGCCTTATTCGCGGGCATGGGGGATGTGGCGGGTGCTACGGCGCAGGCCAAGAAATGGCACCTGACCGGACGCTTCGGCGACGTCATCCCCGTACGCGTTACGATTGAGGCACTGTGATGAAGCACTGGTCTGATGCAGGCAACGGCGGTAAGCGGCGACGCGTCCCCTGGACGATGTGCCGTACAGTTTGCGGCCTGGAAGGGCTGCAGCGACGGGATCGCTTCGCGATGCGTAAGACCGACGTCACCTGCAAGACCTGCCTGATGATCCTGTACAAGCGGGCTGGGTGGTGATGCGGGGCGGATAGAAAGCCCTTCACTTTCAAACAAGTGTATGAGTATTGACACCGCGATCGATCCGCTCACCGACGAGGAGAAGGTCGTCATCAACGGCTCAGCGAAGCTCTTCTGGCACTTTCTCCTTAAGTTCTATCCGCTGTCCTTCGCCGAAGAGAAGTACTTCATGGCGAACAAGCGCTGGAGCCCGTTCCGCCTTTCGGCGATGCACCAGGCGTGGGCGGGGGCGGCGCAGCAATATTCCCGCCTATGCGTCCTGGCCCCACGCGGACATCTAAAGTCAACCGTCCTGGGGCGAGGGTTCCTGTTCTGGCTGGGTATGCGGGAGACGAAGGACTTCGACGCCGTTTACTTTAGCTACAAGGACAACCTGGCCCGCGACCATACGATGGCTCTTAAGAGCTACATCAAGGACAATCCCTACTGCCGGTGGTGGGTCGACAACAAGCCCACGAGTGACAGCCTGGTAGACTTCACCGCATCGTGGGGGCCGCCAGGGAACGAGACGTGGCACTTCGTGGTGGAGCCTGCGGGCATCCTGGGAGCGTCGCGCGGGAGACATCCGAAGGCGGTGGTATGTGACGACATATTGTCGGACTTCGCAAATCCTATGGAATCTGAGGAGGTTGTGCGCATCAACAACATCTTCCACCAGGTGGTGATGTCGATGCCGGAGCTACACCAATCCTTGCTCCTGGTCGGGACGCCGCAGGCCGAAAACGACGTCCTCCACAGCGTGCAGAAGGACAGGCGCTGGCACTGGCGGCGGTATCCGGCGATCAAGAACGAGGTGACGCAGGAGACCCAGTGGCCGGAGAAGTTTGATTACGGTCGCCTGATGGAGCTGTTGGCTGAGGTCAAGCCGCGCGCGTTCCAGGTGGAATACCTGCTCAAGCCTGTGGCTACTGCGGACGCCTACTTCCCCCGCTTCGCCATTGATAACATCGTCGACGAGAATCTGCGGCGCTGGACGACGGATGAGCCTTGGCCTGGCCGAGGGCGCTACGCCACCTACGGCGGCATGGACGTGGGCAAGGAAGTCCACCCAAGCCACATCACCGTCCACGCCATGATGCCGGACGGCACGCTGATGCAGATCTTCGAGGAATGGCTGAACCACATGGACTTCAGGGCTCAGGCGATTCGCGTGAACCAGATCATCGAGCACTTCGACGTCGCCAGGTTCTTCTACGACAGCACGCGCGCCGAGCTGGATGACCGTGCCTTGTCCAAGCGCGCGCAAGGGAAGAAGTTCAAAAAGGGCATCAAGGTCACAATGGCGACTATGTTCGAGAAGCGCGTGTACTCCCAGCCTGGGGAGCCTGGGCTCATCTTGCTAGGCCCTGAGAACAGCCGCCAGGTGCGCCAGATATGCGCGGTCAAGAAAGACCTGAGCGCATACGAGAGCGAGGACGGACACGGCGACAGCTTCTGGAGCAACTCCCTGGCCATCTACGCGGCGGACACCGGCCCAAGCTTCGTTGATCTAGGTGATGTAAACGATATGTTCTCTCGTCGCCTACGGTGACCGTACCTCCGCCCGAATCGTCATAGTAAGTGAGGAGGCGCACTTATGGAAAACAGAAGCGCTGAGGGCTACGTCATCCGGATGTTCGTGGAGGACGCGCCTATCAACGAGGACGGATCGATCGATTACAACTTCACGGTGCACGAGCGCATCGAGGACTTGCTGGAGGAGGCGTACTGGGGTGCCGAGGACATCGCGTATGTCCGTGTCACCATAGAGGAGATACCCACGCTTAAGCGAACAGGCATCTTCGCTACCCCATGGCGCTGGTGCTTGCTCTGCCGCAAGCGGAATCAAGAGGGCGACACCTCGTGCTGCGTTTGCGGCGCATCCCAGGACTACCTGGTCAGCTATCCAGTAGGGGAGGGAGACCCTATGCCACATAGCGCCCAAGCCCGCGAGGGGCGAATGCCGTTTGCCTCGTTTGCGAGAAGCGGCGCAACACACGACCCCGAAGGCGTCGACGCTTACTGCTTCTTCTGTGAGAAGCGGTTCGCCGACAGACACCTCGACCCCGACGACTACTACTGCTACGGCTGCCACGAGTACGTCTGCGACGATTGCAACCTGAACGCCGCCGTTTGCGGCCCCCACGCCGTGATGGATCACGTCGCACCGGACGCGGAATGAACCTGATGCTGATGGGGCCACGCACCTGGGCAAGCGTGTCCTGTAAGACGCTGGTAGTGTGCGATGTCCCGCTTGGCGTACGGATGATATCTACTGGCGACAGTGGAACGCTCCTCTACCTTGCCTGTGACTTTGTGCTACGCGGATCGCCTTACGGTATTGTCCACGCCGAGCTAGACGACGAGCGGGCACGCCGAACGAGCGTGATGATTGCGGAGCTGGAGGGCCTTGGCCTAACAGACATCGAGGAGATGTGATGATCGCCCGCACGATCTATCTCGCGCCCTGCGCGCCTACTCAGTGCGAGGCCCTCTTCGTCGAGGGGGACAACGACGGATTCGACTTTGCGATGTGCAGCCAGGAGGCCCTCGTCTATGCGCAGGAATTCGCGCTCGATTATCCGATTCCGATGTGCGCGAAGTGCCTGGGCATACTGGTGCAGACGCCTGTCGTGCGAGGCCTGCTTACGTACGGGTTCTGCCCGACCGAGGAGGAGATGGACGAGGAGATGCGGTTAGCTGCCGAGGCGGGCCACCCCGTGACCGAGGCCCTGCCAGGATCGTCATAGTAATAAGGAGAAAGGATTATGCCAGGCGCGAAGTACATCAGAGCCTTTGGCTACCCACTAGCGTTCGTTTATGGCCCCGAGCAGGGGGTCGTCGTCGCTGGTGCGCTGGGGCTCTTTGCCATCGGCACCCTTGGCCACCACCAGCTCATCAGGATCGCATCGCAACTCGGCCTGCAGACCCTGCGATGCGGTTTCCTGCGCATCCCGACGCCGTTCCTGATCGTCACCGTTGAGCTGGGGGCAGTGGGCGTCACTGTCGGCTTCGGGCTCAAGACTGGCTACTACTAAGCCATGACCCTGGACGAGGCCAAGGCGCTGCGCTGCGGCGACCTGGTGCACGGCGCAGGAAGAGTGTGGCGGGTCGAGGACGAGCTGCACGAGGCGGGGGGAGACTCCGCGCCAGCACGCGCAGGATACGAACACCTGGGGATAACCCACCTCATGCGCCTGCAGGTCGTGGGCGAGGGTGCGCACGGGCTGAAGTGGTTGGTCAGCGACATCGATCTGTCCAGCCTGCACCTGCCGGAGAGACAATGAGGTCGAACAAGGCAACGCTGAACATCCGCATCCGCCGGTTGCGAAATGTGATACTAAGAGCGAAGCACAGCGTCCGACGCTATCAGCAAATCGAGCAACTTCAGCGGGTGATGGCCAAGGGCTACTTCGCTGCAGGCACCGTTCTATACCCAAAGCAAGGAGGCGACAATGGATAGGGCTATCTACTTCATGCTACGGGCGATCTTCTGCGAGCTGCAATCGCAGCGCATTGCGCTGGGCGAGGCAGAGCGGAGCGCGCTACAAGCAGAGGCAGAGGCATCGAGTGATGCTGCGAGGATAGTCTATAGCGCCTGGGACAAGCGCCTAGACAATATGAGATTTCGCACTAACGACTCGCTGATTGACCCCGACACGGGGTTCCGCACAGACGAGCCCCCGCCCGCGAGCGAGTGATGAGAGAGCTTCAGGGAGACCTATGGGACGCCGCAACAGCGCTGCAAGCCGACGCCGTGGCGATAACCACCAACGGATTCGTAAAGAAGAACGGCGAGGCGGTTATGGGGCGAGGCGTCGCGCTCGAAGCAAAACAGCGATGGGCCGATCTCCCTCGGTTGCTCGGCG
>Ga0315284_10001099_pt1 | contig 38067 bp, 19 predicted proteins | sample YL17G09_16_MG_FD_203696 | JGI IMG/M metagenome (GOLD analysis project Ga0315284, IMG submission 203696) | Sediment microbial communities from Yellowstone Lake, YNP, Wyoming, USA - YL17G09_16 | ecosystem: Environmental > Aquatic > Freshwater > Lake > Sediment | place: USA: Wyoming | collected...
TGGTCTTGGCGGTCTGGCCTACGTCGAAGGTGATCTTGCCGGCCGCCGGGACGTAATCGCCGTCCGACCACTTGGCCGTGCCGTCGGTGGTGGCATAATCAATCGTTCCCACCCGCTTGGGCACGTCGGAGAGCGTAACCACGAAAATCATGCTCGTCGTGCCGCTGTTGCCTTCCGTGACCTGCGGGTCGCTTATCGACACGGTCGGTTTCAAGTCATTGTCTATGATGGTGCACTTGCCCTGGTCGTCGGTAAAGGTCACGAAATCCCCGCCGATCAGATTCACGAAGAAGGTCTCGTCGGGCTCCGTTATGACGTCGCCGATGATGGGGATTGAGATGGTCTTGGTTGTTTCGCCGCGGTTAAACGAGATCGTTCCCGTTGCAGTGACGTAGTCGACGTTGGCGTTGGCGGTTCCTGGCGCGGTCGTGTAATTGACGGTTACGGTTTTCATGCTTGGAGTCGCCAGGGTCACCGTGAAAACCGCGAGTGTCGTGCCCGTGTCGCCCTCAGTCGCCTCAATGTCGTTAATCGATGCCTCTACCGGCATGTCGTCGTCGAGGATAGTAACGAGGCCTTCGTCGTCCACCAGGTTCGCGTCGGGCGCGTTGCTCAGTTTAACCGTGAAGAACCTAGTGGGCTGATAAACCACGTTTCCGTTGATTTGGATCGTAATGGTCTTGGACGTCTCACCCGGATCGAACGTGAGCGTGTTCGTTGCGGCAATGAAATCGACCCCCCCCACCGCCGTGCCGTTCATGGTGGTGTAATCCACCGTCGTGACGGCGCCGCTCGCCGTCGAGAGCGTCACCGTGAGGTTTGCGTCTGTTGTCCCGATGTCGCCTTCGATCACCTGCATATCGTTGATGGACATGTCGGGAGGCGGGTCATCATTGCTAATCGTGCCGGTGCCGGCGACTGTGCCGGGAGTTGCGTTTTGGATGTTCGACAGGTTGACGGTGAAGGTCTCATTGGCCTCATAGAGCGTGTCGCCATTCACCGTGACCGTAACGGGCTGGCTGGTCTCGCCGGGGCTGAATGAGAGTGAGCCGCCGTTGGCGACGTAATCGACGCCGGTCGTCGCGGTGCCATCAACCGTAGCCCAGGTTACCGTTACTGTGTCAATGGGGTTGGGACCATTGAGGCTGACGGTAAACGTCATGTCCACCGTTCCGCTGTTGCCCTCCGTCACCTGCGCGTCGCTGACCGAGATCGCAGGCGGCGGATCGTCGTTCTGGATTGTGCCCGTAACCTGGCTGACCACTATCGGCACATCGACGATTTCGTAAATCGGGTTATGGTTTGCGTCCTCGCCGACCTCGTGGCGCGCCTTGGCGCTGATGAAATTGAGCAGGAAGGTCTCATCCCTTTCATACTTGGTATCACCGTTGATGAGTATCTTGATGAGCCTGCTTGTGTTCAACGGGTCAAATACAAGGGAAGTACCGGGCAGTACTCCTATTATGTCCTGGTTAGCATTGTAGATGTAGCCGCCGATGCTGCCGCTTTGCGCAACGTAGTCCTCGCCAGCCGTGGCGGTGCCGTCGGAGGTGGTATAATCAACATATACCGTGTCCAAGACCAACGTAGGCAGTGTAACCGTGAAGGCAAGTTCCTTGGTGCCGGAATCTCCTTCTTTTGTTTGCGCGCCGCTGGCGTAAATCCCCACGGTATCGTCGTCAAGGATTGTGCCTACGCCGGTTGCCTTGCCTGAGTGCGCAACGTCAGGAGTATAAATAATGCTGATATTGTCCCATGCCCGCCCGCCATGTCTTGTCCCGACGGTATCACTGTAATTGGAGTCGAAATCGGAGGGGTCTGATACGTAGTCCTGGAATTTTATCAGGAAGTTCTTACCAAGAGTAATGCCGGCCTGAGACGCCGTGGCGGCAAGGTCAATTGTGGCGGTGTTCCAAACGCCCGCAGACGAGTAATAATACCGCCCATTCACTAGCTGGGGTTGCCCGGCATCGGGCGCGGTCCATATTGGATACCAGTTGACACCGTCTGCGCTTATTGCGATTCCATCGGCGTTATAATGACCCGTGAAGGCTCCGTTAAACGGGTTCTGGACGTCATACCAGTTCGCGTAAGAGAAACTCAGCGTTGCCCCGGTCGCGTAGTTAAAATTGACGGGCAAGATCGCCTCGTTGAGAGTGGCGCCGCCGCTAACCGCGCGATCGAGCATCAAAGCCTTCGTAGTAGTCGGCGTGGTCAGGTTTGCAATCCGTACTTGACCGTTACTGACATCTGAGGTGTACGTGCCCCATGAATCCACGGTAATGTTGTCCCACGCGCGCCCGCCGCGGTGAGTGCCGTCAAAGGTGCCGTTAAATGAAGGACCGATGCCGTACTCCTGGAACTTTAGGTAGACATTGCTCAAGGCGTTGAGGCCCCATTGGCTGGCGGCAACTGTAAGGTTGATACTGGCGCTGTTCCACGCGCCAGCCAGGTTGTTCTGAGCCGGCGCATCCGGCGCGTTCCATATAGGATACCAGTTGACGCCGTCCGCGCTTATTGCAATGCCGTCTGCGTTCTGATGACCCGTAAATGAAACCGGGTTGCCTTGGGCATCAGTCTGCCATGGACTAAGTTGGTCATACCAGTTGGCATACTGGAAGTTCAGCATCGCCGAGGGGATGCCCGTCACATCCATCATTAGTACTGCTTCTTCAAGCGTAGGGCTGCCGGCGTCGAACGAGGAACGGTCAAGCATCAGAATATTTGAAGTATTCGTAGGCGTGCTGTATGCGCTGGTAAGTTGTACCCTGCCGCCAGCACCTGAAGTATATGTGGTCAAACGCGAACCTGGGGTCACATTGTTGGTCCAGGAGGTTCCGGCGCCAGTGCTGTGCCACGCGCCCGCGACGTAAATGTTGTCCCACGCGCGCCCGCCGCGATGAACACCGTCGAAGTTGCCGTTGAATAAAGGACCAGTACCGTACTGCTGGAGCTTTATATAAACGGGGCCGTTGAGGCTGAGGCCAGCCTGCAGCGCGGCCGCGCTAAGATTAATGATGATTTCATTCCACGTGCCAGCCGCCGGCCAACTTCCATCGCCGTTCTGAACCGGCGGATCCGGCGCGTTCCATATGGGATGCCAATTGATATAATCGGTGCTTATTGCAATGCCGTCGGCATTCTGATGGCCTGTGAACTGGCCGGTGAACAACGGAACGCTGAACTGATTCGCCTGGTCATACCAGTTGGCATACCGGAAGTATAATGTGGCCGACGCGACGTTTTTGAGGTTAAAGGGCAGTAACAACTCATTAAGAGTGACGGCACCAACGATACTCGTTGTCAGCGTGTAGGCTCCCGTGCTGCCAGTGGCGGTACCTGCGCCCGTCGTCGCATTATAGGAACTGTTGTTGTAGCCGGACACCCCCAGATAGTACGTGCCTGCGGTTGCGAACGTGTACTCCAGGTAAGAGTCCGTGCCGGGCGTCTCGCCGGGGGCGGCGCCGTTGTTGTTGCTGCTAGTGCCCGACAGGGGATTCCCGGCCGCGTCAAACAGCTTGATATACGAGTCCAGCCCGCTGCCCCCTGTGTCAATATTGAAGGCCACTCGCTCACCGGCCACAACCGTAAGGCTATACATGTCCACATCCGCCGGAGACACTGTCAGCGTGTAAGCTCCTGTGCTGGCAGTGACAGTCCCGCTGCCATCAGTGGTGTTGTAAGAATTGTTACCGGTGCCGGATACCCCAAGATAGTACGTGCCCGCGGTTGCGAACGTGTACTCCATGTAAGAGTCCGTGCCGGGCGTCTCGCCGGGTGCGGCGCCGTTGTCGTTGTTGGTCAACTCAGCCCCGTTCGAGTCAAACAGCCTGATATACGAGTCCAGCCCGCTGCCACCTGTGTCAATGTTGAAGTTTAGTCGCTCACCCGCCACAACCGTGAACTTATACATGTCCACATCCGCGGGAGACACTGTCAATGAGTAGGAGCCTGTGCTGCCATTGACAGTCCCTGCGCCCGTCGCCGCGTCATAGGCACTGTTGTTGTAGCCGGACACTCCCAGATAGTACGTGCCCGCGGTTGCGAACGTGTAACTGATGTAAGAGTCCGTGCCGGGCGTCTCGCCGGGGGCGGCGCCGTTGTTGTTGCTCTTCAACTCAGTCCCGCTGGAGTCAAACAGCCTGATATAGGAGTCCAGCCCACCGCCACTTGTGTCAATATTGAAGTCCAATTGCTGGCCAGCCGCAACCGTAAAGCTATACATGTCCACATCCGCCGGAGACGCTATCAGTATGTAGGCCCCTGTGCTGGCAACAACGGTCCCGCTGCCATCAGTGGGGTTATAAGAATTGTTGCCGGCGCCGGCTACCCCAAGATAGTACGTGCCCGCGGTTGCGAACGTGTACTCTATGTAAGAGTCCGTGCCGGGCGTCTCGCCGGGGGCGGCGCCGTTGTCGTTGTGGGTCAACTCATTCCCGCTGGAGTCAAACAGCCTGATATACGAGTCTAGCCCGCTGCCATTTGTGTTAATATTGAAGTTCAATCGCTGGCCAGCCGCAACCGTAAACTGATACAAGTCAACATCCGCCGGAGACACTGCCAGCGTGTAAGCCCCTGTGCTGGCAACAACGGTCCCGCTGCCATCAGTGGGGTTATAAGAATTGTTGCCGGCGCCGGCTACCCCAAGATAGTACGTGCCCCCGGTTGCGAACGTGTACTCCAGGTAAGAGTCCGTGCCGGGCGTCTCGCCGGGGGCGGCGCCGTTGTCGTTGCTGGCCAACTCAGTCCACGCAGTCCCGTTAAAGCTAAACAGCCTGATATACGAGTCCAGTCCGTTGGTCCCGTTAATATTGAAGTTCAATCGCTGACCAGCCACAACTGTAAACTTATACAAGTCCACATCCGTATCGACATCTATCGACTGGCCCGTCACAGTGCTGTGTGCCAATCCCAAGTCATACGCGGTGGCGAGCGTGTTGCCCAAGTCGGCGGTTAAATTCAGTTGGTCCCCGGTTATCGACTGGTTATACACATAGCTGTGTGGCGGTCCCAGGTTAAACGCGGCGCCGATTATGTCGCCTGCGTCGATGGGCGTATACACGTAGTTCGCGTCCCCTATCGACTGGTACCACACAAGGCTGTGTGGTGTTGATCCCAAGGACTGCGCGCTGCCGGTTGTGTCGCCCGGGTCGTAATATGGCCACACGTAGATTGTCTCGGGAGCTATCGACTGGCCTGTCACAATGCCCTTTACCGATCCCAGGTCATAGGCGGCGCCGGTCGTGTCGCCCACGTTGCTGTTTGGATCCACTTGGATCCCCCCAATGCCTATCGACTGGTTCATCACGATGTTCGATGCAGTTATGGAGGACGCGCTGGCGATGGTGTTGTCCAAGGTGGCCTGGTAGTCGCTGCTGTCTTTATTCGGGGACACCTGGTCGCCAGCCGCGCGACCCATCACCCACACATTCGTAGTGTTCGAGGGCGTGCCGTATGCGCTACCAATGCCGTTTGTGTCTCTGGCCACGCCGTCAATGTCGAGAGAGGAATACGGGGTCCAATCTTGACTGCTGTTAAAGTCTATGCCTTCAAAGTTCTCGCCGTTACTGGTCGGATCCAGGGTGCCGCTTTCAAAGTCATCGCTGCCGGCGGTGATTTGGTTAATCGTGTACGCCAGGTTATCCTGCGTCAAAGCAAAGTAGTCGCTGCCAAAACCGTTGTTGCTAATCTTGCGCCAACTGCTGCCCTGCGTCGGCTTGGACAGCCCCAGGGCAAGTATCCTGTTGTCCTGAATGGCAAGGTTGCCTAGGACCGTCACGGTGTAAGTTGCCGTGGTCTGGCCTGGGTAGAAAGTTATATAGGGATTGTCATGAGTAAAGTATGTCGGAATATTGTCAACATAGCCTGAGGTCAGATACTGCGGCAGTGTATAATCCGTGTTTAGCACGGCGGTACCGCCCGTCTGATCTATCCGCAGCATCAGGTCCCTATCGCTCGACTTGGACAGGGTTATCGTATAGGTCATCGGTGTCTGCTGGCCGGGGACTCCCTCTAATACCGGCGTCGGGTCACTGATTACGACCGTTGGCATAAGCTCGTCGTTCAGTATTGTGCCTGTTCCTTGGCTCTTGCCGATAATGGCGCCCCCCATGATGTTCGACAGGTTCACAAACACGGTCTCATTGTTCTCATACAGGTTATCCGGTATTATCGGGACTGTAAAAGTCTTGCTGGTTTCGTACGCGGCAAAGTTCAGCATGCCGCTTGTCGGTACGTAGTCCTGGGGATTCACGGACGTGCTACCATCATAATTCGTGGTCGTCTTGACCGCGCTAAGCGCGGTGCCATTCTGGCCCGGCGTCTGATTTGTCGCGTAGTTGACCGACACCGGGCCGCCCAGCGTGCCGTTTACCGTAACGGTGTATGTCAGTGTGCCAGTGTCCTCGTTCACGGCCGGGTCGTTGACCGATAGCACCGGGATTGTGTCGTCATTCCGGATTGTGCCGACGCCATAGATTCTGGCTAGCCTTGATGGCGGTAAGTCAGTTACTTTCAGCGTGTAGGCCCCTGTGGTGGTGCCGTCGGCTCCGGGGCCGGTCGTCGGGTTATAAGTAGTGTTGCCAACACTGGACACACCCAGATAGTACGTGCCTGCGGTTGCGAACGTGTACTCAAGGTAAGAGTCCGTGCCGAGCGTCTCGCCGGGGGCGGCGCCGTTGTCGTTGCTGCTTGTGCCCGTCAGGGGATTCCCGCTGGCGTCAAACAGCCGGATGTACGAGTCCAGATTGCTGTCCACAGGCCGGTCAATGTTGAAGGTCCATTGCTGGTTGGCCGCAACCGTGAATGAGTACATGTCCACATCCGTCACACTACCTATCGACTGGCCCGTCACGGTGCCGCCTGCGGATTCCAAGGGAAGGGTCACTATCAGCGTGTAGGCCCCTGTGGTGGTGCCGCCGGCTCCGGGGCCGGTCGTCGGGTTATAAGTAATGTTGCCAACACTGGACACGCCCAGATAGTACGTGCCAGCGGTTGCGAACGTGTATGCTAGGTAAGAATCATTGCCGAGCGTCTCGCCGGGGGCGGCGCCGTTGTCGTTGAAGGCCAACTGTGTGCCGGTCGAGTCAAACAGCCGGATGTACGAGTTCAGGCTGCCCGAAGGCCGGTCAATGTTGAAGGTCCATGTCTGACCGGCTGTTACCATGAATGAGTACATGTCCACATCCGTCCCAGCGGGACTTATCGTCTGCCCCGTCACGGTGCCGCCTGCCGGGCCCAAAGCTCGGGTGGGAGACACTATCAACGTGTAGGCCCCTGTGGTGGTGCCACCAGATCCGGGGCCGGTCGATGGGTTATAAGTAATGTTGCCAACACTGGACACCCCTAGACAGTATGTGCCGGCGGTTGTGAACGTGTACTCCAGGTAAGAATCGGTACCGAGCGCCTCGCCGGGGGCGGCGCCGTTATCGTTGTTGGCCAACTCAGTTCCACTGGAGTTAAACAGCCGGATGTACGAGTTCAGGCTGCCCGAAGGCCGGTCAATATTGAAGGTCCACGTCTGACCGGCTGTAACCGTGAACTTATACATGTCCACATCAGTTGCGGAACTTATCGTCTGGCTCGTCACAGTACCGCCTACCGAGCCCACGGAGGAATTCGCGGTGCTGATCGTGCCGCCCACATCGGTGGACACGGAATACGTGGCACCTATCGCGTCGCCAACATCGCCGGCTGGGGTGATGAGCGGGGACATTATCAGCGTGTAAACCCCTGTGGTGCTGGCGATGACGGTCCCGGTGCCGTCATTTGCGTTATAAGAATTGTTGCCGGCGCCTGATACCCCCAAGTAGTAAGTGCCCGCGGTTGCGAACGTGTACTCCAGGTAAGAGTCATTGCCGAGCGTCTCGCCGGCGGCGGCGCCGTTGTCGTTGAAGGCCAACTGTGCCCCGGTCGAGTCAAACAGCCGGATGTAGGAGTTCAGGCTGCCCGAAGGCCGGTTAATATTGAAGGCCCATTTCTGACCGGCCGTAACCGTGAACGAATACATGTCCACATCCGTCCCGGTATCTATCGACTGGTCCATCACGGTGGCGCCTGCCGAGCCTAGGGAATACGCGGTGCTGATTATGCCGTTAACATCGCTGAGCAGGGAATACGCGGCACCTATCGTGTCGCCAACATCGCCGCCGGTTGGGGTGATGGTCGGAGACACTATGCTGAGATTCACCCAGAATACCTTGTTCGGTTCCCAGATATTATTGCCGTGCCCGGTGATTGTTACTAGCTTGCTGGTCTCGCCCGGGGCAAAAGTGACGTCGCCCTGTGCGCTGTCGTAATCAGTGGTGCCCGTGCCCCCCACAGCCGCCATGGTGCCGGCAGACACTATCAGCGTGTAGGCTCCTGTGCTGCCACTGACAGCCTCTGCGCCCGTCGCCGGGATATAGGCATTGTTGCCGGCGCCGGACACTCCCAGATAGTACGTGCCCGCGGTTGCGAACGTGTACTCCAGGTAAGAGTCCGCGCCGAACGCCTCGCCGGGGGCGGCGCCGTTGTCGTTGAAGGCCAACTGTGCGCCCATCGAGTCAAACAGCCGGATGTACGAGTCCAGCTCGCCGCTCCCGTTGATATTGAAGTTCACTATCTGACCAGCCGCAACCGTAAACTTATACAAGTCCGCATCCGTATCGAAACCTATCGCCTGGCCCGTTACGGTGGTGCTTCCCGAACCGAGGTTGTACGCGGCGCCGGTCGTGCCGCCCACATCGCCGGCTGGCGTGAAGGACGTCGGGCCGCCGGTGGACCAATGTACAGTTACTGTTGAGGTGTAGGCCGCGGACAGGCTCACAGTAAATACGTACGTTGGCGACTGTCCGGTGCTGCCTTCAAGTTGCGACACGTCGCTGATGGTTACTTTCGGATCGTCGTCGGTGATTGTGATAGTGGACGTAATGTTTGCGGCAATATCCAGAGAAGCGGCAGTAGCGCCGCTGAGGCCACTGGTCGAGAGGGTCACGGCAAACGTCTCGTTGTTCTCCACGGTCGCATCCCCGACGACCGATATGATGCCGGTGGGGGTGGTGGTGCCGAAGGTCGCGCTTGTTTCGCCGGCCGCGATTGTTATTGTAACGCTGTTGTTAGTCGGCGCCGTGAAGTCCACGCCCGGGCCCGGCGGGCTCGTGCCTTTTGTCGCGGTGTAAGTGGGGGTGCCGGTCGTGGTGTATTTGAACTTGGTGTCCGCCCCGCTCACAGTCGGCAAGCCGGTAACAGGATCCACCAGCGTTGCTTTTATAGCAGGTATCACAGTTAAGCCGCTATCGCCCTCCGTCACGCTGATGGTCGTGCTGGTTAAATCGATTCTTAACTTGGGCTTGGTGTCGTCATTCTTGATGGTGGTCGTGTCATACACGTAGAAGGAATCCGTCTGCGCCCCGCCGGTTGGGGCTTTAAGTAATACAAAGAAGAACTCATCGTTCTCATAGAGAGTATCTCCCAGGACGATGACCGCGAACGCGTTCGTCTTGACAATCTCGCCAGGCTCGAAAGTGAACGTGTTCTGGTTAGTCATGTAGTCGTCCCATCCCGTTGCGGTAGGCATGATGCCGATTATAAGTGCGTCGTCATCGCTCGCTCCCACGGTTGCGGCGGTTATGCTTATGGGCTGCCCGCTCGGCCGGTCCATCGATATCGTGTAGGTGAGCATGGTGGGAGACGCTAACATTATCAGCGTGTAGGCCCCTGTGCTGCCAGCGGTGGTCCCGTCGCCAGTACTCGGGTTATATGAATTGTTTCCAGCGCCGGACACCCCCAGATAGTACGTGCCCGTGGTTGTGAACGTGTACGCCAGGTAAGAATCAGGGCCGGGGGTGCCGTTGTCGTTGAAGGCCAATTGTGTCCCGGTCGAGTCAAACAGCCGGATGTACGAGTCCAAGGTGCCTGAAGGCCGGTCAATATCGAAAATCCATTGCTGGCTGGCATACTGGTCCTGGTCAACTACAGCCGTGAATGCGTACATGTCCACATCCGTCCCGTTATCTATCGACTGGCCCGTCACGGTACCGCCTACCCATCCCAAGGAATACGCGGCGCTGGCGCTAGTCGTGCCGCCTACATCGCCGGCTGGGATTGCTTGCACGCCTGTGTTATTTTCGTCAACTGAGTTCGCATAGTCCGTGTCACCGGAGTACTTTGGGTTGGGGGTGCACTTGACGCTTATGGTCGGCGCGTCGTCATCGTTCTTTATGGTGCCGGTGGCGGTATCTCTGATGACGAGGTTGCCCTCCTCATCAATTTCTTTCACGAAGAGAACGGTTGTCTGATGTCCGAGTCCGTCGTCCGCATAGGGATTGGTCAGGGTAACGGTGAATGTCTCGTCCGCTTCGTACAAAGTGTCGCCGTTCACAAGGACTGTGATGGGTTTGATGGTTTCGCCCGGGGCAAAAGTGAGGTCGCCGCTTGCGGCTGCGTAGTCGGCGGGGTCCGGCACAGATGTATTTGGGAAAATGCCGTCCGTGCTTCTCGCGGTGCCGTCCGCAGTTACATAATGAACCGTAACGGTGCCGGGGTAGGGCTTGCTTAGACTTACCGTGAAGGCCATGGGCGTTGGGCCGCTTTCGCCTTCGTTCTGGGCCATTGACACTATCAGCGTGTAGGCCCCTGTTGTGCTGGCAGTGATAGCCTCTGCGCCCGTTATCGGGTTATAGTTATAGTTGGTGCTACTGCCCCAGCCGCTGCCGCCGCCGGACACCCCCAGATAGTACGTGCCCGCGGTTGTGAACGTGTACGCCAGGTAAGAGTCCGTGCCGAGCGTCTCGCCGGGGGCGGCGCCGTTGTGGTTGAAGACCAACTCAGTCCCGGTCGAGTCAAACAGCCGGATGTACGAGTCCAGATCGCTGCCCGAAGGCCGGTCAATATTGAAGGTCCAGTACTGGCCGGCTGTAGCCGTGAATGAGTACATGTCCACATCCATCCCGGGATCTATAGACTGGCCCTTCACGGTGCCGCCTGCCGATGCCAGGGAATACGCGGTGCCGATCGTGCCGCCCACATCGCCGTCTGGGATAATGGTCAGGAAGCCGTCTATCCTTATCCGCGGGAGGTCATCATCTAGTATCGTGCCGGTTATCTTGGTACGCACCAGGTTGATGCCTTTAGCGGCGCTCAATTCCAGATAGAAAGTCTTGTCCAGTTCAAGCAAGGTGTCGCCAATCACATTGACGGTGATTGTTGCGGTTCTGATTCCCGGCTGTATTTGCACTGTTCCGCTTGCCGCCTCGTAGTCAACGCCTGCAACGGCGCCGGTATTGCCTGTGCCGTCCTCCGTCATCCAGTCGAAACTCGCGAGTTCGCCGTAAATCTTCGAAAGGCTTACGGTGAAGACCAGCGGCGTCAGGCCGCTGTCGCCTTCCAGTATTTTGGCATTGCTGACACCGGCGAGGGGCAGCGTGTCATCATTGACAATCGTGCCGATGGCTTGCTGGGTCGGCAGCGCGACCTTGCCCACGGGATTGCTGAAGGTCAGGAAAAACGTTTCATCCGACTCGGCAAGCGTGTCGCCATTCACCGTTACGTTGATGGTGCTCGAGCCGGTGGTGGTGCCGGCTATAATGCTTACCGTGCCGCTTGCCGCCACATAGTCTTGCGGATCTGCCACAGCCGGGCTGGTATTGGGGAACGTGCCTGCCACGGACCTCGCGGTACCGTCAGCCGTCGCCCAGTTAAAAGTCACGGCCTCCACCGTAGGGTCGGACATGCGCACGGTGAAGGCCATAGTCTTCGTTCCGCTATTGCCTTCGACGACCTGCGCATTGTCGACGTAGATTTCCGGCACCACCCAGAAAGGCTGCTCAATAATGTTGGTGTTGATGTTGCCGTTAAGGTCGGCGAAACTGCCCGCGATTGGGCGCAGCGTAACCTTGCCGACCTTGAAGCCGTCTCCTGCGATTGTGAAGTGATAGCGGAAGATGCCGTTGCCCAGGTCATCCGGCGCTCCGTTCACAGTCACGAACTCCGCGGCCAAGCCCATCAGTTGGAACTCGGGCTCCGCATCAAGGACGGTCGCGGGGTTGATGCCGATGCCGTGCCAATCGCCGACATCCTGAAACGCGACGTCAATGTGCCCGCGAGTATTCAACGTGCGCCTGCCTATCCACGCGCCGTATGCGGGGTCGGCAAGTGAAATAGGCGGTTCAGCCACTTCCAAGTTGTCCGGCGTTGGCCGGATGGACGGCACCATGCCCCCGTCTATCTCATAATATTGACCGTTATACCCAGGATCCCAATTATTTTCGAAATAATACATGTGTCCCACCCACTCATTATAAAATGAGTCCACCACCGAACCGGCATGTTCAAACTCCCCTATGACGCCGTCCGCCGTCCCCGGTATAGTGGTGTCGCTGATGGTCAGCATGTACGCCCCCGTGGTGCCGCCGTCCGTGAGGCCGGCGCCGGTCTTTGGGTTATAACTTATGTTCACGTTGTTCGACACGCCCAGGTAGTATGTTCCGGCGGTGGTGAACGTGTACTGCAGGTAGGAGTCTTTAGTGGGCATATCGCCGGGCGCGGGGGCGTTGTCGTTGAAAGCAAGTGGAACGAAGTCTTGGACCTGGTTCACAGGTTCCTGAAACAGCCTCAGATAGGAATCCAGGTTGCTCGTCGTATAGGTGTCAATATCGAAGCGCAGCGTCTGGCCGGCCTGTGCGGCGAAACTAAACATATCGACATCGGTGTCAGGGGAGATGTCGTAACCGTAGTAAAATACGGCCGGTTGCGTTATCGCACCGACGTCGTGGGCGTATCTTGCCGTATCGTCGTGCCGGTATGCCGGGATTCTATAGTCCCCGGCGTATATTTCGCAGTAGTTACCGACCGACACGCCGTCCACCTCTCCTATCTCCACGTATCCGAAATTGAGCGCGTGGATGGCGGTAGTCACAGCATAGGTAAAATTTTGATGGGTCATATTTGCTTGTTGGGGGTCTAAGTCCGGGATCCATTCTCCAACCACACTACTGCTTGCCATTACATAGCCGTCCTCCATCCTGCCATGCAGAATAAAGGAACCAATGTTTCCATTTTGTACCCGGATCTGCGGTACGCCTATCCACCCTGGCCCCATGCCGGGGTACAGGTTGCCCCAGATTTCGATGGCGTTGACGTTGCCGCTATCGACGTCGAAGATTCCGGTGAGTTCGAATACGCCGGGATCGGCGTGGATACTGGGATCATAACCATGGCCGAAATAGTTATCAACCAGGCCGTCGTGATCCAAATCAACCCAGCCGAAGTTTCCGTACACTCGCAACGTGCCGCCTACAGAGCCCGTCATACTGTATATCATTCCGAAATAATCACCGCCGATGTTGATGTCGCCGACTACGCCGCCACCGTTCGAGATGCCGCCAAAGTAACCCCCGATGTTAATATTTCCGCCAACGTTGCCCCATTCAAAGTTCGCGTCCTGAGCAACATATCCGCCGACGTTCAGGTCGCCAGTGACGTTGCCGACGATCAGCCCGCCTCCCGTTACGTTGCCGCTGATGTTAACGTCACCGTCGACATTGCCAATACTGCTGCTAGTGGCCGTGTAGTCGCCAAGGACGATAAAGTTACCGGCAATATCGCCAATACTGCTGTTTGTGGGACTGAAGGTTTGGGGAATGATGAGGTCATTGTTGATGTTGCCAATATGGCTGCCGCTCATGGTGAAACCATGCGAGACGCCAAAGAGGCCGGCAATGTTGCCGATGGTGGTGTTGGTCAGGTTGATATCGCCCGTGATATCCAAATCACCATAAATGTTGCCAATAGTCGCGCCATTGGGAGCAAAGTTGCCGAGGACATCAAAATCACCGACAATGTTGCCTATACTGCTGCTCGTCGGGCTGAAATCGCCGGCGACGATAAAATTACCAAAAACGTTGCCAATGGTACTACCATTGGGGTGGTAGTCACCCGTGATGCTGATTGCCGTGGCGCTTCCTAGCGGACTGGTGTAAACATCTCCGACAGTCAAAACGGCATTTGGCAAGCCGATGGTGGGATAGTTTATGGAAGGCTCTCCCAGGAAAGACTCATCGTACTTGTCGCCTGTGAGGTCGCCGATTATCGTTATCTGGCCAAGGCCGGTAACGCTGGGGACAGCGCCGATGTAACCGATTCTGGCGCGTCCATCGCTGGCCGGATTGGCGGCATCGAATGTATTAATACTGATGTTGTCCCACTCGGCCCCGCCCATCTGAGTGGAGGTAGGGTTCGAATTTGACAGGGAGCGGTCGGTGTACTGTTGGAATTTTATCTGAGTAGTTGGGCCCAGAGTAATGCCCGCTTGCGCCGCCGCGGCGGCAAGATCCACTGTATAGTTATGCCACATTACCGGCTCATAAACGAAGCCCCATATCTGTAAGTAAAACGGGTTCTCCACCGTGTCGGGGCCGCTGCTGTCGATGTCGGCGTCGTTGTTTGCAATGCTGATGTAGCCGTTGCCGTATCCAGCGTTCACCGTGCTCAACTGCACAGTAAATGTGGCGGAACTGTTTGCGGCGATTGAAGCAGGAAGCGGGGTCACAAGAATGAATCCTTCTGGCACCGTAACGGAGGTGGTAAGTGCCGTGTCGCCGATGTTATACACAGTATAAGTGTAAGTTTGCGCAAGGCCACCACGTTCCACTGTACCGTAGTCCCGACCATAATTAGAATAGTAACCAGCACCCCAGTTGCCTATGTCCTGCCCGTTGATGCTTACTGCAATTTCCGCCTGAGCCACCAACGCGACCACACCGGTTACCTTGAAGTTGAATGGATTCCCTGCATCGGTCGCAAGGCTGATGTTGCCGCTGTAAGTCCCCAAACCCACCGTACTATCCATCTTCACTGTGAAGGTGGCGGAACTGTTTGCCGCTACCGTAAAATTAGTCGGGCTTGTAATAATGAATCCGGTTGGCGCTGTAATCGAGGTCACGGTAAGAGAGGCATCGCCGATATTGCGCACGGTAAAGGTATGAGTGGGAGCAGTGCTGAGCACTGTTATCGAACCGAAGTCCGTGTTTTTGGCCGCATTGGGCGAAGCGTCGCCGTTGCCTATGTTCTGCCCGTTGCCGCTTACCGCGACCGCGGCCTGCGCTTGCTGAGTTACCTTGCCTGTTATGTAGAAGTAGAATGGATTTTCAACGCCATCGCTGCCGTCGGCGTCGTTGCTGGCGATATTGATGGAGCCACTGAACGTTCCAAGATTCGCCGAGTCCAACTGCACTATCAAGGGGGCTGAACTACCCGCGGCAATAGAAGCAGGAAGCGCGGTCTGGATGAGAAATCCCGTTGGCACCGTAACCGAGTTTATGGTAAGTGCCGCATTGCCGGTATTGCTCACCAGGAATGTGCGAGTTGGCCCCGTACCTCCTTGCATCACCGAACCAAAGTCCGTGCCCGTCTCCGCACTGATGGTGTAAGTATACGTAACAATGTTCTGCCCGTTGCCGCTCACCGAGATCTCTGCACGAGCCTGAGGATTAGCCGGAATACTATTGTCGGCATAGTTATTTGGAACATCCGTGGCCGGTACGGTCCAGATAGGATACCAGTGGATGCCGTCGGTGCTTATCGCAATGCCGTCGGCATTATAGTGGTCCGTAAAGGCGGTGTTGTTGCCGATCGTGCCGTCCACATCGCCAACTGGACTCATCGCTACTCCCGAGCCACCGCCAGCCGGAGTCGCTATTAGCGTGTAGGCCCCCGTGGTGAGGCCGGCGATGGTCCCTGCGCCAGTCATCGGGTTATAGGAACTGTTGCCGTAGGCGGACACTCCCAGATAGTACGTGCCTGCGGTTGCGAACGTGTACGCCAGGTAAGACTCCTGGCTGGCCGGTTCGCCGGGGGCTTGGCCATTATTGCCGTCGTCGTCAGAGGCCAACTGTGTCCCATTCGAGTCAAACAGCCGGATGTACGAGTCTAGGCCGCCCGGAGGCCGGTCAATATCGAAGGTCCATTGCTGGTTGGCTGCAGCCGAGAATGCATACATGTCCACATCCGTCCCGACATCTATCGACTGGCCTGTCACGATTCCGCCTGCGGTTCCCATGGAAAAATCATTGAACAGATCTATGGTTTCGTCGGCCTCGTAGCCCCCAGCAATGTAAGAGAAACTTAACGTTGCCGCTGTAATGTCCTGAAGGTCAACAGTCCATGTTGCTTCGTCAAGCGTGGGAGCACGATGCCAACGATAGGTCCCGTCTGGATCCTGCGCATAGTAACCATCAAACTGTGTGCGATCCATCGTCAAGGCATCGGTCGTATTCGCAGGCGTTCCGGGGTACGCATTGGTAACCTGTATTCGGCCTTTGTCGTCTGAAGTGAATGTGGCCCATGACGTCGGGTTCAGGGTGCCGCTATCAAAGTTATCACCGGGCTGATAGGGTGTAACGGAGACGGTCAGGTTGGTGCTGGTGTTGCAGCCGTCCAGAAATACGACGCGGCCTATCTCGTGCGTAACGCTGTCATAATCGATGCGCGCTGAGCCGGGACCGGTCAGGGCGAAATTCACGTGGTCGCTGGTAACAGCATCGCCTTCTGCCAGGCTGACCGGGTTGCCGTCAGTTACAATGGCGGAAGCGGCGTCGAGCAGGAGTCGTGCCTCGAGGGCTTCAAGAGCGGGAATGCGAGTCTGGCTGGCTCTGCGAGTTGAACGCTTGCGGCCAAATAAGGTAGAGATGCTCATATGTTCTGTCCTTACTAACGTGCCTAAAAATCAACAGTCAGCCTCCCTTAGTCCCTTAGGCAATGCTAAGCGTCGGCGTAGCGACACGCCTACACGTAAATTTCTTGCTTAATCCTATGGGCCTTTTGACCCCTCCAGTATTGCCGTTAGTCCAGTGCCTATACAATTCTGCCGTCTGCCGTCCATAGAACTCATCTCTAACCGTATTTTACGCGATTTCGGGGCAAAAATCAATAGCAAAACCACGTTAACCGCAAATATCAAAGTGCGATGAGGAGATGATAACAGCGCCAACGATTGAACGCGTTGCGCACAAACCCTCGCATTTTGTGGCGTTGTTTCTATTCCAGCGGGCAATGCGGCCATAACTACATATATCATAACTTGTTACAATTTTTACGACAGTCGCGGCAGGGACAAACTTTACTCGGATTAGAAGCCTATTCACCAGCACATACCAGCACGTCTGAGGTTGCCGATTTTTGTCACCGCACAAAAAAGTGTTCCGAGTGGAATGCGCCGGCATTGTTATCAGTTCATTTATTGATTGTTGCTGCTTTCATGGCGCGGACAAACGCTCTGACTTTATCCACCATGCCTTGCCGGTTACGGATATTCTTCTTGACCAATGAGACAATCGCAGACCCGCAAATGACGCCGTCCGCGCCCGCCCTGCACATGGCTCGTACGTGCGCGGGCTTGCTGATTCCAAAGCCGACGTACAGAGGCAGAGTTGTCTTGGCGCGCAGTCTCTCCAGCAATTTCTTAGTTGATTGAGAGACCTCGCGCCTCACGCCAGTGACGCCGGGTCGGCTGACGACATACACGAAGCCCGTTGTGGCGGCGAAGACTTTTCGCAAACGATCATTGCTTGTCAATTCGCTGACGATGAACACAGCGCCCACGCCGTATTTCCGCGCTGAGCGTCCTGTCTCGCCTGCTTCTTCCAGTGGGACATCGGCCACGAGAACATACTGAATCGCTCGCTCGCGGCATTTCCTGTAGAAAGCGTCAACGCCGTATTGCATGACAAGGTTGAAATACACAAGCAGCCCGATTGGCATGTTCGTGAAACGCCTCGCCTTTCCCAGCATTTTGAAACATGCCTCTGTGTCAACACCGGCTTGTAGCGCGACTGAAGCGGCTTCTTGAATGACCGGCCCATCAGCAATTGGGTCGGAAAAGGGAAAACCAAGTTCAAGCATATCCGCTCCGCCATCGACCATCGCCCGTATTATTTGGAGACTCGCTTTTTCGTCGGGGTAGCCGAGAACCGCGAAGGGGATAAATGCTTTCCCGCTTTTTGAGTGCTTGCGTGTTTTCTCAGAGTTCATTGCCGCCATCCGCTTGGGTCATCTGTGAAACATCCTTGTCACCTCTGCCGGAAAGATTGACAAGGATGAGTTTTTTCTTTCCGGCGATTTTCATCATGTACGCTATCGCGTGCGCCGATTCAAGCGCAGGCAGTATCCCCTCCTCCCTGCACAGCATGGCCGCCGCTGCTAGCGCCTCCTTGTCGGTAACAAAAGTGTATTGCGCCCTTCCCGTCGCCTTGAGGTGCGCATGCTCCGGCCCTACCGCCGGATAATCGAGGCCCGCTGAAATCGAGTGAGTTTCCGCAATCTGGCCGAACCGATCCTGCAGTACATACGTCTTTGTGCCGTGCAGCACGCCGACTCGCCCCTTCTTCTTGTCCGCGAAACGGGCGGCATGCTTCCCTGAAGCGATGCCGAGACCGCCAGCCTCCACGCCGATGAGTTCCACTCCCCTGTCTTTGATGAACGCCCTGAAAATGCCGATGGCGTTGCTGCCGCCGCCGACACAGGCAATCACGGCCGAAGGAAGCCTTCCCTCTTCCTCCAGAATCTGCCGCCGGGCCTCCTCTCCTATTACCAACTGGAAATGCGCCACCATGGCCGGATAGGGATGAGGCCCAAGAACGCTCCCCAGAAGATAATGAGTGGCGCTGCTGTTCGCCGTCAAATCGCGCATGGCCTCGTTTACCGCATCTTTCAACGTCTTGGAGCCGGCATCGACCGGTGTTACCTTCGCTCCCAAAAGCCGCATTCGATAAACATTCAACTCCTGCCGCGCCATGTCCCTCGTGCCCATGTAAATTTCACACTCAAGCCCAAGTTTGGCCGCGACGACGGCCGTCGCCACGCCGTGCTGGCCGGCGCCGGTTTCAGCGATAAGCCGCTTCTTTCCCATATAGCGCGCAAGGAGCGCCTGACCAAGCGCATTGTTGATTTTGTGCGAGCCGGTGTGCAGAAGGTCCTCTCGCTTGAGGTAAATGCGGCTGTGAAACTTTTCGCTCATGCGCCTGCAAAATGTAAGCGGCGTGGGCCGCCCGGCGTAGTCGCGAAGGAGAAGGCGCAGTTCCTTTTTGAATTCTTTGTCATTCTTGAGGCGGTTGAATGCGGATTCCAACGCCTGCATAGTCGGTATAAGGAGTTCTGAGACGAAACGCCCGCCAAATATCCCGTAATAACTGTTGCTTGTTGTCATACCTGTCCCTCGCGGATTCGGGTTATTATGCGTTTCATTTTCTCGTGATCCTTCACGCCGGGGCGAATTTCCACTTTTGAGTTGATGTCAACGCCGTACGGTTTGAGCGCGAGAACCGCGTCGATGTTTTCCTCGCCGATGCCGCCAGCGACGAAAACGTGCTTGTCCCCGGCGGCGCCCATGCAGGCCTTCAGCAAATCAACCGGAATCGATTTTCCCGTTCCGCCGTACTGCGTCTCATGGAAGCGATCGAACAAAATATAGTCGCCGGAACCGGCGCTTGTGGACTCGAGCGGCACTCTGTCTTTCACTTGCACCGCGAGAATTGTCTCCACGCTTGTGTCCCGGCGCAATTCGGCGGCGAGCGAAGCGGCGTTGTCACCGTGAATCTGGACCATATCAATTCCCGTCTGCTCGATTGTTTGCAGCGCCTGCTTTTGTGTCGCATTCACGAAAACACCCGCCGCCCTGACGTTGGGAAAACGGCTTTTCACGTTCGCTATAATTTCCTTTGCCTCGCGGGGAGCGACGTTTCGCGGCGAGCCTTCGAAGAAGACGAACCCAAGGATGTCCGCTCCAAAGCCGGCCGCGGCGAGCGCGTCGCTCTTCGAAGTCATTCCGCAGATTTTTATTTTCGTCGCGCGCGGCCGATTCACTTTCAGTTGCAAAATCTTTTCCGCGGGATTCGGCGCCCTCATGATGCCCGTGCCCACAAGCACGGCATCCGCCCCGTGCCTTGCTGCCTTGAGAACATCTTCCCTCGTGCTGATTGCCGATTCGCACACGATTGTCCGGTCTTTCGGTATCGTTGGGGCCAGTCTTACAAAGGTTTCCACATCCACGCGGAATGTCGCAAGGTCCCTGTTATTGACGCCGATTATCCGCGCTCCACATGACAGCGCCTGCTGAACTTCCGCCGCGTTATGCGTCTCAACGAGACAGTCCAGCCCAAGCCCGCGCGCGATTTGCAGGCAGTCGGACATTTCCGAGACGGAGAGAATGCTTGTTATCAGGAGAATGGCATCGGCCCCCAGCCACTTTGATTCATATATCTGGTAAGGGTCAATGACAAAATCTTTCCGAAGAATCGGCGCCGACGTAACCTTCCTCACGTCGCGCACAAAGTACGGTCGGCCTCTGAAGTAATTTTCTTCGGTGAGGACGGATATTGCATCGATGTCAGCCGATTCGTACGCGCGGGCAATGGCGACATGATCAAAGTCCGGCTTAATCACGCCTTCGGACGGCGAGGCCTTCTTGATTTCCGCAATCAGCGCCACGCGCGAGGGATTTTTCAGCGCTCGGCCGAAATCTCTCCGCACAAACGGCATGTGCTCTATGTCGCGCCGTATCTTGTCCAGCGGCAACTCGCGAATTCTCGCCGGAAGATCACTCTGCTTTCGACGGACGATCTCGTCCAGTATTGTATTGGTGGTTCTCATCGTTTCGTGTCGTAATGCCGCATGCCGCCTGTCTTGTCAATCAGCGATTCCAGTTTTTCCAGCGCCAGTCCCCTGTCAACGACGTCCGCCGCAGGGGCAATGCCGTCACGGATTGACGGCGCTTTGCCGGCAAGGTAGAGGACCGCGGCGCTGTTCAGAAGCACGATGTCCCGTTTCGGTCCCCGCTCACCACCAAGAACCCTGCGGGCAATCATTGCATTTTTCTCCGGGGAGCCTCCCTGCAGGTCGGCAAGACTGGCGCGGGGGATTCCAAAATCATCGGGAGAAATCTCGTATGACCTGACAGTGTTCTCCTGCAGTTCGGCAACAGCCGTTATCCCGCAAGTCGTTATTTCGTCCAAGCCGTCGCCGTGCACCACCAGGGCGCGTTTTGTGCCGCGTTCCATTAGCACTCGCGCTATGGTTTCGAGGAGACGCCTATCATAGACGCCGAGAAGTTGATGAGTCGCGCCGGCCGGGTTGGTAAGCGGGCCGAGGATATTGAAGATTGTCCTGATGCCGATTTCCCTTCTCGCCGCGGCTACTGCCTGGGTAGCCTGGTGGAACACGGGAGCAAAAAGAAACCCGATGCCAACGTCGTTGAGGCAGGCTTCGACCTCCGCCGGAGCAAGGTTGATGTTGACGCCGAGCGCCTCCAGCATGTCAGCGCTGCCGCACTTGCTGGAGACCGCGCGGTTGCCGTGCTTCGCGACCGTCACGCCCGCGCCCGCCGCGACGAAGGCGACGACGGTTGAGACGTTAAATGTGCCGCTCTTGTCGCCGCCCGTGCCGCAGGTGTCAACGACCAGTCGGGCTTTTGGCTTTATCCTCGCGGCTTTCCGGGTCATTATCTCCGCAAATCCGGCTATTTCGTCAACGGTTTCGCCTTTCATGCGCAGGGCGATGAGAAAACCGGCTATTTGCGCTGGAGTTGCGCCGCCGTCCATGATTGCCTGCATTGCCTCTTGAGCCTCCGCGCGCGTCAGCGACTCATGATTCACGAGTTTGTTTATCGCATCCTGAATCATGGCCTTCTCCTTTCAGCGATTAATTTAAGGACATTCTCAATTATGCCGCCGCCGAGGGTGGTCATAACGCTCTCGGGGTGGAACTGCACGCCTTCGACAAGGTAATCAGCGCGCCGATGCCGCACGGCCATTACAATGCCGTCATGCGAGGTCGCGCTGATTTCAAGTTCCTTTGGCACGTCCAGAGCGCAAAGCGAATGGTAGCGGGCGACCTGAAGCGGGTTCGCAAGCCCCGCGAAAATCGTATTCCCGTCGTGCCGGATGAGAGAAGTCTTCCCGTGAACTATTTCCGGCGCCCTTCCGACCCTGCCGCCGAGCGCTTCGACGATGGCCTGATGTCCGAGGCACACGCCGAGGATGGGAACCTTGCCGCAATATTGGCGAACCAACGGTATGCAAATCCCCGCCTGTGAAGGAGTCCCCGGGCCGGGGCTGAGGACTATCAGGTCCGCGGGGCTGCTTTCCATGATGGTATGCAGGGAATCCGTGGAAAGTATATTGCGATAGGTGATGACGTCACACGCCCGCTTGAGGAATTCATCCACGAGGTTATAGGTGAAGGAATCGAAGTTGTCAATCATGAGGACGCGAATGCGAGGATTCATGGCTGTTCTCCTTTCAACGCGGCCAGGCATGCTTGCGCCTTGTGTTCAGTTTCCTCGTATTCCCGTTCAGGCACGGAATCATGCACAATCCCCGCCCCCACCCGCACGTAGGCCGCTCCGTCCTTGATGACGAGCGAACGAATAGCGAGAGCGGAATCAAAGTCTCCGCTCGGTGTGAGGCGCCCCACCGCCCCGCCGTAATAGCCGCGTTTTGTCATTTCGCTCTGACGCAGAATTTTCATCGCCTCAATTTTCGGCGCTCCGCAGACCGTGCCCATGTTCATGGTCGCGAGATAAACGTGAAGGGCGTCCAAATCCGGCCTGAGCATTCCGGACACATTAGATACCAGGTGCTGGACGTGGCTGTATTTCTCGACCACAAGCGGCTCATCGACAATCCTTGATCCCGGGACCGTGACTTTTGCGATATCGTTGCGCGCGAGATCGACAAGCATCATGTGCTCGGCGATTTCTTTTTCATCGGTCTTTAGTTCCGTCTCGTAGCGGCTGTCCAAATCCGGGTCCAGGACGCCGTTGATGAATCCCCGTGGCCGCGTGCCGGCAATCGGCCGGATTTCGACCTTCTTCCGCTCCTTGCCTGACACCCTGACGGCCATTTCGGGAGAAGAGCCGACAAGTTGACTGTCGCCGAAGTTGAGGTAGGACATGTAGGGCGAGGGATTGAGCAGGCGCAGCGATTTATAGACGGAGAACGCGTCGAAGGGTCCCTTTGCAACTATGGTGCGCGAAGGGACTATCTGGTACACATCGCCGCGCAGGATGTGTTCTTTCATCTTTCGGACTTGGGCTTCGTATTCCTCTTTGGTCGTGTCGCTTTCAATTGTGACAGGGCCGCGATGTCCGCGGGACGGCCGAGTCTCCGCCGCCGGACGCAATGCGCTCTTGTACTCAGCGATTTTTTTAAGGCATCCGTCGTGCAGATTTTCGTAATCGCCGTGAAGACCGACGGCGTTCGCTACGATGTGCATCCTGCCATTCTTGTGGTCCACAACAAAGAGATTGTCCACGTAGTAGAAAATGTAATCGGGGACGTTGAGCACGTCCCGACGGTTTGGCGGGAGGTCCTCAAACTGGTCGATGAAATCATAAGAGAACACTCCGAAAAGCCCGCCGTATGGAAACGGCGGCGGCTCCTGCGGCGCGAATGCAAACGCTATCGCCCTCAGGATGTCGGTATGGTTCCGTTCCTTCAGGCGTGACAATTCATCGCAATGCGCCATCCTGCTCCTGGCAAGGAGTCTCCCCTCGATTTTTCGGTCCTGGAGTTTCAGTTCGTCGCAGAAACCCAGCAATTTTTCGACATGGGGAAGCATCGCCATGCCGAGTTCGTTCAGCGCTTCAATTGTAAAACAGTCTCCCCTGCCCTGAATTTTCAGGGACGGATCGTGCGTCCCCAGCGAGAATTCGCCGTACTTTGGCACAATGTCCTTTGACTCGAAGAGCAGGACGTTTGCTTTTCCGTTCGCGAGAGTCTCGAAATAGTTGATCACGTCCATCGGTTTGTCGACGGTTTCGATGATCGGGGTCAACGCGCCTTTCGCTATTTTGCCTGCCATGTTTATCCTTTCAGTTTATTGTTTTTCCGCAGAGTTGCGCCAGCGGCGTCACTTCATCGAGGAGGCGCTTGAACTCCGCCATGTTCAGTTGCTGCTCACCGTCGGATAGCGCCGTTTCCGGGGAAATGTGAGTTTCGATGAGCGCGCCGTCGCCTCCCGCGGCTACGATGGCCTTGGTCAGCGGAAGGATCAGGCTTCGCTTGCCCGAACCGTGCGACGGATCCCCTATCACGGGAAGATGCGTAATCTGCTTGAGCAGCGGTACCGCGTTTATATCGAACGTGTTTCTCGTGGCCGTCTCGAACGTCCTGATGCCGCGTTCGCAGAGAATGACTCTCGGATTTCCTTCCGAGACGATGTACTCCGCGGCGAGCAGAAATTCCTCGATTGTCGCCGCCAGCCCTCTTTTCAGAACGACGGGCTTTTGCGTCTGGCCGATTTTTTTCAGCAGGCGGAAATTATGCATGTTGCGCGCGCCAATCTGCAGAATATCCGCGTGTTCCGAAACCACCGGGATGTCCATCGTGTCGACAACCTCCGTGACAGTCAGCATGCCGGTCTTTTCCGCGACCCTCTTCAATATCTCAAGCCCCTTTTCTTCGAGGCCGGTGAAGGAATACGGCGAAGTGCGCGGCTTGTACGCCCCGCCCCGAAGGAAGTTGATTCCTTGCGCGCGAAGGGCCGTGGCGGTTGCGAGGAACTGCTCTTCCGATTCAATTGCGCATGGACCGGCAATCATGGTGAACTTGTTGCCGCCGATGGATTGGCCGCGGACTTCGACAATCGTGTCCTCCTGTTTGAATTCCCTGCTTACAGCCTTGTAAGGCTTGAGTATCGGCACCACCTGTTCCACGCAGGGAAGCGATTCAAGGTTGAGCGACCGCAAAACGCGCTCGTCCCCTATCGCGCCGATGACGATCTTTTCCGTGCCCGGCATGTAAAGCGGCTTCAGGCCCAGGCCCGCAATCTTCTCGATGATGTAGTCAATCTGCTTCTTTTGCGCTTCTTTTTTGAGGACGATAATCATGGAAAAACCTCCCGAATTCGGCTGACCCAATCGCTGTTTAATGAAATGTTGGCGTCTATCATCATTATATCTCGAAACTGGCGGTTAAGGAAAACGAAAAAACGACCGCGAAACGAAGGGAGCAAAGAAATGGTTAGCGCCACCAGCAGTGGGCCGTGGAAAGCGTGCGAGCCGTGAGTTGAATGTTGTTATCTTGCATAAGCATTACACAAGCATTTTACTTTAATCTATATTATATCCGATGAACAGCCGGTTTGCAAGAGGAAAGACTGGTTTGCCTGATGCCCTATGACAATAATTGTCATCTCAATATTCTCACTAAGGCTTAACAGCAATGCACAAATCGCGTACGATTACGCCATGCCCGCGCGCCTTTCGCGCAAGCGGGCATTGAGGGCCGAGCCCAGAGTGCGTTTGAACTGGCTGAACGCGCTTTTTATCTGCCATCGCCGCCCGCGTCAGATTGCGCCTCTGCGGAAGAGCCATATCTTGACCGCGTTCGTAAGGATGGCGTAGCACAGGAGCGTGCCGACGAGAATCGGCCAGTAGAGCGGCGGCAGCGCGGTGAAGCCGAGCGCGGAGGCGAACGGCGAGAACGGCAGCCACACGCCTGTCGCCATGATGACGGTGGTCGTTATGATGAGCGGCCAACTGGCGCGGCTTTGCAGGAAAGGAATTTTGTTCGTGCGGATGATGTGAATAATCAGCGTTTGCGTGAGCAGCGATTCGACGAACCAGCCGGTCTGGAAGAGCGACGACATCCCCGGCACGTTGCAGGCGAAAATGTACCACATCACGAAATACGTCGTGTAGTCGAACAGTGAACTGAGCGGCCCGATTAGCGTGATGAACCGCCTGATGCGGTCCATCGCCCACGGCATCGGTTTGGCAATCTGCTCTGGGTCGACCTCGTCGGTCGGGATTGGGACCTGCGACAAATCATAGAGGAGGTTGTTCGTCAGCACCTGGATAGGCATCATCGGCAGGAACGGCAGGACCGCGCTCGCGCCGAGCACGCTGAACATGTTGCCGAAGTTGGAACTTGCGCCCATTCGTATGTATTTGAGGATATTGGCGAAGACCTTGCGGCCTTCGAGCACGCCCTCTTCAAGGATCATCAGGCTTTTTTCGAGCAGGATGATGTCCGCTGATTCCTTCGCGATGTCCACCGCGGTATCGACCGATATGCCCACGTCCGCGGCCCGGAGCGCCGGGGAGTCGTTTATGCCGTCGCCCAGGAATCCGACGACGTGCTTTCGGCTCTGGATGGCCTTGATTATGCGCTCCTTGTGGACGGGCGAAAGCCGCGCGAAAAGGGTTGTCCTCTCAGCCGCCTCCGCAAGGTCGGCGTCCGTCATCTGCTCGATTTGCGCGCCGAGGAGCATCTGCTCGGTCGGTATGCCCACGTCGGAGCAGATTTTTTTGCTGACAAGTTCGTTGTCGCCGGTGAGAATCTTGACTGCCACGCCGTGCCGGTTGAGCGCCGCGATTGCGGGCAGTGCGGTTTCCTTCGCCGGGTCGAGGAACGCCACGTAGCCGCGCAGTATCAGTTCCGATTCGTCCTGGCGCGAGTACGCCTCCTTCCGTTCAAGGTCTTTGTACGCGATGGCGAGAACGCGGAAGCCTTCGGAACTCAACTCCTGGAACTCCTCGCGCAGATCTTCCACGAGTATCTGCTCCATCGGGTACAGTTCGCCATCGAGTTCAAAGCGGTCGCAGCGCTTGAAGACCTCGTCCGGCGCGCCCTTGAGGATGAGGCGCGGCTTGCCCTCGGGAATCTCGACCACGACGGACATCACCTTGCGGGAAAAGTCGAACGGTATCTCGTCGAGTTTCTTGTAGGAGGAAATCAGCACCTCCTGATGGACTTCCTTGTGTTCGAGGATGCTTCTGTCGAGGACGTTTTTCAGGCCGGTCTGGAAATAACTGTTGAGGTATGCGAGCGTCAGCACGCCGTCGTCTTCCTGCCGGACGACGTCGCAGTGCCGCTCGAGGATTACGTGGTCCATGGTGAGGGTGCCGGTCTTGTCGGTGCAGAGCACGTCGATGCCGCCGAAATTCTGGATGGAGTTGAGGCGCTTGACGATGACTTTTTTCCGCGACATGGCCATAGCGCCCTTCGACAGGCAGACCGTCACGATCATGGGCAGCATTTCCGGCGTCAGGCCCACCGCCACGGCCAGCGCGAAGAAAAAGGCTTCCCTCCAGTCGCCCTTGCTCAGGCCGTTGATGAGGAAAACGAGTGGGGTGAGGATTATTATCAGGCGGATCATCAGCCAGGTGTACGCGCTGACGCCCTTGTCGAAACTTGTCGGCGGCGGCTGGTGCATCATGCTTGCGGACATTCCGCCGAGGTACGTCTGCGGCCCGGTGAGCGCCACCACGGCCCGCGCGGTCCCGCTCTCCACGCTGGTGCCCAGGTAGCAGATGTTGCTCAGTTCCAGCGGCGAAACGTCGGTCCGCGTTTCCAGCGAAGCGAATTTTTCCACGGGGAAGGATTCGCCCGTGAGGCTGCTTTGGATAAGGAAGAGGTCCTTGGCGGAAATCAGGCGGACGTCGGCCGGGATCATGTCGCCGGCCGCCAGTTTCACCACGTCGCCCGGTACGATGCTGTGCAACGGAATTTCCTTTTCCGCGCCGTCGCGGAAAACCGTCGCGGTAATGTGGATCATGGCCTTCAGTTTAGCGGCGGCCTTGTCCGCGCGGAATTCCTGTACAAACCTGAGAATCACGCCCAGCAGCACCATCAGCGACATGACGGTCCCAGCGTCCTTGTTGCCCGTGATGAAGGAAACACACGCGAGGATAATCAGGAGCACAACGAGCGGGTTGCGCAATGCGTGGGTAAGGTGCGTCAGCCAACTGCGCCTCTTTTCCGCGGCGACCTGGTTGGGGCCGTATTCCTCAAGCCTCTGCTCCGCGGTTTCCTGGGCGAGGCCGTCGGGGGATGTCTGAAGTTGCGCGATGAGGTCCGGGATGTCCTTGCGCGCGGCGTCTTGGAGCGCCTGCGAAACGCGTACTGCATGGCCGTTGCTCTTCCGGAAAGAGAAAAAGCGCGGCGCGGCGGTCTTAGAGTTGTTGCTTACCTGATTCGGCATACGCGATATCACTTGCCGGGACTGCATGTGGAAGAATCCGGTTTCGTCGGGACCGATGCAACATACTATCCCACGAACGCGCAACTGGCAACAGGGAAGATTCGATTTTTGCGATTTTTTCGCTTTTTTACGCAAGAAAAAAACGCCCGGCCTTTTTGGGTCGGGCGGTTGTGTTTACGGTTTGTGCCGTCCTCAGCCTTGCGGGCCGTTGGGGCCGTTCGGGACGTTTGGCTGCATGGGGATCGGCTGCTGCGGCGGATCGTTCTCGTCGGCAATGGGCGCCGTTGTCGCCAGGTCGAATTTCCATCCGTCCTGTTCCTTGATGAAGTACGTCTTGTTCCCGCCGGGCGGATCGCTGGTGAGAATATAGCCAACGTTATCCTTGAAGACCTCCTTGATGAGCTTAAGGGGCGGACCATATACATAACCGTGGATTGGGTTGTGGCTGTTTCCTTTCGCAACCCAGTCGGTAATGTAGCCGTAGAGTTTCGCGCCGTCGCCTTTGCAGGCTTCGCGCCCCGCGATATATTCCTTGAGTTTGGCGATCTCGCCCTGAAGGACTTTTTTCTGGTCGTCGTTGAGATTCGGATCTTGCAGTTGCTTCTCCCACGCTGTCACAGTCATCTTGTCCGAGAGAATCCGCACCCCCGCGACCTGGAGCATGGCGGCTTTCGACGCCGTCGAGATGTAACTATATGCCTTGTCGAAATCCCGGTGGTACGCCGCTAACATCCATTCCTTAAAGACAGGGCCTAAGGTCGGAGTATTCTCCAATTGCATGGCCGTGAGGGCATCATCCACCTCTTTGGACGTAGGATCATAAGGATAGGCCGGAATGACTACTTCAGCGGGCTTCGGCTCCACCGCGGGGTTCTCCGCGGGCTTCACCTCGGCGGGTTTTACTTCCTTTATGCACTTGCAGTCCGGGCACTTGCACTCGGCGCACGGCTTGCCGCGCTTGTCGCAGGCCTGCGCGCCTTTATTCTCAGTCGCAGGGCCGCTGCATCCGGCTATGACAAACGCGAGCGCGCACAGGACAATAATCGTACAAAGACTCGTCTTCATCGGGTTCTCCTGAACTTGAAATTTGGTGTTGCGCCCGCCGACGGGCGGCAAAACGGGTAGTTTAACCGGTTCCCGGCACGCTTTCAAGACAAAAAGCCGTGCGGCGTCGAAGGGAATTCCGATTTAAGACTATTGAATTCTTGCGAACATCGTGTTAAAATACCCGACTCGATTTCGGTCGGAATTACCTCATCGACGGAGCAATGCAATGATTGAAGCGTCTCAACTTAAGCGCGGCGCGGTGATCAATTACGAAGGAAAACTGATGCGCATAGTGGAACTGAGCCTCCTGACGCCGGGCAACTGGCGCTCGATGGTGCAGATGAAACTGAAAGACATCAAGAGCGGTTCCGTCGTGCAGAAGCGTTTCCGCAGCAACGACAAACTGGAACCCGCTTACCTCGATGCGCGCGTAATGGAATATCTCTACTCCACCGGCACCGAGCACATCTTCATGGATGTAAAGACCCTCGACCAGATACCGCTGTCCGAGGAAATCCTTGAAGACGCCATGAAATACATCCTGCCCAACACGCAGGTGAACGTGCAGTTCTACGAAAACAACCCGCTGTCGGTGGAACTGCCGACAACGGTAACGCTCAAGGTAACCCACACCGACCCCGCAATCAAGGGCCAGACGGCGACGAACCAGTACAAGCCCGCGGAACTGGAAACGGGGCTTAAGGTCAACGTGCCGCCTTTCATTCAGAACGACGATTCGATAAAGGTTGATACGCGCACCGGCGAGTACCTCTCTCGCGCGTGACGCTTTCGGAAAAGCAAAACGGGCGGTCCCGCTTGTCATGTGATCGCCCGTTTTCTTTCTATCGCCGTCGCGCTATGGCCGCGTGTACTCCGCCGACTCCGGCTTGGAAACCTTCAGCGTTACCTTGAATGCCCCGCTCTCGGTAAGCGCCACCGCGTCCGTTGACTCGTAGGGCAATATCGCCGAGGGCTTGGCGGAGAAGTTCACCTTCGTCTCGTCGTCCGTATATTGCAGTTCCATGCTCAGAAGGAACTTGTCATTATCAAGGTATTTTGAGTCGCCGGCGATGGAAAACACCTCTTTGCCGGTAACGTCGGTTTCCACGTCCGCCTCCATTTCCTTGTAAGTCTTCGTCTTCTCGGTGCGGCTTGCATACTCGTTGCCGATGCTGACGCGCTGAACGACCTTCATCAGTTCCTTGGTCTCCAGCGCTCCGCCGCCCTCCTTGGACTCGACCTCTTGCGTAAGCGTGATTTCCAAAGTGACGCATTTCGCTACAGCGGGCTTCGTGGGCGGGAACCCGCGATGAGCGCATCCCATCAGCGCCGCCGCGGCAAAAAGAACCGCTGCGAACAACATCAGATATTTGGTCATTGTAAACTCCTTTAGAGGAAAAGAGGTCGCCGGTCTTTCAAATGCTCCTGATATTTATTTATTATACCCCCAATGGGCGCCGCCGGTCAATTTCTTTGATTCACAACTGCGGCTGGTCCGAATGCGCCGCCCACCACTCCCTGCACTTTTCAATCGCGTCCGCGCGCGCCTGTTCGTCAACGCGATACTGGAAGCCCTCAAACTGCGCTGTGATCTTCTTGAGCACCTCGAACATCTGAATTTCCGCGTCGCTATCGGGACGCGGACTCTCCTCCAGCATCTCGATTATCAGCGGTACGGCAAGCGGATCCTTTATAGTCGCCAGCGCGGTCGCCGCCTCGCTGCTGACGAACCTGTCCGGGTCCCTCAGCGCCGCGCAAAGTTCCACTGTAACGTCCGGCGACTTCAACTGTCCCAGCCTGCGCGCGGCGTACTCGCGGATCCTCGCCGGCCGCTCGCCCCCGTCGTTGAAACGCAGCGCCTCCAGCAGGAACCCCCGCGCCTCCGGCCCCGCCTGCTCAATCCGCGCGGCCGCGGCTTTCCACCGCTCGTCGTTCCCGCTGTTCATCTCGCGCAGCAGCGCCGCCGTGTCAAGCGCGGCGGCCTCCGTGCCGGTTGCCGTTTCGCCTTCTCCACGAGGCGTGCAGCCGTTGAGCGCCGCCGCCAGCGCCGCCGCCTGGATAACTATCATGACCTTGTATGAAAAATATCGCATTAGATTCGTTTATTGCCTCCCGACTGCGGCGTCATTCTTCAAAAATCACCTTTCTTTGTCAAGCAGTTCTCCCGCTCCGCGCGAAAGCAGTTCGCGCGCGACCTTCACTCCCACCGCTTCGGCGTCCTTCATCGTGCCCGCGCCCTGCGCCTTCACAATCGTTTTGCCGTCGCGCGAACCGACAAGCGCCCGCAGGAGAATCGTCCCGTCCGCCTGCATCTCCGCGACCGCCGCGATGGGATTGGCGCAGCCGCCGCCGAGCGATTTCAAAACGCTGCGCTCCGCTTCCACGCACGCTGCCGTCGCCTCGTCGTTCAGCGCGCGGACAAGTTCCTCGACCTCGCCGTCGCCGGCGCGTATCTCCACCCCCAGCGCCCCCTGCCCTGCCGCGGGAATCATCACGTCCACTGGAAAAATCTCCGAAATCCGTTCGCCCAGCATCATCCTCTCCAGCCCGGCGTGGGCCAGAATAATCGCGTCGTAAAGGCCCTCGTCGAGTTTTTTCACGCGGGTATCGACGTTGCCGCGGATGTCCGCCACGCGCAGGTCCGGCCGCGCGGCGAGAAGTTGCGCGGAGCGCCGCATGCTCCCCGTGCCGACCACGCCGCTGCGCTTCAGCGCTGAAAGCGTCTCGCCGTGCCGCGAAACCAGCGCGTCGTTCGCCCTTGCGCGCTTCGGCGTCGCCGCGATGCGAAGCCCTTTCGGCGTTTCCGTCGGCAGGTCCTTCATGCTGTGCACGGCGATGTCGATGCTATTCTCCAGAAGCGCCTGCTCGATTTCCTTCACGAAAATCCCCTTGCCCTCCGGCAGAGGCGCGCCGATGGCGGAAAGCCGGTCGCCCGACGTGGTTATGCCGGCCGTCTCGAACTCGCGCTCCGGCCACCGCTTCCGCAAGGCGCTCAGCACAATATCCGCCTGCGCCATTGCCAGCCTGCCGCGCCTCGTGCCCACCCGGATTTTTCGCAAGGCAGTCATGCGATTCCTTTCATTCTCAGGATTCTTTCGTACACCGCGGCGATTTGGTTTACCATTTTTTCGCTGTCGAACATCTCCAGGCATCGCCGCCGCCCGGCTTCGGCCATGCGCGCGGCCAGCGCGCGGTCAGTGAGAAACCTGATTATCGCATTGGCCAGTTCGTCAACCGATTCCGGCGGGACGAGAAACCCGGTCTCCCCATCGATGACCGCCTCGCGCGCGCCGTCGATGTCGTAGGAAACCACCGGCACGCCGCAGAGCAGCGACTGCGGCAGAACGCGCGCCAGCCCTTCGCGCAGGGAGCAGTGCGCCACCACGTCAGAAAGGCCGACGTGCTTGCGGATATCGTCAGGCGGGACGAGGCCGGCAAAAATCACGCGGTCGGATATTCCAATGCTTTTCGTGATTTTCTCCAGTTGTCCCTTGAGTATTCCGTCGCCGACGAGGAGAAGATACGCGGACGGCACGGCTTCGATGACGCGCTTCATCGCGCTCAGGAGAAATTCGTGCCCCTTGAGATGAAACAGCCGCGCGACCTTGCAGATTACCGCGGCGTCGCGAGGGATGCCGAGTTCGCCGCGGAATTTGTCGCGCTCTTCCGCGCTTAGCGGCTTATATTTGTTGATTTCAAGCCCGCTGTAAATCGTCTGGAATCGCGGCGGCTCCCCCACTCCGGCGGCAAGCGCCTGGCGCGTCATGGCGTCGGCCACTGTGATTATCGCGTCGCTCGCTCGCGCGGCCTTGCGTTCGAGGCGGATGTACAGGCGGTTCTTCAGCGCCGTCTCATACGGGTGGAACGGAAGGCCGTGTATTGTGTGGACAATCGCCGGCACGCCGCATTTTTTCGCGGCGAAACGGCCCAGGATTCCCGCCTTGGAACTGTGCGTATGGACGACAAGTGGGCCGTATTCCTTTATCATGCGGCGTATCGCGCGGTACGTCGCGAGGTCGCGCCATGGGTTTATCGCGCGGCGCATCGAGTCGATTATCCTGACGTTTACGCCGTTGCGAAGCGCGCGGGAGAGCAGTTCACCCTCCGGGCCGAGCGCCGGGCCGGTTACAAGGCACACGTCGCATCCGCTGCGCCGCTGGAGGCCCTCGACGGTGAGCAGCGTGTTCTCCTGCGCGCCGCCGAGGATGAGCCGCGTTATGATGTGCATGATTTTCATCTTTTCGGGCATTGCATGATTCTATCACTTCCGGCGATTTTGAAAAGGAGCGACTTGCGAAAATTCCGCCGCGCGGTATAATCCCGCAGCGTTGCAGCCAGTGTTCAGTTTTCCATGAGGCTCCAATGAAAAAAATCGTAGCGGTAGTCGGCGCCACCGGCGCGGTGGGCGTGGAAATGATTCGCACGCTGGAGAAGCGGAAATTCCCCGTGAAGACGCTGGTGCCGCTGGCGTCCGAGCGTTCCCGCGGGAAAAAAATAAAGTTCCGCGGCAAGACGGTCGCGGTCGAGACGCTCTCCGAAGACGACATCCCGCGGGTCGACATAGCGCTCTTCTCGGCGGGCGCGGAGCGGAGCAGGCGTTTCGCGCCGCTGTTCGCCGCGAAAGGCGCCGTCGTAATCGACAACAGTTCCGCGTTCCGCATGGACCCGGAGATTCCGCTGGTCGTGCCTGAGGTCAACCCGCACGCTATAGCGAGGCACAAGGGAATCATCGCCAATCCAAACTGCTCCACCATCCAGATGGTGCAGGTCCTCAAGCCGCTGCACGACGTGGCGAAAATTAAAAGGATCGTCGTCTCGACGTACCAGGCGGTTTCCGGCGCTGGACTTGAAGCGATGGACGAACTCATCAATCAGACAAAGGCGGTTCTCGCGAAGCGCCCCATCAGGTGCAAGGTCTTCCCGCGCCAGATAGCGTTCAACGTCCTGCCGCACATCGACGTCTTCGAGCCGAACGGCTACACGAAGGAAGAGATGAAGATGGTGAACGAGACGCACAAGATAATGGAGGACTACAATATCGCTGTGACGGCGACGACGGTGCGCGTCCCGGTTCTGCGCGGGCACAGCGAGTCGGTGAACGTTGAGTTCGAGCGAAAAATCACGCCGGACGAGGCGCGCGAGATTTTGAGGAAAGCGCCGGGGGTTGTCGTGATTGACGATCCGGCGAAGAACAAATATCCGCTGGCGATCGACGCGGTGAACGATTACAGGACTTTTGTGGGACGGATACGGGAGGATTTCTCCGTGGCCGCGGGACTGAACATGTGGATTGTCTCGGACAATCTGCTCAAGGGCGCGGCGCTGAATGCCGTGCAGATTGCGGAGAGGCTGCCGTGACGGCAGTCGTTGTCGGACTTGTCAGACCTGTCAGACTCTTATTCCGGCGACCAGCGCGAAGCGGCCGGCCTTTTCGCCGTCGCGGCGGTAACTGAAAAACATGTCGGCGCGGCATCGCGTGCAGAGCGCGGACTGCTCGATGTTTTCCGGCTTCAGCCCAGCGGCGGTTAATTGCGCGCGCACCACGCCGCGCAGGTCAAGGAGATATTTCCCGCCTTGCGTGGGTGTCAGACAATCAGGATGCTTCTCCGCAAAATCTTTCGCGATCTCTTTCCCCACTTCGTAGCAGGATTTCTCCACCGACGGCGCGGTCCCGGCGAGAAAGTCTTGCGGACTGGAATTGAATTGCCGCTTCATGGCAGCAACCGTATTGGCGATGACGCCAGCGGCAAGCCCGCGCCTGCCGCTGTGGCAGATGCCGATTGCGCGGCGCTGCGGGTCGGCGAGGAGAGTCAGCGGGCAGTCCGCGGCGAACATGGCGAGGAGCGCGCCGGGGACGGCGGTGATCATTGCGTCGAAGCCCTGCAGCGCATCGCCGCGCGAAAATGCGCCGCGCCCGACGGCAGACTTGTCGATTATCGCCACGCGCGAGCCATGGACTTGCTCGCAGCAGGTGAAATTTTCGTTCGGGAATCCGAGCGCCCTGCACAGCGCCGCGCGGTTTTTCAGCGCGTCTTCGCTGTCCGCGACGTGGAGCGCAAGGTTGAATTCCCGTCCATCAGCGGCAAACCGCGTTGTGACGGCATGGGCGAGGAAAGGCAGTGTTTTCAGATTTGGAAAATCAAGCAGGACGATTCCATCCGCGCTTGTGGAAGTCATGTCCGTGCCCATGTGTCAGCCAAAGGATTGGGCGGGCCGCTCAGTCGGCGGGCCGCCAGGATTTGCGGTGCTCGGTCTCGCCCTCGAAGGCTTCGGCGAAATCATAGACTTTCCTGAAGTCTTCGCGGGTGTCGGTGTCCGTTTTGCGCATGAGGCCGGCGTCAACGAGACTGAAAACGATTTCGCCGAAGTCGTCGGTCTGGCGGATGCCCCAGGTTTCGAAAACGGTCCGCGCCATCAGTCCGAAATGCTTTATTGCGTAACGCCTGATGCCTTCGAGGAGTTCGCGGCCCGTGACGTGGAGGATGGCTCCTTCGGGCTTGCGCGTGCGCGCCACCATGCGCTGCGTGTATTCCAGCGCGGCGAACACGAAAAGGTAGCCTTCGTACGCGTAGCGCGGATCGTGCCGGATGAGGTCCCGGATTTTTTCCTCGTAATCCGCGGGAAAATCTTCTGGTATATTCTTAGCCATGTGGCCCTCTCGCACTCAAATCAGACCAAATTTGTTTGACTGCGACAAATGGTTCGGAGTTACTTTTTGCCATTCGAGTTGTTTCTTCCCTTTGCCGGCGCGGCGTCCCTTCTGCCGTCAGTCTGCCTTTGCGCCTGCTCCTGCGGGCGGGGGCTTGTGTCGCGCCCGGTTACTTCGCCCGCGGCGACGGTCAGGCGGCGCCTGTCGTCCGTTTCGATCATTACGGTCTGGGATAGTATATCATAATTGACAACTTCGCCAATGCCTTTTGTGGTGATGACGCGGCTGCCCTTTTTCGGGAGTTTGCGCTTGAACTCGGCGTAGATTGCGTCTTCGTAGCGCAGGCAGCACATGAGTCTGCCGCAGTGGCCGGAGATCTTCGACGGGTCGAGCGTGGCCTTCTGGTTTTTCGCCATCTTCATTGTGATGGGTTCGAAGGACTTCAGGAACGCGCGGCAGCAGAGTTCCATGCCGCAGCGCTCCTTGTCGCCCAGCAGGCGGGCCTCGTCGCGCACGCCGATTTGCTTCATCTCGATGCGCGTGCGGTATTCGCGGGCGAGGTCTTTGACGAGTTCGCGGAAATCCACGCGGCCGTCGGCGAGGAAGTAGAAGATTATTTTTTCGCCGCCGAAGAGGTGCTCGACGTGGACGAGTTTCATCGGCAGGTTGAGTTCGCGGATCTTGTTCCTGCAGTAGGCGGCCTCGGTCTGGCAGCCTTTGCATTTTATTTCACGCATCTTTGCGACGTCTTCGCCAAGCGCCTTGCGCAGGACCTTGCCCGGCGCGGTCTGCGCGGTCTGCGCCGCTGTTCCTTCCTGCGGCGGCGTTTCAGTGACGGGAGCGGCGGCCTCCGCGTTAATCTGCGGGGCGGCCGGGTTTTCCTGCGCCTGCTGCTTTGGAGGCTCCGGGGAAGTGTACGGGGCCGGGCTTGAGAGAATCCTGCCGAGTTCCGTGCCGCGGTCCGTCTGGAGTATGACCAGGTCCTCCCGCTTTAGCGTTGCGTCCTCGGAGAGGAACTGGCCGATTGTCCGCATGTCGCTGTATCTTGCCGTCACCAGGTACATGGTGTTATCCGTTCTTATGACTGAAGACCTCCTGCGCCAGGCAGTCGCACAGAATCTCGATGTTCATGTTTTGCCCCACCCTGCGCTGCATGTCCGCGCAGGCGAGCAGAAGGTCGAGAAGACTTTCGGTTGAGAACATTTTGGCCAGCGCCACAATATCTTTACCGTGCTTCGGGGATTTCTTCTCCGAAGTCACGACCATATTATACATGTTTTCCGGCGGGATGTCCAGTTGCGCGGCAAGCGCGTCCCGCAGGAGGATGGCCAGGAGGTCGATCGCGTCCACGGCGAGGGTGCGCCGCTCCTGCGAATCCTCTCCCTGCGCGGACATTTCCTTGAGGACGTCCGCGAGGGCGAAATCCGCGCCGGGGTCGCCGCTAAGGACTGCCTTCGTGATGAGGTCGTTGTATTTTCCGGCGTCGGCTTTGAGCAGGCGCTCGGCGCGAGCGCCGCTGCCGCGGCTGAATCGCGCGGCCCATGCGGCCTCGGCGGGCGGAACGTCGTGCGTTTTCAGAATCTGCTCGCGGATGGATTCCTCCGGAAGCCCGCCGAGCCTGATGACGGCGCAGCGGGAGACCACGGTTTCCATGAGGCCGGAGATGCCCGCGGCCAGCAGGATGATGAGCGTGCCGGCGGGCGGCTCTTCGAGGACCTTGAGGACCTGGTTTTGCGCGGCCTCGGTCATCGTTTCGGCCTGGTCGATGACGAAGATTTTGTAGGGGCCGTGGAATCGCGCCATGTAGGCCTGGCGGCGCATTTCGCGGGTGTCGCCGATAAGGACGTTTCCGCCGGCGGAGCGCGGGGAAATCACATGCACGTCCGGGTGGTTGCCGGAGGCGATTTGCTTGCAGACGGCACAATGCGGCTCCGCGGGCTTGCAGCCGGATTCGCAGAGGAGCGCGCGGGCGAGGTCGAGCGCGAAGGCGATTTTATCCGAGCCTTCCGGGCCGAGCAGGATGTATGCGTGCGCAAGGCGGCGGTTCTTGACGCTGTTCCGGAAGAACTCAAGCGCGATTTCGCGGGGATTTTCGGAGGAAACGTTTTCAGCGCTGTTCACCGGCCACGATCCTCCGAATATCTTTTTGCACTTCCTCGACCGAGCGGTTGCCGTCGATGATATGGACGTTTTTCATGCCCTTCGTGACCGCCTTGTATCCTTCGATGACCTTTCGGTGGAAGGATTCTCCGCGCGCCTCGATGCGGTCCGCCTCCATGCTTCTGCGGCGGAGGGCGGTCTCGTAGGAAACGTCGAGGACTATCTGGATGTCCGGTTCGACGTTTTCCGTGGCGAAAGTCCCGATGCGGTGCACGATATCCACACCCAGTCCGCCCGCGTAACCCTGATAGACA
>Ga0315284_10001100_pt1 | contig 38060 bp, 50 predicted proteins | sample YL17G09_16_MG_FD_203696 | JGI IMG/M metagenome (GOLD analysis project Ga0315284, IMG submission 203696) | Sediment microbial communities from Yellowstone Lake, YNP, Wyoming, USA - YL17G09_16 | ecosystem: Environmental > Aquatic > Freshwater > Lake > Sediment | place: USA: Wyoming | collected...
TCACTGCCTAGCAGTAGTTGAGGAGGCTTCATGGCTGCGGCTAAGTGGTTTGAGATCGTTACGGAGCTGAGATATCCCGCAGACGCCGTATCCCTCAAGAAGGCCCTATCAGGCAAGTGGGAAGGCACGCTCAATTGGAAGACTGCTTACCCTGGGGATGTTGTGAATGATCTTCCCTCAGAGGTAACAGAGACCCTTTTAGAGACAAGGGATATTAAGCCTGCAAAGGCCCCGAAGATCGAGACCGAAGAGAAGGAGGGTTGATAAGTGGCTCAATATAGTTCATCGAGCATCGGGTACCTTCTCGTCGGGCAGTATAACCTGACTAATGTCAGTAGTAAGCTGGAAGACGGAGTTGAAGCTCCCATTGAAGATGTTACACCTTTTGGTGTTGGTACGCAGGCATACGGTAGGCCAGGCTTCAAGAAGTATACCATCTCTGGTCATGAGGGTTGGTACGATGATGCCGCCGATAGTATTAACGCCGCAATGGTTAGTATGGCTTCAACTGAAGAAGTCCTCATGTTGGCATACCAAGGTAATACTGCTGGTAAGTATGCCGTTTGCGCTGGTGGGGCAATTCGTGCGGGCTACAAGAGGGGGTTTGAGGTCGGTCAGTATCATAAGGCCTCCTTTGATCTAAGCCTCTCGGGGACCCGAGACGAAGCTATTATTCTGGCACCTCTTCAGGTGTATACCGGTAATGGTAACACTGAGGGTGCGTACCTTGACTTGAACGCCTACGGGGGTTCAGGATCACCTTCAACGTCCCTTGGTTGTACCCTGTACGTTTGCATCACATCTTTTACTCAGTCCACGAGTTCTGGTCTGACGATCACCTTTGAGGATAGTACTACTACAGGTACCTTCTTGTCTCAATGTGCAACTGCTAACATTACTGCGCCCGGTATTACAGGATACAAGGTTGTTTCAGCCGACATGACCGTCAACAGGTATATCGCACTGAAGTGGGCTTGGGGTGGTACCGTCGGATCAGCCGCGGCTACCTTTACGGCTGCTGTAGCGATTAACAGATAAGGAGTGTGAGTAATGGCTAAATATAGCAGCCCGAACCTTCTGTTCGAGATTGCTCGTTCAGATGGGGGTGCACTGACTACAAGCTTTACTCAGTACATTACTAAGTTCGGGGAGATCAATGTTACTCGACCCCTGGTCGAGTCTACCCCGTTTGGAGCTGCGATTGCCCAGTTCTTGGTAAGTGTCTTCAAGAAGTACGAGCCCTTCACGATCGAGGGTTACTACGACGACACCGCTACTGTTGGACCTGATGCCGTTCTTAACATCGGTAAGTACACCAACGCGGCGTATCGGCAGTTTAGCCTCACGATTGGTGGTTCGAAGACCATCACGGGCGACGGCGTTGCAAGCACTGGTGGTGGTGTCTGGATCGTGAGTTACAAGAGGACCTTCACCGTTGGTGAGTACACCGGCTATAGCTGTGAGCTCCAGGCCACGGGTACCGTCGTCGAGAACTGATCCTTTTAACGCCCGAGGAGGAAGCAATGGCAGACAAAAAGAAGTTGGCTTTCGAGTACAACTATATTGATATCGTAGAGGGTGAAGATCGCATCGTCTCGATTGAGGCTGGTACGATTCTCTCTGATGCCCAGTTGAAGGTCGTTCAGAAGGCCCAGCCTACGTGGGTTATTGGCGAGTTCGATGCCATGCCTGAGATATCTAACGGCGAGATGGTCATGGGCGAGAAGGATGCCCTTAAGAAGGGGCCTGCGAAGCCTCCCGTCGAGACTGCCGTTAAGTTGACGGCGGATGAGAAGCCTGCAGCTCCGAAGGACGAAGACCCCAAGGATCCTGACAAGAAGAAAGCGTAACGCAAATGGCTGTCACTGTTCGACTCTCAGCAAAGGCCTTCGTCACCAAACAGGAGATCCGTGAGGCTCTCTTTACGGAGACTTCAGAAGTAGACCGTACAGATGATGAGCTGAACACTCTGTATAACTTCGTTAACTGGGTTAGTGAGGGTATCGAGTCCTTTGTAGGACAGCCAGTAATTCAGAAGACTGTTATCGAGCACAATGATGGCGGCGGGGAGTACATCTTTTTCACAACCCTCCCCGTCGCCTCTTGTACCGCTGTAACTGAAGATGCTATCGAACTCACTGAGGGTACTGACTACCTATATGATCCTGATCTCGGAGCAGTGAGACGTCTTCTTACTGATGCGACTACTCCTACTGCTAGTACTTTTGCCACAGGCCCTATGCTCGTAGAATGTGAATACATCGCAGGGTATGGCACACAAGTACGCGAAGCCGTCACCTACGACCCCCCACTAGGTGAGGGTGAAGAGGGTGATCCGACCCTTGGGGAGCTTCTCAGTGTTACGGGAGTTCCCGAGGACTTTAAGCTCGCTACCTACATTTGGGTTCAGAGCTTGTGGGAGAAAGGTCCTGCGAACTACTCTCCTGAGCAAGGTAGTGCTACTGGTTCCCGTGCTGCTATCCCTTACGCCGTGAAAGAGATCCTGCGCAACCGTGTTCTCCAAGTACATTGGATTGGGTCATGAGCGTCACGGTCAATATGACCTTAATATATGCCCCACATAATCCTAATGGGCAGTTTGCTGCCTTTAAGGCTGAAGAGCCTTCTATTCGGTTGGCTGTTATGACCGAACTTCAACTTAAGTTGGCTACTATGGCTGCTGAGGGCGCTCCCATGGGGCTCTCTGGAAACCTTAAGCAAGAGATGTTTGTTGGAGGAGGCGGCGATTCAATTGTCACTCCAGATAAAGCTACGGTCGCACCGGGCGACCCTTATGGCCCTCAACAAGATAGTGGGTATCATAGTGGCCCTGCCAACCCTGACGGAGGGAAGTATTACTCCCTTCGTGAATGGGTAATGATAAAGCTTGGTGGGGATGAGGGCGACGTATACAGAATCGCTCAAACTTTGGAGTATAAGGGTACTGATTATATGGCCAAGACTAAAATTGCTGCCCCGGCACTCGTAACGGAAGCAGGCGTGCAACTTAACAAGCTGGCTTGGGTTGGCTTGGGGTTTAGATAATGTCTAGCAACCTTCAAAATGTCGCGGAAGCTATTGGTGCCCTTGCTAGTACTGTTACGGGCATTGATCATGTTGAGACACGTCCAAAGCTTACAGCGGGTAGAAGCTTGCCTGCTATCTTTGTAACCTATGATGGTTTCAAACAAGGTCCTATGACATTCAAGTCGTGGGAGATGCTCTATACATTTCAACTAACTTTGTATCTAGCCATTGATGGTCGTAACATAGAGGCCCAATGGGATAGCCTCCTTGATCTTTCAAATAAAATAGCGGATACTTTTCGTAGCAGCTTTACTTTGGAAGGTGCGGCCTTTAAGGCCGTAATTGTTTCAGGGAGGGCCATTATTGATCTACCAAGAACACCTAATCAGAAGTCCACTTGGATGGGACATCGTTTTCAGCTCGAAGTTACGATGGAAGAATCCTGAAGCCCGATAAGGAGTAATCATGTCTGTCAAGAGTACAATCGTCCATAAGCTCGATATCCCTCATGAGGCTGGAGAGTGGATCGAATTCAGAGAACTCGGCTGGCGCACCTTGGAACTTGCCCGTGAGACTAAGTCCCGCGCGGCCCTTCTAGGCTTCCGCGACCTCGGACCAGACTTCCTCAAGTCCCTTACCCCCACCGAGGATGCGACTACCGACGCCCCTGAGACTGTTCAGAAGCCTGTTGACACGTATGATATGGCAACTCTTCTTAAGGCTTCGATATCTGCTTGGTCATACACAGCTCCTTGTAATGAGGCCTCCATTGACTCCCTTGACCAGGCCACAGCCACGTGGGCCTTTGAAGCGATCATCCAGATCCACTTCCCCACGGAGGACGAGTTGGGAAAAGTCTCAGAGCCTTCGAAAGAGCTCTAAGGGGAGATTCTAATACAGTCCCTATAGACTGGATCGTTGGCCAAATGTGTGAGGAGTTTAGATGCACTCCAGACATAGCGGTAGACCTTCCCTTTGGAATATCTTCTAGGATTATGGCTCTTCGTAATTATGCCCAGACGCGTTCTTTGATAGAGAACTCTGATCCTAAGGATCTTAAGCATACCCCAAGTATTGAAAAGGTTCTGCTTATTCAAGCCAAGCTAGATATGGGTATAGAGGAAGAGGCCTAGATGCCTGGTTACACAGGCGAAATTCTTATCACCTCAGCTTGGGATGGCAAGGGGGTTGCTGCTGCCCAAGCACAGCTGAGAGGCCTTGAGTCTACCGTTAGGTCTAATCAGGCTCGTATGACCACTCTAGGTCAGGGACCTGCGACTGCCGCAAAGGGCGGCATGACTGATTGGATTCGCAAGAATCAGCTTGGCCTCCGTATGGTAGGTCATGACGCCCAAATGGTGGGGCAAACAATCTTCCGTTGGGTTACTATTCCACTAGGCCTTGTCAGTGTAGTTACTGCCAAGATGGCTTATGACTTTAATACCTCGATGACTAAGGTTCAGGCCCTTACGGGTACCTCTACAGAGATGATGAAGACCTATAATGAAGAGGTCCTAAGGCTGTCCAAGGCTACGGGTGTTATGCCCACAGCTGTTTCGGAGGGCTTGTACTTCATTGCCTCGTCAGGCTTTAAGGGTGCTTCGGCCTTGAAGATCCTTGCAGAGTCCACGAAGCTTGCTGCTACTGGTATGGGCGATATGATGTTCATGGGTCAGACACTGACGTCTGCCATGACAGCTTGGGGTGAGAAGACCCTTAGTGCTGCAGAAGCCGCTGATACCCTTGTGGCGGCCGTTCGAGAAGGTAAAGCTGAGCCAGATGAATTCTCTCGTTCCCTTGGTCGTGTTATCCCTGTTGCTTCTCAGGTAGGAATCAAGTTCCAAGAGGTGGCGGCTTCAATTGCTGCTATGACCAATATTGGTTTGAGCGCTCGTATCTCCACCTTTGCCTTGCGTACCCTCTTGACGTCCTTCCTGAAGCCTCAGAAGCCTCTTATTGATGGTTTGAAGGAAGTTGGGCTTACAGTACCTAAGATTGTAAAGACCATGACGACTGATGGCTTCTTGCCTGCCATGAAGAAGATCTACGACGCTACCCATGGTAGTGCAACGAAGATCACTCGGATGTTCACTCAGAATGCTGGTACGGCTTTCCTTGCTCTCTTCCGGCAGTACGATAAGACTAAGGGTATCTTTGATAGGACTATTGGTAGCCAGGGTGACGCCGCTAAGGCCTTTGCCCTCGCAATGGAATCTCCTGCGGCTAAGTTCCGTGTAGCTTTGGCTAACTTGTCTGCAGCTGCAATTGTTCTGGGTAGTAAACTACTTCCTATATTTACCCAAATTGTTAGCTGGGTTAGTAGACTCGTTGACAAGTTTAATAACCTTTCATCGAGTACTCAAGGCTGGATTGGGAAAATCTTAATTGCTGTCTCTGCAATTGGTATACTTGCTAGTGTTGTTGGTAAAGTCGCTACCATTATGACCGGGGTTGCCGCTTTTAAGTTTATGGTCCAGGGGGGCTTCTCCGGTACAGGTATGATTGCCGAACAGGCTCGAGTGGCTCGTGAGGCTGCGGCGGGCGGTGCAGAGGTTGCAAATACAGGCGCCACGAATGCCAATACTGCAGCCAAGAATGCCAACGCCGCTGCTACGATTAGACAGATTGCAGTTAAAAACGGTCTAATTACTGCTAATATAACGGAGGCAACTACCCTCACAGCTGGTGAGGCTGCTTTCTATAGTGCTCAAGTTGCTCGTGAGGCTGCGGTAGCCCGTACTGAAGCTGCTACAGCGGACCTTATGCTTACTGAAGGGCGTCTTGTTATGGCTCAAGGGGCTGTAGTTACTACTACTGCCGCTGAGACTGATGCCCTTAATGCTTATATTGCGGCCCAAGCTCGAGCTGCCGTAGTTGCAGCTGAGGCTAGTGCTGCCCAAACTAACTTGGCGACGTCCACGGTTCTTCTAGAAGGTACCCAGACTCGACAGTCGGCAAGCTATATAGCAGGTCTACGAGCACAAGTTGCTGCTACTGCTATGCTGGCTGCGGATGCTAATGCGGTTGCTGTAGAGCAGGGTGCCGCAGCCATGACAGCCTCTCGAGTACAGGCCATGGCGAAAGGCAACCTTGTTGCTGCCGAAGCAAATGCAGCACGCTCTGCTACGGGGGTAGCTACGGCCGCTACGGCCGCTGGGGCTGCCATAACGCTAGAGAAGACGGCTATAGATACTTTAGCTGCTTCTTCTAAAAAGGGTTTGACAGGGACAATTGCAAGTGTTGCCTCATGGCTTGGTCCTTGGAAGGCTGCGGGCCTTGTAATTGCTGCAATTGGGGCCGCTTTGCTAGTAATAAAGCTGAACGCCGATGCTGCTATGAATGCCATTGCTACCCCTGATATGATGAAGAGTACTAAGGCCGCTATAGAAGGCCCTGACGGCCGACAGTTGCAAGAGTGGGCTGATAGAGCTCTTGGTGGGCGACTCGTTGTTAAGGATGGCGAGCTTGTATGGCAGCCTCGGTATTCCGTTAAGCCCATAGATGTTTCCACCTTGTCAAAGTGGGCTCATACTACTGCCGTTGAAGCCCGAAGGAAGCTTGTAGAAGCCGATATTGAAGAGCAACGAGTCTATGCTAAGGTTAGTGCCCGCGAGGCTATGCGTGTTGCTAAGGAAGCTGAACTTGGAATTGGCTTCATAAAGTCTCAGAAGGCTTATGCAGGAAGGCTTGGGCCTGAGGCTCAGGCGAATGCAAAGGCTCAACTAGCCAACCTTGAGTACACTGCTAGAACCCAACGCGCCCTTTATGATGAGCTAGTAGGGAAGGCTGAAGGTCTAGCAGGACGTCTTGCACGAGCCCAAGGGAAGACTGAGGTTCTTGTTATCAAGGCGAAGCTTGTAGATATGGGTGATAGTGTTAAAAAGTTTGAGGGGCAGCTCTCAAAGGTTCGTGCCTCTATGAAGAAGGCTACTCCTGGCAGTGACCTCTATCTCAGACTCCAAATGAATGAACAAGAAATCCTCGACAAGCTTGCACGTTTAAGGTCCTCTATACAACAACTGCGCAAGGAAAACAAGCCTATCCTTCTTGAGGCTCGTGTCGAGTCTGCCAAGAAGAACGTTAAAACCCTTCAGCAACTCGTTACCCGCCTTAAGGCTCGCGATGCTCGAAACAATCTTCCATTCCAGGCTGATACAAAAGCAGCTATGGCCAAACTAAAAGCCCTCAGAGAACAAAGGGATAAGCTTAAGGAGAAACTTGAGATTGAAGTAGGCGTAAAGGGTCCAAGAAAGACTGCCCTAGGCCTTCCTAATTGGATACGCGAAGGTAGTGGCACCCCTACTAAGACTGCTACCGTTCAAATTGCTGCTAATGCTGGAGACGTCTTTAAGAAGGCCCGTACTGTAACCAACGCTCTAGCAATTGTAGGGGGCCTTACTCCAACTCCTAAAATTGGTGCCGATATCGGAGGGGTAACTAACGGCGTAACTAATGCTAGGATAGCCTTGGATGCTATTAACGGTAAGACCGTTACAACCTATATCAATGAGGTTACGAGACCTCGAGATCAAGCCTTCGGTGGCGTATACAATCTGACCTCTGCTACAAACTTCCGTGCAGGTGAGGCGGGCCCTGAAGTCGCCGCCTTCTTCCCACTGAATAATCCTACGCGGTCATCTTCGTTGTTGGCACAACTAAATGCTCAATTTGGTGCAACAGGCAATATGCCTGGCAGCGGTGGAGGCTCAAGGACAGTTCATTATCATTCACACGTCACCCTCCCACAGGGTATCGTCGTAGATGATACCGAACGCTTCGCTAAGCGGTTGACGCCTTACCAGGCGAGCCAACTTTCTGTCGCCCAACGCCGTCGGCAGAGAGGAGTAGCAACTCTTTAATGGCTACTGCAATTACTCTTGGCCACGGCGGTACTCCTGCCAGCATCAACCTTAATAATCAGTCGACCCACTTTGTTGGTGAGTCAGGATTCAACTACGGCGGTCCACAGACCACTTGGGACGAGGCTATTAGTTACTCCGGTGGCGCCTCGACACAAGTAAACGTGCAGCGCAAGCACCTCATCCCGGTGACGATCCCCATGTGGGTGGTCGGCTCCAGCGTGAGCAACCTGAACACCCTCTTGAGTACGCTGTGGACGTTGGTCGATACCTGCACCAACGCCGCCCCAGGCACCCTCCAGGTCGCCAGCGAGACGGCCATGAACATCGTATACTCCACGCGCCCCGAGGATCTCGAGCGCAATACTGTCTATGAGCTTCAATTCCGTGCCTACTTCACGTTGGTCTTGATGAGGCAACCTTGACGGCTCCCTGCGTCATCTCTGCCGGCACGGTTCTCGAGGACTTCGCTGACTACACCCAGTGGACTCAGGACACGGGTGCTTACGCACCGAAGGCCAGTTACATATCAGAGACGATCGGCAAGATTGGAGTCCAGCTATCACTTCAGGCGACAGCGGCCAGCACGACATACTACTTCTACACGAAGACCATCAACCAGTCGTTCAACGTCTACAAGGCGAGTATCGAACTGCGAGTTTTCACCCATGCAGGATCCGTCGAGGGAGGGGCAGCAAGGCTGAGCGTCGAGCTTTCCTCGACCACAAACTGGTCGAAGAAGTTCAGCTATGTCACTACGTACTGCCTTAAGGCCGGCTGGACGCACATCCGCATCATCGAGAACGAGTGGACGAACACTGGTGGCGAGTCGTGGTCGAACACAATGCTGCGCTTGCGGATTGGAGCGAAGCCGCTCGTCACGGGCATGATGCCGAAAATCGATCTGGACTCGCTCATCGGTGGCATCCAGACCACGCCGGCCGTCTGCCTCTCGTTCTACGACACCTTCCGCACCCACGTCACCGACTGCCTCCCGCTCGTTGCTGCCAGGGGCTGGAAGGCGAGCTTCGGCATCGACCCCTCAGACCTGTGGTCCGACACGCGCTACACCCAGGAGGACATCGACGCCTTGAAGGCTGCGGGATGGTGGCCGTTCTTCGCGGCTAACCAAGTCGAGACGTTGAACATGGACGGCTACGGCTATAGCGGCCTCTCCCACACGAGCGTCACGATAATGGGCGCACGAGTCATGGATGCGGCAATCACCGCCAACCTGCACTACTTTATGACGCACGGCTATGGTGGCAGTGGCAGCGTGTTCATCGGCGGCGGCGGCAACGTCAACCGAGACGAGCTTCAGGAGCTCTATCGGGTGCTGGAGAAGCACCACTGCAAGATGCTCTTCCAGACGCCAGCGACAGCGCTCACCACCTCTCCTGGCTACACTCTCAACGCACATCCCATCGATGACCCATATCGAGTAGCCCAGTTTGCGCTCGGTGGGGAGACTCTTGCGACGGCGAAGTCCTACGTCGATTGGGCCGTATCTCACGGCCAGATGGTCAACTTCGATGTGCAGCAGTTGGTGGCGAGCAGCCCTGGAACCTGGGACTGGCTGGCCTCCGACTACGTCGCCCTGCTCGACTACATCGAATCGCTCGGCGTGGCCGTGATGACGTTCCCTGAGTGGTATGCCTTCGCCGCTGATTTCCCGGTCTACGCGCCGACGCTGGACTACCCGGCGCACGTCACCCTCGGTAATATTAACCTTAATGACCAAATCAACTACTTTGTCGACTCTGTAGGTATGAATCTCGGGCAACCCCAAACTACTTGGGAAGAGACCGTTAGTTACTCAGGGGCTATCAATCAGCAAATAAATGTCAGTCGCAAATCACTTGTCATGGTGACGATTCCTATGTGGGTCGTCGGCACCTCAATCTCCAACCTCAGTTCGCTGCTCAACGCCCTGTGGGTCGAGGTAGACAAGGCGAGCAACACCCTCGCGGTCGATGGCGAGATTCACAACATCGTCTACTCGACCAGACCAGAGACGCTGGAGAGGGATAATGTCTATGAGAACCAGTACCGCGCGTACTTCACACTGACTCTGATGAGGACTCCCTAATGGCAGTTCCGACCGTAACAGGATTAGATCCGGCTAGCGGCCCCGAAGGGACGCTCGTCGTCATAACCGGTACCGACTTCCTCGAGGATGCCTCGGCGGTTCACTTCGGCACGTACTCAGCAGGCCTAGAGTATTCCGTCATTAGCGATACCCAGATCTCCTGCATCGTTCCGGCAGGCACCGGCACGGTGACCGTAAAGGTCACGACCTCTGGCGGACAGAACTCCTCAGGCGCCTCGTTCATCTATTCGAGCTATGAAGGCGGCTCCGGTTCAGCTCCCACGGTCACCAGTGTGACCCCGAACAGCAGTGCCTATTTCGATGGCCACGGTACCGATCAAGTAGCTATAGTTGGTACTGGCTTCACTACCGCCAGGGCAGTCTACTTCGGCCCCACCCTGGTGACCGCTGTACAGGCGACCTTCAACGTCGTGAGTTCGACGCAGATCACCGCGTGGGCGCCGCAGGGCGAGGCCGGCGTGCAGGCCTACGTCTTCGTGGAAACGAACTACGGCACTAACTCCAACCTCGACACAGCCAACGATTTCATGTACCCGGCGAGCGCCGTGCCGACCTTGACCAGCGTGGTGCCGGCCAGCGGCTTCCCTGGCGACGAAATCGTCCTCACCGGCACCAACTTCAGCGAGGCGACCTACGTCAGTTGGGGCACCCTGTACGCTGGCTTCCGCATCGACTCCTCGACCGTGATTCGCGCCACCGTACCAGGCGACCAGACGTTCCTTGGCAGCGCGGTCAACGTCTACGTCAGCAACCCTTGGGGGATCTCCGCGGATACCCGCACGTTCACCTACGGCGCCCTGGTGGCGAAGAACCTGAAGACCAGCGTCAGCCTGTCGGACGGCTTTGTCCTCGGCAAGACTCCCAACGACAGTTGGGGCGTCAAGGGATCGCCCTTCACGGTCACGGCCACGCTCTCGGCGGCCTACAGCGGGATGCCTAGCGGATCGGTTGACTCGACGTGGTATCGTCTTGACAATGGAAACGACGTCAAGTACGTCTCGGGATTCTCGGTCACCGGCGCGGGTTCGCACAAGCTCGAGTACTGGTCGGTCGGCAAGGATGGCTACGTCGAGCCGACAAACGTCGGCTACATCAACATCGTCGGCACAAAGACCATCAACCTTTCCGCGACGCCGACGATCGGTGCCATCGTCTTCTCCTGGGATCCCATCGGCATTCCAGGCGAGTCCTATCTGGTGTTCATCGAGGCCGACCCGAATCCCGCGCCGCCACCGCCGGCGTACGCCACCACCGGCACGAGTCTCACCTATCAGTTCGACTACGGTTCCTCGGCGGTGTACTGCCGGCTCAAGACCGTCGATCCTGATGGCACCATCTCGGGCTACTCTGCCACGGTCGGCCCGGTGTCGTCGCTTCAGAGCGTCGCCACCGACATCGCTGACGATGCCATCACCGGCGCGAAGATGGCTCCCAGCATCATGCCGCCGCACATCGAGAGTTCGTTGCCGGTGCTGCCCAACGACGAGTACCCGACCGGCTCCTTGGTCTATCTGACCACCGACAAGCGGCTCTATCGCAACGACGGCGGCGGCCCGAACACGAACACGCACACCAACAAGGCGACGTGGTACGACCGCTCGGGATCGGGTAACAACGGCACACTCAACAGCTTCGGATACACCGAGGCCAGCGGCTGGGACGGCGTCGGCATGGGCGGCGACCTTTACGCGCTCCAGTTCGGAGGCACCGACGACCGCGTGAACCTGACGCCGATCCAGCAGTTCACCGACAAGGTGTGGACAATGGAGTTCTGGGTGCGGAACCTGAACGCCGCAGCGACGCAGTTCCTCGGCTTCTTCGGGCAGGCGGGAGCGACCACCTATGTCGGACTCAACATTTCTGCGGGGAACCGCCCGTCGATGGGGGTCAAGAGTACCTCGGGAACGACGCTCTTCTCGCCGTCCTCTGGCTACTATCCCTTCTACGACGGCCTCTGGCATCACGTTGTCGGCTGCGGCGACGGGACGTATTTCCGCTGCTACTTGGATGGTGTGCAGTGCGGGACCGATACAGCCTTCGACGGGGGCACTTTCAACACCGCTGACATAGCGACCCTCGGACGCAGCGAGTTGGCGACTCCCGCAGCCTACTTCACGGGCAGCATGGCGGCGGTGCGCGTCTATGACCGCTGCCTGAGCGCAGCCGAAGTCGCCGCTCAGAGTGCGCTGGGACCGACGAGTCCGAACTACTCCACCTCAAGCCTCATCCTCGACCTGAACGCGAAGCGTGCGCTGTTGAGCAACGCCTGGACCCCGGTAATCGACGCCGCCGAGATGGACGGCATCATCTCGGGCAACCTCATCCAAGGCAACAGCATCACCGCCGGCCAGATGTCAGTTGGGGCTATCGGGGCTGGCGAAATCGCCGCCAACGCTGTCTACGCCAAGCACCTCATCGTGGCCGACTACGAGAACCTCATCCCGAATGCCAACAGTGAGGTCGTCCCGACCTACACGAGGGACGCGAGTATCACCAGCGCCGACGTGGAGTTCCGCGGCGTCGCCACCGGCGACCCCTACCGAGGACTCAACCAGCGCCGCATCTCCGGCATCGCGGCCGGCACCGTACAGACGATCGCCCTGTGCAACCCGGTGCCGTGCAAGGGAACCGACTGGTTCCACTTCTATGCCATGACGAAGTGCCAGTCAGATCAGAGTCCTTGGGGCGGCCGGGTCCAGATTGTCGGCATGTCGTGCAACTCCTCGGGCGTGTTCACCGACGTGGACAGCGCCGAGTCGAGTTGGCAGTCGAGTACTACTTACACCGAACGCACAATCGACTACAACGTGGCTGCTCACGGCGCGACTGTCACCTACGTCCAAGCGCGGCTCTCCGCGAGTTCGGCTTACAACGTGTACGTCGATTTCGATGAACTCCTGTTCCGCAAGAAGGTCGGCGGCACGCTCGTCGTGGAAGGCTCCATCGTTGCCGATCACATAGAGAGCAACACCCTGGTCGCGACGAAGATAAGTGGCGGCGAGATATACGGCGGCAAGATCACCGGCGCCACTGTGAACGTCGAGAGCGAGCTCTTGATGGGCACCGCCACCGAAAACGGCACCATCACCTTGGCCGGTAGTGCCGGGAAGACGGGCCTACTGCGAACCACGTCTGTGGCAAATGTCCCGCGAATCGAACTTCAGAGTGGGGCTTACGCTGGCTATCTCAAGCTGTTCACTGGTCTGGAAACTGGCGCGGAGGGCAAGCTGTATGTCACCGGCAACGCCACGTCGGGGACAGTCGCTCTTGAGAGTCCTGAGTACAGCACCTATGGCGGTATTGACCTCTCCCTCTACGATTCCACCACCTCCAAGTACGCTCTTTTGGGTGGGGCATCCAGGGACGACAACACGACTACGCGGATTCGCGTTGACGCAGATGGTAAGTACATCGAACTTCAGTCTCCGACCATCGATGTCGGTAACGAAACGGTTCAGCCCACAGCGGTCAACGTCTACGGCCCAGTCTTCATTCCCAAGTTGCAGCCGTCCTATGACCACGCCATCTTTGACGAGTGCGACTTCATGCTCCCAGCAGGAGCCTACATCGACAAGACGGTCGGGCGCTCCTGGTACATGCAGGAGTTCGGTGACGCGACGCCGACGATGACCAGTATCGCGGTCCAAAACCATCCCGGCGTAGCGAAGTTCACGACCGGCACCAGTTCGACCACGGGCTACCAAGTCCAGACGAGTGCCCTGGCGATGGAGGCCATCGTAGGCGACTTCTGCGAGTTCGTCTTCAGGCTCCCGTATCTCACTTCGACTCAACAGATGGTCTATTTGGGCTTCATGGATCAGTTCTCTGGTTCTGCTCCGACCAAGGGCGCCTATGTGCTCATGGGATACCACTCGGGCGATGGTGGATATAGGTTCGTCGCCTCGAGCAACGCCACGGCTGGGACTACTCGTGTCACTGCCGCCGTTGGCGACACGGGCGTCTGGTGGAAGCTTCGCATCGAGATAGGGGCGACCTTGCACCCGACGTTCACGCTGTTGAAGAACGGTGCAGCTACAGCTTGGGAAGAATACGAAGTAGCCACCGCCGTCAGTGCTAGCTACGGTCACGGTTTCTGCCAGTTTTCAGGTTCCGCGACTCCACAGAACAACCTTGATATGGACTACATGAACTACTATCTGGTCCCGAGAGATCGCTGATGGCTTACACGAACCTCAAGGACGGCGGCCTGCACTGCAAGATCGGGGAGACGGCCTGGGGCACTGGGGGCACCGACGCCATCGATCTCGTCCACGAGCTCCAGTTCGACTCGACCATCAACGGCAGTGGTTCGGCGTCCTTTTGGATCGAGGTAGCAGATCCGTTTAGCGTCGGTATGTCCTACCTTCGTCATGGTTCGCGGGTGAACATCTACCACACCGTGGACGCCGTCACGACCTACCTGTACAAGGGCTTCATCATCAGCGACCCGCGGCGCGCGATCGCTGCCCAGAACGCACGCGTGTTCGTGGAGTGCGGCGGCGTCTTGGAGGTTGCCAAGTGGCGCACCGACTGCGCCTTCCTCTTCACCGATTGCGATGCCTCTGAGTGGGTCATTAACAAGCGCAACAACAAGGTCTACAGCGTTTCCAACGACGACTGCCTCGAGATCTCCGTCGAGAAGGGCGAGAAGGTTCCCAGCAACGGTATGGGCGGCATCGTCGGCTACGTCGCCTACCTGGGCGCACAGTACATGGGTGGCGCGGACACCAACCAGCGCAACCTCATCAAGCGCATCGACGGACAGGTGACCACTCGGCTGGGCGACGATATGCGTGCCAAACTCTTGGTTGCCGATTCCTACACCGACTCCCGCGACATCTCCTCCTACTCGTCCATCAAGACGTGGGGAGACGTCGAGCCAGAGCGCCATCTAAACCAGAAGTACTTCGATAGCAACTCCTTCTGGAATCCCTCTGGAGTAGGCAGGCGGTATCTCGCCCTGGCTCTGTACTGCCTCGACGTGACTGGAGGCAACAGCCTCATGTCTGCGGATCGTTCCGTCCGTATAGACTACCCTCGCGTCTACACGGGCACCATCAGCCGCCGCATCGATGAGGCGATGGTCGAGATCGCTGACTGGGTGGGCCTGCATCAGGCTGCCGTGTCGACCACTATCAGGAGCGTCATCCCCAACCTCGTAGCGCGTCCCTACTGCGACCCGGTGAGCGCTATCAACCAGTTCGGCGTCCAAGCGGAGATCCTTGTCGAGTGGGGCTGGTGGCCGAGCCGCAGCACCAACCAGATCGAGTTCCGAGCCCGTGAACTCCTCATCGGAGAGGCCGCTCGCATCGCCTCCGGTCGTTGTTACACGATCGACTCCACCGTTCCCGGCATCTCCTGGGACGTCCGTCCGCATCCTGAAGACGGCATGGGCGATACACGCGCCGTACGCTTGATCTACGGTATGCTAGGACGCCATTCAGACTTTCCCGCTGGAACGCCGGCTGCCGCCATCGGGCCTGGAGATCCCGGCTTCAGCAACGTGCGTGGCCCGTTCCAGGGTTCGACGGCCTGTGTGACGACGGTCGACTTCAGCGGTCGCAACTTCTCTGGTGAACACGCCCGCCGCATCGCCAGGAATCTGGGCCGCCAACTGGGCAACGCGGAAAAGTCTACCGGCACGGTAATCTCGAACGTGACCGAGCCGGGTTCCTCTGGACTCATCAAGTCCTCCAACTCCACCGCCTTCCCGTGGCCGTATATTCAGGGCGGCGACTTCGTGAAGTGTAGTCAGGACGCCGACGTGAAGCCCCTCGTGGTTACCCGAGCGAGCGTGAACGTGGACACAGAGACGGTGGAACTCGAAGTAGGTATGCCCGCGGATACATTGATGCGACAGTTCGAGGCCGCTGGTAGCGTAAAGCGTGCGAAGCTCCATCGTAGGTAGAGGTTCATTATCTAAGCAAGAAGAGGGGGTGACAATATGACAGGTTGGAAGCGTTTGCTGTGGACCCTCGGCCTCGCGGCCGTCTGGGCGTTCCTCGGCGCGATGGCTGTCCTTCAGTGGGACATCTTCTCCATCGGCACGACCGAGATCCAGGCCATCGTTACTGCTGTAATTACGGCGGTCGGTATGGCAGCGACGAACTACCTGGCCCCCTGGATCCCTCAGTATGGTATTGGATCTAAGACCGAGTAGGTTCTAAAATGTGGGAGTGGGGGTAGGACGATCGGGCGCGTCTCTCCACTCCCACTCTTTTGCTCAATCGTAGAGGCCTTCAGGAATTGTTAAAGGTCCTAGCTCCCAATTCTTTCGAGGGGCTGTAAACTTGAGCGTTTCAAATGGAATATAGGTTCCGGGACCTTCTTCCCATAAAGGGATCATTGCAGATGAAGCTACAGGGATCTCATAGGTCCTCGTATTGGGATGTATGGCTCTAATCTGCCCTCTGATGATGATTAGCAGGTTCTTGCCGTCCCAACCCCAAGTACCGCAGTGGCATGGATAACTCTGCGAAAGGACGTAGTCTAGCAGCATATCAGCATAGCTTTCGTTGAGGTGATGCCCTTGAGTTTGCCTTATTTGCCCGAATAAATGCTGTGTGCGTCTACTAAAATCATATACTCCTGCGCATGAAAAGATTTCTCCGTCTCAGCTCTCTTGCCAATAAGCTCTACCCTTATTAATCATATCGCGGGTATTGTCCTTAAACGTCCCAAGAAATAGATGTTCTGGATTAACGCAGTCGGGGGTATCGCAAGTATGGCATACAAGCATATCAGGGGGTATTGGTCCTACAAAGAGTTTATAGGAAGCCCTATGTGCCAACTTCTTCTTAAAGATTCCATATCCTTTGGAATTTAGATGCCCTGTCCAATACCAACAAGTCTCAGTCTTAGCGACTCTTTCTAAGAATATGTCCTCAGGCCACTTCATAGTCTCATAGTCCATACAGTTCCTCTAGAAGCTGCCGCCCAGTTAAACGTTCCTGCACGACCATTTCCCCACGAGCTTCAAGGGCCTCCTCGGATTCAATGACCCAATCAAATAGGTTCTGCTTGAATCTTAACATACCCTCGATGCGCCCTTCAACGGAGTTCTCTGCCAGGAGCTCAATGATGGTAACAGGCTCAGTTTGTCCAATACGATGTAGACGATCCTGAGCCTGGGTATTCATTGCTGGTGTCCAGAGCTTGTCCAAGAATACGGCAGTTGATGCAGCAGTGAGTGTAAGCCCTGTACCACCAGCCTGAGTGGTGATAAACAGAATCCGAGGATCCTCCTTCTCCTGGAAATCGGAGACAGCTTGATTGCGGATAGGCATGGGGACGGAGCCTGTAAGATAGGCCAGTTGTCTCCCAGTAACTCGGCGGGAATCAACCAAGTATTTTCCGAGACGTTCGAGGGCTGTTCGGAACTGACTGAAGACAACGAGCTTTTTGTCATCGTTCGCTTCCAGGATATCGAGGAAAGCCGTAATCTTTGCGCCACTGATTCCCTCCATCTCTTTGAACATCAGTTCAGGGCCCACGGTGATCTGCTTGAGGCGGATGATCTGGGCAATAACGGCAGCAGCCGTAATGGTTTCATCGTTAAAGTGGGCAAGCATATCCTTTTCCATTTCAAGGTATGCTTCGAGTTGTTCGCCATGGAGCTCTACCCAGACCTTCTTAATTGTCTTGGCAGGCATATCCTTTAGGACTTCTGGTTTCGTTCTGCGAAGCATCAGAGGTTGGATTGTATTCCGTAGGGCCTTCGCTCTCGGGTGATTGGGGTCTACGATGTCCTTAACTTCCCAGCCAAAGACACCTCGCTGGACGTCACAATGCTCCCTCACGAAGCGCCAATAACTGGCATACTTCTTGTCCTTGGGGAACATCATATTAAGTGGTGGCCACATCTCCTGGCCATGATTTAGGAGTGGGGTACCACTAAGCATCCAGATGTAATCAGCATCCTTACAGATCTTCTTGCAGGCCTTGGTCGACTTGGCGTTGCGGTTCTTGATCTTGTGATGCTCATCGAAGATAATAACGTCCCAGTGCCTCGAGAGCTCAGCCGCTAAGTCAATACCCGTTTTCCCCACCAAGGCTTCGTAGTTGATAATGAGGTAATTGATGTCAGAGCATTTGACCATGAATTTCCTGTATGAGGCAGGGCCTTCAACTACACCGATGCTCTTCCCTGGAGCCCAAGTATGAATCTCTTCAGCCCAGCCACCAATATACTCTGTTACCATTACACCATTTTTAGGCACTGATCGAATCATGCCCTTCATAGAATTCTGGCATACAACTAGGATCTTCTTGGCATCTAGTTCCTCAGCAGCCCTAATAGCTTGAATGGTCTTCCCGAGGCCCATATCATCAGCCAGGAATAGCCTCTCGGACTGAACGAGGCGTCCTACACCGAGCATTTGAAAGTCGTATAGCTTCACGGCTTCTCCTCGGAGCGGGCGTGCATCTCGTCCAGCCGTTTCTTCACTTGTTCATCTAGCTCGGCTTTCGTCTGGATGTGCAGATTGGGGATGTTCGTTGAATAGTCGGTACTGGCGCGGGCCTTCCGCCACCCCACCACAGAACAGATGTCCCGATGCTCTGTGAACGGCTCCGCTCCGCAGACGTGGCACGGAAGGTACGTCTGCTCTTCCTCGGCGCGGGCGAGTAAGTAGTTCTCAACGACGCTAAGGGGTATCTGGCCGCTGGCCCGACAATGTTCAATGAAGGCGTCCCGCTCTGCCAGTGCGGCCTCGGCCTGCTCGCATTTCTGGACTTCGTCAAAGATGCGCTCCGTGATTCCCTTCGTTAGTGCTGCAAGCGCGGCCTCCAGCTCGGCGATGTACACAGCAGCAGCGGTGCGTAGTTCGCTGGCATAGAACTCGTTGTCGTCGGCGTCGAGCCAGTGCTGGTGCTTCTGCTCAAGACTCATCCTTGCTCCCTTCCCCGGCGCGGGCGCGAGGAAACTCGACTTTCAGCAGTCGCTCGGAACACTCCTTGCAAATCCAGTTGTGATGCACCGTGTCCCAGCCTTCAGGAATCCCGTCCCGCTTGTTTGGGTAGCTCCAACTCACGATGCGCTCAACGCGGGTATGGCAGAAATCGCACTCATAGACCTCTAGATAGGCCATCACTTGCTCCCCTCCTCGTTAGTTCCTTGTTGAGACGCCGCTGTAACTGATTGACCTTCTTTCGTAGGTTCTCGTTATCGGCTTGTAGGCTCGCATTTACCGACATGAGTTCCCATGAGGTCGTCTTGATGTCGTTGATATCACGACAAATACGATCCCATTCGGCTTTGCGGAGCAGCCTCATCCACCCCACCGTGCCCAGGTTATTAGTGCTATCAATGTACCAATGATGCCGAAGAATACACCCATATAGAATTGCCAATCCATTAGGACCTCTTACTAATAGTAATATCTGGTACCTCTCCGTGGGGGATCTTCTTACGGTCTATCTTACGTCGTTCTTCGTGCCCACAAACCATGCACCTGAGTACAATAGTCTTTTGGTTGAAACGTTTACAACCCCAATAATGTATGTGGTTGGGGTCAAGCGCCGTATCAGCAAACAGGGCCTTCGTCTTGTAAAGAGTCCCTTTAGATTTCTTCACCTTTCCAGCTTCTTTAGGCTCCCCCATCTTGTACCTCCCTTCACTTCGATACTCCATGCAAATGGTGCATCTGATAGTGGTGCGTTATCAACCATCTCTTCGTAGATAGCCTCTATAACTTCTTCTTCATACCCTTTCTTAACTTCGAAAAGGAGGCTGTCATGGACAGTTACTAATATGTGGGCAATCTCGGGGTCTAGCCTGGCGTGCAACCTTGTTAAGGACATCAGGTTAAGATCGGATGCGGCACTTTGGATTGGGGCGTTAATTGCTTGTCTCTCAATCTCGTGTTTGTTCTTCTCAGTTACGAGTGCGAATCGACGCTTCCGGCCAAAGGCAGATTCGATGTATCCCTGCTTGACTGCGAGTCCTTGATTTCTAAGCATCCACTTATGCAAGTCAGGAAATCCCCCAAGAAAGTTATTGAGGTAACTTTGGGCTTTACGTACAGAACAGTTAAGCTCGCCTTCCGCGAGTGATTTTGCTCCACGTCCATAAAGTATTCCAAAGTCAACGAATTTTGCCCCGTAACGTTGATCTTTAGTGACTGGATCATTTGGCCCGAGGCCGAAAATATCTCGTGCGACCCTGGCATGGATGTCTTCTTCATTAGCAAAGGTTTCACATAGTTTACGGTCTCGAGAATAGTAAGCGGCAATACGAAGCTCCAACTGATTGTAGTCGGCCTCGAGAAGAGTCCACCCAGGCGACGCCACAAAAGCATCGCGGATAATGACGCCCGCTCTTGCTGGGATATTTTGTAGATTAGGGTCGCGAGAGCTAAGCCGTCCGGTAACGGTTCCATGGAGAAGGAAACTGGCTCGTATCCTTCCATCTGCGGAAACGCGCTCAAGGAGCCCCCTTACGTAAGTGGATAGAAGCTTTTGCTTTTGTCTCAGCTCTAGGATCCTGGTAGCAAAGGGATGATTTAGTTCCGCTAGTTCAACCTTCCCCGTTTTTGTTCCTGCTGGTCGAAGCTTAAGGGATCCATACAAGTAATCTGCAACCTGCTTTGGGGAGTTGGGATTGAACTTAGGATTCTGGGTCTCAAGCTGCAGCTCAATAGTTGCTGCAGCGATATCCTTTTCCAACTTCTTCCCAAGGGTCTTTAGGTGGTACTGGTCGATAGTTATACCGTGATGTTCAATCTCACCGAGGGCGTGGCTGGCAGGCAGCAAGATATCATCATGTATGTGGCGTAACTTGCTCTCGTTGAGCTCCCCAGCCAAAACCCAGGCGAGCTTATGCGTGTAGTAGACATCATAAGCGAGGTACTGGTAGAGTTGGTCAACTGGAAGTTCATCTAGTTTCCCCTTTCGTCCCTTAAGAGCGGAGTCGTACTCTCCTGCCTGAAAGTATCGTCGAGCGAGCGTCTTGAGACCGTGACTACCCTGTCGTTCATCAAGACAGTAATGAGCCAGCATGGTATCGAAGTCAACATGCCAGTCTATCTGGAGCTGGTGCGTTATGAACTTCCTATCGAACTGCGGCCCATTTTGGGCTACCCATACATTACCCTCAGACTCCATGAAGTCCTTTAGAACAGCTAAAGCCCCACGATCCCCATACAGCAGATCCCCCACAATGATGAAGATTTCCGTTCCATCGTTAAGGCCCATAACGAGAATCTCGTCTTCAATCTCATCAAGACCAGTAGTCTCAAGGTCAAGAGCAATATGAGTAGGGGTATGAAGAGCAATCTTACATACCATCTTACGAAGGTCCTCAAGAGTCTCTACCAACGTATAGTCTGGTGGCGGTTCCTCCTCTTCGTACTCTGTGGGGCATTCGGCGAGCAGCTGGAGGTCACTCATGAGGTCTGGGAAGTAGTCTGGGGCTCTAAGGACTGCGGCTGGGTGATATGTAGGGATGCAATACACCCCAAGATCATCGATCCAGAGCCTTGCCCCGCGTACCGACATAATACTTGTAGGGCCATATACAGCAGTCAAAGCCGTAGCCCCTAGAGTAAGAATCTTTGTACAACCTTGCAGCTCTTCCATCAAGCGCTCATTGCAGGCATCAATAGCAGAGTTGGGGGGCGTATCGTTCTTGGAAGGTTGACAGAGACAAGAGTTCGTTATCCAAACCTGGGTCTCGTCGATGCCGACCTCTTGCAGGAGCTTTCTTAAAAGGATACCGCTCATCCCAATGAATGGTCTACCATCCTGAACTTCTTGGCGCCCAGGAGCCTCACCTACAATTGCAAGGCCTCCCTTAACACCCGAGCTGGGAACTAATGGTCGATCGATCAGTGGGCAGGATTCGCAAAAGTCGAACTTGTCACTCATAGGGTCTCCAACCAGCTTCCTCGGGGTGCTTTATTGAAGTCACTTGCATTTGGTTGTCATACAAAGAGATGATTGTACCGCAACTGTAGATGCGCCGCCCCTTGAGAGCCGTCTGCTCAGGCCCTGTACGCTCAACGATCTCAGCACCGCACCAAGGACAATGCCTAGGAACCTTGATTGACATACCACTCCTCAGGCTTCATTAAGGAGCCCCAACGGTCCCCCACACTAAAATCAACTGTGAGCGGTATTTGATCCGCAAAGGGGACCTCTTCTTCGAGTACTCCTTTTATTACTTTAATTATATAGGAAACCTTAGATGGACTCACGTTTAACAAAATGGAGTCATGGACTGTTAAGATGATCTCAGCGTCATCAGGGTCTAGGACTTCTTCCAGCCTAATCAATCCAGAGAGACAGATATCCGAGGCCATACTCTGAATTGGCATATTACTGGCTTTGCGCTCAATGTCTCCGCGATGTTCCGAGAGGATAGCCGGAAAGCGGCGTCTACGGCCAAAGGAAGACTCAACGTATCCTAGACGAAGCGCTTGGCGTTGCATCTTTCGGATCCATTTCCAGAGTCCGTTAAACTGCTTGAAGTACTCGTTGATGAATCGCTGGGCCTCGTTGGGCGCGCAATGGAGAATTGATAGCGCAAGCGAGTTAGCTCCGCGACCGTAAAGTATTCCAAAGGCAACATGCTTGGCATGATAACGTTGGATCTTCGTAACCTTTCCCACGGGAACTTTGTACATCTCGGCTGCTGCAAGGACGTGTGCATCCCCTCCGGACTTATAGATGGCTTGGAGCTTTACGTCTCCACTATACCAGGCAGCGATCTTTAGTTCCAACTGAGCATAGTCAACCTCAAGAAGAACCTTTCCCGGTGGGGCAATGAAGGCATCCCTAATAATGGCTCCTACAACGACGGGCATGTTCTGGAGGTTTGGGGCTCGAGAAGACAAGCGGCCTGTTACTGTTGCGTGGAGAAGGAAGTGCGGGTAGATTAGTCCCTTTTCACCTGAGAAGTTAAGAAGGCCAATAATAAATGTGGACAGGAGTTTGTACTTGAGTTTGTACTCTATAAGGACGTCTACAATAGGGTGTCGTAGGCTCTCAAGTGCCAATTTATCGACGCGTCGGTTATCTGAAGGGATTTGTAAGGTGTCGTATAACAGACGCTGGACTTGCTGTCGGGAATTCGCATTGAAAGTCGGGGTACCGTTAGCCTCGCAGAGTAGCTTATTAAGACCCTCAAGCTCGAGGACAAGTTGCTCACCAGAGAGTCTGAGGTAATCCTGATCAACATAAGCACCTCTCATTTCGATCTGTGCTAGGGCCCGAGCTGCGGGTATCAGGAGAGTATTATGGATATGAGTTACGTTCTCTTCATCCATTTCCTCTAGAAGAGGGTCAACAAGATTCCAAGTAAAATAGCAATCGTAAGCCAAGTAGGTGTACAGCAGGTCAGGAGCATACTTAGCCAGGTTTGCCATATCCATATTCGTAGACCAGTTAGGAATGTGGAAGTAGTTCATTGCAACAACCTTGAGTGAGTGCCCCCAAGGGCGCTCATCAAGGTTGTAGGACATCAAGAGGGTATCGTACTTAGGCTTGCATTTGATACCATATTGTATCTCGAGGAACTTACAATCAAATTGATAGACATTGTGCCCTGCCCAGTTGAGGTCTTCATTCTCGAGAAGATCCTTGATGTGGGGGATCATAGGCTCCGTTACGATCCAAATATAGTGGGGGCTAGCTGCAATTCCTAAGCAGATAACTGCATCGTCCTGCGCGTCTAAGCCTGTCGTTTCTATGTCGATTGTGTGCAGACTAGAGTTGAGTATGTCTATGCAGTCAAAAAGATTATCCACTCCCGATTCATCTTCCACAAGGGTGTACTTGACTTCAGGGAGCTGGTTCCTAGGCCCAGGAGGCCCAAGTTTCAGTTGAGTGAGATCATCCAATAGTACTGACAAAAGACTAGGATCCCGAACAACTTGAATAGGATGAATTGTGCTGAGGATCCAAGTTCGATAATCGTCGTCCCATTGCCAACCGTGGCGCTCCCCAAACACCAGAACCCCCTGGGGATGCTGGTGTTGAATTTCATGTATGTGACGCCCACGACAGCATTCGATGGCCCTATCGATTGTTTGGGAGTCATAAGCCTTCTCCGGGTAGCAGGGGACCTTCGTCGTGACATACAAAGTGTCGGGAGACACCCCGACAGACTTTAGAGCCTCACGAAGTACATCCCCGATTTTCCCCACGAAGAGCATCTGGTGGGCGGTCTCATAGTAAGAGGGGAATTCCCCCACAACAGTGTAGCCATACTTAACGCCCCTACCAACGACCTTCGGACGGCCCTTAAGAGGGCAGATATCGCAATTAGAGGAATAGGTTGTCAAGATGCCCTTCGGCAGCCATGTATACAAGGTCGAGATTCACGTCTAGATAATCAGGATCGAAGGCCTTTGGACCTAGAGTGAAATAGCCCTCAGGACGTCTGACATTCCTACCGCTATATAGAGTTACGGGATCCGCTACACGGGAGAAGTAGAAAGGCTTAGCGGAATCGATACTACGTACAATGAGAGGGAAGTCCCTTGCATAGCAGTGGAGCTTGTAGAGATCTCCGTCCCACCCCAGAAGATGGATATCAGGTTGATACGTCTTGTCATTTGAAAGGTACTTTAGAACGTTCTTAATCAGAATCCCTCGACCCATTTTGGTCTCATAGATTACTGGGATCCCAATGACATCGGGTCTAACATCATGGATAAGGCCTGCAAGGCAAGCCATCCAACTGGCCGTAGTAGCCCCTTGAGGTACAACCATAAGATTCGTTGTTGCCCACCAATCGGGTTCGGCCTCAAGGATCTTAAAAGCTTCATGGGTCTCTCTAAGGGTAGCATGACCATCTAGAAATACATCCGGAAGAACAAGTTCATCGGGCTGAATGTCTTGTGCGATCTCTAGGACATGCTCAAAAGGAAAACTACGACCGAGTTCGTAGGCTCCATTATCAAGTATGACGTAGTCATCCAGACTGGCGGAGCGTTCTTTATAGTAATCCACTTGCCTTCCATCACCGGATAGCACGTGGGCAAGGCACAAGTGTAGAGTAGATGAGAACTCACCCAGTAGCGCCGTTGGGGGAATGGGAGCGAATTTCATCAGATCTTCCCTGTCGTCTTAATGTAGGCGGTCTCGGGTATAGGGGCTGTTGACAGGATCTGAAGGGCCGCAAGGAAGCGGGCGTAGTTAACGAGGTCCAGACAAGAGTCTTGTGCGTCATTAAACTTTGATGCCCCAAGCTGATCCTCAATTCGAGTCAGCTTTATGAAACAAAGGTCCAGGCATGTTTCAGCTCCACGACGGAAATAATCTGGTACGCTATGTCCATGATTATACGCTTCGTCCCTTGAGTTATACAAGCCTGCCGTGAGTTCATCTACTTTTGTTAAGGCGACATTGAATTCAGCGTTTGTAGTCATTTCACCTCCTAAGAGAATGAGGGACGGGTAGGTACTCAGTGCAGTTTCCCTACCCGCCCCCTGTTATGGGCCCGCAATGGATCCTACGAAGCCCACTAGACCGAACTGCCACCTTCGGTCTATCGTTGCCAGCTCCAGCGGAGGCCTCTCTTACGATCCTTGCGTAGCTGGCAGACGACTTTAAGAAGTAGGGTGGGGCCCCATGAAGGATGTCAAAGTGGTCTTTGACTAGAGCCCCACCCTACTTTCGTTTTGCTACCTGAAACTCTTCTTGCCCTTAGGGGCAGCCTTCTTGGGAGAAGCTTCACCCTCAGCGGCAATGAAGTTAGTCACCGTGTTCTTGATCCTACCCTCGTAGGACTCCTGCTTGACAGCAACGTCGGCAGTGGCACCCTCATACTCATCAGGATCGAACTCGAACTCGCCACCGAGATCCTCCTCAGAGACGCCAACGCCGAGGAGGAACTCCTTGACCTTGAAGGCGGCCTTGGGGCTCATGCTCAGGTTTGTCCAGAGCTTACGATTCTCGAAATCCCCATCGTTAACAGTCATCTCAACGATGATGTACGGATAGCCACTAGGACCATCCTCTTCACTCTGCTTGAGAGCGGTAACGGTAATGGGATACACACCAGCAGGGATGGGATCAAAGCCTTCACTAACGTCTGACATGTCAATCTTGAACGGCATTATTTGGTACCTCCATCGAGTAGATTCATGATCTTGGGCAGGGTTGGATTATCTACTGATTCACCAAGACGTCCATCCTCGTCACGCGCCTTGGCCATAAAACGACCTGTGGGCTGAACAAGGAGTGAGCGGACGGTGATTGGCTCACCTTCTGCATCGGCATCTTCCATAACGCCAAGATAGGCAACGATGTCAACCAATCCCGGAACCTCATATACAAGCTTCCCCGTAAGGTTAGGAACAGCTTGCATGCGCTTGGTCTGGGGATTCTCTTTCTCGTTAGCCTGCGCTGTGAAGATGGTATTCATATCCAGATCCCTGAAGAAGCGGATGAGCTTCCTCATCTGGGTACTGCTACGAAGATAGTCCTGGCGCTCAGGCACATCAGGATCGTGTCCCCGATCACTCTTGACGGCAGATGCCACAACCTCAGAGAGGATCAAGTAGTTCAGCTCTGAGAGGGAATCGATGACAAGAGTACGATAGGGGTTATCAGAAGAATGTACGACCTCGTAGAGAGCGTCGAAATCCTCCCAATGCTTGATCCGCACCACGACGATCTTGTCCATTGAAGGCACGAAGTCTGCAAACTCCTCCAGCGGTACAATGGTCGTCTTAGAACGAATGGATCTGGTGCCGCCTTCAAAGTCTGCAATTACCATAGGCATCAAGCGCTTGTCTCCGACAGCAGTACCGGCAAGAAAAGTCTTCCCGTGTCCCGATGGAGCATAGACCAACATTTTCAGAGGGTCCGTAACGGTCACAGGTTGACTTTTTACGGCAGCTGTAGACGTCTTGGTGCTCGGCACTTTATTAGTCATAGAGCATCCCCTCTCCTTTCTACATGATGGAGGTTACATAGCCATTCTACTTCAAGAGGCTTTGAGTAGTCCTCATGATGAGCTTCGGACGAAATACTCCCACAAACTTCACAAGGAAGTCTCTTAAGAGTACCTTTAGCAAGGGCTTGCTTGACAGCATTACGGGCAGCTTGCTTCTCTGGGTACTTAGCATTGTAACGTCGACCAGCATCAACCATACTATGCTCTTGACGCCACTTCTTATTGTACTCACTATAGTACTCTTTGTGAGAGTCGTAGTACTGTTTGTTGTACGCCTTCTTATTCACTAGATTTGTCTACGCCCACCATCTGCATGTTCATAGAGGCTCTCGATAAGATCGTCCAAGTAACCTCCAGTTGTTTCACAGAGGCAAAGATCTCTGTATTGGCAATCCCATGAACAATCCCTTGTGGGGGAAGGATACAATGGGGTATTCTTACTGTTCATTGCCCTTACTTCGGGGACTAGGTTCTCGGCGAAGTGCTCGAGTTCATATTTGGTTCTAGCGATCGCTTCACGTCGATAGAAGCCGTCCGGCTTGTGCCGAAGGAACTCGAGGATATCTGTATAGTCCTCAGGATTAAGATCGTTGTCCTTAATAGCTTGTAGGTAGATCTCGTACGTGGTGTCAACGTTCTTCTTCTTCGATAGGCCTCCATTCATAAGGGTTTCAGGCCTTGCAGGAACCTTCTTGCGGAGTTCATTGTACAATGCTCCACCAGGAATCTCTCCGTGGACCTGCCAAGTCAACCAAAGATATGCCGTAACCTGATCATCCATCTCGAGGTTAACGACATCGATGTACCTAGCAGCCGTCTTATGATCCATTACCCACAGACGCCGCTGAGCCTCACGACGTACTAAGACGTCAACTTTCCCACCAAGATTCACGCGGGTACCGGGAACATGAACTTCTAGATTCTCTTCCACACCGACGACCTCAAAGTCGTCATGCTCTTGAGCAAAGGGTATATACCCTGTTAGTATCGAAGCCATGAGATCTGTAGTCTCGTTAAACTGTGCCCGCTCTTCAGGCCACATATCTCCCAAGTTGAGCTCAGGGAGTTTCAAATCCAGCCACTCTTGGGTAGCTGTCCAGGGATCAATCCCATCCCTGTAGTACTGCTCGAGGCCATAGTGGACGCCTGTACCAAGCCATAAAGCCCCTCGAGGCTCAGCTATAGGTACAAGCTCCATCAGGGATTGGTAGCGCCATTTCCTTCTACACCTCTTGAAGGTTGCACGCTCGGTCACACGAACAGTTTGCATCAGGTTCCTCCGGAAGTTTGATGCTTTATGTTTCTAATTATATTATATAGGAGACTTAAATGAAACTCAAGCGGGACCTTAAGATTGGCCTATCGGAGGCCTGGTCATATTCATGTTCTTCAAACCAAGGTACGTTACACCATGATAGAATGCATCCAGGGCATGTTGCTGGCCTTTGAACCATTTCCTAGCCTCATCAAGATCTGGCCATACCTTAGCCCCCGATAGAATGCCAGGAGACTGTCCGATATAAGTATTGCCCTCAATCTGACACCACATCTTAATAGCTCCAATGACCTCAAGACCGATGGGATCAAATCCTAGGTGGAGCATGTGTATACGTTCGAAGACTACGAGGTCTCCTGGCACGATAAGTTCCGGAATGCACTTCAGTAGGTCCGTTGAGAATTGCCCAAGGGTGTTCACCCTCCAGGTATTCCCATACATACGTTCAAAGCGGCACCAGCCCGTTGTGCCTCCTGGATCGAATGTAATTAGAGTATCTATGATGGCTCCTCACTATTCCCAAGATCTTGAGGTTCCGATTTAAGGGTCTGAGCTACTAAGTAGAGGGCTTCCTTCTTGGTAAACCCTGCTGCTTGAAAGGCCGAATACATCTCGTGACAAGATATGGCAGCCCCGACAAGTTCGGTCATAGGATCTTTAGGCCCCAGGGGCATTGATCAACTCCTCTCGAAATGATGCATTCATTGATCAGTGATGCATTACAAGGGCCAAGAACTCTTCACGAGCAGGACCGTTATCAATGAAGACTCCACGAATGGCTGAGGTCGTTGTAGTAGACCCTGCCTTTCGAATCCCTCTCATGGTCATGCACATGTGCTCGCACTGATCGATGACAACAATAACACCCTTAGGATTCATTGAGTTCATGACGGCTTCAGCAACCTCGTTAGTCAAGCGTTCTTGGATCGAGAGTTTCTTGGAAGCCATCTCAACCACACGGGCCAGCTTAGATAGACCAACAACCTCCCCATCTGGAATATAACCAATGTGCGCCTTACCGGAGTAGGGTACCATATGATGTTCACAGAGACTGTGGAAGGGGATATCTTTGACAATGACCATTTGGTCATGAGGCTCCTTAAAGGTGGCCGTTAACAATGTTGAAAGATCAACCCCTAGACCAACGGTTAGTTCATTGAGATACATACGAGCGACTCGTGACGGAGTATCTTTGAGTCCCTCACGTTCCGGATCTTCGCCGATAGCCAGTAGTATGTTACGGACTGCATCTTCGATGAGTTTAGACCTCTCATCGTAGTCGTCAAGTGGAACGTTGGCCCGACGAGTCGAACAGTAAAGAGCATCCGAAAGGGCATCTCCCATCACCTAACCTCCAACAGTTTATGAAGCTGTAGGTTGAGACGTACAAGTGGATGATCAGGGATAAGAGTATTTGCAATCCACGCCGCTGTCTCTAAATCGTTATCCTGGGGTTGTACCCACAACCGGGGGCAGATCCCGCCCCACTCATCGAACTTATGTTGGTACTCATAGTACCATTCAGCTGTCTTTGTCCTAGGTATAACAATCTTGATCTCACTTATAGGGCCGTCAGCAATATAGTATAGAGGGGGCTTAGGACTTACTGTCCACCAGATCTTATTGCCGTGAGGTAACGCCCTCTTAATAGTACCATTAGTTTCGAACGCAATGACCCTCTGAGCTTCCTCTTCAAAGGCCACAGTTTTTTCAAGCCAATACTTAAGATCTGCCTTTTGTAAGAGGGGCTCGCCCCCAGTGAAAACAACAAGAGGCATTTTAGATTTTAATATCTCATCCTCTGTACGATCAGACGTCCATAGTAAAGCGGGAGAGGTATCTTCCCATGAGTACTTAGTATCGCACCATTGAGCACATTCCAACTTTGCATGAACAGCATTGCATCCCTGTAGACGGATGAACATAGCGCCAGTGCCACTAAGGGTACCTTCGCCTTGAACACTCTCAAAGACCTCTTCAAGCTTAAGAGCCATGAGTCACCCGACACTTACTCTCTGGGGACTCAAAGACCTCGACTGCATATAGCTTTGCGGTTGCAGACAGCTCTGCAGAAGCCCTAATTATCTGCTTCATATCCCTGAATATCCTGAGGGCGATTAGCTCAGCCGACGGACGCTCAAAGAAGTTGTTCAGATACTCATGATCAAAGGGATCAATTACGTCATTCAAGACCTTCTTCACGGCTTTGAAATCTACCGCAATACCGGCTTGATCAAGCTCGACCTCTGTATAAGGCCCAAACTCCGCCTTAACGACCCAACGGTGCCCATGCATTTGAGCACACTTCCCCACATAGTTAACTAGATTATGGGCCGCATCAAAGTGACCCTCACCTGTTAGAAAGATCTGTTCGTTATTCATCGTTGGAAACCTCATCTGCATAGCACACCGGATCCTTTAAGTTCCAGTACGTGAAAGCCTCGCGCCGGCTCCGACATGTGGGGCATACTCCGCAAGCTACTTCTCCACCATTGTAACAGCTCCATGTCAACCAGTAAGGGGCATTAAGATCCTTACCAGTTCCTACAACATCCCTTTTAGCCATCCATTGCAAAGGAGTTAGAAGCCGCACTTTATGGTACGTACCTACATAGATGGCTGCTGCCATGCTCCCTATGAATTCAGGTGTACAGTCAGGATAAGCCCAGTTTTCTCCATCTTCAGCATGGGCACCGAAGTAGATGAAATCCGCGCCACGAGTAAGCGCAACAGCTGCTGCATAACTTGTAAGGATTCCATTTCTGAATGGCACGTAAGTTGGACTGACACCCTCGAGCTCGTCATAAGAACAAGTAGGATTTGGTAGGCCAGGATCAATGAGTGTTGAGCCTGATCCTTTGAAGACGTTGGGGAGTTGGATAATTTCGTGGGGCATGTTGTAGTACTCTGCGACGGCTCGAGCGGCCCAGACTTCTTTATCATGTTTTTGTCCGTAGACAAATGAGACTCCTATGATGTGATCGTGTGCCTCGCGGGCGATCGCAGCACAGGTGGTCGAGTCAAGCCCTCCGCTAAGGAGAACTAGAGCAGTGGTCATCAAGCCTCCTTAACTCTTAGTGACCAGCCCAGTTACTCCAGCCGCCTAATGTATCTGGGTGACGGAGCACATAGACCATGACACGGATACTTAGCACAGGATTATATGGATCGAAGTGCCAGCGTCCCGCATACCATGAGGACCCGAATTGCACTAGACCCTTATACGTACCGTTGTGTGCGTACCGATCCCAACGACTCTCCCCATAGATGGTGTTACAAATACGGTTATATTCGAACCTACGTAGATGCCAGATCCAATGCTTCCAAAGAGCCTTACCATGAAGTGTCCCATTCGTAAGTGTAGAACACTTTGCATCTGGTAGTGGTGACGGCAACGTTGAAGCTTTCGCCGTTGCTGCAAAGGTTCCGAGAGCAGCAGTCAGCAAAAGTACCACAATAGTACGTCGCATAGGCCCTCCCAGCCGTTATTTTAGGACAGTTCGATTCTCAGCTCGAAACTTGGCCTCTAGCCACTCTACGTAGTCCAGCATAAGTTCATCCTTAGGAGTCCTCAGAAGATGAGCAATCTTATCCAGGGTCTCCTCCTTAGGCGTGACCTTCCCGCGCTCGATCATCGAGATCTCGGCCTGCGTGATGCCAACCGCGTTAGCCAGGTCGATCTGCGTGATCTCCTTTTCCTTTCGAGCAATAGCCATTACAGTAATCATGTACACCTCCTTTTGTTATTATAGATGATGGCCATAATAGAATCAACGGGAGTTTATTCCTTCACCACCTTGTACTCTTTAGGCTGACCCTTAAGACCAGTACCACGAACATCAATAAGACTTTCACGCTCTAGTGCCAAGAGATGCTTTCTAGCAGGGTTGCGAGACAAGCTACATGCCGACATAACATCGTCGATAGTAGCCCACTCGTCACGCTCCTCTAGGTACTCCTTAACTTGGGCAATAGCACCATCACCTACCTCTATTGCGTGCATGACCCGCGCTTGTGGGGAAATACTAAAGTTATCTGCTGGGGCGAATCTGCCGGTCATGCTATCCATTATGAATTCGAGGCCGCCCTCCGTCTCGTCCGGGAGGTCCCTTTCGTCAATCCTGAGGAGCACCCTCCCTGGGTCGAGCTTGGACACTCTAAGCATGACATCGCCAGCGCCCCACAAGGCGCCAGAACCTCTTGGCCCGTCGCCTCCCTTTGGCGTGTGATGTAGAACCACGATGGCTGCCGACGGTAAAGCTCTAAGAATCTCGTTGAGTGCATCTTGTACAACTATTGCCCCCTGTACGGTGTTCTCATCTTGTGTGTGGATACTGGCATATGGGTCGAAGAAAATTATATCTGGTCGGAGTCGTAAGATTTGTTGTCGCAACTTACTAAAGCTCTCGACGTTATCAATCTTGACTCCCTGCCGGTGTATGACCCACAGATTCTCAGTATTGTCGTTCCCGAAGACCTTCGCGAACCTTTGACCGAGCCTGTATGAGGGCCCCTCTTCCTCGATGAGCATCGCTGAGAAGGTCTCTGTTGGCTTCCAGGAAGCGTTCCCCATAAAAGAGGTTGCGGTACATGCCGCATGGATGAGATTGATGGCAATCCATGTTTTGTACGACTTCGGTTCACCCACCAGAAGTGTCTTAGTCCCTCGTTCGATAAGGTTGGGTATAATCCAACGAGCCTCCGTCTTGGCTTCTTCGCGTAACGAACTGAGTGTGTATGCATATGGTCTTCTCTCAGAGTCATCTGCAGACAGTCCTAGAAGTTGTACGAACTCACCGATATCGTTAGGACAAGCCCTGGTGTAGTCGGAAATGTCGTTTCCGCCATAGACGTTAGCAGGCCAAGGAAGCGGGACCACTTCAAGCCTGGCCCCGAAGACGCTTCGAAGGTTATTAACGAAAGTTTGTTGGGATGCCCTGTCGCTTTGAGGGACCACGATAATACGCGTGTAGTCCTGGAAATGTCTAGCCCACTCATGACGGAAGTCAACTCCTGGAGATCCGATGACCGGAACGTGAGTGTAGCCAGCATCATCAATCAACTGCCTCAGGACGAGGGTGTCCGTTTCGCCTTCGCATACAAGGGTTGTTCGAGAATCAGCATCGAGTAATGTATCACCCAGGAATAGTGCTTGACAACTATTCTTAATGTACCGCTTCCGGGTGCCGTGCCAAGATCTAAGACGGATTGCAACGAGTTGACCTCCGGCAAAGTAAGGAAGACCGATGTATTCATGCCCGCCAATGTCTTCAAAGTAGCCCGCCCCAGCTTCTCGGAGAGTCTCAAATCTAATTCCTCGAGACTCACAATAGTCTCGCACCAACGGCGTATCATCATTGAGTGCCAATTGTGCATCGCTTAGCCTTTCAACTTCTTGTCTTGGCAGGACTCGAAAAGCCTTTTCTAGTTGCTGGTCCTCTTTCTTCGTACCATTTAACGATATTGCAAACTCACTAACAAGCCTTTGTGCGTCCCACGTACTAAGGTTCTGCGATATCTCTAGGAACTCTGTGGGAGAGATCGCTTCTACACGCTCTCTTCCGACGGCCTTGCGCACCTGTGTTCGACACTTTTCATGTACACAACGATAGTTACCACTAAGAAGATTGACTGCTGCATGCCTGTCAGTATCTTGATGCCATGGCAGAATACAGTTAAAGTTTATCCAGCCATCAAGACTGGGTTTTCCTAAGTCAATCCCCAGGTAGTTTTCATAAAATGAGACCCAACTAGCACTGGGCGGCAAAGGGACTCCTTAGGCAAATCGGGCGTAGTTAAGCGGGCCTATTTATTATACTTCTTTACCCCTTAGGACTTCAACTAGAGCCTTCATGAGCAGCGTTCTCATATGGGCTTCCTTATTGATTTCACGAAGTTTCTCACTAATTGACATTAGGGAAAATACCGCGGAAACTGCCAGGACAGCCCAGAAGATTCCAAAGAGCGTATGCATGTTACGGCAGCAGCTTAAGACAGCTCTTACCAAGAGTTACTACGGTACCATGATCCTCAAACTTGTCACTGTCGTACTCAACCGTCGTCCCACATGAGTACGTGTAGACCGTGACTTCCTTCCACTCACTAGAACTCTTGTTCGGCGTGCCGTAAGGATCGAACTTCGGACGATCAGGATCGCCAGCTGAGAAGAGAACCTTCTTACGACCGGTATTAACTTCGACCTGCGGAGCCTGACAAAGATGGCAACGTTCATGACCCATGAGTGTAACTCCTTTTCCCTGTTGTAAGAACCCCTCCATAGTGAAGGAGGGTATTCCTCCGACTTCAAACGTTTGATCGAACCTTGTAACACCGAGGATATGGCTCTCAAAATAGCGCGCGAATGCCTCGCCATATCCCCACTTGGAGATGTCAATAAACATGTCACTTGCCTCTATAGGCGGTTGATAGTACTCTCGGATGGAAGATCCCATCGGTGTGATATCAATGCAAGCCCTGTGAGAGGATGTAGAGAACTCCCTCAGGTGATTGAAGTCTAGGATCATGTTAGCGCTGCAAGAACGACAGCTTCTTCTTGAGATCCTCGAGCTGGGTCTCCAACTTCTCCTTCTCACGCTCCATCTTAGTTGTCCAGCGAACCGACAACTTAGTCATGAGAGCAAGCTCCTCAAGCTCTTCAAGAGACATGATAGCCTTCTCTTTCTCATGACGCTCGATGGCCACATCGAACTCCCACTCGAACTCACCCTTCTTCTCTCCTGGCACCTGCTTCGGCGTCAAGATCACATTCAAGCTTGGGCCGAATTCCAGAACGAATGGGGGATCAGGAATCTGGAGATTCGGCGTACCCATCGGGCGCGGCATAGTTACCCTCCTAGCAAGTTGATTGAATAAATGGTAGCACCCCCATCCGCTGTGCTACCCACCTACGCGCATTAGAGACTGTAGGCGCCCAATACTTCTTGTTAGTCGATCTCGGTGATCACTTCTTCTTTCTTACGGGAGCGCCTCTTCTTGGGCTTCGTGGGAGCACTTGGGAAGTCTTCTCCTGCGGTGTCCAGAGCGTCATCCCTTTCAGATCTCTGCCGACCTACATGAGCGGTAGGAAGATCCTCACGAACAAGCGTTGCGAATACGACACCTTCACATACAACATCAATTGAGTTTGACACTCTGGTTCCTTTCAATTTAATGGATACTATCCGGGACTTCGTTACAACCTCCTTTCATATCTATAATAATATTATATAGTAAACCTCTTGAGGCCACAAGTGGGCCCATATTAAGACTTATGTTGACCCTCAAAGTACTCATCAATCAAATCCAAAAGCCTACCAGTAGCCTGAAAGAGTCCCTCAAGATCTTCCTGAGTCAAGCCTCGCAAGTACTTTTGGTAGCTCCCGGGGCGAGTCCTATCAGGGACTGAAACCTTTGCTCGCTTAGCACCGATGAAGAACGCCGCATGCACATCCGCAGAATCCGAGTGTGCATGAATCTTATGTCCCTTATCAAACTCTTCGTGGGCATCCTCATCGCCACCAGCAGCTCTTCGCTTTCGAGTCTGCTTTACCTGCTTCTCTGGTGGGGCATCGCGAATAAGCGTTGCGTATACCTGCCCCTCAAAGATGACATCTACAGAGTCGTTGTCATCCATCGGCTTGCATATTCACTTTGAAGGGTACTATAGGCCCCTTAAGCTTAGCGAAGCAAACGGGACAAATAGCTTCGCTTGCCCAACGCTCTGCCAATGGATCATAAAAGCGGTAGTAAATTACCCCGTCAGGAGTAGTTGCGTTATGATCGCACAGGAAGCAGGGCTCACAGTTAGTCATCGGCACATCTCCGTTCGTCGAAGTCCTGCGGCTCATCACCCTTCAACGATCTCTGATATTCCTCCACGGTAACAAGTTCGTCCTCAGCGAGGATGTGATCACACGTGGGGCATTGCCAGCCGCTTTCGAGTTCCCCCATGTCTTCAGCACTGGTACCATCATAAGAACAGACTAGCTCTTTGACGGAATCTTCACCATAGTTCCCTGTGATGAAGCGATCGAGACTCTCGGACATTTGTCTATCCATCACATCTCCTTTAATTATATATTAGAAACCCTTAAGCCGGCAACGCCGACCCTTTAGTTACACCCTGCCCAGCAACTACTGAAACAGAAGGCTGCCACTTGGATACCTTTACACCATGACGTGCCTTGTTGTGGAACCTGTTAGAGCATTTCCGACTACAGAATTGCTTCTGGTCCTTCGTTAAAGGCCTGAGGCACTCCTTACAAAAGGACTGATTCAAGGAAGCTGTAAGTTTATTGGTCTTACGAGTAGCATTCCTCTTCTTAACGGTACCCAGAGTTGAGCACCTGCGGGAGCAGAAACGATTGCCCTGATTGATCTGCTTGACCGTTAGAACCTTAGTGCAGTACTCACAGTACGCAGGCTTCTGATCGAACTTAAGGATCTCGTCCTCTGGAATCCTAGGAGCCCCGACAAGTTTGTACTCTACAGGTTCCCCCACGAACTGTTTGAAGGCCTCTAGAATCTCCTCAGAGGTACCTTCGATTTCCAACCTAATCTTGGCAGCCACTAGAACTCCTCATCGTCGCATTTTAGGTCTTCTGGCAGGTTTGGCACTGGAGTTTCTTCTCGCTGACAGTCTTGCTCGACTATCCTAGCCGCACTCAAGTTAACTAGGGCAATAGCGATTGTAGTAAGGGAATCATTCAGCTTCTTCAACTCGTTGAGGAGAGATCCGAATTGCTGATAATCGCCGTTCGTCTCGAGGAACCCCATTAGAGATCACCCGCCCTCATCTTACGCCACTCATAGCTACCTTGGTAGGCTTTCATTATCCCCTTTCTAAGTAGTCTTTTCTGGTCTTCTATTTATTATATAGGAAACCAAAAATGTCCACAAGCTGGGCCTAGTTAAGACCTGCCTGCAGCAGATCAGTCTCCAAAGAGGTAGAGGAGGAGAGCCAACCCTAACAGGACAGCAGGGAGGACGAAGAGCAAACAGGTTAAGGTACCAAGCACGTTCCCCACAGAGTTATTACCGAATGCAGGTTCGGAGTTCTCGCCTTTACGCGTTACTGTCCGTCGAACTTGTCTACCTGAGCGCCTTACGGTATACGAACGTCGACTCATATCAACAACCCGCAACGGCGATAGCGAACAAGATTACAACAAAGACTGCGACCAAGATTGCACATGCAATGAAGAGAACGTAGCCACAACCAGTAGCAGTGCTACTAATAACGTTGTCTAGCTTATTCATATGGCATTCCTTTTGTGGGCCTATATAGAGCGCAGCAGGGCCCCCAACCTACTACTATCTTCAGTTGGGGGCCCCGCGCAGAGGCAGGAGCGAAAGGGAATAACTCTCCTGCCATTCTTAAGGTCACACGAGGATCAGGAACACCACACCCTCACGCTTGGAAGCCTTGATGCCGGCGTACGCCTCAGCGTCAGCCTTGATGGCCTTCGTCAGCTGCTGGTACAGCGTGCTGACGTTCGCGTCACTCTTGATCCGAGCACTCGCGAAACCGCTCGTCTTGAACTCATCGAGGATCGCACGATACTTGCTCGACGTGCCGCGCTGCGTACCCGCAGGAACGCTCTCTTCCACGAGTGCCATACCCGCGGTCTCTTCGGTCTGCTCGGCGGTCTTAGTCATTACAACTCTCCTTTGTCGGTGCGAATGCACGTGACTGATGACTCTCTAATTATATAAGACACACGCTTGAAACACAACGGGAAACCTTCAGTTGTGCATGAAAACGAACCTCCTTTATAGGTCTAATCTGTCGGACTATAAAGATTATATAGGAAACCAAAGGGAGACACCCGTTTGGACATCCAATTACTCATCTAGTTCTTCTAAATCGAACACCTCGCCGGTACG